>Ga0210390_10002483_pt1 | contig 16333 bp, 12 predicted proteins | sample IncBWH11OmetaG_FD_161050 | JGI IMG/M metagenome (GOLD analysis project Ga0210390, IMG submission 161050) | Forest soil microbial communities from Barre Woods Harvard Forest LTER site, Petersham, Massachusetts, United States - Inc-BW-H-11-O ... | reverse complement strand
CATGCGAATGCCTCCTAGGAACACTAAGCGTTGCCGGACACGATGCCTCGCGAGTGCTTCGATGTCAAGGAAACATGCTTCGGGGTAAGCTAAGCCGATATGATTCCAGCTGGTTTCCTGGCGAAGCGAATTTATAGCAAGCCTGACTGGCTCGACGCTACTCGGGTAACCGATATTTATTCGGTGAGTGGATGCGTGTCTCCGGTGTTCGATGATTATGTGGACTATTGGAGACACAACGGCTTTTGGCTGTTCGATTCTCCGAGAGTGATTCAAAAGATCGCTCGAGAACATTCAATCGACCTCACAGGGACCACGCTCTTTTATTACGAAGTCTACGAAAAGGAATTTGATGGCGACTCTTGGCGTCCTTATGGACCCGATCCGTCATTCCAAACCGCTGTCGTTGTACCCACTGACAAGCATCTTGAAGGCTACGACGTGGTTACGTTCTTCAGCCGAAATCTGCCGGAGTGCTCACCTCTTTCCTGCAATTATTTAGCGAGAGAACTTCCGACGAATGCTCACTGCTTGCTTGATTCGTTTGAAATCGCGGAGGCTAACCTCACGAATCGAGCCTTCAAAGACAGCGAGCCGGGTCCCTATCGCATATTCTCCGTCTATACTGTTGACTGGCCTGAAGCTTCCTGACCCGCCCTGCCTCGTGATGACCAGTTTTGTGGGCTCGGGGAACTATGCTAATTTCCTGCGGTGACGAAGAAACGCATCGGAGTGCTGCTGTCGGGGCGCGGTTCGAACTTTGAGGCGCTGGCGGATAGCGTAGCCGCCGGGCGCATACCCAACGCGGAAATTGCCATCGTCATCAGCAATCGCGAGAATGCGCCGGGGATCGAGAAGGCGCGGCGGCGGGGGATTCCGGCGCAGGTGATTCCGTCGCGGGGGCTTGAGCGCGAGCCGTATGACAAGCTGGTGATCGCCGCGCTCGAGGAAAAGAAAGTTGACCTCGTCTGCCTCGCGGGTTACATGCGGCTGCTTAGTCCAGCGTTTGTCGCGGCATATCGCGGGCGCATCCTGAATATTCATCCGTCGCTGTTGCCGGCTTTTCCGGGGCTCGAATCACAGCGGCAGGCGATCGAGCACGGCGCGAAATTCTCCGGATGCACGGTTCATTTTGTGGATGAAAATCTCGACGCAGGGCCGATTATCCTGCAAGCAGCCGTGCCGATACGCGATGATGATACGCCGGAGACGCTTTCCGCGCGCGTGTTGAAGGAAGAGCACCGAATCTATACGGAAGCGGTGCGTATCGTTCTCGAAGGGCGATATCGAATAGAAGGGCGGCGCGTGCTACTGACCAATTTAGCGGCGAGTGCGGAGAAAAAATAGTGGCGGCAGCGAAGTTTAAGCCGGTGGACGAGCAGCTCGCGTACCTGCGCAAGGGCGTGGCAGAAATCATTCGCGAGGACGAGCTGAAGGCGAAGCTTGAGAAGTCCGCAAAAGAGGACAAGCCGCTGCGCGTGTATCTGGGCGTGGATCCCACCGCTCCCGATATTCATCTCGGACACACGGTGGTGCTGCGGAAACTGAAGCAATTTCAGGACATGGGCCATACCGCGATTTTCCTGATCGGCGATTTTTCTGCGATGATTGGCGATCCGACCGGACAATCGGAGACGCGGCCGCCGCTTTCGCGCGAGCAAGTGGACGCGAACGCGCAAACGTATCTCGAGCAGGTGTACAAAATTCTGGATCGGGAGAAAACGGAGGTTCGCTATAACAGCGAATGGTTGGGGAAGCTTTCTCCGTTCGAGATCGTGCAACTCTGCGGGAAATACCGGCTGGCGCGGATGCTGGAGCGCGAGGATTTTCGTTCGCGGCTGGATAAGAATTTGCCGATTTCCGTACACGAACTGCTCTATCCGCTTTTGACCGCTTACGACGCGGTGGCGCTGAAGTCCGACATCGAATTGGGCGCAACCGAGCAGAAATTTAATTTGCTGGTGCATCGCGACATCCAGCGCGAATACGGCTTGGCGGGCGAAGTGGTGCTGACGATGCCGATTCTTGTGGGGCTCGACGGCGAGCGCAAGATGTCAAAGAGCCTGGGGAATTATGTGGGAATCACGGAACCGCCGGGCGAGATGTTTGGCAAGCTGATGTCGATTTCCGACGAGCAGATGTGGACGTACTACGAATTGCTGACGGATTTTGGGTCGCCAGTGATCGTGCGACTGAGGGAAGAGGTGCGGACCGGCGTGCTGCATCCGAAGGAAGCGAAGATGCAACTGGCGCACACCATCGTCGCGGGATTTCACGGCGAGGAGGCGGCGAGAAAAGCGAAGGACGAATTTCAGCGGGTGTTCAGCGAGCGGAAGCTGCCTTCTGAAATCCGCGAGCATCAAGTTGCCGCGGAGGGCAAAATTAAATTGGCAAAGATTCTTCAGCGCGATGGGGGCGTGCCATCGCGAGCAGAAGCGGATCGATTGATCAAACAGGGTGCTGTGGAAATCGATGGGAAGCCGATCAGCGATGTTGCCCACGAGATTAATCTTTCGCCGGCAAGTAAATTTCTCGTCCGCATCGGCAAAAAGCCGCCTTTTTATGTGGTTGTGAAGTAGTTGCTTCCAGTCCGCCCGTCGCTAGTCACTAAGGAAAACACGAGTCAAAAGAGCCGGCGGGACGCCGGCGTTACGGAATGGCAGCCTCGGCATGAACGGCTCCGAGGTCTGGGGCGATGTTGCTGGTTGATGACATTCGATGCTAACGGCGCTCGGCTAGGCGCTGGAGGCGGTCGAGCCACGTGCGATCGCGTTGCGCGACCGCGAAACGGGTGAAGGCAGCATCGATGAGGCGGCCGGTCAGGCCGGGCATTTGGTACGAGTCGCGCATCTGCAGACGCGCGCCAGACGGCACGTTTTCAAGTTCCCAGCGCTGCAACCCTCGCACACCGTAAGAATCCTGAAATTGCCATTCGAGCAGCTTTTCCCAGCGATAGGCTGTGATTACCACCGTGAGAGAGACTTCGCGCTTGCCGAGCTTGCCGGTGATTTGGACTTTCTGGCCGACGGCAAAATCGGAAGCGCCGCCCTGCACCTCGAAATAAGGATTCATTTCTGTGCCGTACCAGAGCGGCATGCGCTGCGGAACGAAGAAAACGAAGACTTCGTTGGGCGCAACGGAAAAATCCCGGGAGAATTCGAGGTGTGCCATGGATGAAAGGAGGTTATCTCATGAAGCGGCGGGGAGAGATCCTTCGGTCACGATGTTCCCTCAGGATGACGATGCTGGTCGCATCGTCAACTATTTCATGAGCGCGGCGATTCAAGAGTTGCGCGTCAGTGCACATCAACGAGCACGAGCGAAACGTCGTCCGATGCCGGGCCTTCGCGCCATGCAGCGACGCGGTCGAGAATCCCCTGCTTCATGTGCTTGAAAGGAAGCAGGGCGGCCTCGCGGACAAATTTCTGCACGCCTTCGACGCCCAGCATTTCGCCGCGCGAATCAAAAACGTCGGTGATGCCGTCGGTATAGAGCACGATGCGGTCGCCGGGCAGCAGGTCGACGTCCAGCGTGGCTTCGCCATCGACGGCGTTGGGAAGCGCGCCCAGCACCATGCTGCGCGATTCCAGGAGGCGAGGCTCTTCGCCCGGCTGAACGATCATCGCCGGAGGATGGCCGGCTCCGGCGAATACCATTCTTCGCGCGCTGCGTTCGACGCGCGCCGCAGCGACGGTGAAAAAGAAAACGGAGCCGCCCAGATTGCTCATCACGAAGCGGTTCAGCTGCGTCAGCATGTCGCCAAGCGGAACTCCGCTGCGCAGATGCGAAATCGTTTCGGAATAAATGCGGTTCGCGACCAGAGCGGAACCGATACCGTGGCCGGAGACATCGCAGACGAGAAGATTCAGATGGTCGGTATCAAACGCGCTGACGAGGCCGAAGTCGCCACCGATTGTGCGTACCGGGTGATAAAAAGCTTCGACATCCAGGCTGCCCCAGGTAAGAGACTTCGGCGCGAGACTCTGCTGCACGCGAGCGGCTAGCGTGAGGTCTTCTTCGATTTCTTTTTGCCGCTCCTCGAGAAGTTTATTGGCAGCACGCAGCTGTTCCTCGGCGGTCTTCTGTTCGGAGATATCGGTGAAGCTGACGATCGTGAAAGTGCGGCCGTCGGGGTCTTCCATATTCCGCGCGCTGGAGACTACGGGAAGCTTGGTGCCATCTTTCGTGGGAAGAAAAAACTCGTGGCGGGTTCGTCCGAAGGCACGAACTTCCCGGCGCCGTTCGCGAATGAACTCGGCGTCTTCCGGGCCGTAATAGAGCAGAAGCGGATCTTTGCCCAAAATGTCGTCGCGAGAGACACCCGTCATCTCTTCAAAACACGCATTGACGAAGATCACGTGCTCGCAGTCGTCGACAATGACGACTCCTTCGTTGAGCGTCTCGAGAATGCCGGCCATTTGCTCGAGCCATTCGGGCTGTTCGAATTCCAACGAGAAACCCCCGCACACCCGCACGCGGCGTGGATGTTCATCTTACCCAATCTGACGGAAACCCACAAAGCGGCCTGCCGGCCTGCATCTGACAGGTGAGAAACGGCTACCTGACGTAAACTACTTGCTCGCTGGGCGATGAAGGCCAACGCGCGTTCTAGCGTTTGGCTGCATCTAATCAGCGCAGAACCACCATCATGAACTCAAACGGGTCAACGCAAACGCAAGAACTCAAACGCATGAGCGCAAACGGAAATCGCGTGCCGCCGGGGCCGAAAGGCCTGCCTCTGGTAGGTGTGTCGTTCAATCTGCTGCAAGACCCGCTGGAATTGATGCGCCGCGTGACGCGGGAGTATGGCGACATCGTCCGCATCCCGGTGATCCTGCAAAGCCGCATTCTGCTGAACCATCCGGATTACATCCAGCAATTACTGCTTTTCCAGCAGAGCAGATTTCATAAGAGCACGCTGACGAAAGAAACCACCGAGCGCCTGCTGGGGCAAGGCCTGCTGATCAGCGAAGGAGATTTCTGGCGGCGGCAGCGGCGGCTCGCGCAGCCCGCATTTCATCGCCACCGGATCAACGAATACGCACCCACGATGCTGGATTGCGCGGAAATGAAGGCGCGGGACTGGCGCGACGGCGATACGCGCAACATGGCGGAAGAAATGATGGAGCTGACGCTCGAAGCCGCAGTGCGAACGCTTTTCGGCACCACGCTTCCGGGCGAGGCACAACAGGTGGGCCGCGCGATGACTTTCTTGATGCGCTATTCGCTGCGCCGCGCGCGTGCGCCGCTTCGAATACCGGCCGGCTGGCCCACGCCGAAAAACCGGCGCGCCACGAAGGAATTCGGTTTCCTCGATTCGCTGGTTTATCGAATCATCGAGGAGCGTAAAGCGCAGGGAAACGGGAATCGCCACAGCGATCTGCTTTCCATGTTGATGGGCGCGATGGACGAAGACGGCACGCAGATGACGCCCCGGCAATTGCGCGACGAGACGATGACGCTGTTTCTTGCCGGCCACGAGACCACGGCGCTGACGCTCTCGTGGACATGGTATCTGCTCAGCCAGAATCCCGCCGCCGAAGCGCGGCTGCACGAAGAGCTCAGAGGCGTTCTTGGCGAACGCGCTCCAGGCGTGGCCGATCTCGAGCGCCTGCCCTATTTGAATGCGGTGATCAGCGAAGTGCTGCGAATGTATCCGCCGGCGTACATCATGGCGCGGACGTCGATCGCACCATCGAGTTTTGGCGGCTACGATTTTCCAGTTGGCTCCACGATGATGGTTTCGCAGTGGGTGATGCACCGGGATGCGCGTTATTACGACGATCCGGATTCATTCCGCCCGGAACGCTGGCTCGATGGGCTAGCCGGCCGCTTGCCTGCCGGGGCATATTTTCCGTTTGGCGACGGGCCGCGGCGCTGCATTGGGCAGGGATTCGCGCTGCTCGAATCGGCGCTGGTGATTGGCGCGCTGGCGCAGCGTTTCCGTTTTGAATTGGTGCCGGGCACGGTAGTTGCGCCGGAGCCGCTCGTTACACTACGCCCGAAGAATGGGATTCGGATGACGATTCATGCGCGGTAAAACGAAACGAGAACAGCCTGAAGCCTGCTCAACTTAAACCGTCTCCGCTGACGCAAAATCTCACGGCCTCTTACTTGACGAATTGCGGCTGCTCGCCTTTCGACCACGGATCGTAGGTTAGGCACAGCCTCACGCGGTCGGAAATTGGCGGGTGATCGTAAAACAGAAACACGTCTACGGGATTCGGGTCCGGGTCGCCGAGAAACGATTCACCTTCCACTTGAAACGAATCGGCGGCAGCTTGACCGGCGTCGGGAATCACGCCGTGGGTCACCTCCAAGCCATACACATCCGCCTGATTTTCGATGTAGCGGTTGAAAGCATTCGAGATCGGGTCCGCCGCAAAATTGAAAATCGAGAGAAGCAATAGCAACGCCGGCAGCGAAGCAAAATCGTCTGGGCCGCGAATTCCCCAGCCGCTTCCCCAGCGCTTCAGCATCCAGCCTAGGCACCGGAAGCCGAGATAAAAGAGCACGAACAGCAAGCCTGCCGTGAAAGCCAGGCCCTTCCAGATATGGCCCAGGACGTAATGCCCCATCTCGTGTCCGAAATCCGAAAGGATTTCCGGAATGGATTCCTTGACGATGTTCGTGTCCCAGACCACCACTCGCTTCGAAGCGCCGAGGCCGCTGACGTAGGCGTTCATCGCATTCGTTTTTTCGCTGGCCTTCATCCAGAACATGCGCTCGGGGGGAATCGTGAGGCCTGCGCGCTGCACCACTCGTTCAATCTGCGCGACGAGCTCAGGATCTTTCTGGCTGAGCGGAGCGAACGTGAAAAACATCGGCTCAATCACAAACGGCTCGATAAAAGTGAGGAACACGACAATCGGCAGCGAGATCAGCCAGAAATAAAACCACCAGCGCCGCGGGCTGCGCCGGATCACCACGTAGAGTATCCACACAGTGAAAATGCCGCCCACAATCAAGAGGAGCTGCGCCTTGGCATAATCCAGAGACCAGGCGCCCCAGCGCTCCACCGAGATGCCATAGGACAGCGATACCCAGTGCTCGTAAGCGTCGGCGGGGAGTTGCAGGATCGCGATCGTCAAGACCAAGAGCGGCGCGAAAACGAGAGCCTGGACGAAACGATTGGAAGAAGCTTTTTCGGCCGTATCTCGGAATTTCGGGCCGAGCTTCCAGTGCAAGATGATCCAGAGAATGAGGAGGCCATAGAAAAAGCTGATGATGTTGAAGCGGAACTGTGTGCGGCTGAGAGCTTTTGCCTTTTGGTAAAGATCGGGCGGAAGCGTGTAGGCGGTTATTTTTCTTTCCACCGGCCGCGCGCTGGCGATGGCTGCCTGCCCGCCCTGGGACTCCAGGCTGGGCGTTGATTGGGCGTGGCCAAGATGCGAAGCCCTTCCGAATGCGATGGGAGAGAAAGCGAGCGTGATTAGAATGAGCGCCAATCGAGCGAATTTCATTGAGCCTCGGTGCAAAATTGGAGTAATCAATCGAAACACCCGACATGCACACGCGGATGCCTCCGGATTGAGGCCGGCCGCGCCGCGTCTCCTGACCACGGCTTTACTATGGTGACCTGTCACCCCGAACAGGTTGCCTCTTTGGGTGCGCCTCTGAACGCCCTTTACCGTATTGGCCGCAGCGCGATTATCATAGACGAGCGAAACTTGTCTTCGGGAGAACTGCGATGAAAAGCGCATGGCCAGGACTCGCGATTCTGCTTCTGTTGCCGGTAAATTCGGTTTTCGCGCGCCCACCACAGCAGCAATATCACGAGGAAGATCCTTCGAATGTTGCCGATGCCGCCCGCCGCGCACGCGAACAAAAGAAGGAACAACCCAAAACCGCAAGGGTGTGGGACAACGACACGATTCCGAAGAAGCCGGGCGAAGTAAGCGTAATCGGCCAGACTCCAGCGGCGGCCGAGGGCGATGATTCCGCGGAAGGGGCCGGTGCGAAGGATGCGGACGCCGCCGCGAAAACGGCAACTGCCGGAGCCGAGGGAACCGACAACGCGGCAAGACCTGCAAATGAGGCTGCGTCCGGCGCGCCTGGAGCCGCTTCTGCCTCTGGAGCCGGCGACGCCGGAGAGCCATCCGAAAAGAAAGATGGCGACAAGCTTGCGGCGGAAATTGCTGCGATCCAAGCGGATCTCGCAGCCGCGAGGACGCAATTGCAAACCGCAAAAGCTGACCTCGATGTTGCGCAGCGCAAATTCAATCTCGATTCGCAGACCTACTACAGCAAGCCCAACTACGCCGCCGACAAAGATGGTGCAGCCAACATCGATGCCGAAAAAGCCGAGCTCGAAGCGAAGCAGCAGCAAGTGGCCGACGCGCAGATGAGGGTGGATCAGCTCGAAGCAAAACTTTCCAACGCGCGCTAGCCTCGTCAACGAGCCTTATCGAAAGCAATTCCGGGCCAAGCACTAATCTTTCTCACTCGCCGCGTTCCGTTCTATGTATTTTCCACAGCTTGGCAACAGTACCACTACTAATTGTATAGATTTGCCTTGACTCACTAGGGCCTCCGGCGCACAATCCCCGCCAGTTCTTGGCGTTTTTGCAGTCGGGGCGCTTCGGCGGCATTCGCTTTTCCTTCCGTCGCCGGGGCCGTGGTTTTGCGAGGCAAACGAATGCAATATCTGCCCGGTTGGACGGTGCAGTGTTTGAATCCGGGTTGTCCGGCGCGCGGCCACTGGCTGCGCGTGGAGAGCGCGCCTCAGGATCATTGCAGCAACTGCGGCGGAGCGCTTCACAACGTACCGCCGCCTCTGGCGCCGCGCTTCCGGATGCGGCCGCGTGCGCTGGCCAGTCGTCGGCCAGTCGGACGCCCGCGCTAGATTCAGTCGCCGCGAAATAGCTTCGGAGACGGCGTCGTCCCCGCATCGTCTTTGTAGCAGCTTCTCTGTGTCTGTGGGGTGCGTCGCCTGCGCGGTGAGTCGGCCCAGCCCGGGTTGCCCAGCCGACGCTCCGCGCATGAAAAAAGCCCGAGTCCGCACTCGCAGACTCGGGCTTTTCCTTCCGAAGGGCTGGGCTTCCCCTCTAGAAATAGAATTTCAAGCCGAATTGAATATTTCGTTGCCCTCGATCAAAGCTGATCTGACCGAATGTGGAATCGGTCCCTTGATTGTCCGGATTTAAAAACTGGGCGTGGTTGAAGGCATTGAAAAACTCGGCGCGAAACTCGACGTACTTGCTCTCAGTCACTTTGATGTGCTTCATCAGCGAGAGATCCCAGTTATTAATTCCTGGGCCGCGCAAGGCGTTACGTCCGAGCGTTCCAAATGTAAAGAGCGGAACTCCCACCTCACCTCCGGAGCAAGTCGGATCGTCGTTCGGACAAGGCGTGCAGACCAAGTTCGTGGGATCGAACCAGAAGTTCCCTTCTGTCGGAACGCCTTGGCCTAGGGCGCAATCGCTGGAAAAACCCCCATTTGCGGGGTTGGGGTTGGGATTCCGCGGGTTGACTCGCTGGATCGGTCCAACCACATCAGGGCGATCCAAGAAACTATTCTGCCCGCTCGCGTTGCCATTCGAATAGAGGGTGAATGGCTGTCCCTTTTGGAATGTTGCGATTCCGCTCAGCTGCCATCCTTCGGCGATTTTTTTCAAGATGCCATCGCTGTGTATCCCGTAGTCGAAAGGTAGTTCCCAAATGCCGCTGATCACGAGCCGCTGAGGCACATCGAAATCGGCGAGCGCACGGTCGAGGCGTGGATCGAGAGGATCGGTGTATTGCGCCGACCGCGCGCGGAATCCCGAGGTCAAATCAATCGTCTTCGACACCGTGTAGGCCGCACGAAGGGCAAAATGGCGGCTGAAGCGCTTGTCAACTGTCAGCTGAAATTCGTGGCTATCCGAGAGTCCGTTGCCGGCGTTGGTGAATAGTTGCGTTGCGCCAGTCGGCGTACCGTTCGGGTCAATTGGCGAAACTCCGCCGGTGCACTGCGCGATGTCCGCTCCAGATACGATTTGGCGCCGGGCGCAGTCGGGATTTACGAAGCCGAACTGGGCGAGCTGCTGTTGCATGATGACAGGATCGGGAAAGTTCGTTTCGATGCTTGATATCAGTTTTCTACCCAAGCTGCCGACGTATACGGCCTCCACCATCGTGTCGCGCGTCGCTTGCCACTGAAACCCATAGTTGAAATTCTCCGAATAGGGCGTGCGAAAGTGCGGGAAAGTCGTATAGGCAAACGGCAGTTTCGGATCGAGGAACGTGCCGACCTTCCCGGCGGAAGCAAACGGGAACGGATTTTCGAAACCGAATGGGGTGTACGGGTCGCTTACAAAATCTCCGGTGATGCCTGCATAGCTTGAAGGAAAAAAGTTGGAAACCGCGCCGAAGGGGGGCTGGCCGCCGAACTGAAGATTCAGGGCACCATCCTCGATGTCGTAGAAAATTCCGAAACCGCCGCGCATCACCAACTTGGCATTGCCGAAAATGTCCCAGGCGAATCCCAATCGCGGCGCAAAATTATTGTAGTCAGGATAGACCAGCGCCTTATTCGGCGTTCCGGGGTCACCGGGGTAGAGAATCCCGGAGGGAGCATCAGGAAATTTCGCTGATTGCTGACCGGGAAAGAACCCGAGAATATTATTGTGAACGTCGCTCTGCGGCGTGTTGTATTCATAGCGCAGACCGTAGTTCAGGGTGAAGTTCGGACGAACTTTCCAGGTGTCCTGGGCATAGCCGCCAAAGGTGCTCGCGCGGATGCCGTAGACGGCATTCGAGAATTGGAAATAGTTGTCCCAGAATCCGCCAACGAAGTCCGCCAGCTCGTTATTTGTGAAATCGCCGTTGGTAAAATCGAAACTGCCATTGTTGAAGAAGTCAAAATTGTAGTTCTGCCGAATCCTGGCGATATCCACTCCAAACTTGAGTTCATGCCGCCCGCGAGTCCATGTGTAGTTGTCGGACCACTGGAACGTCGCGCTGTGTTCCGTGGTAGGTCCTCCGGGCGCGGGGCCGAGATTGAACGAGTTCGTGAACAGGATTGGCGGCGCAGTGCCTTTCGCGTCGTCAGGGCTCACATTCGTAAAACCGAGAGAGGCGGGAGAGGTGGTGTCGGCGGGAACGTCGATGAGATTTGCTGAGCGGTTCGCTGCAAAACGGAATTCGTTCACTTTTCCGCCCGAGAATGTATGCACCCAGGTGAAGCTGCCGACCTGCGTACGGATGGCATCGGAAAACCCGGAGCCGAGAGGAACATTTCCTCCTGTAGATGCTCCTTTATTGATCAGGAAAGGATACGCGTCGCGCAGATCGTCAATTATGTACACGAACGACAGAGTGTCCTGACTCGTCAAGTTGTGATCGAGGTGCACGACGCCCTGGTCCTCGTCAATTTTCGCGGTGGGGAACGATATGAATTGGTTCGCACCCACGTTGGCGTGTGGGAGATATTTGTTGATGTAGTTTTGAATAACCGGATTCACGAGGCCGGCAGTGGCCAGGTTATTAAAGGGAATATTGTTGCCAGTGGTGGGGTTTATCAGCTGAGTTCCGTTCGGGTCGGTGCAGTCTCCGCCGCCGCTGTAGGCGCTGCAAAGCTCTCCAAAATCTCCGGTACGTTCGGGATCGCTTAAAACGTCCAACAATCCCGAGTTTTGGCCTTCGCGCCGCCGCGTCCCCTGATAAGCCGCAAAAAAGAACGTCTTGTCTTTCTTGATCGGGCCGCCGATCGTGCCGCCGAAGACGTTTCGTTTGAAATTCTGCTTTGGTTCTCCCTGGGGAAGGAAAAAATCTTTTGCGTTCAGCACGTCGTTGCGGAGGAATTCGAAAAGGTCTCCGTGATAGCTGTTCGTCCCGGACTTCGTAATCTGATTGACGATACCGCCGGACGTACGGCCGTATTGCGCGTCGTAATTATTCGTCAGGATTTTGAATTCCTGCACCGCGTCGGGGTTGGGACTGGCAATGATGTTGTTATTGAGAAAATTGGTGTTGTTCGCGCCATCGAGCAGGAAGGTGAGCGATTCGGACCGCTGACCGCTAACGGAAAAAGGGTTTTTAGAACCGTCGTCGGGGTCAGGCGAAAAAACCCCCGCTTGCAGCAGTCCCAGTTGCAACGTGTTGCGATCGAGCAGCGGCAGGTCTTGAATCATTCGCTGGCCTTCCACTTTACCGAGCACCGCGCCCGTGGTATCCACCTGCACCACGTTGCCTTTCACTTCGACGGTTTCAGAGCCCGAGCCTATTTTCAGATTCACGTCCAGGCGGCCGTTCTGGTTCAGTTCGAGGACGATGCCGGACTGGACATATTTGGCGAATCCGGATTTTTCCACGGTGACCGAATAGGTGCCCACTGCGACTGGATCGAATACGTAGGCGCCGTCGCTCGCGGAGTTTGTCGTTCGCGAGATTCCGGTGCCAGTATTCGTCAGCGTGATTTTTGCTCCGCTGACGACGCCGCCGGATTGGTCAGTTACCGAGCCGCGCAACGACGTGGCTGTCTGCCCGTGGAGCGAAACTGCGGAAAGAACAAATGCGATTAGCGCTACGGCGCACAAAAATAGCGAGCGAAACCTGGACACAGGATACCCCCGATGAACACTGTGCTTTCCTGACACATACGCGCGCCCAGCGCATTCGGCGGGAAGAAATGGAAAAGCTGCGGATGAACTAGACGTCCCGCAAACGTGTGCTGCCGCCCCGAATCGCCCGACCCACGCAACCCCGATGCGCTTTCTATAGAACTACGCGTAGGCGAAGTCAAGGCACTTTGACTCTATGACCCACATCACGATTTTTTCTGACTGACTTGAGGTCAGCTTGAGGCTAAAAAGAAGAAGCGGCCGGTGGGGGAGCCGGCCGCTCGGGGCATTGGGGTGTTGGAGGAGCAGAAACTCGAGGTTGCCATCCAGCAGCCAGCGCTCATGGGGGGTGAGCGTTTGCCGGCCGCCGTACAGTCCCCGAATCCACAGTGATTGTGCGCTGGGACGTCAACCGCGTCGATAGACCCTCGGTTCAGTTGGTGCCAGTACGAAGGTACTTCCCTTTCGCTTTCGAGCAATTTTCGCCGGGAGTAATCCCCCGGATGTTCGCTCTTGCCGATCGCGCGTCCATAAGCGAACGGCTATCGTTCATCTGCGAGTAACGCCATGACTGCTAAATGGCGCCCAGCATTTGCTTAAACGATGCCCTGCGATGGGCGGGGATATGCTTTAATCATTCCAAATTGTCCTGGAGGTGCGCGGATGAGCTCGTTCTGGCAAGACGTCCGATACAGCCTGCGCATGATCGCGAAGGCGCCCGGGTACGCGGCCATTGCCGTCCTCACGCTCGCATTGGGCATCGGCGCGAATACCACAATTTTCAGCTGGATCAACTCCACCCTGCTGAATCCGATTCCCGGGCTGGCGAGCCCGAACGAGGTGGTGGCGCTGACGCTGGGCCGAGGCGACGCTGCTCCGTTTCCGTTTACCTACCCGGATTTTGAGTCCATGCGCGACGGGCAGCAGAGTTTTGTCGGACTCACCGCTTCGAACATCGCTCCCATGAGCCTGACGGGAAAAGGCAAGCCAGAGCGCGTGTGGGGGATGGTGACGTCAGCAAACTATTTCGATCTGCTGGGCGTTCGGCCGATCCTGGGGCGCGGTTTTCTGCCGGAGGAGGACACAAAGCCGGGCGGTGCGCCCGTTGCCGTGATCAGTTACCGGCTGTGGCAGACGCACTTCGGCGCGAATCCAGAAGTTGTGGGGCAGACGCTCGAAATCAATCAGCACCCCTACACGATTGTCGGCGTAACGCCCGCGGTATTTCAGGGGAGCCAGACGGGGCTGCGCTCTGAAATCTGGATTCCGATAATGATGGAAGAGCAGTTACTGCCTCAGGGCGACCTGATTCATGACCATCACTATTTTTGGCTGGGCGTGCTCGGGCGGTTGAAGCCGGGAGTCCGCCCCGAACAGGCGCAGGAAGAGATGACGCTGCGGCTGAAACGGGAGGCCAAGAATTATCCGGAGGAACACAAAGGGCACGACAGCGTGAGCGTGTACCCCCTGTGGCGCAATCCGTTTGGCGCGAATCAGTTTCTTTCGACGCTTCTGCCGATGTTGATGACCATCGCAGGACTGGTACTGCTGCTGGCGTGCGCCAACGTGGCGAATCTGATGCTGGTGCGGTCAGTGGCGCGGCGCCGCGAGATTGCGATTCGTCTGTCGCTCGGCGCGAACCGCTGGCGGCTGGTGCGGCAACTACTGGTGGAGAGTTTAATCCTGGCACTTGCGGGCGGGTTGGTTGCGTTTGCGCTCACGTTCTGGACTGCAGGAACATTCATGAAATTCGTTCCGAAGACGGATTTCCCGATCTCGCTCGGAATGCGAGTGGACCACACCGTGCTGTTGGCGACGATCGTGATCTCGGTGCTTACCGGGGTGATCTTCGGCATTCTTCCTGCGCTGCGGGCCTCGGGCGAAGCGCCGATCGCGGTGCTGAAGGAAGATACGGGGAGCGCGTCGGGAGGAATGCGCAAGGCGCGCCTCGCAAGCGCGCTGGTTGTGGCGCAGATTTCGCTGTCGCTGCTTCTCTTGATTTGCGCGGGATTGTTCATTCGCAGTTTCATGAGCGCGCAGCAGATTAATCCGGGATTTAACGCACATAACGTGTTGATCGCCACCTATGATCTCTTTACCGGCGGATATTCAGAGGCGAGCGGAGTCGAATTCGACCGCCAGCTCGTCGCGAAACTCGAAGCGCAGCCCGGCATTCAGTCGGTGGCGCTTTCGAGCCGCGTGCCGCTGGGATTTGGCGGCGGCTCGACGGCCGTGAACCCCGAGGGCTACGTTTCGCAGGCGAATGAATCGATGGAAACGCAGGTAGCCATCGTCACTCCGAATTATTTTCAGACTTTGCAGATTCCGCTTGTGAAGGGGCGTGATTTCACGCCGCAGGACACGAAGAGTTCGCAGCGCGTGGTGATAGTCAGCGAAACATTCGTGAATCGCTACTGGCCGAACCAGGAAGCGTTGGGCAAGCAGCTGAACTCAGACTTGACGCACGAGTGGTTCACGGTTGTGGGTGTGGCTCGCGACAGCAAAGTGAACGGCCTGAACGAAAAGCCGACGCCGTTCCTATACCTGCCGCAATATCAGGTCTACCGCGCGACGATGATGGTTCTCGCGCGGACGAATGGCGATGCGCTGGCCGCCGGCAAGACCGTGGAAAAAACGATTCACGAATTGAACGCGGACCTCGTTGTGTTCGACATCACAACGCTCGAACTGCGCGAACAGATTGCGAGCTTCGGCCAGCGCGTTGCCGGAACATTTGTGGGCGCCTTCGGTCTGCTGGCGCTGGTTCTCGCGGCGGTGGGAATCTACGGCGTTACGTCCTACACCACGCGGCAGCGTACGCATGAGATTGGTATCCGCATGACGCTGGGCGCGAGCAAGCGGGACGTCCTGCGGATGGTGCTCGGTCACGGATTGCGATTGACGCTCATCGGCGTGGTATTGGGCCTGGCAGCGTCGTTTGCACTGACCCGGTTTTTGACCAGTTTGCTGCTCGGTGTGACGAGTACGGATGCGCTGACGTTTTCGAGCGTGGCGCTTTTGCTCTGCGCGGTCGCGCTTTTTGCCTGTTTCATACCTGCGCGACGCGCGATGCGCGTGGACCCGATGGTAGCGCTGCGTTACGAGTGAAGCTCGGTTCTAGATTGCAAGAAGCCGCGAGAAAAATGAGCGGTATCTGCGCAATGCCACGCGAAGATCTTCGGTGGAGACGTTGTCGTTGCGGCCCCACTGCTGTTCGAGGTTCTGGCGTTCGTTCGCGAATACTTCGCTCAGCCGCTTGATCGTGGACGAAACCAGCGCATCGGCCTCCTGCACGGCCTTTCGCGGCTCGTCGACGAAGCCCACTTGAATGCTGTCCCATCGCGCGCGCAGCTCATTTGCCTCATTGCCTGCAAACAGAGCGGCTCGCTCTTCCTCCGGTGCGCGTGCCGCCGCGGCGCCGGTAGTCGCACCGCTCGCGACACTCGAGGCCCGAACATCGCCCGGGGGCGGAGTGACCAAAGGGCGTGAGTCAGCATCGTTCACTACTTGCCGTTCGGGAACCGGCAGGTTTGGATCGGCTGTGGCGGATAGATCAGGGTTCAGGCTTGGATCTCTGCGGAGATGCTCTGTCATTGGTGACTCCCTTTTTTTGTCGATTTCCTTGAATTTCTTAAACGATGACCGCGCCGGCGCTCCCCTGGTGATGCTAACTGTGTCCTGCCGCGCGTGCGCGCATCGGCACTGGTTCTTCTCGCATCAACTCCTCGAATAGGGCGCGGTAGTGAACCATTCCTTTTCGCAAATCTTCCGTGGTGGCCTGCCCTTGTGAA
>Ga0210390_10002482_pt1 | contig 16336 bp, 14 predicted proteins | sample IncBWH11OmetaG_FD_161050 | JGI IMG/M metagenome (GOLD analysis project Ga0210390, IMG submission 161050) | Forest soil microbial communities from Barre Woods Harvard Forest LTER site, Petersham, Massachusetts, United States - Inc-BW-H-11-O ... | reverse complement strand
TCAAGACCTTCGCGCCGACCCAGTACACGCTGACCAAGAACCCGCTGTACTGGGACGCGTCGAAGATCGCGCCGACCTCGGTCGTGTTCCCCGCCCAGGCGACCAGCCAGAGCACCAACCAGCTCGAGGTGAGCGAGGGCCAGTTCGACTGGTCTTACACGTACCTGCCCGACGTCAAGGCGACCTACGTGGACCGCGACCCGTCCACCAACCAGTACTGGTTCCCGCCCGGCGGCACCATCGGCCTGTTCCTCAACCTGACCCAGGCGCCGTACAACAACGTCAACTTCCGCCAGGGCGTCTCGCTGGCGCTCAACCGCGCCACGATCGCGCAGAAGGCGGTCAACGGCTACATGAGCCCGGCCAGCACGAGCGGGATCATCCTGCCGAACGAGCAGAAGTGGCTGGACCCGAGCCTGCCCGGCCAGGGCGTCGTCACCCAGAACCATGGCGCCGCCATGGCGGCGTTCGCCAGGGCCGGTTACACCACGCAGGGCGGCAAGCTGATGGGGCCGAACGGCCAGGCCACGATGACCATCGTGCTGCCGAACAGCTTCACCGACTGGGCCGCGGCGGCCACCGAGGTCAGCACCGAACTCGGACAGGTCGGGATCAAGGTGAACCTGGACGAGCCGCAGTACGCGCAGTACGCGCAGACCACGCAGGCCGGGACGTTCAACGCTGCCATCGGCGGCTTCGGCGGCACCGGCATCCCGTATAACGACTACGACCTGGCGCTGAACAGCGCCTACGCGGCTCCGGTGCACACGCCCACGGTGAACAACTTCGAGCGGTTCAACAACGCCGGGGTCAACCAGGCGCTGGCTTCCCTGGCGGCGGCCACCAACCCGTCCGCGCAGCAGCAGGCCACCGACCGTCTCGAGACGATGATGTACCAGACCGTCCCGGTCGTGCTGCTGTACTACGGCGGCAGCTGGGGCCTGTTCTCCACCAAGCACTTCACCGGCTGGCCGTCGGCCAGCGATCCGTACACCCTGCCGACTAACTACAACTACTCGCTGCTCACGGTCGTGACCCACCTGGTCAAGGCCTGAAGCGCGGCAGGGTGAAAGGGAACGCACGGTGAGGTACATCCTGCGCAAGGTGACGCTGTTCATCGTCACGCTGTGGGCGGCGATCACCCTGAACTTCATCCTGCCGCGGCTGATGCCCGGCTCACCGGTCGACGCGGCGCTCGGCAAGCTCGCGTCGGCCGGCGTGCCGATCACCAACGCGGAAAAAGCGGCCGTCGAGGCCCAGCTCGGCGCGCCGCACACGAGCATCTTCATCCAGTACGGGGATTACCTGCGGAACATCGTGACGCTGCGGTTCGGCACGTCGTTCTCGTTCCCCAGCCAGACGGTCGCGCTGACCATCGGCAAGGCGCTGCCCTGGACGGTGGTGCTGGTCGGCGCGACGACGGTCTTCGCGTTCGTCATCGGCACCCTCCTCGGGGTCTACGCCGGGTGGCACCGCGCCAAGTTCGGCGACACGTCGGTGACGATCGCGGCGACCTTCTTCGGCGCGTTCCCGCCGTTCTGGCTCGCCCTGCTGCTGCTGTACTGGCTGGCGTTCAAGTACGGCTGGTTCCCGCTCAAGGGCGGCTACTCCCCCGGCACGACACCGAACTGGAGCCTGTCGTTCCTGGGTGACGCGCTGGACCACAGCGTGCTGCCCGCGCTGACGCTGGCCATCACGACGCTGTCGGGCTGGGTGTTCGGTATGCGCAACAACATGATCAACACCCTGGGCGAGGACTACGTGACCTTCGCCGAGGCCAACGGCCTGCGCTCGCGGACGGTCGCGCTGCTGTACGCAGCGCGCAACGCGCTGCTGCCCAACGTCACGGCGTTCGGGCTGATGCTGGGCGCGGTCGTCGGCGGGTCGGTCCTGGTGGAGGGCGTGTACAGCTACCCGGGCGTGGGCAACCTGCTCTACCTCGCCGTCATCAACCACGACTACCCGCTCATGCAGGCGCTGCTGCTGGTCTTCACGCTCAGCATGCTGGTCGCGATCTTCGTCGTCGACCTGCTCTACCCGCGCCTCGACCCGCGAGTCCGGAGTGCGACATGACCATCATCACCTCGGTGCCGCCGCCGCAGGCTCCGGGCACTGCCCCCCCGGTGCGGATCGGCGCCGCGAGCGCGGTACTCGGACCGCTGCGCTTCATCGGGCGGGCGCTGCGCACCCTGTGGAGCAACGGCAAGGCGCGGACCGGCCTGATCATCCTCGGCCTGATCGTCCTGGCGGCGATCTTCGCCCCGCTGATCGCGCCGCATTCGCCCACGGCGACCAACTTCGCCCCGTACAAGGGCCCCAGCGCGACCAACCTGCTCGGCACGACGGGGAACGGCCAGGACGTGTTCTCGCAGCTCATCTTCGGCGCGCGGGTCTCGCTAATCGTCGGCTTGTGCGCCGGGGCGCTGGCCACCCTGGTGGCGGTGACGATCGGCCTGATCTCGGGCTACCGGACCGGCCCGATCGACGAGGTGCTCAGCTTCGTCACGAACCTCGCACTGGTGATCCCGGCGCTACCGCTGATGATCATCCTGGCGGCTTACCTGCAGGGCCGTTCCGTGTGGACGATCGTGCTGGTCGTCGCGTTCACCAGCTGGGCCACCGGCGCGCGGGTGATCCGCAGCCAGACCAAGACGCTGCGCACGCGTGACTTCGTCACCTCGGCGGTGTTCTCCGGCGAGCGGCTCCCCCGGATCGTGTTCCGCGACATCCTGCCGAACATGACGTCCCTGGTCGCGGCCAGCTTCCTGGCCGCGGCCACCGCTGCGGTCTTGGCCGAGGCCAGCCTGGAGTTCCTCGGCCTGGGCAACCCGTCCACGGTCAGCTGGGGCACCATCTTGTTCGCCGCCCAGCAGCAGAACGCGCTGCTCACCGGGCAGTGGCTGATGGTGTTCGCACCCGGGCTGGCCATCGTCCTGCTGATGGTGTCGTTCACGCTGATCAACTTCGGCGTCGACGCACTGTCCAACCCACGGCTGCGGGAGAAGTAATGGCCCTACTGGAAGCACGCGGCGTCAACGTCGTCTACGAGCCAACCCGTGGCCAGCGGATCTGGTCGGTGCGCGACGTGGACCTCACCCTGGAGCAGGGCGAGTTCGTCGGGCTGGTCGGCGAGTCCGGGTGCGGCAAGTCGACCCTCGGGTTCGCCCTGACCCGGATGCTGCGGCCGCCGGCCCACCTGTCGGGCGGCGTCATCCGCTTCGACGGCACCGACGTCGCCAGCCTGACCGGCGAGCGACTGCGCCGGGCGCGGCGCGACGGGTTCGCGCTGGTCCTGCAGAGTGGCATGAACGCGCTGAACCCGGTGCGGACCATCGGGCACCACTTCGGCGACGTCCTCAAGGCGAACGCGCGACCGGGCGACGACCTGTCGCGCGACGGCATCGGGCGCCGGGCCGCGGAGTTGCTCGAGGCCGTGCGCCTCGAGTCGGCGATGCTGACCCGCTACCCGCACGAGCTTTCTGGCGGGATGCGGCAGCGGGTCTCGATCGCGCTGGCGCTGTCTCTGCAGCCGAGGCTGATCGTCTTCGACGAGCCGACCACCGCGCTGGACGTGATCGTCCAGCAGGCGGTGATGGACACGATCAAGGACCTGCAACGGGAGCGCGGCTTCTCCGCCATCTTGATCAGCCACGATCTCGGCGTCGTGCTCGAGGCCACGGATCGGGTCATGGTCATGTACGCGGGCCGGATCGTCGAGGACCAACCCGCCAGGGTCATGACGCACGGGCTGCACCACCCCTATACCGAGGCGCTGCTGGGCTGCTACGCAGACCCGCGCGCCGACGTGGTCGAGCTCGGCGGCATCCCAGGTTCGCCGCCGGACCTCTCGGTGCCGAACACCGGGTGCTCGTTCGCACCCCGGTGCCCGCTCACCGAGGATATCTGCCGCAGCCAGGATCCCCCGCTGCTCTCGCTAGCGCCGGGCTGGGCGGCGTGTCACGTGCGGGCTCGCGTCGCGCACGTCGAAGAGGAGGTCCGCAGTGTCCGCTAGCGATGTCCAGACGCTGACGGTCAGCGGCGTATCGAAGGTCTTCCAGGTCCGCGGGCGCGGGCACCGGACGGTCACCGCGGTCGACGACGTGTCCTTCGCGGTCGCCCCGGGCGCGGCGGTGAGCCTGGTCGGGGCGAGCGGCAGCGGGAAGAGCACGCTCGCCAAGATGATCACTGGCTCGGAACGCCCGACCTCCGGGGAGATCACGTTCGGCGACACCTCGGTCGGGCGGCTGCGCGCGGGCGGCCTGCGCCAGCTCCACCGCCGGGTGCAGATGGTGTTCCAGGACCCGTACGGCGCGCTCAACCCGCTGCACACCGTGGAGTACACGGTGATGCGCCCGTGCCAGAACTTCCTCGGCATGTCCCACGCGCAGGCCAGTGACCGGGTCGCCGAACTGCTCGAGACGGTGGGCCTGGTCCCGGCCGCCCAGTACGCGGCGAAGCTCCCGCACCAGCTGTCCGGCGGCCAGCGCCAGCGCGTGATCATCGCGCGAGCGCTCGGCAGCGACCCCGACCTGATCGTGGCCGACGAGCCCGTCTCGATGCTCGACGTCTCGCTGCGGGCCGGGGTGCTCAAGCTGCTGGCCGAGCTGCGCCGGACGCGCGGGCTGAGCCTGCTCTACATCACCCACGACTTGCTATCCGCGCGCCTGATCACCGACGAGATCCTCGTGCTGAACCAGGGACGGGTCGTCGAGCGCGGCCAGACTAAGCAGGTCCTACAGCACCCGACCGACAAGTACACGATCCAGCTGCTGAACGCCGTGGCGAACCCGTTCGCGGATGGCTCGGGCCGCCCGGCTAACGGCAGCAAGGCAACCAATGGCAGGGGTACGACATGATCAATTCGTGGCGGCTCTCGAAGCCGAAGGGCTGGCTGGTTGGCGCGGCCCTCGGCATCGCGGTGATCATTGCCGCGCTGCTGGCTCCCGCACAGCAGGCCCGCGCCAGCGGCGCGCCGGTAGACAACTACACCGGGCTGAGCCAGGGGCAGCGGGCCAGCCTGCTGGCCATCGCCCGCCAGACCTGGAAGTTCTACAACCTGGACATCGACTCGGCGACGAACCTACCGATGGACAACCTCACCTTCGCGGGCGGCTCCGGGACCCCCACTACGGAGGGCCATTACACCTCGGCGGCCAACGTCGGGGTCTACTTGTGGGCCGTGGTCTCGGCCCGGGACCTCGGGCTTATCAGCGAGGCGCAGGCGCAGGCCAGGGTCACGGCCACGCTGACCGAGGTCTCGCACCTGCAGCGGTACGACGGGTTCCTTTATCAGTGGTACGACACCGCCAACGGCAACGTGCTGCTCAACCCGGGCCAGGGCGACTGCCCCGCCGGGGCGACGCCGACGAACAACAACTGCTTCTTCATCTCCAACGTCGACAACGGCTGGTACGCCTCGGGGCTCATCATCGTGCGGGAGGCCATGCCGGAGGAGGCGCAGCTCGCGGACAGCCTGATCGCGCCGATGAACTTCGGGATCTTCTACGACGACCGGGCCGAGACTCATTGCAACACCAACCCGGCCATCCCCGGGAACCAGCCGACCGGGCAGATGTTCGGCGGGTACTACGTCGGGCTGCCGCCATACGTGGGCAACAACGCTGAGCAGTACTACTACCACAACGGCGCGTTCTACAGCGACCCGCGGATCTCCGCCTACATCGGCATGGGCCTGCACCAGATGCCGGGCAACGTGTGGTGGCGCAGCTGGCTCGAGTTGCCGCCGAAGGCCCCGTTCGCCGACTGCCAGTCCACCGACCCCGACTTCTCCTGGCAGGGGCAGTGGCCGATGGGCGGCTCGTGGCAGACCTACACCGACCCGCAGTCCGGTCAGCAGTTCCCGGTCTGGCTTGGGCACTACACCTACCCGGGCACCAACCTGAACTTCATCCCGACCTACTCGGGCGGGATGTTCGAAGCGATGATGCCGAACATCGTCGTGCCCGAGACGAGCTGGGGCCCGAGCAGCTTCGGGGCCGCGGACGCCCAGACCGTCCAGGTGCAGATCAAGTACGCCACCCAGCAATTGGGCTACAAGGTGTGGGGCATGTCGCCGTCCAGCACGGCGGATGACTCGGGCGGCTACTCCGGGTACGGCGTGGAGGGCCTGGCCTTCCCGTACTACGGGACGGGGGCCACCGCCAGCAACCCGAACGAGGGGCTGTCGCAATGCCATGGCTGCGCTACCGAGGACGTGGTGACGCCGCATGCCTCGTTCATCGCGCTGGACGTCGCGCCGCAGCAGGCTTACGACAACATCCAGGCGCTGCGCGCCGATTATCCGGGGCTGTACGGGCCTGTCGGCTTCTTCGACGCGGTCAACCCCACCAGTGGGGCGGTCGGCCACCGCGACCTCGTGCTCGATCAGTCGATGATCATGGCGTCCCTGGACAACGCGCTTAACAACCGCGCGATCCAGCGCGACTTCGCCAATGACCCGGTCTCCTGGGCCGCGCGCGAGTACCTGGCCCTCGAGAACTTTAACCTCGGGGACTGACAATTGACCGGGACGGGAACCAAACGCCGTTCGGGATAAATCTGGAGGAACATATGGGGGCGCGCGCCGACTGGGAACGCCGGATCGGGCGGCGTGGCGTGCCCGGGCTTGGGGACGGCGCGGGGAGTCTGCCGCGGCCGGGCGGGCTGCGGGCGGCGCCGGGCCGGGGGCACGTCACGCTGGACTGGGATCCGGTACCGGGGGCGGCCGGGTACCTCGTCTACCGCGCCGACCGGTCCGGCGGGCCGTTCGAGCCGCTGGATCACGGCGGCGGGGACGTGCTCGCGGTCCCGGCCGGGCCGTACGCCGATACGTCGGGCGAGCCGGGCAGGGTCAGGTACTACGCGGTGGCGTCGGTGGCCGACGGGGAGTCCGTCGGGCCGATGTCGGCGCCGGTCGCGGCGGCACCGGGCTCGGCGCAGGCCGCGGGTCCTAGCCGGGTGCGGGTCGAGATCGGCGGGTCGGCGGTTGGGGAGCTTGAGCGGCCGTGGGAACCGATGATCGGGTCGGAGCACCTCAGCTACCTGCTGCGGGAGGACCGAACCGGCGGCCGGGTGATCGGCACCGAGCTGCGGGAGGCGCTGCGGATCGCCCGTGACGAGTTCGGCGTGCGGGCCGTCCGCGCGCACGGCATCCTGTGCGACGACCTCGGCGTGTACACCGAATCGCTCGGCCGCCCGGTTTACTCCTTCGATGGGGTGGACCGCGTGTACGACACGCTCATGGAGGCCGGCCTGCGGCCTGTCGTCGAGCTGTCCTTCATGCCCGCGGCCCTGGCCCGCGACCCGAGCAAGACCGTGTTCGACTACGAGGGGATCATCTCCCCGCCGCGGAGCTGGAGCCGGTGGCGGGACCTGGTCCGGGCGCTGGCCGACCACCTCCTCCAGCGATACGGCGAGGAGGAGGTCACGGGACACTGGGCGTTCGAGGTGTGGAACGAGCCGAACATCGGGGTGTTCTGGTCCGGCACGCCCGAGGAGTACTTCCGGCTCTACGACACCTCCGCCGGCGCGGTCAAGTCCGCCCATCCGGGGCTGCGCGTCGGCGGGCCTTCCTCGGCGGCGGCGGGCTGGGTCCGGCAGCTGATCGCCCACGTGGGCCGCTCCGGCGCGCCGCTGGATTTCGTGTCCACCCACGTGTACGGGAACGTGCCGCTGGACCTGCGGCCGGCGCTCGCGGCAGCCGGGCGGGAGGGCACGGCGATCTGGTGGACCGAGTGGGGGGCGACCCCGACCCACTTCAACCGCGTCGGCGACACCGTGTTTGCCGCGGCGTTCCTGCTGCGGGGCATGGCGTCCGTGCTCGGCCGGGTCGGGGCGCTGTCGCACTGGGTCGCGTCCGACCACTTCGAGGAGCTCGGGGCGCCTGCGGAGCTGTTCCACGGGGGGTTCGGGCTGTTGTCGGTCGGGAACCTGCGTAAGCCCCGGTACTGGGCGCTGGCGCTGCTGGCCCGGCTCGGGCCGCACCGGTTGGCGGTGGACGTTCGTGGGGATGGGGCCTTGGGGCTCGTGGACGCACTGGCGGCCCGCCACGACGACGGACGGGTCGGGATCCTGGTCTGGAACGGCACCCTGGACCAGGGCAAGATCGGCGGGGATCCGGTGCTTTCTCGTGTGGTGCGGCTGAGCGTGTATGTCCCGCCCGGCGCCTCGTACACCGTGCGGCACTACCGGATCGACGCCGGGCACTCCAACATCGTCCCGGTCTGGGAGCAGATGAGGGACGGCGCCGCCTGGCCGTCTTCGGAGCAGTGGCCGGTGCTGCACTCGGCGAACCGGCTCGAGGAGCTGGTGCCGCCGGAGCGGGTCGCCGCGGCGGACGGGGTCGTGGAGCTGGCCTTCTCGTTGCCGATGCCCGGGGTTTCGTACGTGGAGCTGGCTCCCTAACTGGCGCGGTCAGGCCAGGAGGGGGCGCGGGTCGAAGGTGACCCTGATCCGGGTGATGAGTCCGGCTTCGATGTGGCTCCAGTTGACGATGGCCAGCGGGCCCGCGGTGGCGGTGCGCAGCTCGAACCAGGTCAGGACGTCCGGCCCGTCGACCCAGCGCTTGATCACCTCGACCTGCCTGGTCATGGCGAACATGCCCGTCAGGCCGGCCAGGGTGTCGTCGAGGCCCCGGGTGCTCCCGAGGGCGCCGTCGAACTCGACGTCCCGATGGAGTAGCGGCCGCACCCGCCCGATGTCGTTGGTCCGCCAAGCGTCGAAGTAGGCCGCTGCGACGCTCGCCGGCGAGTCGGTGCCCATGCGCGTGATGGTAACAAGGCCCAGTCGTCCCCGGGCATCGTTGACAAGCGCGATTCAGCCATCTAGTGTCTTAGTCGACTAGTACTTTAGAGAGGTAATACATGATCGCCTTCCGCGTTGACTCCCACTCGGTGGTGCCGCCCTACCTGCAGATCGTCCAGCAGGTCAGGCAGGCGCTGAGGATGGGCCTGCTCGAGGTGGGCGACCAGCTCCCCCCGGTGCGGGAGGTGGTCAGCGCGACGGCGATCAACCCCAACACCGTGCTCAAGGCCTACCGGGACCTGGAGCGCGAAGGCCTGGTTGAGGCCCGGGCGGGCCACGGCACGTTCGTCCGGAGCCGCCCGCCCGGTCCGCCGCCCGGCTCGTATTCGCGGCTGGGCCGCAGCCTGGCCCGGTGGGTGCGCGACGCGCGCGAGGCCGGACTCGACGACGAATCGATGGAATCGCTGCTCCGCGTGACGCTGCGGGCAGCGGCAGAGGAGGAAACGGCATGACTCCGATGGAGAAAGTCCTGGGTCCGGTCGGCCCGGGGCCCGGGGGGCACTGGGGCTCCCCCGAGCCCATCGCCGTCCAGACCAGCGGGCTCACCAAGCACTACGGCAAGGTGACCGCGCTGAACGACTGCACGATCACCGTCCCCGAGGGCCGGATCTCCGCGCTGATCGGCCCGAACGGCGCGGGCAAGACCACCCTGCTGCGCCTGCTCGCCGGGCTGGCCCGGCCGACCTCGGGCCAGGTCATCGTGAACGGGGTGACTCCGCACCAGGATTCCGCGTTCCTGGCCGACATCGGCTACCTGGCCCAGGACATCCCCTTGTACCGGCGGCTGACGGCCGAGGATCACATCCGCGCGGGCGCTCACCTGAACCCGCGCTGGGATGGCGAATCGGTCCGGGAGCGGCTGACCGGGCTGAAGATCCCACTGAACCGGCCGGTGGGCAAGCTGTCCGGAGGTCAGCGCGCGCAGGTCGCGCTGGCCCTGATCCTGGCCAAACGGCCCAGGCTCCTGCTGCTCGACGAGCCGGTCGCCGCGCTCGACCCGCTGGCCAGGAAGAACTTCCTCGGCCTGCTGGCCGACGGGGTGGAGGCGGGCGGCCTCACCGTGATCCTGTCCTCGCACCTGGTCGCCGACCTAGAGCGGGTCAGCGACCACCTCATCATGCTGGCCGCGTCCCGGGTCCAGCTGTGCGGTGACATCGATGACCTGCTGGCCGAGCACCGGATCCTCGTTGGTCCGAGCAAGGACACCGCGGCCCTCGAGCGCGCTCACCGGGTCGTGCAGGCCACCCGTACGCCGCGGCAGACCACGCTGCTGGTCCGGCTGAACGGCCCGGTCGTCGACCCGGCGTTCCAGGCCAGCGAGGTCCACCTCGAAGAACTCGTGCTCGCCTACATGGGCGAGGACGCCCCGCCGGCTCTAACGCACCTCACCTCGGTTGGAGAAGAACAATGACCTGGCTCGTCTGGCGCCAGCACCGCATCCAGTTCTACGTGGGCGCCGCGCTGCTGGCCGCGTTCGCCATCATCATCGTGATTACCGGCGTCCAGGTGGCGGACCAGTTCCGCTCCGCGCAGCTGGCCTGCGCCATGCACGAGGGATGCCGGCACCTGGGCGGACTGTTCATGGGCAGCCGCGTCGTGGGCTTCATGGTCATCGCCACGCTGGGCGCACCCGTCCTGGTCGGGCTGTTCTGGGGTGCGCCGCTGGTGGCCGCCGAGGCCGAGGCCGGCACGACCCAGTTCGCCTGGATGCAGAGCGTCACCCGCAAGCACTGGCTCGTGGTCAAGATCGGCTGGATGCTGGTGGCCGCGGCGATCTGGGGCGGCGTCATCTCAGCCCTGGTGACCTGGTGGTCAAGCCCGAACAACGCCGAACTGCTCAATCAGTTCAATCCCGGCCGGTTCGACATCATGGACCTGGTCCCGGTGGCGTACTCGCTGTTCGGGATGGCGCTCGGGATCGCGGCCGGGGCGCTGATACGCCGGGTCCTGCCGGCCATGGCCGTCACCCTGGCCGGGTTCATCGCGGTGCGCGTGGTGGTCGCGCTGTGGCTGCGCCCGCACTACCTGAGCGCGGTCACCGTGTTCTACAAGGCGACCGGCGGCTTCAACCCGCCGGGGGCGTTCTGGCAGATCGCGCAGGGCGTCGTGGGCCCGAACGGCCAGGCGCTCGCGCAGCCGAACAACACGCCTTATATCGACGGCGTCCCGATGACCGCCCTGCCGGGTGCGTGCGCACCGGTAGCCAACGGTCCTGCTGGCCCCACGGGGTCCTGCCTGCAGGCCCTGTCCCACTTCCGCGCGTACCTCACCTACCAGCCCGCCGACCGCTTCTGGACGTTCCAGGGCATCGAGAGCGGCATCTTCCTCGCCCTGGCCTTCGTCCTCATCGCGATCACCGCGGTGGTGCTGCTTCGCCGGGACGCGTAGGGAGAACCCGGGAGGCTGAGAGCAGGAGCGGGAGCGCGGCCAGCAGGCTGAGGCCGCAGAGGGCACCCGCGACGACGTAAGGGGCGCGCAGGCCGGCGGCGTGAGCGATGAAGCCGCCGGCCAGCGCGCCCACCGGCATCAGGCCCCACCCGAGCATGCGGTAGACGCTGTTAACCCGGCCAAGCAGGTCCGACGGCACGATCTGCTGGCGCAGGCTGACGGTCACGACGTTCCACAGGGTGACGCCGAAGCCCTGGCCGGCCAGCAGGACCGCGGCCACCGCCGCGTCCGGGGCCAGCCCGATGCCGACGAAGACGGCGGCGTCGATCGCGCCCCCGAGGACCAGCGAGCCCAGGAAGCCAAGCCGGCGGGCCAGCACCGGGCACACGAGCCCGCCGATCACGCTGCCGACGGCGGACGCGGCCAGCAGGAATCCGTAGCCGCGGCTGCCGACGTGCAGCGTCTGCGTGGCCAGCAGGACCAGGATGGCCTGGCCCATCTGGTTCGCGAAGTTGTAGACGCCCAGCAGGACGGCGACCACGCGCAGCAGGCGGTGCCGGACCAGCCAGGCGAGGCCCTCCTTGATCTGCGCGCGGATGGTGGGCCGGCTGTCGTCCTGGGGGCGGTCCTTGGCTTTGGGCAGCCTGGCCACTAGTGCGGCCGAGCCGGCGAACGATGCGGCGTCCAGGCCGAACGGCAGGGCCGCGGCCGCGGCGAAGAGCAGGCTGCCGACCGGCGGGCCGAGGAACGACTCCCCCACGGTCAGGCTGATCTGCTGGCTGCCGTTGGCCTTCGCGAGGAGTTCGGGCGGCACCAGGGCGGGCAGCATCGCTTGCGCCGCGTTGCTGAAGATGACCTCGGCGCAGCCCAGGCCGAATCCGGCCAGGCCGAGGAGCGCGATGTTGGCCTGGTGGAAGACGATGCCGATCGTGATGCCGACGACGATGACCGCCTGGACGGCCTGGGACCGCCACATCAGCGTGGCCCGATCGTAGCGGTCGACGATGGCGCCGGCCGGGAGGGAGAACAGCATCCAGGGCAGGTAGGTGGCGGCGGTGACGACCGAGACCAGCCGCGGGTCCCTGGTGATGGTGACGGCCAACAGCGGCAGCGCCGCCACGAAGGCCCCGTCGCCAGTGCTGCTGATCGCGTTGGCCCACCACGCGCGCCAGTAGGGCCGGCCCAGCTTGGGCCGTTGGTTCGCCTCTTCGCTGGACCCGGCCGGTGCTACCTGCGTCATGCTGGCCAGAGTGGCCGGTGCCGGGTGGGCTGGGCTACGGTTTAGTTGTTGGCTAAATCCTGACGGCTTACGGAGCTGGCATACTCGTCACTTTGGACCTTGATGTGGCGGACCTCGCGGCGACGAGGTTCGCGATGTCGCCGCTGTTCGAGACGCTCAGGGCGGTTCCGTTGCTGGGCCGGCCTGAACGGTCCCCGCTGAACCTGCCCTGGGTGCGCTGGGCCCGGGCGGAGCTGGAGCGCCGCCCGCTGCGCCTGGCCCGGGTGTGGCCGCTGCTCGCGAGCGATCGGCTCTTCTGGCCGGAGTTCCTGTTCCCGGCGCCCGTCGGCAAGTCCCAGGCGCTCGCTGAGGAGCTTTCCCGCGTGTGCGCGACGCCGGACGAGACGGTGCGCGCCAGCCTGCGGCGCGTGTTCGGCGATGGCGAGTGGCCGGAGGCCGCGACGGACCTGTTCGAGCGGCCGCAGGCGACCCTGGCCGAGATAGCCGCCGAGGTGGCCGAGTGTCACGACCGCCTGATCGCCCCGCACTGGGAGCGGCTGCGTTCGGTGCTCGACGCCGACATCGCATACCGGGGCGGGATGCTCGCGGCTGGCGGCGCCCGGTCGCTGTTCTCCGACCTCCATCCCAAGGTGCGCTGGTCGGCGGGCACGCTGTTCCTCTCCGACTCGGAAGCCTGGGAACCGGACGGTCGGGTCGCGCTGGGGCCGGACGGCCTGGTGCTGATGCCGAGCGTGTTCATCTGGCCGGAGTGGTCGGTGAGCAGGGCCACCAGCACTCAGAGCACGCTGCTGTACCCGGCGCGAGGGGCCGCCACGGTGTGGCAGGCCGATGGGGATCTGGGTTCGGGTTCGGCTCCTCTCGGTGCGGTCGAGGCGTTGCTCGGCGCGCCGCGGGCCAGGCTGCTTGGCGCGCTGCGGTCACCGGCCACGACCAGCGCGCTGGCCCGCCGCTTCGGTGTCACCCCGTCGGCGGTTTCGCAGCATCTGGCGGTGCTGCACCGCGGCGGGCTGATCGACCGGCAGCGCAGCGGGCGGACGGTGCTCTACCAGGCCTCTGAGCTGGGGGTCAGCCTGCTCGACCAGGCCCTGCTCCGCGCGGACGGCGGCTCGTGAGGGCGGTCATGTACTCCGGATACGGGGTCATGCCGTCGGTCGCGGAGGTGGCTGATCCGGTCTGTCCCGCGGACGGGGTGGTCATCGCGGTGGGTGCGACCGGGGTGTGCCGGTCGGACTGGCACGCCTGGCGGGGGCACGATCCGGTGGCGCTGCCGCACATCGGGGGGCACGAGTTCGCCGGGGTCGTCGCGGCCGCCGGGCCGGAGGTGACGCGGTGGCGGGCCGGGGACCGGGTGACGGTGCCGTTCGTGTGCGGGTGCGGGCGGTGTGAGTTCTGCCTGGCCGGCGAGGCGCAGGTGTGCCCGCGGCAGACCCAGCCGGGGTTCACCGGGCCCGGGTCGTTCGCGGAGCTGGTGGCGGTGCACGCGGCGGACGCGAACCTGGTTTTGCTGCCGGACTCGGTGGACTTCGTGACCGCGGCGTGCCTGGGGTGCCGGTTCGCTACGGCGTTCCGCGCTTTGACGGCCCACGGGCGGCTGCTCGGCGGCGAATGGCTGGCCGTGCACGGGTGCGGCGGGCTGGGGCTGTCGGCGGTGCTCATCGGGGCGGCGCTTGGGGCCCGGGTGGTGGCGGTGGATGTCGCCCCGGCGGCGCTTGATCGGGCGCGCTCGCTCGGGGCGGAGGTGGTGGTGGACGTTTCCGAGGCTTCGGATCCTGCCGCGGCGGATCCCGTCGCGGTGATCGGCGAGGTCACCGGGGGCGGGGCGCACGTGTCGATCGACGCGCTCGGCTCGCCGGGTACGGCGGCCAACTCGGTCCGGTCGCTGCGCCGGCGCGGGCGGCACGTCCAGGCCGGCCTGCTGCTCTCCGGGCCGACGCCGCTGCCGATGGACCTGGTCATCGCGCGGGAGCTCGAGATCTACGGGTCACACGGGATGGCCGCCCGCGACTACCCGCCGATGATGGCGATGGTCGCGAACGGCACGCTGCGCCCCGGGCTGCTGATCGGGGCCGTGATCGGACTGGAGGGGGTCGGCCGGGCGCTGGCCGCGATGGACGAGCTCAGCGCCACGGCCGGGATGACGGTGGTGGGGCTCCCAATCTGAGCTCCCCGGCCTCAGGTGCGGGGCTGGGTTCGCGCCACATGGCGCCAAATGGTGGGTCTCTGACTCAGGGCCTGCAGTTCGCCGACGACGCGGAACCCGTCGCTCCTTCCCGTCAGGCCAGAATTATCCCGTGCCCCGCATCCTCATCACCGGCTCCGCCGACGGACTCGGCCGCGCCGCCGCCCGCGTCCTCATGGGCGAGGGCCACGACGTTGTCCTCCACGCCCGCACTCGCGAGCGGGCGGCGGCGTTCAGCGACCTCGCCCCGGATGCCGCGGGAGTGGTCATCGGCGACCTCGCCAGCGCAGCCGAGACCCGAGACCTCGCCGAGCAGGTGAACGGCATCGGCCGGATGGACGCCGTCATCCACAATGCCGGCGTCTACCTCGAGCCCTCCCGCTCCCCAACCGCCGACGGTCACGCGAAGACCCTGGCGGTGAACACCCTGGCGCCCTACCTGCTCACGGCGTTGATCGGCCGCCCGGATCGGCCCATCTACCTCACCAGCGGACTGCATCACTCGGCTTCCGGGTCCCTCCGGGACATCGACTGGACCGGGCGGCCCTGGAATGCCGCACAGGCATACGCCGAGAGCAAGCTCTACGTCACCGCCCTCGCGCTCACCCTCGCGCGCGTCTGGCCGGAAGTACTCAGCAACGCCGTCGATCCGGGTTGGGTCCCGACCAAGATGGGCGGCCCCGCGGCAACCGGCGATCTGCAGATGGGCTATCTCACGCAGACATGGCTCGCCGTCAGCAACGCCGCCGCCGCAACCGTGAGCGGCGGCTACTGGTACCACCGGCAGCGACAGGCGCCTGCACCGCAAGCCCGCGACCCGGCCTTCCAGGATGAACTGATAGATCGGCTTGCCGCGCTCACGGGTGTCGCGCTTTTTTAGTCAGGTGAGAGACCCTCGCCTTTAGTCAGGTGAGAGACCCTCGCCGGCAGCCGGGGATACTAACTCCCTTTAGCCCAGGTGGGCGGCTAGCCAGTCGGCCATCGCGGACCTCGACTCGAAGGCGTGGTTGGTCAGGCCGTGGCTGCCGTCGGGGTCCAGCATCAGCTCGGCGCCGGGGGCCTCGCGGGCTAGGCGTTCGGCGTGGTAGGGCGGGATGAGGCGGTCCCGGCCGCCGTGCGCGACCAGCAGGGGGAGGGTGATCCGGGCGGCGGCGTGCTCGAGGGTCAGCGCGGCGGCCCGCTCGCGCGCCTCGGCATCGGTGGCGGCGCCGGAGCGGTGCTGGAAGGTGGCGCGGGTCTGCGGTGGCAGCTCGGCCCAGTCCAGGTCGAAGCGGTACGGGCCGGCCAGCGCCACCACGGCCCGCAGCCGCGGCTCGAACGCCGCGGACCTGGCCGCGTAGTAACCGCCCAGGCTGACCCCGAACCCGCCGATCCGGCCGGGGTCGATGTCGTCGCGGCCCTGCAGGTAGTCCACCACCGCCGTGGTCACGCGCTCGTAGGCGGGCTCGATGGGCAGCTCGTATTCGGCTTCGCCCTGGCCGGGGCCGTCGATCGCGATCACCGCGAGGCCGCGGCTCAGCATGAACTCGGCGGTCGCCTGCAGTTCTTCCTTGACCGAGTCGAGGCCGGGCATCATGATCACGACCGGGGGGCGGCCGTGGGTGGCGGGTACGCGCAGGTAGGCGGCCAGCGTCGTGCCCCGATAGGGGATCCGGACGGGCTCGGCGGGCGGGTTCAGCGTCCCCGCGGCGCGGCGGAAGTCGGCCACGGTGCGCTCGTGCGCCGCG
>Ga0210390_10002481_pt1 | contig 16339 bp, 5 predicted proteins | sample IncBWH11OmetaG_FD_161050 | JGI IMG/M metagenome (GOLD analysis project Ga0210390, IMG submission 161050) | Forest soil microbial communities from Barre Woods Harvard Forest LTER site, Petersham, Massachusetts, United States - Inc-BW-H-11-O ... | reverse complement strand
TCCCGGTCTCAGCCAGCCCGCCCTGCGTCATTACCGGACCGTCCCTCACCCTCGGCAGCATCCCAGCGGCGAAACACCCCCAGCATCCCAGCCACCAACTCCAGCACCCACCTCCCCGATTGCGCACGCGAGCACAATGCCACTCAGCTTGTTCCGGGTAGCGGATGCCAGCGCTCTGTCGAGTGTCCGATTTCGGGGGTATATGCTCGCGTCCCGGATCTGGCCGTTCGGCAGGTCGTGCGACGTCACCCGCAGATGATCGCCGTCGTTCATGAAAGGTCCTTCGAGGGATCCGGCGTGAAGGTGGCCAGCGTGGACTGGACCCGGTTCGCGGGCACCTGGGCTCGGCCGTTCTTGGCGATGAACGCGAAGTTGACGTATTCGATGCCTGCCAGGCTGGCACAGGTGGGGTTCAGTTCGGTCCCGTTGACCGGGTGGCCAGGCTGTTTATGTTCAGCGCGACACACCACTGAGTCGCGCTGCAGCCGCCGACGCCCGACGCGACCGCCCAAGTCGGCCATGGGACCCCCGACGGATAGAACTCCAGCTGTATGAACGCGGTCCCGGGATGGTCGGGCGAAATGGCCGGGTCGACGATATTGCTGCCGCTGTCCGGCGTGCAGATCGACATCTGCTCGGGATAAGACTGCGTGTCGCACATCGCCATCCCGAACCATAACGTCTCGGTGAGCTCGAACTCGTACGACTTGGTCGTCGGATCGCTTGGAGACGGGTCGTGCGGCAGGATCACGTTGTCCTGGTTCCGGTTACCGGAGCCCGGCGTGTTCGAGAAGAAGGCCATCGCCGGGACGTCATGACCGGCGTCCCCGTCACCCCATGCTTCCTGCGGATTCGCGAGTTCCGCGCACGTGAAGCTGTACTCGCGGTTGATTGCCGCGTGGGTGTCAAGGAGTGTGCGGTCGGCGGCGTGCCCGGTGAGCCCGGCGGGCGTGCGGGCGGCGACCGCCGCGGGCCCGCCCGCAGCCAGCGTCGCTGCCGCGACCGATAGCGAAGCGATGCTGATTACTAGCCGGTGAGTTTCATTGGATACTCCTTCTGTAAGAGGCTCTAGTGCACTACTGCCTGCTAGGCGTCTTGACGGTCCAGGTATCCGTTGATGGCGCGGACGGTGGAATTGCTCATGAAGGTTCTGAGGCTGATCTTTATACCGAGTTGCTGCGTCAGCCGGGCGACGAGCACCGCCGCGAGCAGGGAGTGGCCGCCCAGGTCGAAGAAGTTGTCCTCGACCCCGACCTGGTTCAGGCCCAGCACCTGCGCGAACAATTCGCATATCGCCTGCTGCCGGGGGCTGGCGGGCGCCTGGTCGCCGCCCGCCGCATACTCCGGGGCGGGCAGCGCCCGCCGATCCAGCTTGCCGTTCGCGGTCAGCGGCAGCGCGTCCAGCACCACGACCGCCGATGGCACCATGTAACCGGGCAGCACCCGCCCGCACGCCTCCCGCAGCAGCGCCGGGTCCAGCTCGGCACCGGGGCCCGGCACGACGTACCCGACCAGCCGCTTATCTCCTGGCTGATCCTCCCGCACCGCCACCGCCGCCTGGCCCGTGCCCTCCAGCCCGCCGAGCACCGCCTCGATCTCGCCCAGCTCGATCCGGAACCCGCGCACCTTTACCTGGTCATCGGCCCGGCCCAGGTACTCAACCTGCCCGGACTGGTTCCACCGGCCCAGGTCCCCGGTCCGGTACATCCGTTCCCCGTCCGCGCCGAACGGGCACGCCACGAACCGCTCCCCGGTCAGCCCCGCCCGCCCCAGGTACCCCCGCGCCAGCTGAGGACCTGCTACGTATAGCTCCCCCGCCACCCCCGGCGGCACCAGCCGCAGGTTCTCATCCAGGATGAACACCCGGATGTTCCACATCGGCCGGCCGATCGGCACCGGGTCCGGGACCGGCTCACCCAGGCTCAGCTGGTAATCCAGGCAGCCCACCGTCGCCTCGGTCGGCCCGTACTGGTTGATCACGGCCAGAGCGGGATCACGCTGCCGCCATTCGCGCAGCACCGCGGCCGGCAACGTCTCCCCGCCGAGCATCATCTGCCCGGCGGCAGCACAGCTCGCGGGCAGCTGGGCCAGCAGCGGGAGATGACTGGGCGTCGCCTTCACGAAGGTGAACCCGCCGGCCTGGGCGGCCAGCACGGGCAGCTCCTCATCCACCGCGCCCAGGCACAGCAGACCGCCGGACAACAGGCAGCCGTACAGCGCGCTGACGCTCCCGTCGAACGAGAGCGGCGACACCAGGAGCGTGCGGCCGGCTAGGCCCCGGTACGCCTGCCGGACCCGCGACAAGTAATTCACCAGGCTCGCATGGGTGATGATCACGCCCTTGGGCCGTCCAGCCGACCCCGAGGTGTAGATCACGTACGCCGGGTGCGCCGGACGCAGCAGCTCGCGGCGCTCCGCATCAGCGACATCGCCGGCGGGGTAACGCGAGATCACCTCCGCGACCGCGGGGTCATCAAGGAAGATCGGGGTCGCCGCCGGCAGAGTTCCGGCCAGGCCGCTCGTGGTGAGCGTGATCGCCGCCCGGGCGTCGGTGAGCATGAAGGTCCTGCGGTCAGCCGGGTAATCAGGCTCTACCGGGACGTAGGCAGCACCGGACTTGAGCACGGCCAGCATGGCGACGACCATTTCGGCGGACCGGGGCATGGCGATGGCGACCAGCCGCTCAGGGCCCGCGCCGAGGGTGATCAGGTGCCGGGCCAGCCGGTTGGCCCGGGCGTTCAGCTCGCCATACGTCAGCTCGGCCCCCAGCTCGGTGGCGGAAAGGACAGCGGAGGCGTCCGGGGTGTGAGCAGCCTGCTGCTCGAACAGATCAGGCAGGGTAGCCGCCTGCAGCGGCCGGGCGATGCCGTTCCAGTCGAGCAGCAGCCGGCGCCGTTCCACCGCTGTGAGCACGTCCAGCTGGCTGACGCGACGGCCCGGATCCTCAGTGGCCTGACGGAGCAGGCTGGTCAGCCGGCCAGCCAGCGCCTCGATGGTGGCCTGGTCGAACAGGTCCTCGGCGTACTCCAGGGTGGCGCTGATCCCTGCCAGGGTGCCGTCCGCGTCGCGATCCTGCTGGTAGCCCAAGGTCAGGTCGAACTTGGCGGACAAATCGGGCACCGCCTCGGCCGTGATCCGCAGCCCGGGCAGCTGCCAGTCCACCACGGCGACATCCTGGTCGCCGATCATGACCTGGAACAGCGGGTGCCGGGCCTGCGACCTGGTCGGGTTCATCACCTCGACCAGCCGCTCGAACGGCAGATCCTGGCGGGCCTGGGCAGATAGCATGGTCTCCCGGGACCGGTCGAGCAGCTCGGCGAAGCCCGGGTCGCCCGACAGGTCCGCGCGCAACACCAGCGTGTTGACGAAGAACCCGACCAGGTCGTGCACCGCCTCATCGGTCCGCCCGGCCACCGGGGTGCCCAGCGGGATGTCGGTCCCGGCACCCATCAGGGACAGCAGCGCGGCCAGCCCGGCGTGCATGGTCATGAAGATAGTGGCCTGATGCTCACGGGCCAGGTTCGCCAGCGCTGCGTGCAGGGCGGGGTCGGCCAGCTGCCAGCGGATCTTGCCGCCGCGCCTGGACGGTTGCGCCGGGCGCGGCCGGTCGAACGGCAGGGTCAGTTCCTCGGGCACACCGGCCAGCGCCCGCTTCCAGTACTCAGTCTGCCCGGCCAGCACCCCATCCCCGCCGAGCAGGTCCTGCTGCCACAGCGCATAGTCGGCATACTGCACGGGCAGCGGCGCCCAGTCCGGCGCCCGGCCGTCGCGGCGTGCCTGGTACGCGGTGGCCAGGTCCGACATCAGCACTTGCAAGGACCAGCCGTCGCTGGCGATGTGATGGCACAGCAGCAGCAGCACATGTTCCTGCTCCGCGAGGGTGAACAGCCGCGCCCGGACGGGCAGCTCGATGGCCAGGTCGAACTCGTACCAGGCCGCCGCGTCGATCAGCCCTGCCAATTCATCAGAACTGGCCGTGGTGCTCGCGACAGAGACGGTGGCTTCCTCCGCGGGGATGATGTGCTGGTAGGGCTCGCCGCCATCGACCGCGAACACGGTGCGCAGCGACTCGTGCCGCGCCACGACATCGCCCAGCGCGGCGGTCAGCGACGCGGCATCCAGCCGCCCCTCCAGCCGCCACGCGAACGGCACGTTGTAAGCCGTACTGGGACCATGGAACTGCTCGAGGAACCACAGCCGCTGCTGGGCGAACGACAGTGGCAGCCGCTCCGGCCGCGGCATAGGGACCAGTGTCGGCCGGGCCGCCTCCGCCTCCTCCACCACCCTGGCCAGCAACGCCGGCGTCGGGCGCTCGAAGACGGCCCGGACCGGCACCTCGACTCCCAGCACCACGCGGATCCGGGACACCAGCCGCGTCGCCAGCAGCGAATGTCCGCCCAGATCGAAGAAGCTATCCTCCACCCCCACTGTGTCCAGGCCGAGAACGTGCGCGAACACCTCACACAGTGCCTGCTCCTGCGGGGTGGCCGACCCGCGGCCCCCGCCCGCGGCCGCGTACTCGGGTACCGGCAGCGCCCGACGGTCCAGCTTGCCGGTCGGAGACAACGGCAGCGCCTTCAGCACCATCACGGCCGACGGCACCATATACTCCGGCAGCACCCGCCCGCACGCCTCCCGTAGGACGGCCGGGTCCAGCTCGGCACCGGCGGCCGGCACCACGTACCCAGCCAGCCGCTTGTCCCCGGGCTGGTCCTCCCGCACCAGCACCGCCGCCTGGCCCACTCCCGGCAGCCGGGCCAGGACGGCCTCGACCTCGCCGAGCTCGATGCGGAACCCGCGGACCTTCACCTGATCGTCGGCGCGGCCCTGGTACTCCAGCTCACGGGCGGTGTTCCACCGGGCAACGTCGCCGGTTCTGTACATCCGCTCCCCCGGCCCTCCGAACGGGCACGCCACGAACCGCTCTCCGGTCAGACCAGGCCGCCCCAGATACCCCCGCGCCAAGCCAGCGCCGGCCACGTACAGCTCTCCCGCCACCCCCGGCGGCACCGGCGCCAGGTTCTTGTCGAGCACGTACACGCGGGTGTTCCAGACCGGGCGGCCGATCGGCGGAGCGACCGCGCCTGACAGCTGTCCGGACAGCGTCGCCGCGATGGTGATCTCGGTCGGGCCGTAGGCGTTGAACATCCGCCGACCCTGGGACCATTCGGCCGCCAGTCCGGCTGGGCACGTCTCACCGCCCACGATCGGGCATTCCAGCGCGTTCACCTGCCCGGCCGGGACGCTGGCCAGCACGCTGGGGATGATCAGGGCATGGCTGACCCGCAGCTCGTTCAGCGCCCGCGCCAGGCTTTCCCCGGCCAACGGTCCCGGCCCGGGAACCACCAGAGCGGCCCCGGCCGGCCACGCCATCAGCATCTCCATCACCGACGCGTCGAAGCTTGGCGAGGCCAGCTGCAGCACCCGTGACCGCGGACCGATCCCGAACGCGGCGGCCATCGACCCGGCCAGGCTCGCCAGCCCCTGATGGGTCACCACGACGCCCTTCGGCTGGCCCGTGGACCCGGATGTGTAAATCACGTAGGCAGGATGCCCAGGATCCAGCGGCCGCTCCGTCGCCGGCCGGTCTGGCGTGCTCCGCTCCAGCTCTGCGGCCAGCAGCGGATCATCCAGTACCACCCGCGGCACCGCTCCAGCTGGATCAGCACTGGCAGGATCAGCACCGCCGGAATAGGCGGGCAGGCAGGACGCGGCGGCCGCTGTCGTGATTACTAGGTCCGGCCGAGCGTCGCCGAGCATGTAGGCGATCCGCTCCGCCGGGTAGTCCGGGTTCACCGCCAGGAAGGCGGCCCCTGACTTAGCGACGGCCAGCCAGGAGGTCATCATCGCGGCGGACTTGTCCATCACCACAGCGACTAGCCGCTCCGGTCCCGCTCCGAGCGAGGTCAGATGCCGGGCCAGCCGTTCCGCCCGGTCATCCAGCTCGGCGTAGGTGAGGGTGAGGCCGCGGTAGATGACGGCGGGCGCCGCGGGGGTGCGGGCCACCTGTGCCTGGAACAACTCCGGCAGCGTGGCCTGGGGCAGCTCGCGCGCCGTGTTGTTCCATTCGGCCAGCTCCTGCCGTTCCGTGGCGGTGAGGATGTCGAGCTTGCTGAGGCAGCGGCCGGGCTGGCTCATCGCCTCAGCAAGCAGCTGAGTCAGCCTGCCTGCCAGCAGCTGGATGGTGGCCTGGTCGAACAGATCAGTGGGATATTCGATGAAGGCCGTGATCCCGGCCAGGGCGCCGTGCTGGGCGTGGTTCTGCTGGAATCCCAGGGTCAGGTCGAACTTGGCGGCCACGTCGGGCACCGGCTCGGACTGGACCTGGACGCCGGGCAGCTGCCAGCCATCCGTGGTGATGTCCTCGTCGGCCAGCATGACCTGGATCAGTGGGTGCCGGTTCGGGGATCTGACCGGGTTCAGCACCTCAACCAGCCGCTCAAACGGGACGTCCTGCCGGGCCTGGGCGGCCAGCACGGTCTCCCTGGCCCGGCTGACCAGCTCGGCGAAGCTGGGATCGCCGGACAAGTCGGCCCGCAGCACCAGCGTGTTCACGAAGAACCCGACCAGGTCGTGCACCGCCTCATCGGTACGCCCCGCCACCGGGGCGCCCAGCGGGATGTCTGTCCCGGCTCCCATCCGGGACAGCAGCGCGGCCAGCCCGGCGTGCAGCACCATGAAGATGGAGGCCTGCTGTTCACGGGCCAGGCTGACTAGCGCGGTATGCAAGGCGGGGTCGGCTAGCTGCCACCGAAAAGTGGCGCCTTGCCCGGATGGTTCGGCTGGGCGCGGCCGGTCGGACGGCAGGGTCAGCTCCTCGGGCAGCCCGGCCAGCGCCCGCTTCCACCACTGAATCTGCTCCGCCAGCAGCCCGCCGTCAGCTGTTTCCTCGCCGCCGAGCAGGTCCCGCTGCCACAGCGCGTAGTCGGCGTACTGCACCGGCAGCGGCGCCCAGTCCGGCGCCCGGCCGTCGCGGCGTGCCTGGTACGCCGCCGCCAGGTCCGCCATCAAGATCTCTGTGGACCAGCCGTCGCTGGCGATGTGATGGCATAGCAGCAGCAGTACATGCTCCTGCCCCTGCTCCTGCCCCGGGAGGGTGAACAGCCAGGCCCGGATGGGCAACTCGCTCGCCAGGTCGAACTGATGCCTGGCCGCCGCATCGATCAGGCCGGCCGGTTCGTCATAACCAGCCGTGGTGACTGTGACCGGGACGGTGGCTTCCCCCGGGGGGATGATGCGCTGATAGGCCTGTCCGTCTTCGGTGGCGAACACCGTCCGCAGCGATTCGTGCCGCGTCACGACGTCGCCGAGCGCCGCCCACAGCGCGTCCGCGTCCAGATCTCCGCGCAGCCGCCACGCGAACGGGAGGTTGTAGGCGGTGCTGGGGCCGTGCAGCTGTTCCAGGAACCACAGCCGCTGCTGCGCGAACGACAACGGCAGCCGTTCCGGCCGGACCACCGCCCGGGTCAGCGGTGGCCGAGTTTCCCGCGCATCGTCCAGCACCTCGGCGAGCGCCGCCACGGTCGGGTGCTCGAACACCGCACCTATCGGCACCTCCACCCCCAGCACCGACCGGATCCGCGACACCAGCCGCGTCGCCATCAGCGAATGGCCGCCCAGGTCGAAGAAGCTGTCCTCCATACCGATCCGGTCCAGGCCCAGCACCTGCGCGAACACCTCGCACAAGGCCCGCTCCCGCTCGGTGACCGGCTCCTGGCCTCCGACCGTGTACTCGGGCGCCGGCAGGGCCTGCCGGTCTAGCTTCCCCGCCGGGGAAAGCGGCAGCTCACCAAGCGCCATGATCACGGCCGGCACCATGTGACGTGGCAGCACCCGCCCGCACGCCTCCCGCAGCCTCGCGGGATTCAGCTCGGCGCCGGCGGCCGGGATCACGTAGCCTACGAGCCGCTTATCGCCGGGCCGGTCCTCTCGCACCATCACCGCGGCCTGCACCACTCCCGGCAGACTGGCGAGCACCGTTTCGATCTCGCCCAGCTCGATGCGGAACCCGCGCACCTTTACCTGATCATCGCCGCGGCCCAGGTACTCCAGCTCACCGTCCGCGGCCCAGCGGACGAGGTCGCCTGTCCGGTACATCCGCTCCCCTGGTGCCCCGTACGGGCACGCTACAAAACGTTCGGCGGTCAGCCCCAGCCGTCCCAGGTATCCCCTGGCCAGACCCGCCCCAGCCACATACAGCTCCCCGGCCACCCCCGGCGGCACCAGCCTCAGCCCGCCATCCAGCACGAACACCCGCGTGTTCCACACGGGGCAGCCGATCGGCGGCGGCCCCTGGCCGGACAGCGGCCCGGACAGCGTCGCGGCGATCGTGATCTCGGTCGGCCCGTAGGCATTAAACATCCGCCGCCCCGGCGACCACTGCGCCGCCAGCCGGTCCGAGCACGCCTCGCCGCCCACGATCAGGCACTCGAACTCGCGCACCCACCCGGCCGGGACGCTGGCCAGCGCGGTCGGCATGATCAGAGCATGGCTGATCCGCAGCTCGTTCAGCTTCTCCGCCAGCGTCTCCCCGGCCAGCGGTCCCGGCTCCGGCACGACTAGCGTCGCCCCGGCCGGCCACGCCATCAGCACCTCCATCACCGCCGCGTCAAAGCTCAGCGACGCGAGCTGGAGCACCCGTGACCCAGGACCGATCCCGAACGTGGCGGCCATCGCCCCGGCCAGGCTCGCCAGGCCCCGGTGCGTCACCACCGTCCCCTTCGGCCTGCCGGTAGACCCCGACGTGTAAATGACATACGCCGGATGCGCGAGCCCCGCCCTGGCCAGCCCGCTGATAGCACCAGACTGCTGTGCGGCCAGCGTCCCGGCCAGGACTGGGTCGTCCAGCACCACCCGCGGCGGGTCCCCGCCGGCAGCGGCGGGCAGTGACCCCGACGCCGACGCCGTCGTGAGCACCAGGTCCGGCCGCGCATCGGCCAGCATGAACCCGATCCGCTCCGCTGGATACGCCGGGTCAACGGGCAAGAACGCCGCCCCCGACTTGGCCACCCCAGCCACGCCACGAACACCTCAGCCGACTTCTCCATCACCACCGCGACCAGCCGCTCGGGACCCGCACCCAGCGACACCAGGTACCGGGCGAGCCGCCCCGCCCGCTCGTCCAGCTCCGCATACGACAGCGCCACATCACCACATGCCACCGCCAGCGCCCCCGGCACCCGCGCCGCCTGCGCCTCGAACAACTCGGGCAACGTCGCCTGAGGCACATCCCGCGTGGTCTCGCTCCACTCCGCCAGCGCCTGGCGCTCGGCGGTGGTGAGCAAGTCGAACTCACCCACCCGGCGGTCCGGATCCTCAGCAGCCTGGTGCAGCAGCCCGGTCAGCCGGACGGCGAGAGCCTGCACGGTGGCCTGATCGAACAAGTCCTCCGCGTACCCCACGGAGGCGCTGATGCCTGCCGGGGTGCCGCCCGCGTCGCGATCCTGCTGATACTCCAGGGTCAGGTCGAACTTGGCGGCCACATCGGGAACCGGTTCGGCCGCGACCCGCAGCCCGGCCAGGCGCCAGTCGGCGGTGCTGATGTCCTGGCCGGCGATCATGACCTGGAACAGCGGGTGCCGGGCCTCGGACCGGACCGGATTCAGCACCTCGACCAGGTGCTCGAACGGCACGTCCTGGCGTGCCTGAACGGCCAGCACGTTCTCCCGTACCCGGTCCAGCAGCCCGGCGAAGCCCGGGTCGCCGGACAGGTCGGTGCGCAGCACCACGGTATTCACGAAGAACCCGACCAGGTCGTGCACCGCCTCATCGGTCCGCCCGGCCACCGGGGCGCCGACCGGGATGTCGGTTCCGGCGCCCATCCGGGACAGCAGCGCGGCCAGACCTGCCAGGAGCACCATGAACAGGCTCGCCTGGTGCTCTCGCGCCAGCCCGTCCAGCGCCGCGTGCAGGTCCGCGTCCGCCAGTTGCCAGCGGACCACCGCGCCGCGCCGGGACGGCTTGCCCGGCCGTGGCCGGTCGGACGGCAGCTCCAATTGCTCAGGGATGCCGGCCAGGGCCGAGACCCAGTAGGCGACCTGACGCGACAAGATGCCATCCGGATTCTGGTCGCGGCCGAGCAGGTCGCGTTGCCAGATGGCGTAGTCGGCGTACTGGACGGGCAGGTCAGGCCAGTCTGGCGGGTGCTGGTCGCGGCGGGCCGTGTATGCGGCAGCCAGATCGGCCATCAGGATCTGCGTGGACCAGCCGTCGCTGGCGATGTGGTGACAGAGCAGTACGAGCACGTGTTCCTGCTCGGTCAGGGTGAACAGCCAGGCCCGGATGGGCAGTTCGGCGGTCAGGTCGAATTCGTGCCGGGCCGCGGTTTCTACCAGCCCGGCCAGTTCGTCAGGTGCGGCGGCTGTCATCGTTACCGAGACGGCAGCCTGCACGGCCGGGATGACCCGCTGGTAGGCCTGTTCGCCAGCGACCGCTACCAGCGTGCGCAGTGACTCGTGGCGTTCTACCACGTCGTCGAGTGCCACGGTCAGCGCGGCAGTATCGAGCGGGCCGTACAGCCGCCACGCGAACGGCAGGTTATAGGCCGTGCCCCGGCCGTGGAACTGTTCCAGGAACCACAGCCGCTGCTGCGCGAACGACAACGGCAGCCGCTCCGGGCGCGCCGCTGCCCGGGTCAGCGGCGGCCTGGCCACGTCCGCTCCCTCCAGTACGCCCGCCAGCGACGCGACCGTCGGGTGCTCGAACATCGCCCGGACAGGTACTTCCACGCCCAGCGCCGCCCGGATCCGGCTGACCAGCTTGGTAGCGAGCAGCGAGTCCCCGCCCAGGTCGAAGAAACTGTCCTCTACCCCGAGACGCTCCACACCGAGTACTTGGGCGAACACGTCGCATAGGGCCTGCTCGCCAGCCGTGGCCGGGGCTCGTCCGCCGGACGCGGCGGCGTACACGGGGGCTGGCAGCGCCCGCCGGTCCAGCTTCCCGCTCGTGGTCAGCGGCAGACGGTCCAGGGCCACGATCGCGGCGGGGACCATATAGCCGGGCAGCACCCGTCCTGCTGCCTCGCGCAGCCCGGCCGGGTCCAGTTCCGCCCCGGCCGCGGGGACCACGTACCCGGCTAGCCGCCTGTCCCCTGGCTGGTCCTCGCGCACCATCACCGCCGCCTGACCCACGCCATCCAGGCCGACGAGGACGGCTTCGATCTCGCCCAGCTCGATCCGGAATCCCCGCACTTTCACCTGGTCATCACCGCGGCCCAGGTACTCCAAACTGGCCGGCCCCTTCCCTGGCCGCACTGTCCACCGGGCCAGGTCCCCGGTCCGGTACATGCGCTCACCGCCCGCCACGAAAGGGCACGCCACGAACCGTCCCGCGGTCAGCCCCGGCCGGTTCAGGTATCCCCGCGCCAGCCCCGCCCCCGCGACGTACATTTCCCCCGCCACCCCCGGCGGCACCAGGTCAAGCCGCTCATCCAGCACGAACACCTGAAGGTCCGGGATCGGCGTCCCGACCACGCTCGCCGCGCCATCGGCGTCGTCGTCCACCACCTGCCCGGTCACGTGCACGGTCGTCTCGGTGATCCCGTACATGTTCACCAGGACCGGGGCACCGGGAACCGCCCGCGCCCAGCGCGCCACCCGGGCGCAGTGCAGCGCCTCGCCGCCAAAGATCACATATCGCAACGCGAGCTCACTGCCCTCCCCCCACACGTCCATTAGCTGGTAGAAGGCCATCGGAGTCTGGTTGAGCACAGTGACCCGCTCCGCCGCCAGCAGCTTCCTGAACTCCGTGGCCGACCGGCTGACCAGGTACGGCACCACCACCAGCCGGCCACCGGTTGCCAGGGCGCCCCACATCTCCCACACCGAGAAATCGAACGCGTATGAGTGGAACAACGTCCACACGTCGCCAGGCCCGAAGTCAAACCAGCCGCCGGTCATCGCCACCAGCCGCACCACATTGCGATGCGGCACCACCACCCCCTTGGGACGGCCGGTCGACCCCGAGGTGTAAATCACGTAGGCCGGATGCGCCGGCACCAGCGGCGCGGCCCGCTCGCGGTCCTCCAGCGGGGCAGCGGCGAACCCGGCCACCGCTACCGCGCAGGCCTCGTCGTCAACCACCACCCACGGGAGGATCCCGGCCGGTGCCCTCCCCGCCATCGCCTGGTCGCAGACCAGCAGCACCGCCGCGGCGTCGCTGAGCATGTAGGCGATCCGCTCGGCCGGATACTCCGGATCCAGCGGCAGGTACGCCGCCCCCGCCTTGAGTACCGCCAGCAGCACCACTACCAGCTCGGCCGAGCGCTCCATCGCCACCGCGACCAGCCGCTCGGGCCCCGCCCCCAGCGACACCAGATACCGTGCCAGCCGGTTCGCCCGCGCGTCAAGCTCGGCATAGCTGAGCCCGGCGCCCTCACACACCACCGCGACGGCATCCGGGGTACGGGTCACCTGCGCCTCGAACAACTCCGGCAACGTCAACCTGGGTACCACACCCGCCGTTTCAACCGGCCTCACCTGCGTCATTGCCCTCCCGTCCCTCGCCTTGGCCGCATTCCAACGGCGAAACCTCCCTCAGCGTGCCAGCCATGAACCGCGGCACCCACCTCGCCGATTGCGCAGCACACCTGGCTCTGTTCGAGCATCCACGGAGAAGCGATCCGCGCCGACGGGTAGATAGCGTCCAGACCGACAGCCGACGTGCGTTGGTTCCTGCTCGGTCATGGCAGTGACAGTCTCGCGCCTGGCTCGCTGTTTCCGCATCCGAGGGAAGGACTACCGCCGGTGGCACCGAACCTGACGCGCGAGGAGGCCAGGGAGCGCGCGGCTCTCATCACGGTCACCTCCTACCAGGTCGACCTCGACCTGACCGGAGGAGCCCTCGACGCTGGCGAGCACAGCACCTTCGGATCACGAAGCGTGGTCAGGTTCAGCTGTGCCGTGCCGGGTGCCGGGACGTTCGTCAACCTGACTGCCGCGGCGGTGACCGGGATCACGCTGAACGGGGAGCCGGTCACGCCCGGCGCGTTCGACGGCGAGCGGATCGCGCTGGCGGGCCTGGCCGCTGAGAACGTGCTGGTCGTCGATGCCCACTGCGCCTACTCGCGCAGCGGCGATGGGCTGCACCGGTTCGCCGACGCGGTGGATGGCAGCGTCTACCTGTACTCGAACCTGGAGCCGTACGGCGCACACCGGATCTACGCGTGCTTTGACCAGCCGGACCTGAAGGCGTCCTACGAGCTGTCGGTCACCGCGCCCGCCGACTGGCAGGTCGTGTCCAACATGGAACCCGACACCGATGAGGCGGTGACCGGACCGGCCGGGGACACTGCCGCGCGCCGGTGGCGGTTCCCTGCCACACCCCCCATGCCGACATACGTCACCCACGTCTCGGCCGGCCCGTACCACGTGGTACGGGACGAGTGCGGCGGCATCGCGCTGGGCATCTACTGCCGCCAGTCACTAGCGGAGTACCTGGACCCGGAGGAAATCTTCACCACCACCAAGCAGGGCTTTGACTTCTTCCACTCCTGGTTCGGCATCGAGTATCCGTTCGGCAAGTACGACCAGCTCTTCGTGCCCGAGTTCAAGGCAGGCGGGATGGAGAACGCCGGCGCGGTGACGATCATGGAAGACTTCGTGTTCCGGTCGCGGGTGACCGACAACTTTCGTGAGGCGCGCGGCGAGGCGATCCTGCACGAGATGGCGCACATGTGGTTCGGTAACCTGGTCACCATGCGCTGGTGGGACGACCTGTGGCTGAACGAGTCGTTCGCCACCTGGGCCGCGGCGGTGGCGCAGGCCGAGGCCACCCGCTGGACCTCGGCGTGGACCAGGTTCACCCAGGGACAGAAGGCATGGGCATACCGGCAGGACCAGCTGCCCTCGACCCACCCGATCGCGGCCGACATCCCCGACATCGCCGCGGTCGCGGTGAGCTTCGACGGCATCACCTACGCCAAGGGCGCCTCGGTGCTCAAGCAGCTGGTCACCTATGTGGGCAAGGACAACTTCCTGGCCGGCGTGCGCGACTACTTCACCGCCCATGCCTGGGGGAACGCCGCACTCGACGACCTGCTGGCAGCGCTCAAGGAAACTTCGGGCCGCGACCTGGGCGCCTGGTCGCGCGAGTGGCTGGAAACCGCGGGCGTGAACACGCTGCGGCCCGCGTACACACTCGACAACGCGGGCCAGTTCACCTCCTTCGAGGTGCGGCAGGAAGCCGCCGCTACCCACCCGGTGCTGCGCACGCACCGGATCGCGATCGGCCTGTACTCACTCACCGGCGGCATGCTGACCAGGACCAGACGGATCGAGGCCGACATCGCTGGGGCCGCCACGACGGTACCGGACCTCACCGGCGCGCCCCGGCCCGACCTTATCCTGGTCAACGACGACGACCTGTCGTATGCGAAGATCCGGCTGGATGACCACTCGCTGCGAACACTGGTTTCCTCGATCGGCACGTTCGACGGCTCCTTGCCAGCGGCACTGTGCTGGGCTGCCGCATGGGACATGTGCCGGGACGGCGAGATGGCGGCCCGCGACTACGTCCAGCTGGTACTGTCCGGAGTGCCGTCGGCAGCAGACATCAGCGTCGTGCAGACGCTGCTGCGCAATGCCGGGCGGGCAGTGCGCAGGTTCGCGGACCCCGCGTGGCGGGCCGTCGGCCTGCAGCTGGTGGCACAGTCACTGCGCAAGCTAGCCGAGTCGGCACCGGCGCGGTCAGACCACCAGCTGGCCTACGTCCGGGCGTTCGCCGGGACCGCCACCTCCGCCCACGACCTGGCATTCCTCGCGGCACTGCTCGACGGATCAGCAGTCCTGGAAGGCCTGTCCGTGGATACCGACCTGAGGTGGTTCCTGCTCGGGCGGCTGGTATCTCGCGGGAAAGCAGGCGAGGCCGAGATAGCGGCCGAGCTGACCAGGGACCCCTCCGACGTCGGCGAGCGCAACGCCGCGGCCTGCCACGCCGCGATACCGGACCCCGACGCGAAACAGGCCGCCTGGAACAGGCTGGCCTGCGGGGAACTGACGGTGCCCACGTTCCGCGCCGTGCTCGGCGGGTTCACCGACGCGGACCAGCCGGAACTGACCGGGCCGTACCGGGAGCTGTACTTCGCCACGGTGGGCGACGCATGGCAGGACTGGACCCCGGCGATGGCGTATGACTTCGTGACCAGCCTGTACGCGAGCCTCGACCTGTCGGCCGAGACGGTGACCGCGACCGACGCGTACATCGCCTCCGCGGAACCACCGGCGGAACTGAACCGCCTGCTCAGCGAAGGCCGCGACGAAGTCCTGCGCGCCCTGCGCTGCCAGCAGCGCGACCGCCAGGCACAGTGACGAACCCGCGGGCCAGCAGGTCTCGTGCCTAACCGATCTCAGGCCAGGCCATACTGAAATCTAACGGCCACTGCCTTCGTCTTCAGACGTACCACGGTGCCTGTGGTCAGGATTCCGTCCCGCTCCGTGGCGGGTGATCCTCGGTCAGGTGGTCGTAGGCGATCATCCTGAGTTCGGAGCTGTAGCGGCGGCCTTGCCGGTCGGTGAGCCAGAGCTGGTCCAGGTCGGGGAGCATCTCGGTGACCGAGTAATCGGCGTGCCCGGCGGCCCTGGTCTGGCGGATGTGCTTGGCGAACAAGTTGACCAGGACGATGCTGCGGAAGTCAGCAGCCGTCGGCTTGACCTCGACCGGAACACGGTAGAACACCCGCTCGGGCAGCTGGTGCTCCTGCCGCCAGCGCCGCGCCAGGTAGTAACGTTCCTGCTCGTCCTTGGCGAACGCCCAGGCCGAGTCCGCGACCTGGAAGGTCCACCGCTCCCGGCTCAGCACCAGCCGGTCGATCGTGATCCGCGGCCGGTGCGCGGCCGGAGCCGCCGGCTGGAAGGAGTTCACGACGACCTCGATCAGCTCGTCCCCCATGACCTCGAAGAAGTCCAGTTCGGTCCCGGATGGCGCGAGCTGCACGACCAGGTCCTCGCCGCGGCGGGTGACGGTCATCGCGGCACCGGCCATAACCGTGTCCGGCTCGGGCGGGTCGAGCGAATCGTTGATGGCGGAGGACCAGTAGAGCTGGCCTGGCCCGAGCACGGCCGAAGGCGGGTAGGTCCGGGATGTCACGTTCGGGTGGTCCTTCGCCGGGATGGCCACGACCCGCCGCGGGCCGCGGTCGGCCCGCTCGGCGGCGATGAGCCTGGCCGGGTCGGGATGCTGCTCGGCCCACAGCCGGCCCGCCAGCGTGTTGATCGACAGGTGTATTTCGCCGAGGACGAGCAGGAAGTCGCCGCGCTCCACGTCCTCGGCCGACGCCGCCGCGATCATGATGTCCGGTGAGTGCTGCCGCGCGCCGCTCCAGGTGACCGGGCGCCCCGGGAAG
>Ga0210390_10002480_pt1 | contig 16353 bp, 19 predicted proteins | sample IncBWH11OmetaG_FD_161050 | JGI IMG/M metagenome (GOLD analysis project Ga0210390, IMG submission 161050) | Forest soil microbial communities from Barre Woods Harvard Forest LTER site, Petersham, Massachusetts, United States - Inc-BW-H-11-O ... | reverse complement strand
GCAGCCCTCCGGGACGCTTAGTGCGCGCCGCCTTGAGCGGTTTGCGTTGTGTCGTTTTTCAGCGCGGCGCGAGCCGACGGCGTTGCGAAGGCCGTTTCTACGCGCTCATCACTGATGGCTGCCAAAGTCGCAAGAGTTTTGTGCGCATCGGCGGACTGGCCCGCTTTCGTTTGGGCCTCCTCGAGCAATCGCAGCGAGAGGGGATTTTGTGCATCTTCTTGCAGTTCCATAATGGCCCCGGCATAGTCGCCTTGCGCGAGAAGCACTGCGCCGTTGGCGGAGTGATAGGAATTTTGCACCGGAATGCTGCGGCTGGTCTGCGCCATTTCAGTCAGCAGCGTGAGTGCGGCCTCCGCCACGTCGGTCTTTCCCGCGCTTACGGCAATGAACGCCCGGGTTTGCAAGATTGACGCCAATTCCGCGTCGCGGTCCCCGGATAGTAGCTTGGCCTTGCGTGTTTCTGAAAGATCCTCCCGGGCTTCGTCCAAGTCCTTCAAGGCCACGGCGGGGTTTGGACTGAAAAGCGCCACGGTGCGATGGATTTCGGCTTCCTGGATGGGTAAGCCTGCCAAGTGCGCTTCCGAATCGACCTTCAGAAATGCCTGGTGGGCCAAGATCGGCTTGTTTTCGCGGTAGTACGTCATCGCCCACAGAATTCGATAATTCACCTGGGTCGGCCGTTCTTTCGTACCTTTGATCGCCACCAAATATTGTGCGCGCGCTTTGCTTTGATCGCCCATGAGCGCATAAGTGGTAGCAAGGCCCACCTGCGATGCATTGAAATTGGGATTGATTTGCAAAGCTTTCCGGTAGTGATCCAGGGCCGCCGGATAGTCGCCCAGCATGCGCATGATCTCTCCGTAGGAATCCTGAGGGTTCGGCTCGTTGGGCAGGGCGGCAACGTATTCAGTCATCAGCGGGGGCGCGAGACCCGGTTGGCCGCTCATCGCGTAGCAGTACGCGAGATTGTTCATGGCCGGAAAATATCGGGGATCATTTTTTAACAGGCGCACCAAAATCGCCTCGCCGTGCTCGAAGGCTCCCTGATTCGAGCAGAGCCATTCGGCTGTCATGTTGCCGAGCCGCTTGTCGTTCGGATATTTCGTCAACAGATCATTCATCGCGGAAATGGCGGGCACCAGGTCGCCATTTTTGGTGCCGTTCATCCAGCGAATCAGCAACTGCTCGTCGGGGGACGCGGTTCCGATAAACTTCTCCGCGAAGGCGATTTCCTGCTTCTCCTCTTTCGGATCAGTCGTAAAGTAACCCAACGCCGCATGGCCAAGAGCAAACTCGGGATCGGCTTTCACGGCTTCGCGAAAGAAAGCCAGGCCTTCGTCGACGAAGAGCCGGTCTTCGCGCTGCACCATCCCCATTTCATAAGCGCGTTGCGCCGTAACAGAGTGCGTTGTGACGGGAATCGTACCTGTCGCAGCACTGGCGTGATCGCTCGCCTGACCGGGGGTTTGATCAGATGCCTGGGCGGGCGCTCCCGCCGAAGGCGCTGAGTCTTGCCCTCGCGCTGCGGTGCCGGTCAGCAAAATGGCGATAGCTATCAAGAGGAGAGAGTTTCGGTTTTTCACGGTTCCTCGCATGAAATTTCGTACGATCTAGTGGCCCTTCAGGACGTAACCGGGATCGAACGGCTGTTTCTCATCGATCTTCACGACTTTCACGTCGCCCGTGATGTTGTAGACATCGATCACGCCGATCGCGCCGGCATTCCCTCCCACGAGCTTCAATACCTCCTCGTCGCTCCCGGCAAAGACGACGGGTACTGTTGTTTTCCGGCTGGGGTCGTTCAATATCGTTTTCCCTTCATCCACGGTCCCACCCAGCACTTTTTCAATGACGAATTTCATTCCCGGTGAGCTCGGATCGCGCAGAACGATCGTTATGTTCCGGCCGCTCGCCCACACCGTCGTTTTGGCTCGGAAGATTTTCCCGAGATCAGCAAGGGTCATAGCTCGGGCTGGATTCGACGGGTTAACGACAACGGCAAAGTCGGTCGCGAAGGTGACTGACGCGACGCCAAGGACCAACAAGCAGAAAATCAGCAAACGATTTCGCATCGGATTGTTACCTGAGTTCAGCTTCTGGGGTTCGCAGAGCCCAGATGCTCGCCTACAAGCAAGCCTAGCATCCGGCGCTCGGCGTGAATCAGCAAATCGGCCAGGGGGTGTCGTGCCAGTACACGGAAAGGTGCAGCGAAGGGGCTCGTCGCGGGGCCTTTTTGCGAGGGATCGGGCATGACTAGGCCTTGACGATTAGGACACCCGCAGCCGATAAGTGCGCAACCCCTAGGCGCGGTGGAGTATCTTAGCGCCCGGGTGCAACCTCCGCACCCACCGCGGCGCCAGCGGTAACCCCACGAAACGGGACGGCTCAGCTATGCCAGAGCCATCCTAGGCGGAATGAAGTTCGTTCCCGCCCAGGACAATGGAGGATTCCATGAAGCGTTTCATCTCGGTTTGTACTTTGTTGTCAGCGCTGCTTTGGCTGACTCCCGCAGTTCGCGCGCAGTCCAATTCAGTTCAACCCGGAACTCAACTACGGCTCACTCTGGTGGACGGCCTCACGACCAGCGTTGCCCACGACGGCGATCCCTTCACCGCAATCGTTGCCGAGCCGGTGTTTTCGGGCAACCAACTGCTTCTGCCCGCAGGAGCCAAGATCCATGGGACGGTCACCAGCGTTACGCGTCCGAAGTGGTTTGCCATGGTGCGCGGCGGCGCTTCCATGAATCTGGTGTTCAATTCGATCGAGGTACAGAGCCGCATCTTTCCTGTGCAGATGAGCATTCTCTCCCTCTACAGCGGCAAGGCAGATGACACCAAGAGGCGGAAGGACCTAAAGACCACCGAAGGTGTAGTAGTGGAAGAAAAACGCGATATCAAGAACGACGTGATGACGGCGGGGCTGGGCACCGGAGGTGGCGCGTTGGTGGGGGTCCTTTTCAGCAACGTCGCGCGCGGTACCGTGATTGGCCTGGTCGGCACCTCGGCTTACATCATGACGAAGAAAGGCAAGGACGTCGAGCTCCCGGCACAGACTGGAATGTTGGTGCGCATGGATTCGTCGGTGACGCTGCCTGCATCGCTACTGCACAACGCGTCCTACTCGCCCACTTCTGGCGGTAACTGAAGGCTGGCGCGCGAACCTTCACAGAGACCGACAGCCGGCTGCAAAGGTTTCCAGGGCGATCGTGCTTAGCGGAAAGTTCCCACTAGGCAGTTGCGCGTGGCGGTGTGTTTGAGGTACGTCGCCTTCGTCGCGGCTGCTCGCACGGGAGCCGCCCTGCGGACGATCATTTGTTCGTTCATTTCGGGGGAACGCGGAAAGCAATCACGAAGGGTGTCGCGAGATCAGCCCCACTGCGAGCCGGGATAGAGAACCACCAGGGCGAAGCGGAAAATGAATGGGAATATCTTATCGAACGCATACCACGCGACGATTAATCCGAGCATCCCGAATCCCTGACTGCGCGACCAATTCAGAAATCGCAATCCGGTCTGTTCGCTCATTAGCAGCGTGATTCCGGTGTTTCCATCGAGCGGCGGGACAGGCAGTAGGTTGAACGTTCCGAGCAGTAAATTCAGCAGAAAAATGATGCTGAGAAACGTAGCTAGGAAGTTCGCGATCCCGGGAACCAGCGGCTCGGTGATGTGGGTGAAGCTCACTGCGTCCGGGACTCCAAAAAAACCGAAATGGATTCCGGTGCGGATTGCGATAGCGGACAGAATGACCAATGTGAAATTTGCCGCCGGGCCACCCAAAGCCATCCAAGCCGCGCGACGGGGATAGCGCTGCTGCCAGGCTGGATCGTATGGCGCGCTAGCCCAACCAATCATCCAATGTGCGATGAGGTAAGACAGGATCGGAACGATGACCAATCCGACCGGCTCGCGTTTGATGTGCGGCAGGGGATTGAGCGAGACCTGTCCACCGTGAAACGCCGTGGGATCGCCGCCAAGCCTGGCGATGAGCGCGTGCGCACCTTCGTGACAGGTTGTCGAGAACAAGAAAACGATATACCAGATTAGTCCGAGTATCAGGAATTCCTGTGTCATGCCGGGGATAAGACTAGAGTGCCTGCGAGGGTTGCGCAAGCCTTCGTTGTTCGCCGCGCCGGATGCAGCAGGACCGAACGTCGGAGCGCCGCCCGCGTCTGGCAAGAATTACTAAGCGATTAGCGAGCCATAACGCGCCATGTGGAAACCCAGAAGCACAATGAAAATTCTTGACACGCTACAGTCCGAGGGCTAGGCTTCGTGCAACGTTAGCCAGCTTCCGGACGGGTGAGATCAGCGTGTGAGGATCCGGAAGGAGGGGTTGTGAGCTCGAATCTGAAAATTTTACCTCGAGTTTCGGGCTGCTCTGAACAGGAATTTGAAAGGCTCTTGCATCGCAGCGAACAGCATTTCAAAGCAAAGCGTCCCACCGAACTGAAAGTTGTGCCCCCACCCAAGCCGCGCCGGGTTTCGGCAGCCTAGCGATCGTCGGATTTCTTTTTGAAAATTTTCGGGCACGCGAGTAGGAACTTCCGGCGGGTTCTGTCCGCAGGAGGAAACAGATGGCTCCGGGGCCTGGACTCGAACCAGGATAACCAGCTCCAAAGGCTGGCGTGCTACCAATTGCACTACCCCGGAACAGGGTACAAAAGTGTAGCAGACCTGCGACTGATTTGTTACCTCGAGCGCACGCGCTAAATTCACGCTTCCCAGCGTCCATGGTCGATGAGAAAAATCGGAAGGTTCCGGTTTGTGCGGGCAGAGCTGGGTTTGCTGCTCAGGCTTCAATTTGTTAGGCTTCTGAAGCTCCATCGGCGGAGAGATGTCCGAGCGGTTTAAGGAGCACGCTTGGAAAGCGTGTGTTGGGGAAACTCAACCGTGGGTTCGAATCCCACTCTCTCCGCCATTCATTCCTGCAGTGAGAATATCCTGGGTTACTCCCAGCCTGAGTGGTACCGCGCAAGCATGCTCCACCGAAATGTATACAGGCCTTTCTTGGCCGACAATCAGTGGGCGTCTGTTACCTCTACCAGCGGCGACGCATTCGAGGGAGGAGTGGTCTCGCGTGGCAGTTACGTGGATGACGGGACAGCATCAACCATTGCTGGATACGTGTTTCCATACAACGCAAGTATCGGTCCAGGCTGCGGAGGTATTTTCATCTACAGTTCGTATAAATTTACGGAAGAACTAACGTCCTTCACAGGTTTGACTATCTTGCAGGCTGACACGCTCTTGTTCGCTATGCTAGGTAACATTCTTTTCGTTTATCAAAACAACAATCTCCTTGAGAGATTCACGGATACAAACAATTTGTACAGTTTTGGTTCAGTGGTTTTAGAAGTTTACGGCGCGAATGGAGTCGCTTATTTTGCTCGCGGCTCCGTGTCTATCCAAAACAACATCGCGGTCCCAGTCCCGCATTGGCAGTGCGAGTGTAAATCCTGTGGAAAATCTTGATTGGGTTATTTAGAAAACTTCTGCGGGCCCTCACGCCTCCGATCTTTAGCGCCTCCCGTTCCCAGGGTACAACGGAGCCGGCTAGTGTTATATAAGTCGCTGAACCTTAAACAGTTAAGAAAACAGCTTGCCTGTTATCAAAAATGGAGTAATATCTAGTCATAAATGGAGGCGACCACATGGCCACGCTGCAGCCCAGGGTTATTGGTTTCTCGTGGGACACAGCTGTGGACCTATCAGCAAAGGAGAACCAGGCTCGACTTAGCCCGGCGGCAATCAAGGGTCTAATTGCGGTTGCGTCGCATTGGAAATTGCGGGATGAAGATACCCGAGAGTTGCTCGGCGGCATGTCCAGTGGCAGTTTCTACGACTTGAAGAGCGGGGCTCGCAAAATCCTGAACACAGATCAGCTCACGCGAATTTCGCTTTTGATCGGAATATATAAGGCCCTAAATATTCTCTACAGCCCAACGCTCGCAGATGCTTGGATAGCTTTGCCGAACACGAATCCAATGTTTGCGGGAGATACACCTCTCAATTATGTAAAGAGGGATGGAATACCCGCTTTTCTAAGAGTTCGCCAACTACTGGACGCACGTCGCGGCGGTCGATGAAGTCACCAAAGCAGATCAAGGTTGAACGCGACAGGTCTCATCGTCTTATCCCCTATCGGTACAGTGATCGTGGTCGGCCAATCGTCAATCGCCTCGCAGAAGATGACGATGACCTGCTCCGAGACCTCACTGAGTTGGAAGGTGCAACGAATGACCGATTGCTCGGCGAAAGTGGCAAACTACCGGGTATAACCATAATCGAGCTGGTTTCTGGATTCCCTTTGGCACATGTAGTTAATGCGTCCTTCACTCACGCGCATCCGTCGGGAGGAAGGTTTAATAGCGCGCAACGAGGAGCTTGGTACTCGGCTTTCGAAATGGAAACTGCGCAGGCGGAAGTCGCGTTTCATAGGTCTGCAGAGTTAAAAGAAGTGGGATGGAAACCAGAAGAGGTCTCGCCATACATAGACTATCTCGCGGATTTCAGACATGAATTTCATGACATTCAAGGTGATTCAGATTTTGAGGACTGCTTAAATCCGAATAGCTTCGCAGCTTCCCAAACACTTGGGCTGCAGTTGCTAACCAGCGGCTCTGCAGGGATCGTGTATCCGAGCGTGCGGCGCAAGGACGGCGTCTGCATTGTCTGTTTTCGTCCACCCTTAGTTTTAAATGTTCAGGAGGGGCCTCTGGTGACTTTCACCTTCATTGAGACCGAACTGACGGCTGTTAATATCTAGAGCTGATAAAACACCGGGTGCGCTCAGTGCGCCCCCTTGACCCACCGCACCAGAAACAGAACAAAGTAGACAAAGCCCCACTGGTCTAGCGCAAAACTCCGTGATACATGTCGAACGAAGGCTACTCGACTGAAACCGCTTGCCCGCTAACAACTTACCGGGAGGGAGCCTTTGACGTGACTAGATGACCAGAACGAGAACCGTGATTTACGCCCCTGCAGGGATTCCTCTGAGGAGCGGTAAGGTTACCAGAACGGAGGTCCCGTTTTCGTTGGACTCGATCGCGAATGTACCCCCGATGGCGCACACTCGCTCCCGCATTCCTCGTAGTCCAACTCCAACAGCTTTGCCAGAAGCGATTTGCGTTTGAAGCTCTTTATCAATTCCTTGGCCATCGTCTCGGATTTCCATCGCTAGTTTCCCCCCGGTATTGGATAGTCTGACGAAGGCGGACGAACCCTTAGCGTGCCTATGAATGTTTGTTAGGCATTCCTGTGCGATCCGAAATAGGACTAACTCCGAGTCCTGAGGCAAACGTCCCAAATCTGGAGGCATCTTCAGTACGACACTCATCTTGCTGCGCTCGGCGAAACCGTCGATGTACCACTTCAAAGCAGAACTTAATCCCATTTCGTCCAACAAAGGCGGATGAAGAAGGTAGGATACCGTGCGAATATCGGCAGACGCCTGCTGAACCAAAGCTGTGTTTTCTTCAATGCGACGAGCGGCATCCGAACTTAGCTTGTGCCTTTCCTTCGCTGCCTCTGCGACATTCATACTCATCGCTGCCAGCAACTGACCAACTCCATCGTGCAGCTCACGAGCGATACGCCGTCTGTCTTCATCCTGAACTTTTAGGAGCCGGGCTGAAAACTCACTTTCTCTTAGCGCCTCTTCAAAGCGTTTCCGTTCACTAATGTCTCGGGCGATCTTGGCAGCGCCGATGATTTTGCCTGCGGAGTCTCTGACTGGTGAAATTGACAGTGATATCTCAAGCTTAGTGCCATCTTTTCGCACGCGAATGGCGTCGAAATGATTGATCCGCTCGCCTCGGTTGAGTCGCGCAAGGATGCTTGTTTCCTCGTCCAGGTGATCGCGGGGAATGATCATCGAGATATGCTGGCCTATGGCTTCTTTGGCTGTGTATCCAAAGATTCGCTCGGCACCTGCGTTCCAGCTGGTGATGACGCCCTCTAAAGTTTTGCTGATAATCGCATCGTCGGAAGAATCCACGATTGAGGCGAGCAAGCCGATCGCCTTATCGGCTTTCATACGCAATGCCGGAAGCTCGTCCAAAATGGATTGAGTGATCTTGTCTGTGCTGGCTTCTGGATCGTTAAGAATGCAACTAGCGAGTGCTTCGTGCGTCGCAAGAAGCTGCTTGATGTCATCCTCGAATTGGATTTCAGGATGGACCCTGGTCCAGTAGTGCGCTGCGCGAACGAACGCCAAGAAAAGCAGCAGGTACTGAAGTCTAACGGTGCCTAGCAATCGTTCCAGTGCATCAAGGCATCCGGGCGCATCCGCCGTTTGCAAGAACACATGACTGGCAAGAGAAAAAATCCCATCTTCCATCTGCGTGTCGGCCCCTGGCATTTCCATTAGAGGTGCCTGACATTTCGAACAGAACAAAAGGCGTGACGTCAGTTCAGGCCCACGTGGAAGCGGCCGCCGGAGCAATTTCACTACGTCCACAATGTTTGCAGCGCGGGCATCCTTATCGCCAGCCGGCCGGCCAAGTCCAATCAAAAAACCCGCGTGGCGGGCTATGCAGTAGCGGACCGCGCAAAAGCGAGAAAGATGGACGAACAGTCGTTCCTTAAACACAGAGGGCAGGGGATTATCGAGATAGGCTGCTTGGGCAAATCCCCACAGTTTCTCGGTGATTTCGGGAGTTTCAGGCGAGAGCCGGAAGAAGTTCGGAAGCACGCCAAACCGCTCATTGACGCGCCGATGAAGCTCCTGTGTAGCAGTGCTCGCCGACTGAGAATTGTTGGATTTCATATGCCCACCCCAGTTGGTCACGATGCGCTCAGCAAGTATACGCCCTACTTTCAAGATAGCTGTCGAGAACAAGGAGTATCGCCAGCTAGTCGGGCAGTGCCTTGATAACGCTGCCGGTTCAACCGGGTCGATGCAACACCGTCAGTGGATTGATTCGTGCCGCCCGAAATGACCTTACCTAACGACAACTACAGACATTCCTCCATTGTTTTGGGCATAATGCTTGGCCGGAAACATGACGAAGACCAAGAACCTCGAGTACCTTCCTATCAGTCCCCTTGCGCTAGCTTGCCCGCTTTGTCACGCCAAACGACACGAGGTCTGCCAAACTGGATCCGGCGCGCGCTTTGAACTCGTGCATGTCGCGCGAGTCAAAGCTGCTGCAGAATTGGATGAAGCGCGAAAAAAGAGGAAGAACTGACCGAGCGGACTTAGGTGGCACAACCTACATCCACGCAATAAACCGTCCGGCCCTCGTAGAGAGTTCACGGTATGGTTTGGTTCTAGCCGGTTGTGCTAGAACCATACTGAGGCCAAGGTCACTTTACCCCCGCCGCAAAGGCCGCATGCCTAGAACGATACTAATCGCGGATGACAATCCACTGATCCGCAAGACGCTCTGCGAGATTTTTGAAGCTGAGGAAGATTACGACATCTGCGCGGAAGCAGCCAACGGTCAAGAAGCGATTGACCTCGCCCTGAAGCACCGTCCTGAACTCATCATCCTCGATTTATCCATGCCGGTAATGAACGGCTTAGAAGCGTCCCGAGAATTGAAAAGAATCATGCCGAGCGTCCCGATAATTCTGTTCACTCTGTACGGCGACATTGAAAACGAGGTGCTCGCTGCTGATCCTCTAGTGGATAAAGTAGTATCAAAGGGTGAGGCTCGGAATCTCATGGGATACATCAGGTCACTTATCCCGGTCTAATTCACGCCGATTTTTCCCAGGCGGGATAATCGAGTTTTTGCCTCTGCAAAACGCGCAAACCGCTCAAAGAGTCTTCTATAGTTTCCCTTTCCCTATGTCCGTTCGAACTTGTCTGTAGTGCTGTCATACGCACAGGAATCGCCATCTCGGTGTTGATCGATTGGTCGGCGTAGGCGGAGAAGGGGTTCGCATCGTCCAGCCCGAGACTAATCCGGCCTCCGAGTTAGATTGCAATATGTGAGGGAGCAATTAGCTGCCAGCCGTGGGAACCGAGGGCCATCCGAGTTTGTGAACCTTGATGGCCAGCAAACTTGCCTTAGCGACGGCCATATCGCTGCGTTCGTCCTGACTTGCTGAGGCTGATATAGCGCGCAGTACGATTGCCTGCTCTGTCGCGTGCACCAGTTCTTTTAACTTTTCTTCATCGGACTCTAGCAGCGTCTGGAGATACAAGTCTTTCCACGACATCGGATAGGAGTCTGGCATGGCACTCTCCTAAGAGTGGGCGGGGGACCACGGCGGAAATTTATAAAATGTGTTCATTGTTGTCAAGGGACGCGGTCTACCGCACGGGTTCGTGAGCGATAGCAAACGCACTTCCGATAGCAACCGCTGACGAGGGGCGCCTTCGCCGCCACTCCGCACGGGATTCTTGTAGCTGGTCAACGAAAATGCTGCGCGTCGGATGCCCAAAATTCGCTTCCGGCGAGCACATACCTAGAGCGGCGCGGCCGAAACGACTTAATTCCTCATCACTCATCTTGCGGAGACCTTCGCGCCACTGTTCGAGTTGGAGCCGCTGGAACCCTGCGGAGTCCATAAGTGCTAATCTCGTCTACTTGTGGCGGTCCAAGAAATCTTGGCGCGCGTCTACCACCGCCTTGTGAAAACCGCTCTGTTCAAACTCCTCGCGGTGTACCACAACCAACGTGGTGAGCCCATCACCGTCATGGCTGTAAAGTAGCTTCCCCTCGGTGTCCTGAATAAGCAGTCGATCCCCTCGACCGCAGGCGATCATCGCGTTTCTCCAAGCCCCTACGAGGTCTGTCTTTTTTTCCGGCTGGGCCATTTTTCCTCCCCGGAGATCGGCGCCGAACCTCGTGGATTTGCAAATTCTAGCGATGACTTCCCAACTTCTATCCCGCCATCGGTGCATCTCAGCGGCGCCCATGAAAACCCTAACTGGATTGGCACAGATGTTTGGTACTGAGTTGCAAACCAAATACGCCTCCCTCCCCTCTTAGGCCGGGTTTTTTAGTGGCGCGGACAGGGAGGGTCTAAGCCCCGGGGATCTTCCACAGATGCCGTCGTTCACTCAGTGGTATCGGTCTGCCCGCTGAGCTGTGCGAAGACTGAATCTCGGTGTTTCTCAAACCCAAAGAATGGTTTTTGACGAACTCACCAGCAACCTCAGGAAAGCCGAGCTGAAATACTTGAATTTCTCGCAAGTGCTGGTGGGCATCGTCAAGAGCTTCCTGTTCGGCAGCCGATATTACTCGGCTTTTGGCTAGACGGACACGCTCGGAGAGAATGCCCGCGGCTTTGGAAGCTCGGTCGGCAAGTTCAGTGTGAGGCAATAATAAGCATCGATAAAAGCGGATTTCCCAATCGAACTTTTGGCTGACACTACACGAGTTGTTGGAGTGTGGCATTACAGGGTCCCCGGTCGGCATTATACCATCCCCGCTATCACAATCAGCATGTCGCTGCGAATCTGCATCCGGCGGGCGGCTGGAAACTCTTGCAGGTGGACCGAATAGTCTCAATGACGGACGTTCGGAATCTCATCGGACACCTAAGGTCGCTTATTCCGATCTAGCCGCCACCATGCTGCTGTGATCTCCAACTTCCTCGACAAACCAGAACTGGAAAATCGGGCGCAGAAGCTTCTCCAAAAACAGGGGCACACGGTGACGAGCGCGAACAACGGAAAGGAAGCGGTGGACCTTTAGGAGCGCAATTAATCCCGGCAATTCGACATCGTTTTGATGGACGTTCAGATGCCGCAGATGGACGGCCTGCAGGCCACCGCTTACATTCGAGAAAGAGAAAAGCAATCGGGTACGCACATTCCGATCGTGGCCACCATTGCAGTGAGCGTCAGAACTAAATCAGCTCAGCAGCTTCTTGGCGGCCAAGAGTTCCGCGTTGAGGATCGCGGCTCCGGCCGCACCGCGGATGGTGTTGTGGCTAAGAAGCACAAACTTGTGACCTAGAACCGGGCACGCACGCAGGCGTCCGATATGGGTAACCATGCCGCCGCCGCGCTCGACATCCAGCCGCGGTTGCGGGCGATTCGGAGCATCCAGGTAAACGATCGGTTTCGGGGGTGCGCTCGGAAGTTCCAGTTTCTGAGGCTCGCCGGAGAAATCACGAAACGCCGCTAGCACCTCGTCCCGCGTAGCATCCTTTTCCAATTCGACAGACACGCTTTCCGTGTGCCCGTTCACCACGGGAACGCGCGTGCTCGTTGCGCTCAAGGTCATGGGATGAGGCTCGATGCCATCCCCCGCGAAGCGCCCCAGGATCTTGCGTGGTTCCGACTCGATCTTTTGCTCCTCGCCATCGATATATGGGATCACGTTAGCGGTTGCGTCCAGAGACGCCACGCCGGGATACCCAGCACCTGACAACCCCTGCAGAGTCGTAACCAGGACGCGCTTCGGTTGAAAAAGCCGCAAGGACGCTAACGCCATTACCAGGGGTATCGCGGCGCAATTCGGATTCGTAACAATGGCGCCGCTCCAGCCTTTGGCTTTCTTCTGCAGCGGAATCAGCCCCAGATGCTCTGGATTCACTTCCGGCACCAAAAGCGGCACCAGTGCGTCCATGCGATGATTTCGGGAATTGCTGACGACGACGTGGCCTGCCGCCGCAAATTCCAGTTCGGCTTCGCCGGCAATGGAAGAGTCAAGGGCTGAAAATACCAGTTGCGGACCCACGCCCGCTCTTAGTGCTTCGACAGAAAGTGCGGCTGTTTCCTCGGGCAACTCGGAAGGCAAGCGCCAAACCAAGTCGCCGTAGCGTTTTCCGGAGGAACGTTCGCTCGCCGCCAGCCACGTGATTCGGAACCAGGGGTGACCCGCAAGCAACGCAATAAATTGCTGCCCAACGGTTCCAGTGGCTCCCAAAATACCCACATCAATTTTCGTGGATACGGACGACTTCGCCTTTACTTTTGGCGAAGGCAGGACCGTTACAGTTTTACTTGGCACTGGCTGCTACCGCCTTTTGTGCTTTTCGTTGATGGTCGAGCAGGGTAAGGCCTTCGAGAAGATCGTCGACCAAGTCTTTCGCATTTTCGCATCCCGGCGAGAGCCGAATCAAGCTGTCTGAAAGCCCGAGTTCCGCACGCGCATCAGCCGGAATGGAGGCGTGTGTCATCGTAGCCGGATGGCAGAGCAGCGCTTTCACGCCGCCGAGACTTTCGCCCAAGGTGAAGAATCGACGCGAAGAGCAAAACGAGACGACTTCGTCGACGGTGCCGTCTAGTTCGAAGGAAACCATTCCACCGAATCCAGTCATTTGCTTCTTCGCGATTTCGTGGCCGGGATGATCGGGCAGGCCAGGGAAGTAAACGCAGCGCACCAACGGATGTCCGTTCAGCGAATTAGCGATAGCAATGGCGTTCTGTTCGTGGCGCTGCATTCTGAGTTCGAGCGTTTTCAGTCCGCGCAAGGTGAGCCAACAATCGAACGGCGAAGGAACCGCGCCCGTGGCGTTCTGCAAGAACTTGATCGGTTCGAAAATCGCGGGATCCTTCGCGAGCGCAGCGCCTTGAATCGTGTCCGAGTGCCCGCCCAGATATTTCGTTACGCTGTGGACGACGATGTCTGCGCCCAATTCGAAGGGTTGCTGAAAGTAAGGAGTGGCGAAGGTATTGTCCACTACGACCAACGCTGATTTCGAGTGCGCCAGACGGCAGATTTCGGAAATGTCATAAACCAGCAGCCGCGGATTCGTCGGGGATTCGATCCACAGGAGCTTGGTACGCTCCGTGATAGCCGCTTCCAGCGCCGCGAGGTTTGCGATATCGAACTGCTTGATGACGACGCCAATCGGCTGGAACACCTTGTTGAGAATGCGATACGTTCCGCCGTAAACGTCATGCGGGATCACGATTTCGTCGCCGGGGCGAAGGTAAGCTTGCAGCACCGCATTCTCAGCGGCCAGCCCGGAAGCGAAAACCGCGGCATATTCCACGCCTTCCAATTCGGCCAGCACGGTTTCGAGCCGCTGCCGCGTCGGATTATTCGTGCGCGAGTAATTGAAGCCCTTGTCTTGCCCCGGAGCGTCTTGCTCGTACGTCGAGGTTTGAAAAATGGGCGCAATCAGCGAGCCGGTTTCCGGCTCCGATGGCTGGCCCGCGTGAATCGTCTTCGTTGCGAATTTCATTGTCGTGCTCCTTAGCTTAGATTGCGTAAGTGTTGTGATCTATCTCGTGATCCCCAGTCCGTGAAATTTCCATCAGGTATTGAAAATTATCAAGACGCGACCGCTTCCGCTGCTTCCGTTGCTGCACTCAAAGATATGACCTCGTGATCAGAAATTCGGCTGACTTGCGCCTTGTTTCGCACGCTACGAATCACCAGCGGAAGCCCCGAGCGCGAAGCGGTCTCGATCGCGGTGCGCTGCACCAAGTCACAACCCTCCGCCGCGAGCTTGAGAGCTTGTGCAAAACTGAGTTGCGGCAAATGCCTGGCGGCGGGGTCACGGTGCGGGTCAGAGGTGAAATAACCGGGGACATCTTTGATCAATTCGCAGCGACAGGCTTGCAAGCCCTCGGCTAGAAGCACGGCCGTTAAATCCGAGCCGCCGCGGCCCAGGGAAACGATCGCGCGGGTCGAGTCGGTAGCGAGAAACCCAGGGACAACGACCACCGAATATTTTGCGAGAACGCCGCAAAGGCGTCCCGCATGAAGGTGGATACGCCCCGCGTCGCGCCCTGTATCAGCCAGCGTAAGCCCGGCTTCGTGAATGTTCAGTGGAGCAGCCGCGACGCCGAGGGCCTGCAGATGCATCGCGAGCAAGGCCACCGAGCGAATCTCGCCGGTTGACCACAGTAGGTCGAGCGCAGCGCGTGTAGGCAGTTGAACGATCGCCCTCGCGCTACGTTCGAGCGTGTCAGTGGTGCCTTCCTGCGCTGACACGACGACCACTAACCGCTCACTCGGCGCAGCCGTGAGGGTGTTGCGCACAAAGAGAGCCGCACGCCGATAGGCCTTGGGGCTGACAAGTATGGAGCCGCCCAGCTTGATGACCGCGATGGGCCTCTCGGTTGATGAGGTCGCCGACATCCACTTCCTCCCATGCGGCGGAATGGGCTCCGCCTGCGCGTCATGAGGTGCTCGACTGGGCTCGATGGAAATCGGCCTCGGCGAGCGCGACATGCGCCGCAATAAAGATAGCCAGCATTTGCTTGAGCAAACGCTGCACTTCAGTTTGACTTCAGCTTGGGAGTTGAATCTTCAACGACCGGAGTGCCGGTCTATCGAGGATCTTATCTCTCCCCACTGGGCAGGAATTAGCACCTTGGCAGTTGCACCAGGTTGCTGTGGCGTCGCAGGGCCTGTCCCCTCAGCCACTCTCGATAAGCGCTGCTGGTAAGGCAGCAAACGGAGAATAGCAAGACTGGTAATGGAGTCAAGTGTTGTTTCTTATCTGACTGTCGAAGCCACATCGCCGAGCCATAACGTCGGCAAAAAGCTGGGTGGGGACCGGACACCTTATTAGATTGAAGATACGTTTTAACATATTATCACTATCCGATAAACGGAATCTCCAGCGACTGGTTGCCCGACGCTTCGTTCAATACGCTGAATATAAAGGCAATAATTACAAGACAGAATGGCTCTATAAGTGCACATTCCATAATTAATACATGGTCACATATCCGTATAACAGAAAGTTATGCCGCAATTCAGCTCACTTGGGATTTCGAGGAGGGTGTATGAAGGTGTGGACTCTTGCTGCTTTCAGTCTCGCGGTGTGCCTACTCTGGGCGTCGATCGGCTACGCTCAGAATTCAGTTTCTGGCGAGGTAACGGGAACCGTAACTGACTCCTCGGGCGCTATTGTCCCTAACGCAAAAATCAAGCTTTCCAGCGCGGATACTGGAGTCAGCGACAACACGACAACCAGTTCCGCTGGCACATACCGTTTCGCGCTGCTTAAGCCCGGCAACTACACTCTGACGGTCGTCGCTCCCGGATTCCGCGAGACAAAGCAACAAGTACTGATATATGCCGGCCAAGTGACCACTGCTGTAGTTCTGCTCCAAGTGGGAGTGAGTTCGCAGATCGTCGAAGTTACAGCCGAAGCGCCTCTTCTACAGACTGAGAATGCGAACCTCGCCACGACGTACGACCGGACGCAGATCGAATTGCTGCCGAGTCCCGGGCAGGATCTGACTAACTACGCTATGACCGCCCCCGGGATCGTGCAGAGCACGGGAGCCGGCTACGGCAATTTCACCGCCAATGGGATGCCTGGAACCTCGAACCTATACACTGTGAACGGCAACGATTACAACGATCCCTACCTCAATTTGAACAACTCCGGAGCGAGCAATCTTCTGCTGGGAGCGAACGAACTCCAAGAGCTCACGGTCGTGACTAACGGTTACACGGGTGAATACGGGCGCGCGGCGGGT
>Ga0210390_10002479_pt1 | contig 16360 bp, 15 predicted proteins | sample IncBWH11OmetaG_FD_161050 | JGI IMG/M metagenome (GOLD analysis project Ga0210390, IMG submission 161050) | Forest soil microbial communities from Barre Woods Harvard Forest LTER site, Petersham, Massachusetts, United States - Inc-BW-H-11-O ... | reverse complement strand
TGAAAAAGAATAACCTACGGGCGGATATGAGTGCAGGGGAGCGGCGGAAGCACCGCAGCAGGTTTTCGCAAGCGATGACCGAAGCGATGGCGAGGATCGAGCCCGAAGTCGGGGCGCCGGAGCAGCTCGATTTGTTCGCGGCGGAATATAGGCGGCTGGGAGCGGAGGCGTGCAAAACCGGAAGCACCGCAGCGTTATGATGGTGATGATCGCGGAGTGGATCGCCGAGGCGGCCGAACTGGGGAGCACCACCGTCTCCGAACCGGTGCAGCTCGTCCTGTTCGACCCCGCGGCGCCGTTTCGAAAGCCGCGACCGGGCCGGCCGACGACCGCGCGCATCGTCTATCGTGGCAGCAATCGCCGCGGCTTTCGCCGAGAGTAGCATCGCTGCGGCCGGCCGAGATGGCACACGCCGTGGTAGCGTCGGGCCCTGCCCGCCGCCGGGCGCCGGGCGAGAAGGAACTCAAATTCGCTGTCGCCAGTAGGAGGGACAATCGACGATTTGCACGTGCAATTTTTCATCATTCCGGGCTGTCAGCGGAGGGACCATCCGCCGATAATGGTCTGTAGCCGGCGAATTGGCTTGTGTTCTTAGGCCGCCGCAGCCTCGATCCCACAAGTAGTCCCATGCTTCGCGTGGCTGCGGCCCGAGCCGCAGATGGAGGGCGCCGGCACCGAGCCGTCGAGAGCGTATCGCTGGCGGGGTGAAGCAGCCCGTGATGGAACGCGCCGCGGATGCTCGGCGGCTACGGCAAAGTCGACCCCCCACCCCCGGTTTTCGAGCTAGCGCGCCGCGCGGACCTGTGCCGGTGTGCTTTTGGTCCGTTTCGGGAGTTTTCAGCGCCTAACCAAAATCGAAAAGGGGCGCTCCCGGGTGTGGGAGCGGGCTCGGGGAACTGCGGCGAGCCGCGGCTAACGGCCAGCCAAGGCAAGGGAGTTAGGCACCGATCAATGCGAGCTCGCGCACCGGCACATAAGCACGGTTGGTCTCAGCGGCGCGACGGGCCTTGTCCTCCAACACCTGCACCAGCGAGACGCGGCGGGAAAGAACCTCGTACAAATCGAGGCCGTCCATGCAGATCAGGTTCGTCTGGCGCCCGCGGCTGAACGCATCGAGGCCGTCCTCGGTGAATCCGGAGTTGCTGACGAACAGGCCGCGAGCCCAGGCGGCTTTGCCTGCGACCTTGCTCGAGAAAGCCATCAGGTCGGCGAAGCCGATCTTCGGGCCCTGCCATTTGGCTTCCAGGAGATAGGTTTCGGCATGCAGCCGAAAGCTTCCATCGATCTGTTCGCCAACCAGCCGAAACGCACCGCGAGGCGCCAGGCGATAGGCCGCGAACAATTCGGTCAGGAAGCGCTCGAAGCGCAAACCCCGCTCCTGCGGATTGAGTTGCATTAGCGTCAGTAGATGCGCGATCAGCGCCTCGGCGTCCGCATCGGACAACATACGATGCGGCGCATCGGACGGAGGCGCTGTGGGGCCGGTGAAGCTGGCGAGGAACTTCGGGTCGAGGAGTTCCGGGATCTTCAACGACAGGCCCGGCAGAAGGGCATTCAGCCGATCGATCTCGCCGCGGGTCAGTGGGTTGCCCTTCCCACGGCGCCAGGTCATCGACAGCTGCACGATTTCCAGCATCAGCGGCGTAAAACGATGCCGCCGCTGTTCCAGCGTCGCCTTCAATAGCTGAACGATAGCCGGGCGCTTGCTGCCGGCGAACCAGAACTCGCCGGCGCCGGCGCGCTCCGCGGCCAGGGGGAAACGCCGTCTTCATGTTTCCGCTGGCCGGGCAAGAAATCGTAGAGGCAGGTCCGCGATGTTCTCGACGGCTTGAGCCTCGGGCAATGGCAACATGAAACGGCCTCTCGCGACGCGACTTTGGCTGATATCGCACATGCTATAACACATTTGACGTGGGAAAGCAGGACTCGCTAGTTATAGACGACGATCGGCATGCCGGCTCGCCTATAATGGAACAACCTGCCCAAATCCCTCCTGATTTCCCCAGCCGCGTCCGGGCCATCCGGGGCCGGCTTGCGCTTACACAGACAAGGCTGGCCGAGCAGATCGGGGTTTCGTTTGCGACCGTAAACCGGTGGGAAAACGGCCAAGCGAAACCGACCCGACTCGCTTGGCGGCAAATCCTCGATCTCGAAAGCAAACAGACGCGACGCGACCGCAAGCCCGAGATAGATGGCGCAGCGGCGGAGCCACCGCCGGCGCTGGATTTTGCCGCAAAACCTGCCGCCGTGGCCGCGGTCGCGGAAGCAAAGCGGCTTGCCTATGGCCACCTCTTCAACGGCGCCTTCGCGACGGAGACGTCCCTGATCGATCCGCTGCCGCACCAGCGGATCGCGGTCTACGAGCACATGCTCCGGTTGTCGCCGCTTCGATTTCTGCTGGCCGATGACGCCGGCGCCGGCAAAACGATCATGACCGGCCTCTATGTGCGCGAGGTTCTCGCGCGCCGGCTGGTCACGCGCGTCCTTATCGTGCCGCCGGCCGGCCTGGTTGGGAATTGGGAGCGCGAGCTGCGGACCCTGTTCCGGCTGCCGTTCCGGATTGTGCGCGGCGCCGAGGCGCGAACGGGAAATCCGTTTACCGACCCCGACAGCGACCGGCTGATTGTCAGCATCGACACGCTAGCGGGCGAGCGCATGTTCGCTCGGCTGCGTGAGGCGGTCGTCTCGGGCGCCGCCCAGCCCTACGAACTCGTCGTCTTCGACGAAGCCCATAAGCTAGCCGCGGACCGCGAACAGGATTTTTACGTCCGCAAGACCGACAGGTACCGGCTTGCCGAAGCTTTGGCGGGGCTTCCGATCGAAGAGGTTCGCTGGCAGCTCGGCTGGTCCGCGGCGAACCTTCTGCTGCTGACCGCCACGCCGCATATGGGCAAGGATTTCCCGTATTACGCGCTGTGGCGGCTGCTGGCGCCGGACGCCCTGCCGACCTTCGATGCCTTTCAGGCCTTTCCCGAGGCGCAACGGCGCCGGCACTTCATCCGTCGAACCAAGGAAGAGATGGTTCGTTTCGACGGCCAGCCGCTCTATCCGCAGCGTCAGTGCGATACCTTGGGTTATCCGCTGAGCCCGGAGGAGCAGCAGCTTTACGATGCGACGACACGGTACATCAACGAGACATACAATCAGGCGCGCATTCTGAACCGCTCCGCTGCCCGCTTGGCGATGAGCGTGTTTCAGCGGCGGCAGGCCAGCTCGACTTACGCGCTGATGCGGTCTTTCGAGCGCCGTCTTGCGCGGCTTGACGAGGCCCTTGAATTGGTCCGGTCCGGCCGCGGCGACGAATTGGAGCGGCGGCAGCGGCGCATCGGCGAAACGCCCGATTTCTTCGAGACCCGAACCGCCGACGAGGATTCAGACGAGAGCGGCGAACGGCATGAAGAGTTCGAAGAGGCCGCTCTCGGCGGGCTCATAGCGCTGGCCCTGGCGGAACTGCAAAATGAGCGCACCGTCGTCGAAGGGCTGCTCACGCAGGCGCGGCGGCTCGCCGAGAGCGGCGAAGACTCGAAATTCGAAAAGCTCCGCACCGTGCTGCGGAATCCGGAATTCGCCCGCGAGAAATTCATCATCTTCACCGAACATCGCGACACGGCCGAATTCCTGGTGCGCCGGCTCGAAGGACTCGGCTTCACCGGACAAGTCGCGCTGATCCACGGCGGCCTCGATTACCGCGAGCGCGAAGCCCAGGTCGAGCTGTTCCGCCGGCCGCTTAACGATGGCGGTGCCAACTACCTGATGGCGACCGACGCGGCGGGCGAAGGGATCAACCTGCAATTCTGCTGGCTGATGGTGAACTACGACGTGCCGTGGAACCCCGCGCGTCTCGAGCAGCGGATGGGCCGCATTCACCGCTACGGTCAAAAGCGCGATCCCGTCGTCATCGTCAACCTGGTCGCCACCGATACGCGCGAGGGGCGGGTCCTCAAAGTACTGCTCGAAAAGCTGGAGTCCATCCGGCGCGAGCTGCGTTCGGACAAGGTCTTCGATGTCGTCGGGCGCCTGTTTCAGGACCTCTCTTTATCCGCCTACCTGCAGATGGCGACGACGGCGGACGGCGAACGCACTGCTGTCGACCAAATCGGCAGCCTGACGGCAGAGCAGGTGCGGGCACTCGACGAGCGGGAGCGAGCGCTGTTCGGCGGCGGCGATGTCAGAGGCCACCTGCCGGCGCTGAACGCCGCGCTGGAGCAGGAACAGTATCGCCGGCTGCTGCCCGGCTATGTGCGTCGCTTTGTCGAGACCGCCGCACCGCTGATTGATCTGAGGCTGGATGGCGATCCGGACGGCATCTTCGATCTGGTTCCGGAACGCGAACGCAGCCTCGATGCGATGCTCTCTAGCATAGAGTTTTACCCGACCGAAATGCGCCGCCGCTTCACCGTTTATCGGCCGCAAGACCCGGCGGAAGCGATCTGGATTCATCCGGGCGAGCCTGTGTTCGACCATTTCTGCGATGCGCTGCTGTCGCATCACGGCGGTGCGGCGCGCCGCGGTGCGATCTTTATCGATCCTTACGCCCAGGAGCCCTATCTGTTTCACCTGGCCGAAGTGTCGGTGCTGCGGCACCGCCCTAGCACCGACGCCCTGCCCCTGCTTCCAAATGGCCCGGGTACGATTCAGCGCCGAGGCTCCGATATGATCGAGAGCCGCCTGATCGGGTTGCGCCAGGAGGCGGACGGTGCTGTCAAACCCTGCGCCTTGGAGCACCTGCTCCTGCTGCGAGGCGCAAGGGACGCGGCGCCGGGCGGCGTGCCGCTCGCGCGGCTGGCCCGCGGACTGACCGACGGCGCATTCGAGTGGCTGAGGAGCGATGCGCTGGCGCATCTGGTGGAGGAGCATTGCGCCCGAATTGCCGCCACCTTACCCGAGCGGCTCGACTGGATCGCGCGCGGCTACGATTACAAGACGGCCGAACTGATGGCGGCGCGGCGGCGGGCCAACGAAGCGGCGCTGCGGGGAGACCAACGCGCGGCATTGGAGCTCCAGCGGATCAAGGAACAGCAGCGGCAACTCGCTGCCGAGAAAGAGCGCCGGTTAACGCAGTTGCGGGCCGAGCCGTCGCTGACCGTGCCGGGCGAGACGGCGATGCTGGCGCACGCCCTGGTACTACCGGCCGCCGATCCCGAGGAGCGCAAGCGGCATGACGCCGACGTCGAGGCCATCGCGATGCAGCTGGCCCGGGCGCATGAGGAGGCTGCCGGCGCCACGGTTCAGGATGTCTCGCGTCCCAATCTTGCCCGGCGCGCCGGCCTGACCGAGCAACCGGGCTTCGATTTGCGTTCGCTCCGCCCGGTCAGTGTTCGCGGCCCGGCTGAAGACCGCGCAATCGAGGTCAAGGGTCGCGCTGCCGCCGGCGCGGTCGAGGTGACCGAAAACGAATGGGCCAAGGCCTGCAATCTGCGCGACCGGTATTGGCTTTATGTCGTGTTCGACTGTGCCACGTCGCAGCCGCGACTGGTGAAGGTGCAGGACCCGTTTGGGCGCCTATTGGCTAAAGCGAAGGGCAGCATGCTGATCGCCGCAACCGAAATTTTCGCCGCCGCCCTGACGGAGTGACCGCGAATGTCATACGCACCGCTGACCGATGCCTTGCCGATTCTGGCAGCCCGCCTGCCGCAAGTGGTTCGCGAGCGCGAGATACTCCGGATCGCTGGCTCTCTTGGCGGCAAGGATGCGAGCGGGCCACCGTCCAGGCTCGACGGGAAGCCCTGATTTGGGCCGAGAACCGCACCGGCGGACAGCTGCCATCCGCTGCTGGACCGACGATTATTACGACAGGGGGAAGAAGCAAGCCCGGCTGGACCAGATCGTCGGTACGACATTCAGCATCAAGTCGCACCATGCCGGGTTGGTGCAGGTGGCGGATATGTTCGCCTTCATGTTTCGGCGCTATTCCGAAATGAAGGATTTCGCGCAGCCCGAAGAATGGCCCGGCGAGCGGGCCCTCATTGAGTGATATGTGACGACGCTGACGGAGCGGCTGCTGCCGCGCGCCTGCCGGTGGCCGGCGCGGCAAGCTGGGGCGTCCTCACGGTGGTTCAACTCGGTCGCACCGGATTCGCTAAAGACGCTGGGGAAGTGACAATGGAGAACGTGAAGCGCCTGATCGAGCTCGATTTCCCGCTGGAACAGGTGTCGCTCGATTCGGTGCACGAAAAGAACGTCCGGCACGGGCATATCTCGACCCTGCACATCTGGCCGGCACGGCGGCCGTTGGCGGCGTGCCGCGCGGCGCTGATCGCGACCTTGCTGCCCGACCCCGGCAACAACGAGGAGCGCAAGGCGATCTACCGGCGGCTCGCCGGCGAGGTCGTGGAGGTAATCGAAAAAAAGAAGGTCAACGGCAAGACGGTCGAGAAGCGCAAGCGCGAGACGCGCGGCGGCATCCTGCATTGGGGGCGCGAGAGCGGTCCCGATCTCGACTGGTTCCGGCAGAAGATCCGCGAGGCCTATGGCGGGCGGGCGCCGAGGGTGCTCGACCCGTTCGCCGGCGGGGGTGCGATCCCGCTGGAGGCGATGCGGCTCGGCTGCGAGGCGACGGCGATCGACATCAACCCGGTCGCCTGGTTCATCCTCAAATGCACGCTCGAATACCCGCAGAAGCTCGCCGGGCAGACCCGCCCGCTGCCCGCCTTCGCGCTGAAGGACCGCGACTTCATGGAAGCCTTCTTGAAGGCAAAGGGCTTCAAGGGCGTGGGACTGAAGCGGCAGTTGGCGAAGCTCGGGGTGGACGGCACCGGTGCACCGGCCGAGCCGGAGCTGGGGATTCCCTCTCCCGCATTGCGGGAGAGGGTGGCTCGCCGTGCGAACGGCGAGCCGGGTGAGGGTGACAGCGGCACGGTCTCCGATCGCCCCCTCACCCCAACCCTCTCTCCCGTCGGGGGAGAGGGAGTTTCGTCGCATGACCCCCTGCTCGAAGCCGATCTCGCCTGGCAGGTGCGCGCCTGGGGCCGCTGGGTGTTGGCGCAGGCGCGCAAGCGGCTCGCGCATCGCTATCCAACCTATGCCGAGTTCCAGGCGCTCGAACCGGGCGGTCGGCCCTACGAGAAGCGCCCGTTGGAGCTGCTCGAACCGGACGCGAACGGCAACACCGATGTCGCGCCGCTGAACGCTGCTTTCCCGAAAGCCTATCTCGCCGACCCGCGCAACCCGCGCTGGGTGGCGAAGCCGACCGTCGCCTATCTCTGGGCGCGCACGGTGCGCTGCAAGGGCTGCCGCGCGACGATCCCGCTGCTGAAGACGCGCTGGCTGGCGAAAAAGGACAACAAGCGCGTCTTGCTGATGATGACACCGAACGACGAACGCACCGGCGTCGTCTTCGGCGTCGAGACCAACGTCCCGGCGGTCGGCGGCAATGCCGCGCAGCGGCGCGAGCATGATAAGCGCCGCGGCGCCGGCACGATGACCCGCTCCGGCGCGCAGTGCCCGTGCTGCCCGACGATCATGACAATGAAGGACGTTGGCCTCGAAGGTCGCCCCGGAAAGCTCGGCACGGTGATGACCGCGGTTGTCATCGACGGACCCGACGGCAAGGAATACCGGCTGCCGGCCGAGGAAGAACTGCGCGCCGCCGAGGTGCCGAAACCGGAGCTGGAGGCGCTGTACACACAGATCCCATTCGGGTTGCCGACGCCGCGCCAAGGGCCGGGTGCCGCCCGAGCCTTCTCGGTCGAGAACTACGGCCTCGACCAGTGGGCCAAGCTGTTCACGGACCGTCAGTTGCTCGTGATGGCCATTTTTTTGGAAGTCTTGCGAAGACTTGGCGATAGCGACGCGGCCCATAATATGTATTCAGATAAATGGGCAGAAGCGCTGACGTCTTTCTTAATTATCTGCGTCGATCGGCTCGCCGATTATTCGAGCAACATATGCTCTTGGCACAATAGCGGCGAGAAATTAAGAAATACGTTTGGCCGATTTGCATTGCCGATCGTGTGGGACTACACCGAAGTAAACCCATTGTCTGATACGTCGGGAAATTTTTTAGGTGCGGTAGAATGGGTTTCTCGATTCATTAGCCGTCCACTTGAGTTTGCGACATCGGTTGAGCGGCCGATCGTCCACAGTAAAAGCGCAACGCGGGCTGAAGGGCTGTACGACGTGATTATGACAGACCCGCCCTACTACGATGCTATCCCGTATTCCGATCTCATGGATTTTTTCTATGTATGGCTTCGGCGATCCACGCACGGGTTGTCTTCGGAAATCGATTCTGCTTTCCGGGAGCTGCTCGGGCCGAAATGGGATCACACTGTTGACGATGGAGAGCTGATAGACGACGCCAGCCGCTTCGGAGGGGATAAAGGGCGATCCCGGCAAAGCTATGAAGACGGAATGGCTCGCGCGTTCCGCGCGTGTCATGCCGCGCTGACGCTGGAGGGGCGGCTTGTCGTCGTCTTCGCTAACAAACAGCCCGATGCATGGGAGGCGTTGGTCGGTGCGTTGATCCGCGCCGGTTTCGTCGTCGATGGCTCCTGGCCGATCCAGACGGAGATGGGAAACCGCACCCGCTCGCTCGGTTCGGCGGCTCTGGCCTCCTCGGTCTGGCTCGTCTGCAAGAAGCGTCCGCCGGCGCGGCCCGGCTTCGATACGTCCGTTTTGGCCGACATGCGTGCGCGCATTCATACTCAGCTGCGAGCGTTCTGGGGTGCCGGTATTCGCGGGCCGGATTTCGTATGGGCGGCGACCGGGCCGGCGCTCGAAGCCTATTCGAAATACCCGGTGGTCAAAAAGGCCGATGCGCCGGACGCGGTGATGACGGTCTCGGAGTTCCTGCGCGAGGTGCGCCGTCTGGTCGTTGATTTCGTCGTCGGGCGTGTGCTGAGCCGAGGCGGTGAGGACAGCGAAGAGGCGGCCTCGCTCGACGATGTGACGACCTATTACCTGCTGCACCGCAACGATTTCGGTCTTGACGACGCGCCGATCGGCGCCTGCATCCTCTATGCGCTGTCGTGCAATCTGTCGGATGGCGAACTGGCCGACCGGTTCGACATCCTGGTCCGCTCCGGCCGCGACCTGTTCGAAGAGGATGAGGACGCCGAGGAAGCCGGCGATGCCGAAGAGGACGAGGGCGATACCGGCGGCAAAGGCAACAAGGTCAAGCTGAAGCCGTGGAACCAGCGCCGCGGGCGGATGCTGGGCCTGGAGGCGCCGGGCGGGCGGCCGGTGCCGCTGATCGACCAGGCGCACCGGCTGATGCATCTGTGGAAGGCGGCCGACCAGGCCAAGGTCGATGACTATCTCGACGCCCGCGGCCTCAAGCGCCACGCGCTGTTCGCACATCTACTGCAGGCGCTGATCGAACTGGCGGCGGCCGGCGCGGAGGAGCGCGCGATCTTGGAATCGCTGTCGAACCACATCGCCGCGCGCGGCGGCATCATGGCGCCCCGTCAAGAGCAATTCGCGCTGTCGGCGGGGTCCTGAGGCGGCACATGCCGACGATTAGCGCCTTCTACGGCATCCTTATCCAGATTTTCTGGCGCGAACACGGGCCGCCGCATTTCCATGCGCTGTATGCCGAACACGAAGCGCTGATCGACATCCGTACGCTTGAAGTCATGCAAGGCAGCCTGCCTAAACGGGCACTGGCGCTCGTGCTGGAATGGGCGTCGGAGCACCGCACCGAATTGATGGAGGATTGGGACCTATGCAGTCACATGCAGACGCCCAAGAAGATCGCGCCGCTGAGCTGACCCCGGCGGTCCGTCCGGCGGCACCGTGGCGCGTCGCCGAGGTCAAGGTGCTATCTGGATTTCGGCTGCGGGTGCGGTTCAACGATGATACCGCAGGCATCGTCGAGATGGCGGACTTCATCAAATCCGAGGCGGCGGGCGTCTTCGCGGTACTGCGCGACGAGAAGCTGTTCCGGCAAGCGAGAGTAGCCGTCGGCGCGGTCACTTGGCCGGGGGAACTGGACCTCGCGCCGGATGCGATGCACCGGGAGATCAAGGAACACGGGAAGTGGATCGTCACATGAAATCCGGAAACGGAAAGCCCGGCGCATTGGCCTGGAAGCCGTGGCATCAGGTGGTGACATTGCGCGAGGATGTGCGCACCGGCGCGCTATCGCTGACCGAATTCGCCGCCGATCTGCACGACGTGATGATGCAGCGCGGCACGCGGCCGATCTACGAGGACCCGGCCCGCTTTTTCGCTCTGACTTATCCGACCTACCAGATGCGCGAACTGGCAAAGGACGTGGTGTTGCGGCTCGCCGGCAGGAATACGAAGGCCATCCGCCAACTCGAAATTCCTTATGGCGGCGGCAAGACCCACACGCTGATTACGCTGCGTCACCTGGTGCATGAGCCGCAATCATTGCCGCCGCTGCCGGCGGTGGCGACATTCGTCTCGCATATCGGCGTGCCGCTGCCGCCGGCGCGTGTCGCGGCGCTCAATTTCGACAAGCTCGATGTCGAAAAGGGCATGGAGGCGCGCGGGCCGGATGGTGAATTGCGCTGGCTGAAGCATCCCTGGAGCGTACTGGCATTCCAGATCGCCGGCGCCGATGGGTTGCGCGTGCTTCACCCCGACGGCGAGGATGCGGAGCGCGAGAGCCCGCCAGCCGAGCCTCTGGTTGAGGAATTGCTGCGGTGGCCGCAGGCCGAGGGCCGCGCGACGCTGGTGCTGATCGATGAAGTGCTGATGTATGTCCGCGAAAAGGTCCATCGGTTTCCGGATTGGCGCGGGCTGCTGGTCGATTTCTTCGCGCATCTCTGCGATGCCGTCGCGAAGGTCGACCGCTGTGCGATGGTGGTCTCGCTGCTGGCTTCCGAGCCGACGAAGAACGACGCGTTCGGCAAGGAGCTGATCGGGCAGGTCTCCGAGATTTTCAACAAGTTCCGGGAGCAGACGGTCCAGCCGGTCTTGAAGGAGGATGTCGCCGAGGTGCTGCGGCGCCGCTTTTTCGACCCGGCGTCGGTTGCCGACGCGGAGGCCTTCCGGCCACATGTCGCGACGGGGTTCACCAACATCGCGGAACTCGACGAAACAACCCGGAAGGGCCGCAAGAACGCCGAGGAACGGTTTCTGCGCAGCTATCCGTTCCACCCGGATTTGACCGACATCTTTTACGACCGGTGGACGCAGCTCGACGGGTTTCAGCGCGCGCGCGGCATCCTGCGCATCTTTGCGCTGGCGTTGCGCGATGCCGAGAAGTGGGACACGTGTCCGCTGGTCGGGGCGAACGTGTTTTTGCCACCGCCCGGCGAAGCGACCATCGCCGAGGCCGCCCGCGAATTGGCCGACGTCGCGACGCGCGACATCACCGAGGGCCGCGGCCACCAATGGGCGCCGATTCTCGAAGGCGAGCTGACGAAGGCTCGCAATATCCAGGTGGAGGAGCCCGGACTGAAATTCCGCGAGATCGAGCAGGCGGTCAACGCCGTCTTCCTCAGCTCGCAGCCGATCGGGCAAAAGGCGCGGACTGCGGACTTGCTTGCGTTGCTCGGCGCCACGCGGCCGGACCGGATCGAACTGGAAAAGGGGCTGCGCCGCTGGACCGAGCTGTCATGGTTTCTCGACGAGGCCGAGTTCATCAGCGACCCCGCGCAACCCGGTGCGTTGCCCAAGGCATGGCGGCTCGGCAATCGGCCGAACCTGAAGCAGATGCATGACGACGCCTGCCAAAACCGGGTGACCGATGATGGTGTCGAGGCAAAGCTGCTCGCAGACATTCAGCAGACGCGCAGCCTGACGCAGGGAGCGACGGCAGCCGGCGCGCGGGTTCACACGCTGCCGGATCGGCCACGCGACATCGACAACGACGGCGACTTTCACTTCGCGATTCTTGGGCCGAAAGCCGTTTCGGATTCCGGCAAGCCGAACGCTGAGGCGCGCCGCTTCATCGACGAGACCACCGCACCGGACCGCCCGCGCACGTTCCGCAACGCGGTCGTGATGGTCGCGCCATCGCGCGATGGGCTCGATGCCGCGCGCAGCCGGGTGCGCGAATATCTCGGCTGGGAAGAGGTGCGCAGCCAGCTGAAGGATCAGCCGCAGGACCCGATGCGTGAGGCAATCCTCGCCAAAGCGACCGAGGATGCGCGGAAAGCAATCCCGGACGCGATCCGGCAGGCCTGGTCCATCGTGGTAACCGTCAACGAGCAGAACAATATCCAGGCGTTCAAGATAACGGTCGGCGGCGACCCGCTGTTCGCGACCGTCAAGGCGGATAAACGTGCCCGCATCCAGGAGACGGCGATCAGCGCCGAGGCGATGCTGCCGGGAGGCCCCTACGATTTGTGGCGTGAAGACGAGCCGTCGCGCCGGGTGAAGGATCTGGTCGGCGCCTTCGCCGAAAACCCGAAGCTGCCAAAGATGCTGCGGCAGAAGGAGATTCTCGACACGATCGATAACGGGGTGCAGGCCGGCATCTTTGTCGCCGCGCTGACCCGCCCCGACAAATCGGTCAAGACCTGGTGGCGGACTCCGATCGACGAGGCGGCCAAGGGCGAGCCGGCGCTCGAACTGTTCCTGCCGGAAAAGGCGACGTCGACCGAACTCAATCCGAGCGTACTCGTCCCTGGCGCTTTGCCGAGTCTGTGGACCGGCGAGTCGATTACGGTTGCCGATACCGTCGCCTATTTCGCTGGCGGCCGGACCGTCATGGTGCAGCGAGAGGGTTATCAGGAACCCGTCCATATTCCTGCCTGTCCCCAGAATGCGGTCGAAGTGGCAATCGGCGACGCGGTACGCCAGGGCATCCTTTGGCTGGTGAATGGTCCCGCCAGCTTCCAAGCCGAGCCGGTGCCGGCCGGCGTGTTGACGGCGGGCGCGCAGCTGCGGGCGCCGATGCTGCCATTGACGGTTCATCAGCTAGCGCAAGACGCATTGCCGGATGCCTGGAAGGACGGCCAAACTACTGCCCTTGCCCTGTCCGTAGCGCTTGCTGTGCAAAATGGCCGGCCTGTACCCTGGTCCATCATGCGCCAGGCTATCGATGCTGCGATTACTTCGCGCTGGCTGGAGCTGGCGCCTGGCAGCGGCACTTGGCCTTGCGAAATTGTCGGCGCAGCGACGGTCACCCTGAAACAACCGACGGTCAGCGGCGCCGCCGAACCGGTCCCGGGCGGCGGCTACACCCCGCGCCCGCCCGGCGTCTATCACGCCTCCGCCGCGCTCGAACCATCGGCGTTCCAGGATTTGGTCGAGGTGTTACCGGACCTAATCAAGATCGCCGCCGGCGTGCCGTTGAAATTCAATCTGTTGGTGACACTGGGGGACGGTCAGGAGATTCCTTCCACGACGATCGATTCGGTCAACCAGCTATTTGAGCAAGTGAACGAGGAGCTTCGATTGGCATAGGTGATCGTTCGGAGTGCCGGTAACCGAACCTCGTCGCAAACCGAAAGAACATTGGAGGGGGCATGCCCACGATAGGCTGTCCCGAATGGACGGAATACAGAAAGAAAAACGGATTCGATCCGCTCGGGATGCAGAATACCAGTGTCGCGCTGTATCAGCGGCTGCTGCCGGGGATCAGCAACGTGACGCTGCGCATGCGGTATTACGGGTTATATGCGTGGCTGAGCGCCGTCTACGCGCGCCGGGTCGGCGATACCGACCTGAAGACGTGTCAGCGTTTCGTGCGGCGCGCGGAAGCGCTCTACGCTCTTGCCGCGCAAGCGCGCGGCGGCGAGGGTGGGATCGCCGGCATCCAATGGGCACAGCGGAAGCTGGCGGCAGCGAACGGAGATGGGATTCTGTTTGCCGAGGATGCCGAACCGGGCAGCCCGACCTACTACCTGAAGAGGCGTGGGGTGCATTCGGCGCAGCCTATCAGAGCCAGCTTTTCGAGATTGGCATCTTTTCCGATGTCACTGCGCACACGATTCCCGTGCCGAGCCCGGATATCGGGGAAGAATTGGCGGCACGCTTCGAGGGCGCCTGCGGCCCTTTGACAGGTCGGTTCGTCGAAACCATTGAAAGCGGCAACGTCGCGCTCGATGAGCTGGAGCAATTCGCCCCCTTAACACCAAGCGGCATAACGACGGACAGCGAAGAGCGCCTGCTTTATGAGCACGTGCTGTTCGCCGATACCGGGCTGCAACGGAGCACGGATATCGATCGGCGCCGCACGATGTTGCTGATCCTTGAACTCGCGTGGCAGCTCGGCCGCGGCCCGAATGTCGATGAGGTGCGTTGGGTGCGGATTCCGACGAAGTCGGCCGGGCATTCCGATTGATGTCGGCCACCTGTTCCGATCGAAGTCGGCCGGCCGTTCCGATTGATGTCGGCCGGGGTGGCGGGTCGCCCGCTGGTCGGACGTGATCTCTCCATAACGGACAGGGTCGGGTCAAGCGGCGGCGATTTTCGGTAGTGTCCTAATTTGACGCGGGCTGGGGCGGCCTCACTGGCCGGCCTTGCTCCGCTGTTCCGCCACGATCGCCGCTCTGACGGCAGCTTGCGGACTATCGATCGGCGGCTGGTGCAGCACGGCGAAGAACCGGCGCTTGGTGCTGCCCTCGATCGGCGAGGACCAGGCGTAGGCGCGAGTCGCTGTTGGATGGCCCGCGAGATCGAAGACGTGCACCACGCCTTCCCAAACGGGCTTGCCCTCGAATGTCTCGCGGACGGGCACGGATTGGGCAAGCGTCGCGGTGCCGCCATGCGTGTTCTCGACGGCTTCGCGGAGCTGGTCTGCTTCGGTCATTGGAAGCGCCAGATGTTAACAGCCATCGACGCCATCTTCGATTGACGTAGTTCAATCTGCCGTCTTCCCCATTCTGTGTTGCCGCCGATCTCCTGTGTCGTCAATAGCTGACTAGCACCGTAGACCTTTGCCTTTTCCGTGAACGCCTGACGGCCCAGCGTGCGATTGACATCAGTTAGCAGGCAAAGATTTCCAAGACGAAAGGCGCAACCATCAACGATATCGGGGTCTCTTGTTGTGAGAGTTGTCCATTCCGTTCCGGGGTTCCTGGGCAGAATATGTTCAACGGTAAGTGTACCTGGCTCTAATTCCCCTGGCATGGCTCCGCTAGCGATACGCTGATGATTTGGGACGGTGAAACTGTTCTCACTTAGAAGACGGCCGATGCCCGGCGCCTCCGACAGGCCAGGCGTCATGCACCCGCTCCCCGGCGTTCACGTCGAACGTCCTCGATCAATTTGCGATAATGCCAAACACGTTCTTCGGCCAGCCGCACTAGAGCATCCCGCCAATCGCGCGGGGGTTCTCTATGCGCTTTCGTTTCTTCTGTTAGCCGCGCTTGGCGCACGGTCTGCACCGACACCCCTAGCGCTTTGGCGATATCGTCATGATCGATCCGGGCGCAAAGCCCATCTGTGGCCTCGCGGAAGTCCATCTGTATATGCTCCTATTGACGAACGCCGTGTTGTATATAACTATATATACTCATGGATTGGAGGCGCAAGCCCATGAACCGCATACCGCTCGTTCGCCGGGTCCAAATCATCAACTGCTTGGTCGAGGGCAATTCGATCCGCAGCACCGAGCGGATGACCGGGACGCACCGCGACACCATCTGTCGCTTGCTGGTTGAGGTTGGCGATGGCTGCGCGGCGCTGATGGACGAGCAGATGCGGGAGCTGCCGTGCCGCCGGATCGAGGTTGACGAGATTTGGGCTTACGTCGGCAAGAAGCAGCGGCACATGACCGCGCTCGACGATCCGCGCCGGCTGGGCGATCAATATACCTTCGTTGCGCTCGATCCCGAGACGAAGATCGTTCCGGCCTATCGGATCGGGAAGCGCGATCTTCCGACCGCGACCGCGTTTCTGGCCGATCTATCTGACCGGCTGGCGAACCGAGTGCAGCTATCCTCGGATGCGCTCGCGGCCTATGTAGACGCGACAGAGCGGGCATTCGGTGCTGATGTCGATTACGGCCAAATCGTTAAATTTTACGAGGCAGAGCCGGTCGGGCGCGGCCGGTACAGCCCGCCGCACGTTGTCGGTGCGGAGCGTTCCGTGATCCTCGGCAATCCCGATCAGGCCCATATCTCGACAAGCCTGATCGAACGACAGAACTTGACGATGCGGATGAGCATGCGCCGGTTCACGCGGCTGACGAACGCATTCTCAAAGAAGATCGAGAACCTGCGCGCTGCGGTGTCGCTGCACTTCGCCCACTACAATTTCGTACGGGTGCATCGGACCCTCCGTGTCACCCCAGCGATGGAAGCGCGGGTGAGCGATCGGCTATGGCCGCTCGATGAGTTGGTCGAGCGGACTTCAAATTAGGACACTACCCGATTTTCAGCGCCTTTTGCTTGCGCAAACTGTCGCCCCTGAGCTGGAGGCGATGGGCATTGTGAATGATCCTGTCGAGGATGGCGTCGGCGAGAGTGGGCTCGCCGATCAGGTCATGCCAGCGGTC
>Ga0210390_10002476_pt1 | contig 16369 bp, 14 predicted proteins | sample IncBWH11OmetaG_FD_161050 | JGI IMG/M metagenome (GOLD analysis project Ga0210390, IMG submission 161050) | Forest soil microbial communities from Barre Woods Harvard Forest LTER site, Petersham, Massachusetts, United States - Inc-BW-H-11-O ... | reverse complement strand
GTGCTGGCACATCTCTCGGAGCAGAATAACCATCCTGAACGCGCTTTGAGAGAGGCGGAGAGGGCATTGTCCGGCCGCCGGACGCTCTGGTGCAATCGCGTCCTGTTGGCCGCGCAGACGGAACCGCTGCAACCCATCCGGTTCTGAGTTGATCAGTCGAGGCGGATAATCAGTAGTACATATGAGTGAGTGCGTTGATCCCGTTGTAGGCAAGATTCTGGCAGGCTGGCGCTATGACATTTCCGGGCTCGCGCCGGAGATGGGTAGCGACTACGAAGAGCATTTCGCGGCTTGCGCGCACTGCCGCGGCCGGCAGCGCCTGCATCGCACCATCGACTTGTCATTGATTGTTCTGGCTTCGGTTTCCGCAGGCGTGTTTCTGCTGGCTTTCGGAGTGATCCGCCACTTTGGCCCGCGGAACGCCTTCTGGCTGGAGATTGCGGCCCTGGCAGGCTTTGCGCTCTCGGCGTTGATCTGGCTGGTTGTGGCAGTGGCCACACCCGCGCCCACAACGATGGTGGATGTAGCCAGAATCGGAGCGCGCCATGTGCACGATCGTTTGCCGGCGGAGATTCGCGAACGCCTTCCTGAAGAATTGCGGTTAAAGATCACCGGCTCGTAAGCAGAGAGATTTTTGCCGATGCGTGAGACTTTTTGAATCGTCACGCGTCTTATGATTTGGTTATACCTGATTTAGCGATACCTGATTTAGCGATACCCGATTTAAAGATACGACGTTCGGCGATGCGGCAATCTTCTTTCAACGCTTTGGCGTTCCTGCTGATGGCGGCGGTGCTTGCCGCTCCTTTGGCAGCGCAAGGGTGGCCCACAACCGGCCACGCCTCAGACCAGCCCGCCGGGTGCCACCAGGATGCCCCCACCGTTCCAGCGCCTGCGCCGAGCAGCCACCAGTGCTGCCAAAACGGCCACGAGGCGGCCATGCTGCTGCCGGCTTCTGCTCCGCGGCCAGAGCTTCAAGTCTCAACTCTGGTTCAGTTACCTCAGCGCGCAGTTGCGCCGGCTGCATTCAACCGCCTGCCAAGTTTCGCCGTCGTATCTGGAGATCCCCCAGCCCTGTTTCCGCTCCGCGTCTAGACCCTCGCGCTCCGTACCAATCTTGCCTTCTTTAGGTTCGTCGAAAAACCTCTGTCGTAAAAGTGCGCTTTGTCCGAAAGGTCAACGCAAGGATCGTCATGCGAAAAGCGGTCATGCGAAAATCAGGGTGGTTTTTTCCAGTGGTTGCAGTTTTGGCAATTTCGGCTGTCGCCCAGGATGCACCTCCCACGGTGGATATGTCCGCGAAGAGCCAATCCGCGCAGGCCATGCCAGAGATGAACATGCACGGCATGAACATGGGCGCAGCGTCGTCGCAGCCTTCGTTTCATGCGTCCTCGGGCACCAGTTGGCAGCCAGCCTCGGTGCCGGAAACCATGTGGATGATTTCGCCGGGCGGCTGGGAATTGATGCTGCATGGCGCCGTCTTCATCACTTATAACCATCAAGGCGGCCCGCGCGGCGTGGGCAAGGCGGAGTCGACGAACTACTTTATGTTCATGGAGCAGCATCGCCTGTGGTCGGGTACCCTGCTGTTGCGGCAGATGTTTTCGGCGGAGTCGTTGACGTCGCCGCATCCCGGGTTCCCTGAACTCTTTCAGACTGGCGAAACTTACCATGGGCAGCCGCTGGTCGATCACCAGCATCCGCACAACGTATTTGCCGAACTGGCTGCGCTGTACACTCTGCCGGTCAGCGAGAAAGTTTCATGGCTGCTTTACGGCGGCCCGTCGGCGGAACCTGCGCTCGGCCCGGTGACTTACATGCATCGCCAGTCGGCGTCGGAGGATCCGGAAGCGCCGCTCGGCCATCATTTGCAGGATTCGACGCATACCAGCTTTGGGGTGGTGACCACGGGCTTCATCTTTGATCTGTCAAAGCTAGGATTCCTCAAGATAGAAGGTTCGGCGTTCAATGGACACGAACCGAATGAAGAGCGCTGGAGCATTCAGCTCGCTGCACTCGATTCCTGGTCGTACCGGCTGACGGCGGCGCCCGCTCGCAACTGGACGGCGCAATACAGCGCCGGACGTCTGCGACATCCCGAAGCACTCGATCCCAATGACGAGCAGCGGCAGTCGGCCTCGATCGAATACAACCGGGCGTTGTCGGGAGGGAAGCTGGGAGATGGGAACTGGGCAACGTCGCTGATCTGGGGACGCAAGCACAAGCTGTTGGACGACACCATCCAGAACAGTTACCTGCTGGAATCGACTTTGAATTTTCTGGCGCGGAATTATGCCTACACCCGGCTTGAACTGGTGGATAAAGACGAATTGTTTCCGCAAGCGCTCACACATCCAGCGTACCGCATTGGCGCCTATACGTTCGGGGGCGTGCGCGATCTCGTGCACAATCAGCATTGGCAAGTGGGATTTGGCGGGGATGTGACTTTTTATTCGAAGCCTGCGGTTTTGGATCCGATTTATGGAAATGACCCGGTGTCGTTCCATCTGTTCGTGCGGGTGCGACCGGGTTCGATGGAACACAGCCACTGACGCGGGATTCCACTGTTATCAACCCGGATACGCATAAGATTTCGGCGTTCAAATCCAAACAATCCGGTCACAATGGCCTATGGAGCCCGCGCGGAAGGTGTTACAGACGGTCCGCATCGCCCTCTTGGTGAGCATTGCGCTCTATGTTTTCATCGGGGAGCGCTTGAGCCCGAACGTGGCAAGCGCGCCGGACCGCAACTTTTATTTCGCAATCACCCTGGTCGCGATCACGACCTTGGGAATGATTTTCGCGGTGCGGCGGCTGTTCGTCTTGCGGTCGGAAGCAATACTGGCTGAGCAAGCCGACGACCCGGCGGCGCTGAAGCGTTGGCGGACTGGCTACATCATTACTTACGCGTTATGCGAGACGGTGGCCTTGTTCGGATTCGTGCTGCGGTTTGTGGGCTTTACCCTTTCGCAGGTCGCACCCTTCTATCTGGTTGGCTTCGCTTTGATGCTGGCTTTCGGACCCCGCCCTCCATCGCGTGGAGCGTGAATCACGTAGCGGCGGACGCCACGGTCCGCCCCGGACGGCGCTTCCGGGGCTACGCCGAGCTAGGCTTTGATATGGCAAGACGCGAGGCCCTTCTTTTCCAGATACTGCTGATGATAATCCTCGGCCTCGAAGAAAGTCTCTGCAGGAACAATCTGGGTGACGATGGGCTTGCTGAAGCGGTGCGATTTTTCCAGTCGCTCTTTCGAAGCCTTGGCTGCGGCTTCCTGCTCCGGGGTGTGAAAGAAGATTGCCGAGCGATACTGCTTGCCCCAGTCCGGCCCTTGCCGGTTGAGCTGCGTGGGATCGTGGTTCTCCCAGAAGACTTCGAGCAGCTTATCGTAGGAAAGCCCGGCGGGATCGTAATCGATTTCGACGGCCTCGGCATGCCCGGTCGTGTCAGTGCAAACCTGTTTGTAAGTTGGGTTGGGAGAGTGGCCACCGATGTAGCCGACCCGGGTCGAGATCACTCCCGGCAACTGGCGGAAGGTTGCTTCAACTCCCCAGAAACACCCTGCAGCAAAAGTAGCTTTAGCCATATGAATGACTCCCCATTTCAAAGTGTAGCGCTTTTATTAGATGCCCCATGCTGAGGAAAGTGGCACGATACGAGTCGGTCGGAGCTAAGGGACTATCTCAAAAATCGTTCCAATCCCGAGGTCTCCGCCGGACACAGTTGTCCCGTAGATGTTGCCAGCGCTGTCGATGATGACGCTTGCGGCTGGCTTCGACCCGTCGGGCTCGTCCGTGAAACGATGAAGCACTGTTTCTTGCCAGCCCGATTGGCTGTGCGTCAGCTTGAACACTGTCCCACATCCTTTATAGCCTTTGTCGCAGCCCGTGCCCCCGTCGTAGGTGGTGCCATACAGATTGCCTGCTTTATCGAAAACCAAACTCGCCCGGGGATGGGCTCCCTCTGAGCAGTTGTCAGCGCTGCAGAAGTTGTATAGCAAGGTTGAATTCCACTGCTGCCCTTTGTGTTTCAGCTCAAAGGTGACGCCGAAGTTGTTGCCACCCTGGCGAGTGGTTCCATAGAGGTTGCCTTCGCCATCGATCATAAGACCAGCCATCGGATTGGCTCCGTTCCCTTCTCCCTGAAACCGGTATAGCGAGGTCCCCGTCCAGTGTCCGCCCACACGTGTAAGCTCGAACACTTGGCCGCAGGTTGCGTTGCAGAACCCAAACTGCACCTGGGTCGTGCCAAAGAGGTGGCTGTCTAGTATGAGGACAGCGTTAGCCGCCTCGCCACAGCACCCAAATGTGGTGAGGGTTTGCTCTGTCCAGGCACCACCCTTCTGTTTGGGCGGAGACAGTTCGTAGACCGTTGCGCCTCCTGCTCCAAGATTCACGCTAGTTGTGCCGTAGAGGTTGCCGGCGGCATCAAGAACCAGCCCTGACGGCCGAAATCCATCGGGATACCCCTGGAACCTGTACACCACGGTTTCCATCCAGTTCCCGTCTGAGCTGGGAGACAATTCGAAAACGGTGCCGCATCCGGGCTGATAATAGCAATTGCCGACTGTCCCGCCCCCAACAGTCGTGCCATAAAGATTGCCGGTGCCGTCAAACACCAAATTGCCGCTGGGATTAGCTCCGTCGGTCCCGCCCTGAAATGAGTAAATCGTCTTCAGACTCCACTGACCGTCGGCTGAAGGCATGAGTTCAAAAACAGTGCCGCACCCGTAGTTGCAATTGGAAAAACCTTCGCCGCCCTCAGCAGCTGTGCCGTACAAGTTGCCGGACGCATCCAGGACCAGGCTAGAGGATGGATTCGTGCCGTCCTTTCCCCCTTTGAATCGGTACAGCACCTTCTCCCTGGAACTGGCCCACGCACCATCCGCCAATGTCAGGGTAAGAAACAGAGTAAGAAGCACCAAAAAATTGCGAAGCCTCATTGGAGTGCCTCCTGCAGCGTCATCATTCTAGTTCCCCGGCCAAGTCACCAAGCCTTGAGCGCCCTGGGCCAAGCGGCCAAGAGTAGCCGGCTGCGGCGCGCCAAGTCCTGTGCTGGATTGGTCTTGCTCACCGACATCGGGCCCAGCCTCTTTGCCTGCAACGATAGGCCGGTCGGGTACCGTTTCGTAAGCGTATCCAGCCAAAGTTGCCGTAACCGCAGAGGATGCGTAGGGACAGCTTACTACCACACGCGCCCACCCGAAGTGAGTTTTGCCCTCGACGACGAACTTCAAACCAAGATATCGATTGCTCACGCCGGCCCACGGGCCGGTGCAAACCCCACTGGTACGAAGCCGCGATGCTGGACCTTGATTGTTCCTTGATGTTGCCATCATCCCCGCGCGCGATAGGAAGTGTTCCTTCGGACCCACTCGCTCTCCGCCTAGAAGAGCGGAAGCATACGCCTGGCCAGATACGCTGTGTCCTCGAATTCCATTTGTCCTCTGGGCTGGAAGAACCGAGAGTCGACCTGTCCCGCTGCCGAACGAGTTGGGAGACCTGAAATCCTCAAAGTTGAAATCAACGATTCCGTCGTGATTGAGATCGAGGGGGATTGTACTGTGAGGACCAATATTCTCGCTTGCAGGCGTGTAGACGATCTTGCCCTCGGTGGGTTGGGCCAGGGCCAGAGCTCCCGCTCCCGCAGCGCCAGCGGCGAGTACATAGGAATTGAGCCGTCGATGAATCGATTCGGAAAGGTTTGCGGGAATCACGCTAGACCGGGGAGACCGTTTCATGAATCCTCCAGGGCGGGCGACCTATTTTCCTCTCGGCGCAGGTTAAGTGTCAACGCGGATTCTCGCGCAACTCATAAACACCAACTCACGGTACCACCGCCTGGCCTTTGCCGGTTGACGGACACCGGTTTGCCGCGATAGATTGCATTAGCGGCTTTGCCCCCCAGCCCGCCTGAGGTTTAGTGACCTTGGTTTTCCGCGCCATTCATAGCAGTTTCCAGCTCGCTTTCACGATCTTGCTGGCTTGCCTGATCGTTCCTGCGGCTTGGGCCGCGAACGCAGGCTTTACCCCGCAAGCCCGGGTCGGATTCAGTGCGGGAGATCAATGGGAGCCCGCGATCGCCAGCGATGGCTTTGGTCACACCTATATTCTGTATCCGCAGTATGGGCTTGTGCCGGGGTGCCGCGCGTGCCCGCTCCCTTCCATGATCCTCGTGGTCAGCAACGACAATGGCGTTACCTGGCAGTCGCCGCGTGAGATTACCCCTCCGGGCACCGGCCAGTATGATCCGCAGATCGTGGTTGATCCCGTTGATCACCGGACGGTTTATGCGGCCTGGCTGCAGAATAAGAGAGACGACATGGTCGTGGCCAAGTCGGTTGACTTCGGGCAGAGCTGGTCTATTGTGGTGGCCGACCGCGGTCTGACTGACGCCGATAAACCCGTGCTGGCAGTGCGCGGGCAGAATGTCTACGTGGGGTTCAACCGGGAGCGAAAGATCTGGGTCGCGTCCTCGCGCGACGGCGGGATTACGTTCAGTTCGGCCGATGTTAGTCCGAAGTTGCGGTTGGTGCGGTCTCTGGCTGGCGGCGCGACCGTGGACCCGCAGGGCTCGGTGTACTTGGCTTGGGCAGGTTACACGCGGCACGACGGCGCCAAAGGGCGGGAGAATCTGTATATCAGCAAGTCGTCCGATGGCGGCGAGAGTTGGCAGACGCGGCTGATGGATGTCTCCGGCTCGCCCCCTGATTGCGGAGCTTACCGCTGCGAGTGGGGCTACCTCGGCGCGCAGATAACTATGGCTTCGGACGCCGCTGGCACTTTGTATGCGCTGTGGAATGCCGGCGCGGCGGATAAGAGTCCGGCGCGAATTTATTTTGCTTCGTCGACCACCGCCGGGGATACCTGGTCTCCGCGGCTAAATGTTTCTACCGCGCTCTCGAGCGTGGAGCACGCTTTCCCCGCGCTGGTGGCAGGAGAGGCTGGGGATGTGCGAATCGCGTGGATGGATACGCGCAACCATCCACGATGGAATACGTTTTACCGAAGCTCCACGAACGGCGGCGCGACCTGGTCCGCCGAGGCCAGGATTTCGAGCTACGTTGCGGGCTACCGCTACGTTCGCGCCAACGGCTTCACTTTTCCTTTTGGCGACTACTTCGGGATCGGCATCGACAACCAGGGCCGGACCCAGGCCGTGTGGGGCGAAGGCCTGAACTTCAGGTCTCCGGGTTCGATCTGGTATAGCAACGGACGGTAGACGGTAACATTCGTTGCACCAATTCTGGTGCAGAATTTACCTTAAGAAAACTCTCTGTTCCGCCCAAAATTCAGAAAACAAAGGGTCGGATTTTTATAGTTCTTATGGTGGTTACAGGCAAAATGTAGAAACCATGGGAGTTATAGTGATGCCGAGAGCTCGCTTTTCGTTTTGGGCCTGCGCCTGGATGCACCGGAAGGATCGGCTTTCGCGACGATTCGTTGCCTCAGCCTCGGAAGCTGCGTTGTCAGGTTGTCAAAGATTCTTATATTATCTTATAGATAATTTATTTTAACTTATATTATCATAACTCGAAACATGAGATCAAGAGAAAAGCGGTCGGGCTGCCTATCCGGTTCCATTTTGGGGCATGTCGCACCCACGCCACGAACTCCCCGTCTCCATACAAGATAAAGAGTTTAGGAGTGGTTTAGGCTTCGTTTTGAACGGCTGGCAGTCGCTGCATTGTCTTCTGCCTGTAGCCAGATATTCAACGAACATTCAAGTGCAGGTCATCTGCCTGTAACCGGGGTGCGAAAGACTAGCCCGGCTTTGGGACCGCCAAAGGGGCTGGGCGGGCAATGAACGCCCCGGCCCTGAACTTCCAGCGCTATTCCCGGATTTCACGCATTTTTGACGGAGGTTCATTCTGCTGCGAGGTAAAATAGCCACGAATGTTTTGCGTTGTTTCTAGTCGTCACGCTCAGGGAGATCGTTCTTGTCTTGGCAGACTATGAATGGAACTCTAACCCTTGGCCGGGGGTTATCAATTTTCAGTTTGCAGTCGCTGCCTGACTGGTCGCCGATTCGATCGGCGCAGCAATAACGGCAACCGAAGCTAAACTGCTTGCGGATAAACTTGCGCACGTCTCCTATGGATGGTAGTAGCAAAAGGCGCCTTGTTATTCTCTGGGTTCGTTGAGGTCCACAAAGCGGTGCGTAGTCAGGCGAACTGAGCGGAGAGTGATGAATCGCTCTCCGCGACGGTGCACAATTCGTAAGGGGAAGCAAGATGAGGACGCAACTTGTCATTCCGGCAAGCGGGAGAACGCTGCACGTGACCACTCGCGTGGCGTTATGCAGCGTTTTCGTTATCCTGGCGGGTTGCGCATTACTGACGGCGCAGAACGTGGTATTGACGGGCTCACTTGGCGGCAGGGTCACCGACCAGAGTGGAGCAGCCGTGCCCGGAGCGAGTATCCTGCTACGGAATCTCGCAACCGGCGTGGAGCAACTGGCCGAGACAAACCATGCGGGCCTTTACCGGTTTCCAGTGCTCACGCCGGGATCCTATTCCATGGTGGCAAGTCTCAAAGGTTTTCGCGATGTCCAGGGCTTGGTACGCGTGCTGGTGGGAAACTCAACGTCACTGGACGTCGTGCTGCAGGTGGGAACCAGCGCGGACGCGGTGAAGGTAATCGGGACGACGCCGCTGCTGCGGCCGGAAGAGTCCGCTGCCAGCACGGTGCTGGAGCATTCGTTTATTGAAGAGTTGCCACTCAACGGCCGAAAGTACACCGACTTTACTACGCTGACGCCGAATACCAGCTACGACGGCGACACTGGCCTGGTGAGCATTGCCGGACAACAGGGCGGAGAAGACTCGGGTTACGCCAATGGAAACGGCTCCAACGCCTTCGCGGTGGACGGGTCCAACGCCACCAGCAACTACTTCGCCGACATTATAGGCCGTTACCGCATCCCGTACCTGTATGGCGAGGACGCGATCCAGGAGTTTCAAGTTTCGGTGAGTCCGTACTCGGCGGTCTATGGAGGTGGAGCGGGCTTCGTCAATTCCGTTACCCGTTCAGGAAGCAACGCGTTCCATGGCAGTGCATTCTATTACAACCGGAACTCCGCGACGGGAGCCAACGACGCCCTCGACAAAGCCAGCGGGTTCCCTAAGCCGGAGGATGCTTTGCAGCAATTCGGCGCCGGAGTGGGCGGGCCGATCCTGCGAAACCGTCTATGGTTTTTCGTGGATTATGAGCAACAACTGCGGAACAATCCGATTTCTGTCATCAACTCGGCGTTGGCGACGACGCCGGCGAACCTGGCTGCTTTTTTGAGTTCTAATTTTGGAATTCCGGCTGGAACGACTCTACCACCGCCGAACGCTCCCTTGCCGCTACCGGGCGGCGATACCGCGCCTGATCCGAGCGATCCGGTATACCTCCAACAAGTGTCAAACGCGGTCTACGCGCTCAACTCCAATCTTGGCACGAAAACAAGAAAGCGCGACGACTGGGTGCTTACTCCCCGGCTGGACTATCAGCCCAGCTATCGCGATAGCCTGTTCCTCAGCTTGAATCTAAACCGGTTCAATTCGCCAGGAGGTGTCATCACCGACCCTACCGTGGGAAACTATGGGACGCAAACGCTGGCCAACGCTTACGTGCATACTTTCCAAGCGGGCTTGGGGTGGACGCACACGTTCTCCGCCAATCTGCTGAACGAATTTCATGCAGGCACTTCGCAGGATAACGAAATTGCGACGCCGACGGGGCTGGCGCCAAACATTCCCACGTTGATTCTGGATAGCCCGGCCGCTTTCATTCTAGGCAACGCTCCTTTCTCTGTGGGAAGAGTTTTTGAAAGACAGTACTCTGTGTCCGACCGGATTGACTACGTCATTGGCAAACACACCTTGCAGTTGGGTTTCGATATGAAACGCGCCTGGGACTCGGACAACAACGATGGTGGCGCGGACCCGAACGAGGCCGTCGACCGCGGATCGTTCCTGGGAAGCTACGAATTTTCGAATCTGGAGGCGTTTGCACTGGGCGAATACAACGTATTCAGTCAGTCCTCGGGAAATCCGACTTTTTCTTTTTCTGTACCGTACTACGGATTCTATGTGCAGGACACCTTCCGTGCTTTGCCGAAGTTGACGCTCGAAATGGGCTTGCGCGAAGACTTCCAGGTCTATCCGCAGCCGGTCGAAAATCCAGCGTTTCCGTTAACCGGGCAATATCCGAATCAGTTTCAACGGCTGGCGCCGCGTTTAGGATTTGCCTGGCAGCCGGCATCGAAGACCGTGGTGCGCGGAGGGTTCGGTCAGTTCTATACCAACTTGAACGGCCTGAACTATCGGAACGCAGTGGTCTCGAACGGACTGGCCTCACAACAGTCTTCGGTGAGCGTCAATTACACCGCAGGTTCGCCGAATCAACAGGCTCCGACATTTCCGAATATCCTTCCGGGTAATTCGCCGCTGTTCCAGGCTTCCCCGGACATTTCCCTGGTTTCTCCGCAGTTTAGGGTGCCCTATATATTGCAGGCGAGTTTGCAGATTGAGCGCGAGATCTTCGAGAACACAACTCTGAGTATCGGCACCATGTGGAATCACGGGGTGCATCTGCTTTCTGGCAGCGCCTATGACGCGAATCTGAATCCGTTGCAAGGCACAACGACGTATGTGGTGTGTCCTCCCGGCCCAACCACAGCCCCCTGCAGCGGGCAAACGACCACCCTGCCCAACATGGACAATGGTCTGCTGACCGAAGGCCGCATCAACCCCAATCTCGGGCAAATCAACGAACTGATCAGCCCTGCGCAAAACTATTACAACTCATTCTTTGTGCAGTTGCAGCGCCGGATGTCACGAGGCCTTTCGCTGCAGTTTTCTTATACGTTTGCGAAGAGCATCATGCTGGATGGGATGGACTTCAACAATCAGTTCGACTTCAGCAATACGCACGCTCCTTCGCTGCTGGATCAGCGGCATCGAATCAGCTTTGCCAGCGTCTACCTGCCCAGGTTGGAAAGATTGACTGGCTCGGACGCCGGTCGCGCGCTGCTTTCAGGTTGGACCCTGAGCAGTGTCATGGAGTTCTCTTCCGGCCGTCCATACGCGGGGCTGTTGAGTCCCGCGTGCACCAGTTCGACTCTGTCGTTCAGTAATTGTGACGGTGCCAATGGAAACCTGAACGATACAGCCTTCAACCAAGACACCGCAAACACCGCGGGAGGCATTAATGGCAGTGGTCCAACGCCGGGGATCGGCCTGAATTCCTTCTACGGTCCTTGGCTGGAGAGGATCGACTTTGGACTGGCCCGCAGTTTTCAGATCAAGGAAGGCAAGGAACTGCAGCTTCAAGCGCAAGCGTTTAATCTGTTCAACCACGCCAACTATTACGTGCAGAATGGCAACGGGATCAACCAGTTGCAATATAACCCAATCGGAAGCAACTGCGGTGACGGAGCGAGCCTGAAACAAACTTGTTATCTGGTGCCCAACTCGGGCCCAGGCAACTTCGGAACGCTGCAGGAGATCAGCCCAAACGGCCTTCCCCGGGTGCTGCAGTTTTCCGCGCGCTTCACGTTCTAACGCGACCCGGTTGCCGCAGGTTGTTCCGATCCTTCGCTGGATCGCTTATTCGAGAACCAGTCCGCCGGTCAGGCTGGCTAATTGCTCGATCCGGTGTTCCGCGCACCAGTCCTGGAGTTCGTTGACGATTTTCTCCGTGGCTACGGGATCCCAATAACTGGCAGTGCCGATCTGTACCGCGGTCGCGCCGGCCAGCATGAACTCAACGATATCCACTGCGGTCGAAATGCCGCCCATGCCGATGACTGGAATCCTCACCGCCTTGGCGGCGTCGTAAACCATGCGGAGCGCGATTGGCTTGATGGCCGGGCCGGAGAGCCCGGCGGTGACGTTGGCGATGCGCGGTCTGCGAGTTTCGGCATCGATAGCCATAGCCACGAAAGTGTTGACCAAGGAGACTGCGTCGGCTCCAGCTTCTTGCGCCACATACGCCATTTGCGCGACGCTGGTTACGTTGGGAGAAAGCTTCACGATGAGCGGCCGTTTCGAGAAGTGCCGGGCGGTCGCAACGACTTCGTCGAGCGCTCGGGGATCGCTGCCGAACTGGATTCCTCCCTGCGCGGTGTTGGGGCAGGAAACATTCAATTCATAGGCGGCGATACCTTCGCCTTCGTTCAGGATCTGGATGGTGTGCTCGTAGTCTTCGCGGGTGTAGCCGAATACATTGGCGATGACGATGATGTTTTTGATGTCGCGAAGCTTGGGAAGCTTCTCGTCGACGAAAGCTCGGGCGCCGATGTTTTGCAGCCCGATGGCATTGAGCATGCCCGCTGCGGTCTCGAAAAGGCGCGGCGGCGGATTGCCCGCCATCGGCTCTTTCGACAAACCCTTGACCACAAAGCCGCCGAGCTTGTCGAGATGCACAACGTCTTCGAACTCGATCCCGTAGCCAAAAGTGCCGCTGGCGGCAATTACAGGATTCTTGAGTTCAATGCCGGCAAAGGTGACAGCGAGGTCAGGAGTGCGCTTGGCGGTGGCGGGGGAAGCGGTCATCGCGCCTGTAGTGTAACGCGTGTAGCGTCCGAGGCCAAAACCGTTTCAGTTTCGCCGCAAGCCCTTACGCAGGCATCCGCGGTTGTTGCGGATTGACACGGGGCTTATCCTGAAGGCGCTGGAGAAAGGGCAAGTTAGGTGTTTGGCGTTTTCTTCTCAATCTTGGTAGTCCTGGCGCTCTTGAGTATTCTCGGTGAGTTTGCTATGAGAGTTCGCCTGACGAGAAGAACGTCGCATGACAAAATAGCATGGTGGAGGCGCGGCGGCGACGAGGTTGCGTCGACCTATGAAGAAATATTTCCGGAAAGCCGACTCCCGTTGTTCAGGCGCTTCGTTTTCTGGCTCCTCGTAACTTGCGCTTGCGTTCTCTTTTTCACAATGATCCTGCGGAAAACAAACTGACCCACTGCCCTAGCACGTGCATTGCCGCCTACTTTTCCGTTACAGTAGTTAATCCATGCTTGATCTGAATTTTGTTCGCGACAACCTGCCGATGGTCGAGGAAAAGCTGCGCCAGCGCGGCATGAAGCCGGCTGAGGTTCTGAAGAACTTCGCCCAGGTGGATGCCCAGCGGCGACAGGCCATCACCAGCGCTGAGACCTTGAAGGCCCAGCGCAACCGCGGCTCAGAAGAGATTGCAAAACTGAAGAAGAGCGGGCAGGACGCGACTGCGTTGATTGCTGAAACCAAGCTGTTGCGCGAGCAAGCGGAGGAACTGGGAAAGGCGGCTGAAGAATACGAAACCCGGCTGCAGCAGATTCTCGTTGGCATCCCCAACATTCCGCACCAAAGCGTTCCGGTCGGGAAAGGCGCGGACGAAAATGTCGAGGTCCGTCGCTGGGGCACGGCTCCGAAGTTTGATTTTGCTCCGAAGGCTCATTGGGAAATCGGGGAGCAACTCGGCGTGCTCGATTTGGAGCGAGCCGTGAAACTTTCCGGCGCGCGCTTTGCCGTGTATTGGGATATGGGAGCACGCCTGGAGCGTGCGCTGGCCAACTTCATGCTCGATTTGCACACCCGCGAGCATGGCTACACCGAGGTGCTGCCCCCGTATCTGGTGAACTCGGATTCGATGTACGGGACCGGGCAGCTCCCGAAGTTCGCGGCCGATTCTTTCCGGGTTCCGTATGGCGACAAAGATCTGTGGCTGATTCCCACGGCGGAAGTCCCGGTCACGAATCTCTATCGCGATGAAGTGCTTGATGCTGCGCGATTGCCGATCTCACTCACCGCATACACGGCATGTTTCCGCAGCGAGGCTGGGTCGTATGGTAAAGATGTGCGCGGCATTATCCGGCAGCATCAATTCCAGAAGGTGGAAATGGTAAAGTTCTCGCGGCCGGAAGATTCCTATGAGCAGTTGGAGAAGCTGACTCACCACGCTGAGGAAGTGCTGCAGAAACTCGGCCTGCACTATCGTGTAGTTGCGCTGTCGACCGGCGATATGAGTTTTTCGTCGGCCAAGACCTACGACCTGGAAGTTTGGCTGCCGGGACAGCAGTTGTTTCGCGAGATTTCTTCTTGCTCGAACTTCGAATCGTTTCAGGCACGGCGCGCCAACATTCGCTATCGTCCTGAGGGCAAGAATAAAACGGAATTTGTGCACACGCTGAATGGCAGTGGCCTGGCAGTGGGCCGGACGTGGGTGGCGATTGTCGAAAACTATCAGCAGGCCGACGGCAGCGTGCTGATTCCGGAAGCGCTGCGCTCGTACATGGGAACGGACCGGCTCACACCAAGGAAAATGTAGCGCCGCGCTACTAGTTGTTGCGTTGCAAAGGTGGGGAGTAAAAAATAGACTTGGACAGGGCAAAAGCGAATGCGACGGTTATGGCTGCTCCCAGCGTTCCGATGACTGGGATCTGGCGTACAATCCGCGACTATCTGTTCTGGTCCTACGAGCGGGGCACCATCCAGTACGACGTGATGGTCACGCTGATTTTGCTATTTGTTTTTCTTTCTCCCCGGCTAATCAATTTCGAGGACAAACCAGTCGAGCACAATCCGCATCGTACGGGAGTCGTAGTTGTGCCCGACGGACAGGGCGCGCTGATTTACCAGATCGAAGCTTCGGCCATCGTGGACAAAGACGACAGCGCGCTTCGCAGCCAGTTGCTGCAGATCATCGAGCCCATTTCCGGTGAAGTTAGTATCACAAAGATTGAACCGGTGCGCGATAGCTCCGGACGTGTCTTAAGCTATAAAGTTTGGGTGGCACGGGAGTAGCGGCTTGCCTCCCGGACTGAAAAATGAAAATCCCACAATCATTGAATTGGCGCCGCGTCGTTTGCTTCACCTTCCCGATCATTCTCTTTCTGGCGAGCGCATCGGCGCAGGAACCTGCTAAGGCACAAGCCTCGGACGAACTGCAACGCGTTCTGAGGCAGATGGACCAGACCGCGGCGAACTTTCACACTACCCAGGCCACGTTTGTCTGGGACCAATATCAGAAAGTGGTGGATGAGAGCGATACACAAAAAGGGACCGTGTATTTTCGACGCACGGGAAATGAAGTTCAAATGGCTGCCGACATCAGCGACCCCACATCCCAGAAGTACGTGCTCTTTACCGACAGCAAAGTTGAGGTTTACCAGCCTAAGATCGATCAGGTCACTACCTACAACACAGGAAAAGACCGCGCCGCCTTCGAGGGCTTCCTGGTGCTGGGATTCGGCGGCAGCGGGCGGGACCTGCTGAAATCCTTTGACGTCAACTACATCGGACCTGAAAAGCTGAATGGGGTGGATACGGCAAAACTGGACCTGGTGCCGAAATCTCCCAAAGTTCGTAACACCTTCAACCACATCGTGTTGTGGATCGATCCCACGCGGGGCGTGTCAGTACAACAGCAGCTTTTCGAACCTTCGGGCGATTACCGCCTGGCCAAGTATTCAGATATCCAATTGAATCAAAAGATTCCGGATTCGGCTTTTAAGTTGAAGACGACCGGCAAAACCAAGTTTGTCTCGCCGCAGGGCTAAGACGCAGCGCTAAGAAACAATACCCTGTGGAAAGATAAAGGCTGAAAAACCGGGTGCGGGACGGTATACTGCAAAAACGTGCAACTCGCTTGTTAATTACATGGCTATGGCTAAGGTTTTCACCATCCCCGTACCTCCACAGATAGGGCGCAAACGGCGTGAGCGAACTGCCGATCCGCGCTACGTTGATGGCCAGCGGCTATTGGTTGAAGCCATGAGATACCTGGCTCAGGCCGACCCGGTAAACAATCGCGGCGCTATCGAACTGCTTTCTGAGCACGTGCGCACGCGCTTCCGCATGACCGATTCACCTCTAAGCTAAGCTTATCTCCTCACGTTTCGCTCGACTGCTCCGGACGGGGCGTCCGGGACTACGTGATTTGCGCTGTCGCCTTTTCAGAAACTGTATCGCAGGGCGAACTCCATCACGCGTGAATTGGATAGAGTTGAGCTGAAATTTCCAAACAACGTGCTGTTCGAGAGCAGGTTGTTGGAATTCAGTTGCATCGTCCCCACGTCGAATCGCGGAGTATTGGTGAGGTTGAATACTTCCCAGCTGAATTTAATCAGCTGCTCTTCGGTGATGTTCCAACTCTTGCTCAGCCCGGTGTCGATATTGAATGTGCCAGGTCCGCGGAAGTTGTTCCTTTGTCCCGACTCTCCAGGGTAGGGATTGCGGAACTGAAGGATCGCCTGGTTGGGATCGTTAGGATTGGTGAGGTTGTACGGATCTTTGAACACGTTTGGTGTAGGCCCGTTCACGCCCTGAACCGTAAATGTGCCCGTCGCCGGACGTTTCCCCACGAGGACAGCGGCTGAATTGAGTTCCCAGTTCGTGGGATAGAT
>Ga0210390_10002475_pt1 | contig 16376 bp, 9 predicted proteins | sample IncBWH11OmetaG_FD_161050 | JGI IMG/M metagenome (GOLD analysis project Ga0210390, IMG submission 161050) | Forest soil microbial communities from Barre Woods Harvard Forest LTER site, Petersham, Massachusetts, United States - Inc-BW-H-11-O ... | reverse complement strand
ACGGGCGTGATGATACGACGGCCGGTGTGCTGGTGCATCCCGTTCCGTGATATTCCTCGCCGATGATGGCGGGCTCCTGGCAGCTCTTGTCGTCGAGGACAAGCGGCCAATTTGCATTGGTCACCGCATCGAAGAGCCCGGGGAAATCCTCGGTCCTGATGCCGGCAGATCCAGCGAGTTTCAATTCACGGCTGCTCCCCGCCTTGGCCTCCGCAGCGGCAGCGTTTTGAAACACAAAAGTTACTTCGCGAGTGGCGCTGCGCACTTCGGGTTCGCCATAGACGGCACCGCCGTACGCTTCACTGTAGGTGACGAGGTAAGGCCGCTCGAGGTGGGAAAGCGTGAGATCACCAGTTACTGCGAGATCGCCGTTGCCGCTGAGAGTCACTTGTTTCGATCGGAAGTTGATGACGGTGGAGCGAGGCACATTCGAGAACTCGGCGGTATTCAAGCTGCCGTCTTCATTGATCGAGGCCGGGCCCTGATCCGCGGGATATATCGTGAAATCAAACCAGGAATGCGCAGGCGAACCCGCATTCAAACGCACGGATCCCTTCACGCGCGCAACGCCGGCATCAAATGCTGCGTTTGGTTCGGTGTTGGAACTGATAGAGAGCCGACCGGCGGAACGTTCGGAGTTCAATTTCCAATTTGTGTTCTGGGCGAGCGCCGGTGCTGCGAATCCTGCCACGAGTATCGTAGCCAGCGCGAACTGACTAACTTTATTCTTCATTTTCTTCTCCTCATGTAACGAATCACATAAGGCGCCCAATTATTTGGATGTCTCGGGGAACCGTTCGGTCTCAACTAGTATCGGGTACAAATTGCCATCGCAACCGGCTGGCCGCACATAGACTTGCAGCGAAGGCGACGGCCGCTTCGGCACTATTTCTCAATGAGTCTTGATCAGGATGTACGCGACTTGGGGAGACACGATAGGCTCCGCGTGAGAAATCAGGGTGTTTGCGGGTCGCGGCTTAGCCACGACATAACACTGCCGATTCAGGGCAGCTTGGCCGCTGATGTTCCAGCGTGCAGTGTTTCCACCGGCTTTACAGCCGCCGAAGGAACTCGATCATCGCGTCGTTCACCTCGCGCGCGCGTTCTTGCTGCGTCCAGTGGCCGCAACCGGGGAGCATGAGGGTGCCGCGAAGTTCCGGCACGAAATACGGGAGGCTGGCGATGATTTGCTCCATGCCGCGAAAACGCACCACAAGGTCGCGGTCTCCCGCGATATAAAGTCCGGGAACGCTGATACGACTGCCGGCGTGAGGCGCGAGGAGTTCCCAGCTGCGGTCGATGTTGCGATACCAATTCAACCCGCCACGAAATCCGGTGCGTGTGAATTCGTCGACGTAAAAGTTGACGTCCTCTTCGCTGAGCCATGCCGGCAGTGACGCCGGATCAATCAGGCGGTCAAGGAAGCCGCCACTCCGCGGCACCATTCCGACATCGCTGCCCGCAGACCCGGCGCCGTCGCGGCGCGGTGCGTCACCCGAAGCCGAATACAGCAAGCTGCGAATGCTGTGACGCACGTCGCGCTCGAATTCCGCCTCGGCGACACCCGGCGTCTGAAAGTACAACTGATAGAAGATAGCGTCGTCGGTTTGCGGCATCACACTGGTGGGCCGCACAGGAAGTCTCGACCAGAACGGCACACTCAATCCGATCACCGCGCGAAAGCGATCGGGACGCAGCAACGCACAATGCCACGCAACAGGAGCTCCCCAATCGTGGCCTGCGATCACCGCGTTTTCGGCGCCCACAGCGTCGAGCAAACCAACCACGTCTCCAACTAAATGCAGCAGCGTGTAATGATCGATGGCCTCGGGCCGGTCGGTCTGGCCGTAGCCGCGCATGTCCGGTGCAATCACATGAAAGCCGGCTCCCGCGAGCGCCCGCAGTTGATGCCGCCAGGAATACCACGACTCGGGAAATCCGTGGCACAAGACCACGAGCGGACCTGCGCCGCATTCAGCAATGTGCATGCGTATGCCGTTCGTCTCGATAAAGCGATGCTTGAGTTCGGTCATAGTGCCTTCCGTTCGAGCTGATGACACCCTACGCCGCAGCCGTCGCCATCGCGGCCTTCACGCGATCCGCAATCTCCGGCACTTGCAGAGCGCTTGGTGGCCTTACCAGGTTCTGCACTTCGAGGAGCACTTTGTGCACCGCCGGGTCCTCGGCTGCGACCTTCAACATAGCAGCTCCGTACTTCAACTTGTTTTCGAGGTCCGGAGGACGCGGGCCCTCCGTGAGCGGATCAACGAAGTCAGGGATAGCAGACGTGGACCACGGCGTTTCAATCACCTTTTGAGCTTCGGTCAGAAATCTGGAAGCCAGGCCGTCGGTCCCCTTGCCTTCAGTGGAAGCGGCCGCGAGCAAATCGTGCAGCAGGCAAGCTTCGATCGCTGCGACACTCATGCCCTGGCCGTACACGGGATTGAAACGGCAGATCGTGTCGCCAAACGGAAGCAACCCGTGCGGAAAATTCGGAACCCCTTCGAAATATCTCCGGCGGCTGGCCTTCAGAACGTAACGCGAAAATCCGGTCAGCCGTTTGGCGTTCCTCAAAGCGTTGCGGGCCGTGGGCGTGCGCAGGTTTTCTATGTAAGAAAGAAAGCCGGCTTCATCGTCGGGCGGCTTCGCGTCATATCTTCCGGTGAGAGTAACGATCCAACGCTTCCCTTCTAGCGGCAGAACGAACGCGCCACGCCGGTTCTGCGGAGGGTCAGGAAGAACCATCATGCCCTTCCAATCCGAGGGAGCATCGTCCGGGATTTCGAAGACGCTGCTGGAATATCCGATATCCACGCCAATCGAGTCTTCCGCCGGTGCGGGCAGCGCCCGCGAAGCCAGCAAATCGAGCGTGAGCAGGCCGTGACTGGAGGCATCCACGACAAAATCCGCGGCAATGTCCTCCGTTTTTCCGTGGCCGTCGGCGCAGCGGACGCCCGTTACTTTGCCGTCCTTCGAGCCGACCAGAATTTGTTGCGCCTTACAACATTCGCGAATGGAGATATTCCCATGCACAGCGGTCTTCTTTCGGATCGTCGCTTCAATCAGAGGCCGTGACATGCAGGAGATGTGCGACTGAAGGTCGCGTTGCGGATACGGGTCGTAGCCGGGACGTTCCAAGCGGAGATCGGTGCTCATCCGAACGACCACAGCGCCGGCCGCGTGCAGAGCTTGCTCGGAACCCGGGAAAAGCCTTTCGAGCGCTTGCAGGCCGCCCATCAGCAGGCCATGGACGTGCCTGCATTGCGGCGTTCCGGGCCTCGGCGCTGCATCCGCGGGCAGCGCATCATTTTCAATCACGACCACCTGTTCGAAGTAATCAGCGAGCGCACGGGCCGCATTCAAGCCGGCCATCCCCGCACCAACGACCACAGCTTGACGGCCAATAGGATTGGACATGGATTCTCCCGAGACAATCCAAACGCTTTCCTGAACATTAGCAGCAGAAGTGCCGCCGAGCATAACCCAACACCGGCAGCTGACGAGGACCTTTCGGCCACGCCCAACGGAGGCCGCGTGATCCAACGATAGTTCCCAGTGGCCGACGATCCGTCCAGAAGTTCGTTGATCATTTTCCCCAACACGTTTCTGGAAGCCCTCTGAGCGTCATTGCTGTGGTTGCTTCTTCAGCAGTGCGGGCCAATTCACGGCCAGCGTCAGCGGCTGGGCCCCCTGTTCTCTGGCCAGGGTGACGATCACAAACTTCTTTCCATCGGGTGCCAGGTCATACATGCATTCAGGAGCGGCGGGTACTGGGTTCGACTGAAACAGCGGCTGCACTTTTCCGACGGCCACACTGGAAGCCTGTTCAGATATTTCGGCAGACATCAGTTTATTATCCAGGGACATATAAAGAAGCTCTTGCCCATCAGCCCGCCAGCGCGGGCAATTGCCGCCGTTTGAAGAAACCTGCCATTTTCCTCCACCGTGGAGAAACGGCGTCACGTACACTTCGACTCTTCCCGATTCATCTGAGTCGTACGCGAGCCATTTGCCATCGGACGAAAGAGCCGGAGTCCCCTGCAGAAACTGCGGGTTCTCGACAACGGGAAAGGCTCTGTGATCGCCGAACAGCGGCTGCGCCCAGATTTCCCAGGGCGAAGTTCCTCGCTTTGAGTGAGTCTGGAAAAGTAAATAGCGCCCGTCCGAAGACCACGAGGGAAGGATTTCGCCTCCTTCGCCTACGACTAGAGGTGTTGCAGTTCCCGTTCCGTCGGCAGGCTTCTGATAGATGTGCCGTTTCCCGTCTTGAGTCAATGCAAAAGCTATGGACTTCCCGTCGGGCGACCATGCCGGCAGGTCGTTGCGCCCGCTAGAGAATGTCAGGCGCGAGCTGGTGCCACGATCCAGCTCGAATATCCAGATGCTCGACGAACTGGTCCCGGAAATCTTGGAGACAGCGAGCCTCCGCCCATCGGGGGAAATTCGCGGGAAGCCGTAAAAGTCAACCGCTCCTGTCTCCGACAACTGCCTGCCGGCACGGTCGAACCACAAAAGCCGAGCTTGGCTGAGAGATCCACTGGCGTAGACCAGAATCCCGTTCTCCGAAACCGAGAAATTCCCTCTCGACATTGTGCTATCCACGGCGTCGTGCGCGGCCAGCGGCACGGCGTCACCCGCAAGCTGCAGCTTCTTCACGTCAAACGATTGGGCCAATAGGGTCCCTTGCCGCGCGAACAAGAGATATCCCGGCGGGGCATAGACTGCACTCGATTGGTTGCGAAGCAACAGCTTGGGCTCGCCGCCGTCCAGCGACCCTACATAGACCATGGACTCCCCTACCGATGTATCTTGGCCAAGGAAGAGGAAATGCCTGCCGTCTGGCAGAAGTTGCGGCCACCGGTGAGAGTACTGGCCCAAGGATTCAGGGAGTTTTGTGACGGGCTGAGGAGTGCCGCCTGAAGCCGGGACGCGAAAGATCGGGCCGGACAACAAAGAAAATAGGATTGTGCCATCGGCTCCCCAAGTTCCGCCGCGGCCAGAAACCGCATCGCAGAGTGCCAAGGGAGGGCCACCGCTGGCTTCGATCCGATTGAGCTTGCCGCTGGCAAAGAATGCCAGCGACCGGCCGTCGGGCGACCAAAAGGGAAAAGTAGCTCCTTCAGTTCCCGCGAGCGGTTCTTCCATCGTTTCATCCAGCGAGCGCACCCATAAGAGCTGTTTGCCGTCGGTGCCCCGCGCGGTGAACGCCAGCCGATTGCCGTCCGGTGACAATACAGGTGGTCCAGCAGACAGCCCCGTCAGGATAAACCCCGTGTTTTTTGGCGGGGCTAGTTGCGAAACGATCGCCTGCTTAGGATTAGGCGTACGAGAGAAATATCCAATGCCGAGCAGTGCTGCGGCTATTGCCAGCAACGCCGTCGCGACGGCCCACGCTCTGCGCTCCCGCGACTTGAGATGCCCATCGGAGGGCGCGGCGGAAATCGCGAGGTCAGGCGCGCCGGCGAGTACCTCTTCAATCGTGACACGCGCCTCGCCAATGGCCTGCAAGCGCTGCCTTGGATCTTTCTGCAAGCAGCGGCGGAGCAGTTCGCGGATGCGCGGCGGCACTGAACCGGGGAGGCGGGACCAATCAGGCTCGGCACGAATCACGCAAGCAAGAATGTCGGAGGTCGTTTCGCCGCCAAACGCCCGCGCGCCACTGAGCATTTCGTAGAGCACACAGCCGAATGCCCATATGTCTGTGCGACGGTCCACGCGTTTCCCTCTCGCCTGTTCCGGTGACATGTAGGCTGCGGTGCCAAGCAGCACCCCCGCGCGGGTCGCAGCTGCGCTCAGGGTCGGCGAATTCTGCAACTCCAGCTCGGTCGCCTCGCCCTCGAGCGCCTTTGCCAGGCCAAAATCCAAGATTTTGACTTGGCCATCCGGTGTCTGCTTCAAGTTGGAAGGCTTCAGATCGCGATGAATGATGCTTCGCTCATGAGCGTATTCCAGCCCTTCGGTGATTTGCTTGGCAATCGGCAATGTCTCGTCGAGGGGAAGCGCGCCCTGCTCGATTCGCTGGGCCAGCGTTGCCCCTTCAACTAACTCCATCACCAGGGCACGACCGCCGTTCGATTCCTCAACGCCGTAAATCGAGGCAATGTTGGGATGATTGAGCGAAGCGAGGACTTTCGCTTCGCGCTCGAGGCGAATCATGCGTTCGGCGTCGTGGCCAAACGCTTCCGATAGGACTTTCACCGCCACGTCACGGCCAAGGCGCGAGTCCTGCGCCCGATACACCTCACCCATTCCGCCCGCGCCAATCGCGCCCAAGATCTCGTAGGGTCCCAACCGGACTCCGGGGGACAGCGGCATTTGGCGATTCTACACCGACTGTAGCTGGCAACGCTTCCACGGCATCAAACGCAACCCGCCGCCAAGGGTTCGATCCTGGGACTCACGCATTTTTGCAACCTGGTCCATCAAAACAGGCTCGACACTTTCCGTTTGTCATTGACGTTCTATCCATAGATAGTCTATGGTTGTGATCCTATGCTGAAGAAACCCGAGTTGATGCCTGGAACGCTGGATATGCTGATCCTGAAGACGCTCACGCGCGCACCGCTGCATGGATATGGAATCGCGCTCGCCATCAAGCATCTCTCTCAAGATGTTCTGACGGTGGAAGAAGGGTCGCTCTATCCGGCACTGCAAAGGCTGCTGTTGCAGGGCTGGCTCAAAGCCGAATGGAAAAAAACGGAAACCAACCGCCGGGCGCGTTTCTACACTTTGACGGCTGCCGGCCGCAGGCAACTCGGCACGGAACTTTCACAATTTGAGCAGATGATGACAGCCATCGGCCGTGTACTGCAGGACGCGTAGGAGGTCGCTGTGGACTCGATCTTTCGCTTTTTCCGCAAACTGGGAATCCTGCTGCACCGTGAACAATTCAGCAGCGGGCTGGAAGAGGAAATGGCCTTCCATCACGAGCAGCGCGAGAAAGAGCTACGCGCAGAAGGAATGAGTGCAGAATCGGCGCATTATGCCGCGATCCAAGAATTCGGCAACGCGCTGCAGCTGAAAGAGCAGAGCCGCGAGATAGTCGGTTTTCGGTTTGAAACGGTGCTGCAAGATTTTCGTTTCGCCCTCCGCCAGTTGCGAAAAAATCCGGGATTCACGTGCACCGCCATCTCGATGCTCGCGCTCGGCATGTGCGCCAGTGTGGCGATCTTCGCCTTCGTGGATGCGGCGCTAATCAAGCCGTTACCTTACACGAATCCTAACCGCCTTGTCGGCGTGACCGAAAGCATCCCCATGATTCCTCGTGCCCGGCTTTCCTATCTTGATTACCTCGACTGGAAGAAACTCAATAACGTCTACAGCTCGCTGGATGTGTGGGAGGGAGACAGTTACTTGCTGACGACTCCAGCCGGCGCGCAAACAGCGCCTGGGGCTCGCGTCAGCGATGGCTTTTTTCGCACACTTGGCATTGCGCCGATGCTGGGCCGCGATTTTTACGCCGGTGAGGACCTGCCGTCAGCGCCTCGCACGGTGATGCTGACTTATACCGCTTGGCAAGAGCGCTTGGGGGCAAGGCCAGATGTGATCGGCCAATCGGTTGTGCTGAGCGGCGTTTCGTACACCATCATCGGTGTGCTGCCGCCTAGCTTTCATTTTGCGCCCAGAGAACGCGCGGAATTCTGGACCACTGTTCATGCATCGAGCGAATGTGATCTCCGCAGAAGCTGCCACCCTTTCGACGGAATAGCGCGGGTTAAGGATGGCGTGTCCGTGGAGACGGCGCTGGCCGATACGAAGGCGATCGCGGCGCAGCTTGAGAAGCAGTACCCCGATTCCAATCGCGGTCAGGGGGCAAGCGTGGTACCACTCTCGGACGTCATTATTGGAGACATTCGTCCCATACTCCTGGTACTGCTCGGCGGCGCGGGTCTATTGCTTCTGATCGCCTGCGTGAATGTCACCAGCCTGCTGCTGGTGCGCTCGGAAAGCCGCAAACGCGAGATCGCGGTCCGCAGCGCGCTCGGTGCCTCGTCCGCAAGATTGGTTCGTCAGTTCGCGACCGAAGGGTTGCTGTTGGTGGCGCTCGGCGGCACGCTGGGGCTGGCTTCTGCCGCATGGGTCATGCAGCTGCTTACTCGGCTTATCCCAGCAAAGATGATGAGCGGTATGCCATATCTGCAGGGTCTCGGTTTGAGTATCCGTGTTGTCATGTTCGCGTCCGCCATTGCGGGGCTCGCGGCGATATTATTCTCCTTCACGCCCGCGTGGCGTTTGTCCGTGTTGCAGCTGCGCGAAAGCCTGACCGAAGGTGGTCGCGGTTCTTCGGGAACCCTGTGGATGCGCTTCGGCTCCAACCTGGTCGTGGTAGAGCTGGCTATTGCGATGGTGTTGTTGGTAGGGGCCGGGCTGCTCGGCAAGAGCTTCTACAATCTGCTTCATATAGACCTCGGATTCCAGCCAGATCATCTAGCCACCGTTTCAGTCGAGGCACCCGAGGCAAGCTATGGAAAGTACGAGCAAGGCGTTCTATTGGGCCGCCAGATCGTGCGGCGCATCGGGAATCTGCCCGGCGTAAAATCCGTAGGGCTTTCCTTTCGCGGGCTCCCCTTGGACGGCAACGGCAACACGGATTGGATCAGGTTTGTAGGACGGCCCTATCATGGTGAGCATAACGAAGTGAACGGGCGCAGTGTCAGCTCGGACTATTTCGCAACCCTGCATACGAGATTAATTCGCGGACGTTACTTTACCGACGCCGAGGACGCTTCGAAGCCGAACGTGGTTATCATTAACCAGACGCTGGCACGACAATATTTTCCCGATGAAGATCCCATCGGCAAAAAAATTGGAGACGACAATCTTTCGCCGGCATCCATCAGGGAAGTCATTGGCGTCGTAGACGATATCAGAGAAGGTCCGCTGGATTCTCAAATCTGGCCGGCCTTCTACTATCCTTTCAACCAGGGCCCCGACAGCTCCTTCAGTATTGTCGTCCGTACCTCGCAGGCTGAAGAGTCAACGCTTGTCATGCTGGACGCCACCATCCATCAGATTGACCCGGACATCGCTACCGCTGGCGAAGCAACGATGAACGACAAGATCATCAACTCGCAATCGGCCTATCTTCATCGTTCGTCGGCCTGGCTGGTAGGAGGTTTTGCCGCCGTCGCACTTCTATTGAGCGTGGTCGGACTCTACGGAGTGGTCGCCTACTCGGTGAGTCAGAGAACCCGTGAAATTGGAATTCGGCTGGCACTCGGCGCACAGCGCCGCGCCGTGTATCAGCTTGTCCTAAAAGAGGCGGCATGGTTGACTGCCGTTGGCATTGGCATCGGCCTGTTGTGTTCGGTGGCTGCGGCGACTCTGATGCGTGGGCTGCTGTATGGCGTCCGCTCATGGGATATTCCGACGTTAGCCGTTGTGGCCGTCGTACTTGCCATCGCTGCACTGATGGCTAGCTACATCCCGGCGAGCCGAGCAGCGTCGGTCGACCCAGTCGAAGCACTGCGCGCAGAATAGGCTTGAGACACTCGCCCTTGTGCACATGTTTTCCTAACGCACCACCATGACAAGGTCAATTCCTATTGCTTTCCCATAGAATGTCTGGCATCCTCGCTATGGTTTTCCCATAGGAGAACGCCCCACATGGCACGCAGTAAGAATGACGTTTGGCAGGGCACCCTGGCGCTTATGATTCTGAAAACGCTTGAGGCGCTTGGTCCGCTGCACGGGTACGGTATCGCCCGGCGCATCGAACAGACCAGCGGCAATCGTTTAGCCGTGAATTACGGGACCATCTATCCTGCCTTGATTAAGCTCGAACAAGAAGGTTACATCGCTTCCGAGTGGGGCCAGTCAAACAACAATCGGCGCGCGAAATACTACAAGCTGACGCGCGCCGGCACGAAACAAGTGCAAAAAGAAGCGCGCGATTGGGAACAAGCCACAGCGATCGTAGCGCGTTTTCTTTCGCCGGAATCCGGGAGTTCGTCTTAGAGCCGTTGGCGCTTCGAAACTCATAGGCGCCGGTAAGGAACGTTGGTGAGATCACTTCGCGCATTTTTGTTGCGGATAGCCGGCTTGTTCGGCGGGCGGCGCCACGACCGCGAACTTACCGAAGAATTCGAATCTCACCTCGAACTCCACATCGAAGACAATCTGCGGGATGGCATGTCTCCCGTCGAAGCGCGCCGCCAGGCTGTGCTCAAATTCGGTGGCATGGAAGCAGCGAAAGCATCCTGCCGCGACCGCCGTGGGCTGCCGTTTCTTGAAACTCTCACGCAAGACATTCGCTTTGCCTTGCGTATCCTGCGCAAGAATCCCGGGTTTGTCGCCATTGCCGTACTGACACTAGCATTGGGTATCGGCGCCAGCACTGCCGTCTTCAGCCTGGTGAACGCTGTTTTGCTGAAGCCTCTTCCCTATCCCAATTCAGGACAGATCGTTTTCCCATGGCGGCAAGCGCCACCCGGGTTGAATCTCGGTTACAACGACCTTCCCTGGGGCCGCATCGAGTTTCTATTTCTTTCGCGGGAATCGCAGACGTTCGAAGCTCTGGGCGCGTTCAAGAGTGATTCCTTCAACCTAACCGGCTCAGGCGATCCGGCGCGTCTTGATGGCCTTCGAGCGTCGGCCGGATTCTTCCCCGCTCTCGGCGTATCTCCGCTGCTAGGGCGAACATTCACCGCGGATGAAGACCAGCCTGGCCATGAACACTCGGTGGTGCTCGGTTATCAACTGTGGCGCGACAGATTCGGCGGGGACCCGGCGATTCTCGGCCGATCTCTCGAATTGAATGGCGACGCATACACGGTTCTCGGCGTGATGCCCGCGGGCTTCGTTTTTCCGCGCGCACAGGAAATGCCGGGGAGTTTCACTTTTGCGCGGGAGGTACAGCTGTGGATTCCTTTGGCTCTTTCTCGCGGCGCACTCATCCCCGCCGAGCCCTCCGAACTGGCGGTGGTTGGCCGCCTGAAAGCAGGCATCGCGGTCGCGCAGGGCCAAGCAGAAATGGATGTTCTTGGTCAGCGTCTGCAGGCCCAATTTCCTCAAGCGAAGGGCTGGTTCACATCGCGCGTGACGCCTATGGCCCGGCAGCTGGCCGGAGAGACCCGCCGTCCCTTGCTGCTGATTCTCGGCGCGGTCGGCATTGTGCTGCTGATTGCCTGCTCCAATGTTGCGAGCCTGCTGCTGACGCGCTCTCTGGGACGCAAGCGAGAATTCACGCTGCGTGCCGCCCTCGGCGCAGACAAGCGCCGCTTAATCAGGCAGCTTTTGACCGAGAGCCTTCTCCTCGCGAGTTTCGGCGGGCTTTTGGGAACTCTGCTGACTGCGGCCGCAATCCACTTCATGAAAATTCTTGGCCCAGCGAGCATTCCTCGCCTGAGCGAAACCACACTCGACTTTCGTGTTCTGGGGTTCGCGCTCGGAGTTTCGCTTTTCTCGGGAGTTTGCTTCGGCTTGGCTCCGGCCATCGCAGGCACGCGTGAAAATCTTATCGAGTCGCTCAAGGAAGGCGGCCCCAGGTCCGGCGAGAGTCAGGCCACTACAAAACTTCGCAACGCGCTGCTTGTTTCGGAAGTTGCGCTAGCTTTCGTGCTGGTGATCGCCGCGGGGCTTCTGGCCCAAACCTTTTTTCATCTGCTCAGCGTGGACCCTGGGTTCCATCCCGCGCATGTGCTGACTTTCGAGCTGTCGCTGCCAGCTTCAAAATATACGAATCAGGATCAGATTGTTGGGCTTTACCAAAGCGCTCTGCAAAAATTGCGAGCTTTGCCCGGTGTGGAGTCCGCCGGAATCACCGAAACCGTGCCGATGGGCGGCGCGACCGAGAGCACGGCGTTGCGAATTCCCGCGCACCCGGCAGCGGATCCAAACGACAGGCCGTATTCGAATTACACCATGGCGTCACCCGGCTACTTCGTCGCAGTGGGTACGCCCCTGCTGCGCGGCCGGGATTTTCTGGAATCGGATACCGCGGATTCCATGCCCGTCACTATTATCAACAGCGCCATGGCCAAAAAATACTGGCCCGGCGAGGACCCCATCGGCAAGCAAGTGGGTCCGTTGAGTCGGCTCTACCCGGTCGCGACCGTCATCGGGATCGTTGCGGACACCAAACGACTTTCACTCCGCGAGGAGCCGCCGCCTGAAATGTACGTGCCTTATACTCAGAAGGTCTGGCCCTCGTTGCTCACAATGGACGTGGTGCTACGCACGAAAGTCGATCCTGTTTCGGCAGCCGCCGCCGCGCGTGAAACCATACATTCGGTGGACCCGGATTTGCCGCTGGCGAATATCGCAACGCTTGAAACTCTGGTGGATGGTTCCATGACGCAGCAGCGTTTCGCGATGTTCGTGCTGGGGGCATTCGGCGCGCTGGCGCTCCTGCTGGCGTCGATCGGAATGTACGGGGTGATTTCCTACTCCACGATGCAGCGCACGCAGGAAATTGGCATCCGTATGGCGCTGGGCGCGCAGCGACGCAGCGTCGTAGCGATGGTCCTGGGGCACGGCGGTCGCCTCGCCAGCCTCGGGATTGCGATTGGTTTGATAGCCGCTCTCGCGATGGGTCACACCATGGCTAGCTTTTTGTACGGCGTGCGGCCCACGGACCCGCTTACGTTGGCAGCCGTGTCGTTGCTGTTGCTGACTGTAGCCCTGGTCGCGTGCTACGTCCCGGCGCGGCGCGCGATGCGTACCGATCCAGTGATCGCGCTGCGATACGAATAAATCATGCCGCCTTCGGCGTCACAAGCGAACCATGAAAATAATAACTCACTAGGATCGAAATCAATCCGGGCTCGTTCCGGATAAACCAATTCCAAAACTCTTCTTGGGCCGTCCTTTCGGATCGATCCTTCCCCTCGCATGCGCCGCCTACTTCCTGCGATTCTCGGCAGGCGAGGCTGGCGCCGCGCTTATGCGGAGGCCTTCCCTGCTTTTTTCTTGGCGGCGGGCTCCGCGAGGTAGCGCTCTAGGACTGTTTGGAATTTGGCCAGCCAGGTCGGATGCGCGGGCCAGGCTGGCCCGGTGACGAGGTTGCCGTCTACTACGGCGTCTGTCATTTCTACGGTTGCGTAGGTCCCGCCCGCGTTTTCTACCTCGGGGGCGCAGGCGGGATAGCAGCTGAGACGCTTGCCTTTGATGACCTGCGCGGCGGCGAGAATTTGAGCGCCGTGACAGAGCGCGGCGATCGGCTTATTGGCTTCAGAAAAGTGGCGGACGATTTCAAGGACTTTCGGTTTCGTGCGTAGATATTCGGGAGCGCGGCCTCCGGGGATTACGAGCGCATCATAATTTTCGAAAAGCACGTCGGCGAAGTTGGCGTTCAGCGTGAAATTGTGACCAGGCTTTTCGGAGTATGTTTGATCGCCTTCGAAATCGTGAATGGCTGTACGCACGGATTGGCCGGATTTTTTGTCGGGGCAAATGGCGTGGACGGTGTGGCCGAGGACCTGGAGAGTCTGGAACGGAACCATTACCTCGTAGTCTTCGACGTAATCGCCGACGAGCATTAAGATTTTTGCGGATGGCATGGGGCCTCCCTCGGTTCAGCGATAATGAGACTTAATGATAGCACCGCGAGCGGAAGGAGGCAGAGACGCAAGGAGGAAAAGAAAAAGAGCGGACGGGCTCACCTGCCAAGCTTGTGTCGCACCGACGGCGCTCGGTGCCGCTGACGACCCTGCGTCGTGCCTTGCGGGGGTGAGGGCTCTCGCAGGCAAATTTCGCGAGAAAAAAAGCGGCCCCGATTAATGGGGGCCGCTTCGTGTTGTTCGATGACCGCAATGTACGAGCGATGCGTGACTATTTTTCTGGGTGCTTCTCCTTCTCGTCTTTTGGCTTCTTGTTTTGCTTCTTTGCGTTGTTGTTCTCCGGCTCGTTCTTTGGCGCTGGCTTCGGTTCCGCCTTCGGTTCCGCCTTCGGTTCCGCCTTCGGTTCCGCCTTCGGCTCTGGTTGCGTTTCAGGACCTGGCCTGTTAGCGGGGGCTGGTGGTTTGGCTGCGGGCGGCCTGTTTGGCTCTTCGTTCGGGTTTGCATTTGTGTGCGAGGGCGGGGGCGTGAACTTCTTCGGTGGTGGCGGAGCCGCGGCGTTCGGACTCTTGGCGGGCTCGGGCCTTGTCGCGGCTTCAGGATTCGGCTTCGTGTTTGGGTTGCTGTTGTTGTTCGCGCCGGGATTGGCGTTGTGTGACGGCGGCGGCGTGAACTTATTCGGAGGCTGAGCCGCGCGGTTTTCATTCGCAGGCGGCGGGTTCGCCGGCTTGGCTGGCTCCGCGTTGTTTGCCGGTTTGTTCGCTGGCGGGTTGCTTGGATTTGACGGCTTAGCTGCTTCTGCATTGTTTGCCGGCTTGTTGGCGGCCGGGGTGGCTGGCTTGGCTGCATTGGCCGGTTGCGATCCCGCTTTGAAGTTAGTGTTGGGGCGAGCGCCAGGCTGAGACGCAGGTTTGTATTGCGCGGTCGTCAACGGCTGCGTGTGCCCGACCGGAATCGCTTTCGGCGACGGCGTCATTTTCGTCACCACCGGATGGGCAGCGACCGCTGCCGGCGGCCGCGCGGAAGCCGGAGCCGGACGCGACGGTCCCTTGACGGCCTCTTGCGTGGGCTCAACCGGTTTTGCCGCGACAACTTTGGGATTCGAGATTTGCTCCGGGGTGACCTTTACAGCAGAGGCTGCGACTGGCTGTCCGCTTTGAAACGATTTTTGCGGAACAGCGGTGACTGCGCCGGGAGCGGATTGGTTCGAATAGACCACCTTGTTGACGGTGACGTTGTTCACGACGGTCGTGCGATTGATGACCGTGGTGTTGTAAACGTTCGTGATCTCAGTTCTATTCACCACTCTCGAGCTTGTGACGTTAACGTTGTTCATGTACGCCGGGCTGCAGTGATAGCCGGGAACCCACACGTCACGCGGACCGAGGGGAACCCAGGCCACTCCAACGCCGCCACCGATTGCGATGGCTGCGCTGAACCCACCTCCGCCGACAAAGCCAACCAGCGCGGGCGCATACACCGGGCGCACACCCCAGCCGACTCCAACACCAGGGCCTCCGACGCCTACCACGGCTACCGGACCGGGCACCCATGCCCAAGAGCTACCGACATAGGCCCAGCGTCCATAGTGAAATGGCGCAAAGCCCCACGGTGCGTCGTCAACCCACGTCCATCCCCAAGGAGCTACGTACGCCCAGTGGCCGGTGTGATAGGGAGCCCAGCCGACTGCCACGCTCGAGGGCACCCAAACGGGTCCGTAGGTGGGATCCGTACGCCATGTGCCATAGGTGTCGAGGTCGTCATAGCCGATAACGTCGCGCGAGACGTAGCGCGCGGACTGCGAACTGTCTTCGCGATGATCGCGGTCTCTGCACCACGAGTCGAAATCATCCGGATCGGGCAGCGATTCGGCGTCGTAGTTCATCTGATCGGTGCCGGAAAATATGTACTGCTGGCCGCCATCGAGTTTGTAGGCCTGGCCGCCCGCAGTCACTTCACCGGCGCCATTGCGAACAGTGACGATGCTCTGCGTACCGTCTTGATTGACGTCCACGCGATATTCGCCGGGACGCAGAATGGTGAAGGCGAGATTGGCGGTGTCTATTTCGTAGGTTTCGTTGTCATACATGTGCACGATACGGAAGTCAGCGGTGCCTTGCGCGACTTGAATCTGCACGACGTTGTCGGTGAGATTCAAAATCGACAGGCCGGTGTGATCCGAGATGCGAATGGCAGTGCTGCCGATGTGCAGTTCGCCGCGCGAATCCTGGTCGGCCCACAGTTGGTCGCCGGTTGTGAGTGGACGGTTGGGATTGGCTTCCACCCAATCCTGAGTGCCGGCGGGTTGAAAGGAGACCGAGCCTTGAATGAGATTCAGGCGCGCGACGCGACCCGGAGGATCGTCGTCATCCGCAGCGGAGACTCCCGGCAAAGCGAGAAAAAGAGCAAGGGCGATGAGCGAGAGCAAGAAATATGAGGTTCTGTGTGTTTTGGTGATGGGCATGTTCACGGACGCGCTCCATGGTTGAATTTAAGATTCGTTGCTGGAACTACTTCGTCAAATCCAAATTTTGCGGCTCGAATCTTTGTGCTTCGAGCCGGCGTGGCTGGGAGACACGCTTGGCTTCTTTTAGTGAAACACAGACGGGGGTGAAAAGTCGCGGAATGAGAGAGGGAGCGCAGAGAAATTCCCTCCCGGGTTATGTCGGGAGAACGACCAAAACCGGTTAGCTCTTTGGGCGCGATTCCGTGGGTGGCGAAGCCTTGGGTGGCGGGGCCTCGTGCGCCGGACCATGCGCAGGCGGCTCGGAGCGCCGCTCCTGCTGCTGTTGCGGAGCTTCGGTCTTGCGATTCAGCGGAGGATGGACGTCATAGTTTTCTTCTTTCGCTCGGGGAGGTGGCGCGAATTTCACCGGCGGG
>Ga0210390_10002474_pt1 | contig 16378 bp, 19 predicted proteins | sample IncBWH11OmetaG_FD_161050 | JGI IMG/M metagenome (GOLD analysis project Ga0210390, IMG submission 161050) | Forest soil microbial communities from Barre Woods Harvard Forest LTER site, Petersham, Massachusetts, United States - Inc-BW-H-11-O ... | reverse complement strand
AAGGGGATTCGAACCCCTGTTACCGCCGTGAAAGGGCGATGTCCTAGGCCTCTAGACGATGGGGACGCAGGCAACGGCGTCTCGATCTAGAACGCTGCGCCCGAGAAATCAACCCGGTGAGAAATCGACCCGTGCCGCGGCCACGGCGGGCGCGCCGCTGTCGGCGCGCTGTTCCCTCGATCCGCGCAGTGCACTGCCCATCTATGCGGGACGAGGTCGAGCGAGCCCAGCATGCCGTCACCGCCGGTCTTTGACGACGCGTTTCGCGCCCGCTTGCGGGTGCTCCTGACCTGGCGGCGCGATGTGCGGCGGTTTCGCCCAGATCCGCTGCCGGCCGGTGCGCTCGAGCGGCTGATCGAGATCGCGACACTCGCCCCCTCGGTCGGGCTCAGCCAGCCCTGGCGCTTTGTCGCGGTCGAGGATCGATCCCGGCGCGCCGCGGTTCGCCGCAATTTCGCCGCTGCCAATGCCGCCGCACTCGCGGCTCAAGCGCCAGAACGCGCCGCCGGCTATGCCCGGCTCAAGCTCGCCGGGCTCGACGAGGCGCCGTGTCACCTCGCCGTCTTCGCCGACCCGGAAACCCGGCAGGGGCAGGGCCTCGGACGCCGCACGATGCCCGAGATGGTCGATTATTCGGCGGTGGTCGCGGCGCACACCTTGTGGCTGGCGGCGCGCGCCGAGGGAATCGGCATGGGCTGGGTGTCGATCCTCGATCCGCATGCGGTGGGCGCGATCCTCGAAGTTCCCCCGACCTGGAAGCTGATCGGCTATTTCTGTCTCGGCTATCCGGTCGAGGAGGACGAGGCGCCGATGCTCGAAACTGTGGGCTGGGAGACGCGGCGCCCGCCGCGCTCGTTCCTGATCCGGCGATGACCCATTCGGCGATGAGCAGCACAGCCATCCGGGTCGGCATCGGCGGCTGGGTGTTCCCCCCGTGGCGGGGTGCCTTCTACCCGCCCGGCCTGACCCAGGCGCGCGAGTTGTCGCACGCCAGCCGGCAGGTCACCGCGATCGAGATCAACGGCACCTTTTACGGCAGCCAGAAGCCGGCGAGCTTTCGCCGCTGGCACGACGAGACCCCGGAAGGGTTTGTGTTCTCGCTCAAAGGCCCGCGCTTTGTCACCCATCGCCGCGACCTGGCGACCGCCGGCCCCTCGATCGAGCGGTTCTTTGCCAGCGGCGTGGTCGAATTGGGTCCGAAGCTCGGGCCCATCCTGTGGCAGTTTGCCCCGTTCCTGCAGTTCGACGAAGCCGGTTTCGCGGCCTTTCTGGCGCTGTTGCCGCGCGAGATCGACGGCCGCGATCTGCGCCACGTCGTCGAGGTGCGGCATCCGAGCTTCGCAGTATCCGCCTTTGCCGAGTTGCTGCGGCGCCACAAGGTTGCGGTGGCGCTGGTCGACGACGAGAAATACCGGGCCCTAGACGAGGTCACCGCCGATTTCGTCTATGCGCGGCTGCGCCGATGCTCGCTCGACGAGCCGGTCGGCTATTCGCCGCAGGCGCTCGACCTGTGGGCCGAGCGGTTCCGCGCGTCGGCGGCGGCCGGGCTCGACTGCTTCGTCTATTTCATCAACGGCGCCAAGGTGCGCGCGCCGGCGGCCGCGCTTGCGCTGCTGACGCGCCTGTGCGCCTGACCCATCGTGTCGGGCGTCAAGTTTTGACGGTCGAGGCCTGGTAAATCTCGTCGATCGATTTTGCCAGGGTCGCGTTGAACTCGGCATCGCTCATCGAGCGCGTGAGGCCTTCGGCCAGCGCCCGCGAAAAACTCGCGATCATGTTGCGATTGGCGGCGAGGCGGCGGCAGGCGTCGGCTCGGGTATAGCCGCCGGACAGCGCCACGATCCTGGCTATTCGCGGGTGTTTGGTCAGCGGCAGGTAGAGATCCGGAACATCCGGCAGGGTCAGCTTGAGCATGACTTTGCGGCCCTCGGGCAGGGCGTCGAGCTTTTGGGTCAATTCCGCGAGAAGGATGGCTTCGGCGCCGGCCTTGTCCGGGCTCTTGATCAACACCTCCGGCTCGAGGATCGGCAACAGCCCGTGCCGGGCGATCTGCGCGGCCACGTCGAACTGCTGCGCCACCACCGCGGCGATACCGGCCTTCGAGGCCAGGTTGATCACCGAGCGCATCTTGGTGCCGAAGACGCCGAGCCCGACCGCGCGGTCGAGGAGCGCGTCGAGCCCCGGTATCGGCCGCATCAGGCTGACGCCTTCCTTCTCGGGCTCGAGCCCCTTGTCGACCTTCAGAAACGGGATGACGCCGCGCTCTTCCCACAGGAAAGCCGGAACCGGCCGTTCCTGCACCCGGCCGTCCATCGTGCCTTCGAACAGGATCGTCGCGATGACCTTGGCGCCGGTGAAGGCCGGTGCGGTCATGATGCGCACGCGCATCTGGTGGATCAGCCGGAACATCTCGGCCTCGCCGCTATAGGCGGTGTCCGGAATCCCGTAGAGGCGCAAGGCGCCCGGCGTCGATCCGCCGCTCTGGTCGAGCGCTGCGATGAAGCCGGGCTTGCTGGAGATTTGCGCCGTCATCTTGTCATTGGCCATGATCGTCATTCTCACATTGAGGCCGGGACGCTCACGAAGCCGTTCCCTGGCATCGAGCTGTTGCCATCGGGCCGGCCGATATTGGCATGAGGCCCGAGATCCGCGCAATCATCACAGGCAGGATTGGATCATGTTCGGCTGATGCCGTCATTTCGGAACGTCCTTCTGTGCGCGCTCGCGGAGCTGGTCTTGTGCGTATCGGTGGGCCTGCCGGTGGCGCGCCGGCTGGTCGCCGATCGGCCGCTGGCGCTGGCGATCTCGCCGGTTTTGGGGTGGGCCGTGTCGAGTGCGCTGGCGCTGCCGATCCTGTCCTGGGCCGGGTTCGGGCGCGTGACTGTGGCGCTCCTCTGCGGCGCGGCGGCGATTGGCGGCATTGCGGCGCTGCGCCCGTGGTCCCGAGGGTCTGCGGCGCGAGCCGGCTTTGCCAATCTTTCCGGCTGTGCTTACGGCGCGGCGGCGCTGCTCGCGGTGGTGCCGGCGCTCGCCGTGTGGCCGAAGCTCGGCGGTGGCGGGATCGTGCTGGCCGCGCCGATGTTCGACCATTCAAAAATAGCGATCATCGACGACATTGTCCGGCTCGGCCTGCCGCCGGGCAATCCGTTCTTCGGCGGCCTCGGCGCCCATTCCGGGCTCGCCTACTACTATATCTGGCATTTCAGCGCCGCCATGCTCGGCGCCTCGGTCGGGGCGAGCGGGTGGGAAGCCGATATTGCGCTGACCTGGTTCACCGCCTTTGCCGCGCTCGCCCTGATGATCGGGTTTGCGGCCAAGCTCGGCGGCCGGCGGCTGGCGCCGCTCTTGGTCGTGGTGCTCAGCCTCGCGGCCTCGCTCCGCCCCGTTCTTCGGCTCGTGCTCGTGCCGCATTTTTTCGGGCGCGCGCTGTCCCCGGAGCCGTGGCCGCAGAGCTGGATCTTTCAGGCGAGCTGGGCGCCGCAGCACCTGGCATCGGCCGGCTGCGTCGTGGTCGCGGTGCTGATCATGTCGCGCCTGGCTGCGCCGCGCAGCTGGCCCTTGGTTCCGCTGCTCGCCGTCATCGTGGCGGCCGGGTTCGAAAGCTCGACCTGGGTCGGCGGCGTCATCTTCGCGGCCGGGGCGCTGCCGATCGGGGTCGCCTTTCTGCTGACCGCCGGCGACGCCCGCACCCGGATCGATCTGGTGCTGAAGGGCGCGGCCGCGGTCATTCTCGTCGCCCTAATCTCGTTTCCTTTCTTCCGCGACGAATTTCTGGCGACGGCGGCGCGAGATGCCGGGTTCCCGATCGCGCTGCGGCCGTTCGCGGTGCTGGGCAGCGACTTTCCAGCGAGCGTTCGCCGGCCGCTCGACCTGGGGGCTTTTTGGGCCATTCTGCTGGTCGTTCAGTTCCCCGCGATCTACCTCGCCGGCGCGGCGGCGATGGGGGGCGCGCTGGCCCGCAAGGCAGCGGCGGCGGCGGAAAGGCGGCTGGTCGTCGGATTTGCCCTGCTGGCCGGTGCTAGCCTCGTTGTTCCCTGGCTGTTCGCCAGCACGATCGCCAACAACGACCTCGCCTGGCGCGGTGTGCTGCCCGCGGTGCTGGTGCTGACCATCTTCGCCGCCGCGGGCCTGTCGCAATGGCTGGCAACAGCGCCGCGGCTCGCGACGGCGGCGATCGCCTGCTGGGCGATAGGTGTGCCGGGCGGACTGCGCATCGCCGAGGAAAACGCCGCAGGCGTGCCGGCCGCGTCGGCTGCTATCTTCGCGCAAACACCGGAACTGTGGGCCGCGGTACGTCGGCATGCCGCACCCGACGAGCGCGTCGCCAACAATCCGCTCTTCCTTGCCGACAGCGTGCGCTGGCCGGTCAACATTTCCTGGGCTCTATTGGCGAACAGGCGCTCCTGTTACGCGGGTTGGAACCTGGCGCGCGCTTTTGTGCCGTTGCCGAGCCAGGAGATCGACCGGATCAACGGCCTGTTCGAGCGGGTTTTCGCCGGTGCCGGCTCGCCGCGGGATATTCGCGACCTCGCCACCCTCTACGATTGTCGGGTGATCGTCTTGACCCCCAGCGACGGCGCCTGGCGCCGCGATCCGTTCGCGGGCAGCCGCGATTTCCGCCTGGTCGACGAAAAACCAGGACGATGGCGGATTTACCGGGTGGTCGGGGGCGCCGGCGATCGCAACTGAGCGCCGCCCGAGGCCGCCGCGACCCGCAAAAACGTCAGCGCGATCCGATAGGCCGCCCGCAGCGACCCGCGCAGCGAGCCCGCGACCTTCGATTTGCCCCCGCTGCGGCGGCGATAAGGCATCGGCACTTCGAGAATGCGCAGCGCGGCGGCGGCGGCGCGCATCTGCATTTCGATGTTCCAGCCATAGGTCATCTCGCGCATGTGCAGGCGTTCGAGACAGTCGCGGCGAATCGCGCGATAGGCGCACATATCGGTGTAGCGCACGCCATATAGAGCCCTGATGCCGAGCCCAGCCAGGTATCCGGCGAGAAGCTGCAGCCCGCTCATCGAACCCGCCTCCCGCTCGCCGCGGGTGCGCGAGGCGATGACGAATTCGTATTGGCCGCGTCGGATCGGGTCGACCAATTGCCCGATCAGGTCGCCGCGATCGGCGCCGTCGCCGTCCATAAAGGCGATGATGCCGCATTCCGGCGCCGCGGCGGCGGCACCCGCCGCGCAGGCCCGGCCATAGCCCCTGCCGCTCACGGTGACGACGCGCGCGCCGGCGGCGGCGGCGACGGCTTGGGTGCCGTCGCTGCTGCCGCCATCGACAATGATGATCTCGGCGGCGAGATCGCGCGGGATCTCGGTCACGACGGCGGCGATCGACAGCACCTCGTTCAATGTCGGGATGACGACGGCAACCCCTAGAGGCTCCATCGCAGCCCGCAATTCTGGCACGGCTTCGGCGGCGCTTCGCCGATCAGCGCCTCGCGGAAATCCTGGTAGGCGGCGCCGTTCCAGATCTCGCGCAAGCTCTGCTGCGTCGCGTCGCCGAGCGTGTAGCTCTGGTAGCCGCGCGCCGAGAACGGGGCGATGCAACAGGGAAGTGCTCGGCCATGCGCGGTGAAATACATCAACGACCACGGCCGTCGGCAGGCCGACCACGGCGCCTCGTCCGTGCTGCGCTTGAGGCTCACCCCGGGCTCGGTGGCGCCGGAAGCGTCGATGGCGACGCCGAGCGCGCGGCCGAGCGCCTGCGCCGCGGCGATCGCCGCTTCCTCCTCTCGTTGCGTCTTCTCGAACAGCGAGGATTCGCCGCGAGCCAGGCCGCGGCCGAGATCGTCGAACACCAGGCGCTGCAGATAGACCTCCTTGACCCCGATCCGCGCCGCCAGACGGACAAAATCGGGGAGCTGATCGACGGTCTCCTTGAGGCCGGTCAGCCATAGCGATACGCGCGGCGTCGTCGCGCCGATTTCCCGCTGCAGCGCGGTGAATTCGCCGACGTTGCGCACGATCCGATCGAACATGTTCTTGCCGCGGACCTTGAGAAAGCTCTCTTTCTCGGCGGCGTCGAGCGACACGCGCAATTCGTCGAGACCGGTCTCGATCAGCTCCTGTCGCTTGCGCGGCGCCAACAAGGTGCCGTTGGTGTTGAACAGCACGTATACGCCGCGCTCCTTCAGGTAGCGGATCATGCGCGGCAGGTTTTTGACCAGCATCGGCTCGCCGACCCCGTGCAATACGGCGCGCACCAGCCCAGGCGATTGATCGACGATCGAAGTGAACAACCCCCAGCTCATGTCGGCCGGCGGCTCCAATGCCTCGAAGGTGCGCGGGCAGGTCTCGCACAACAAATTGCAGCGGTTGGTGACTTCCAGATAGATGCAGACCGGCGGCGCGTCCGCGACCCTGGAGCGCTGCGCGCCGACCGCCTCGAAATAGCGGCGGGCAGCGATGGGCGCAGTCGGTGTCATCAGCCGCTCCCTATATTGAACCGAGGACGCCGCGGGGCGATTTGCTCCCGGCCGCTCGGCCGCGCTGCCGTATCGAGGAGTTCGCGAATGCCCAGCCGCTCGATGCAGCCCGCGGTCGCCGGGGCGGGGTAGGGGGCAAGGCCGTCGGCCGGCGGTGCCGAGGCCAGTTCGCGACAGAGCCGCAGCAGCGCCGGCGCGTCGTCGACATCGTACCAGGGGTCGAGCTCAACTAGCGGAAGATCGAGCGCGCGCGCCCGCTCCCGCGTCTGCGCGGCGACCTCGCCGGTGCTCCAGGCAATATCCTCAAACAGGTGAATATGCGGCGCTTTCATGCCGAGGAGATAGTAGCCGCCATCCTCGGCCGGACCCAGCACGACCCGGTCGCCGCGCCCGGCGAGTGCTGCAGCCGATTGCGCCAGAAGCGATGTCGGCAAGGTCGGGCTGTCGGAATTGAGCAGGCACACCGCGTCATGCCCCTTGGCGAACAGCGCGTCCGCCGCGTGCAGCAGAGAGCGACCGAAGCCGTGGACGCGGGACGCCGACACCCCTGCTCCATCGGCAAGGACGAGACCTGTACCGTTCGCGAGCATTCCGTCGAACCCCGCCGCGGACCCGGCCGGCGCATAGGCGACATAGCCGCGTATCCGAGAGCCGCGCATCCGGCCGGCGAGCGCGATGTTCTGGGTCACGTCGCGCAGAAAGCCGGCGCTCAGCGCCGCCGCCGCCTCTTGTGTCAGCGGCGGCACCAGGCGGGTCTTGACCGCGCCGGGACGCGGCGCCTTGGCCATCACGGCGATGGCGCAGCCTTCAGTCCGCGTGCCGGAAGCCGACCTCACGACCCGCTGAACCAGTTGTAGCCGCGGTCCTCCCAGAACCCGCCCGGCATCCGATTGGTGACATACATCGTCGTCACCCATTTCGGGTTCTTGAAGCCGAGCTTGGTCGGGATCCGCAGCTTGAACGGATAGCCGAATTTGGCCGGCAGCGTCGCGTCGGCGAATTTGACCGCCATAATGGTCTGCGGATGCAGCGCCGTCGCCATGTCGATGCTGCCATAATAGCCGTCGGCGCACTGGTAGCCGAGATATTTCGCCGTGAGGTCGGCGCCGACACGGTGGAGAAAGTCGCTGAGCCGCGGCCCGCTCCATTTGCCGATGACACTCCATCCTTCGACGCAGACATGGCGGGTGATCTGGCTCTGCTGCGGCAGGCTGTAGATCCGCGCCACCGACCAGGGCCGCTTGTCCGCGATCAGGCCGGACAATTCCAGGCGATAGTCGGCGGCGGCCAATTTCGGCACGTCGGCTACCGGGAAGTAGGCGTTGTAGCGGAAGTTACGCGCGACGTCGCTTTCGGCAAAGGTCGGGGCCAGCACCTGATGCCGAAACAGAAACGCCTGCGCGCGGTCGTTCCATCGCGACATCGCCTTCAAGACGGCTTGCACGCCATGCTGGTCGGAGATGTCGCAGCCGGTCAGCAGGGCGAGCGCCCCGAGGCTCAATGTCTGCCGCAGAAACAGGCGGCGCTCGATGCCGGTCACGATCGGCTCGGGTCCGAGGATCGGACGGGTCATGGCTTGCTTCCTGTCCTCGGATGCGGCGCAACCGAGGTGCCGCCGAAGATCATCGCGACCAGGGTTTTCGGCACCAGCAGGGTCAATGCGAGATGGACCACCAGAAATCCGACGATCGCCGCCATCCCGAAGAAATGCACGACGCGTGCGACTTCGTAGCCGCCGAACAGCCAGGTCAGGTATTGCAGCTGCACCGGCTTCCAGATGCTGAGCCCGGACAGGATCGTCACCAGGATGGCCGCCAGGACGCCCCAGTAGAACACCTTTTGCACGGCGTTGTATTCGCCGAGCCGATGGCCGAGCCGGCCGCGCAGCGCCGCAAAAAAGTCGCGCATAAAGGCGCTCGGGCCGACCGGCAGGAAATCGCGGCGAAAGTGTCCGGACACAAAGCCGACGATCAGATAGGCGAGGAAATTCAACACCAGCACCCACATCGCGGCGAAATGCCAGGCCAGCGCATTGGCCAGGCCGTCATCGTTGTTCATCGCCTCATCGACCGTGAACTTGCCGCCCAATGTCAGGTAAAGCGGAAAGCCGAAATGCAGCGACAGTGCCGGATAGTAATTATAGATGCGCCAGCCGCTGGCGATCATGACCAGGATCGCCAATGCGTTGACCCAGTGCATGATCCGCCGGCTCAGCGGATGGAGCTGCACCACCGGCGGCTGAGCCGTCTCGATTTGTGCGGGAGCGGTCACGGCAATACCTCCAATCCGTCGGCCCACGCTCGCTGCCGCGCCTGAGCCTGGCGCAGGAACGCCACGAATTTTGCCGCATTGGGGCTCAGCGCGTGCGCGGTCTGCGCCGCCCAATAGACGATCGGCCGATAGCTCGCGTCCGCCAATCTGTCGGTAATTGCGAAGTCAGGGTTGGCGGCGACATCGGTGGCGTAAACAATCGCCAGCTGCACCTTGCCCCGGGACAGCAGGTAGGCTGCGTCGGCGGTGCCGACCACACCCACCGATTTGCCGCTCACCGCCTGCCACAGCCCCAGAGCTTGGAGCGCTTTTTCGCTGTCGGCGCCGGCTGACGCCGCCCAGGGATCGACGATCGCGATCGGCGCCTTGCCGGCGAGTGCCACGAGATTGTCCGCGGCCGGCGAAGAGCCGGGGCGCGTTTTCTCGATGCCGGAGCGCAGCGCGGCGACGACCAGCCGGTTGCGCCATAGACGCTCTACCGTTCCGGGCTTGATCAAATTCTGCCGGGTCGCCGCGTCAGCCTCTCCGTCGCCCTCGCCGATGACCACATCATCGCGGGCGTGGTGCGCGATCTGCTCCAGCATGAGCGGGGTCGGCGAGGTGAAGATGCGAACCGGGACGTTGGTCTCTTTTCGCCACAAAACCGCGAGGCCGGCGACGGCGTGCTGCAATGTCGGCTCGCAAAACACGACGACATCGGGCGCCACCGGGTAAGCGGCGTGCGCCGGGGCAGCCGCCGCCGCCACATAGAGCGCCAGCATCCACAGCAGGGGAGAAATCGCCACGCGCGGCACGCGGGCAGCCTGCCTCGTAGAGCTGCCGCGAATGGTCACGAGCCATTACCCATCGCGGTGGGCGAGCCGGCATCTGAGGGGTGAGGCGGATTGCCTGGCCCGGCCCGCGGTCGCGCGGCGCCCGAAGAGCGCGGTCTGCATCGCTTCGAGCCCCGCCGGGAAATCGCGCCGGCCAAAACCGATGCGGAAGCGATCCATCGGCGTGTCCAGGATTTCCGAACGGTACACGCTCGCCGGAAGCAGCATGATGCCGTGCTCTTCGATGAGCTTGGCGCAGAACGCCTCCGCGCCCTCCGCGCCATGGTAGCGGGGATAGCCGACAACCCCGCCATCGGGCACATGCCAATCGAAGAGGTCGCCGTTCTCGGCAAAGAAATGACCGAGCATCGCCAGATTCCGCATGGCGAGAAGGCGGTTGCGGGTCAGGATCCGATCGCCGGCCTTGAGCGCGATCCGCGCCAGGACCTCACAGGGAGCGGCGTTGCAGATCGACAGATAATTCTTTACCCGCTCCATCCGCCGCATCAATTCGGCGCTGCGGCAAGCGATCCAGCCGATGCGCAGGCCCGGCAGCCCATAGGATTTTGACACCGAGCTCAGCGAAATGCCGCGCTCATATGCGTCGACCGCCGCTGGCAGGCGCATCGCCGGATCGCGCTCCATCAGTCGACAGATCTCGTCGCTGAACAGCCATATCCCGCGTCGGCGACAAAGCGCGACGAGCGCATCGAAGCGATCGCGCTCCAGGATCTTGCCGGTCGGATTGTTCGGAAAATTGATCGAGATGAGCTTGGTATTGGGACGGGTGGCGGAATCGACGGCGTCGATGTCGAGCGACCAGCCGGATGCCGGATCGAGCCCGACGCCGGTCACCGCGCAAATCCCGACCGGAATCGTTTCCGAGGACTGGTAGTTTGGCGTAATCACCAGGGCGTGGTCGTCGCCGCTCAACAGCGCCTGCATCGCCGCGTAAAGGCCTTCCTGGGCGCCGGCAAAGCACAACACCGATTCGGCGGCGACCGTCTCATAACAATCGGCGATCGCTTCGCGCAGCCAAGCGGCGCCGCGCGGATCGGTGTAGCCGATCGGCAATGTCTCCAGGCGCCGGCGATCCTCGTCGTCGGCTTCGCTCACCAGCTCCCCGAACGACATGGTCTCCGATTCGGATGCCGTCAGATGGTGGCGCGCCGCCGATCGCCACCGTGAAAAATACACTTCAAGGGCAAAATCGCGCATCACAGATCCCAACTGGCTTCCGTGGTGGAGGCGAGCGGGGCGACCACCGGATGCTCCCCGTCAAATCGACAGAGCGCTGTTGCCATGTAAGCTGTACTCACGACATCGTGACAATCGTCGATACGAATACGACTCCGGACGCTCGCCGATACACCGCTGAAGTAGTTCGCTTCATGGCCCTGCTCGGCCACAACGGGCCGCACGCGGGGCCAGCGTTCGGGAGCCATCCGCCGAAGCCGCCCGCTTCAGGCTTGCAGCTGCTCCGCCAGCTCGGCGAACCCGGCGACCACGAGGTCGGCAGCCGGGTTCGGGACCGGATCGGGCGGGCCGTCCGGTCCCCATTCGGCCGGCCGGCGCACGAACGCGGTCCGGTAACCTTCGCCGCGGGCGGCATCGAGGTCGAAATTGTGGCAGGCGACCATCAGAATTTCGCCGGGCATCATGCCGAGCAGCGCCGCGGCGCGCCGATAGGCTTCGGGCCGCGGCTTGTAGACGCGCAGCATCTCGCAGGGAATCACCGCATCCCAGCCGATGCCGTTGCGGCGCGAGACATCGATGACCAACGACAGGCTGAGGATCGTGAACGAGACGCAGATATAGCGCCGCCGCAGACGCGCCAATGCCGGCGCGAAATCGGGCCAGGCGTCGAGCCCGTGCCAGCGGGCCGCGATGGCTCGACGATCCTCCGCCGAAAAACCGTCGATCCCCTGCTCGCCGAGCAATTCATCGAGCACCTCGCGATGCACGTCGTCGATGTTGAAGCTCGGCTCGACGGCGCCGAGCATCCGCTGCAGCGAGCGGCGGCGGTATTCGTTGGCGAACCCGTGCCAGTCGCGTTCGAGCCCGTGCCGGGCGCCGCATGCGGCGAATGCCCCGGCGAGGCCACCGTGCCAGTCGAGGATGGTGCCTCCGGTATCGAAGGCCAGCACCTTGATCCCCTGCATCGCTGCGATCCCGTGCATCCTTGCCCCTCAGCCGGCGCGCACCCGGGTGGCCGGCACCATGAAACTGCTGACGATCAGCCGCAGCCGCTCGTCCTCGCTCGCTTGCAGGGCTTCGCGCAGGGCATGGATCGCAGCCCCGGCCGCGGTCTCGTTCCAGAACCAGTCGCCGAGCTGGCGGCTCGACGGCTGGGCGGCTCCGGCCGCCGCCGCTTCCAGGCAATAGGCCTTCATATCGTCGACTGCGAAACGCACGATCAGCGGCGCGGAAAAGCCTTCGCGCGGGCTCGGCGGCGCCTTGCCACGCAGCCAGTCGGCGACATACCGTGCGCCGTCGCCGATCGGCAATCCGCAAAGGCCGACCGTGGTGCGGCGATGCTGGGCAACCCACCGCTCATGCGCACCCTGCAACAGCAGGATCTCCGCCTCGAGCCGCGTCGCGAGCGAGGAGGCCGGCCCCCCGGCAACCGACGCTGGAATGAACGGCGGGCGCCAGGCGGGATCGGGCTGCGCGCGCGGGTCGTCATCGGGAAAATCCTCGATGATGACCGGGCCGGTCTGGCACTCCAGCAGCCGCAGAGCCGAGAGGATCACCCGTTTCTGGAACGCCGGCTCGCTCGGTGGGCCGAACGGGCGCCCGAGCTCGAACGGAACCCAAAGCGCGCGCGGCGGTTTGGTGTTTTCGGTCTGCGGTCGGATCAGGCTGATCGCGACCGTGGCGATACCCTCTTCCTCGAGATAATGCCCCAGCGCGCTCACGGCGCGCGTGCAGAGCGGTCAAACGGGGGAGAGGATGACGGCGTCGACCTGATCTTGCTTCAATCGGCCGGCCAGATCGCGGGCATGCGGCTCCATCTGTACTGGATCGGTGGCGCCCATAAACGAGTAATGGGTCTGGGCGACCGAGCCGATCGTGCCCTCGGCGGCCAGTTCGCGCAGTCGGTCGAGCGGGAAGACGACGTTCCAGTCCTCTTGGAAACCGGTGCGGTCGAAATTGATCGAGATGTGGCTGCACAGCAGATCGCCGGCCGTGATCGTCGCCGGGATCGCCCGATAATCGGGATCGCGTCCGCGAAACGGGTCTTCGCCGCGCACCACGAGGCCGGCCGACGAGACGATCGCCACGCGACGCTGCGCCAGCGCCGGTCCGGCAACCCAGGGCCTGGTCGCGAAATCGGGGCATTCGAGCTCGGCCAGGCGCTGCGCCTGTGCCGGTGGCAAATCGGACAATCGGGTCACTGCACCTCTCCTCGAGTTACCGCGCGACGGTCGCGGCGGTTTGTCCAAACAGAATGCTTCGGCTCCTGGGTCACGACCGCTTGGCCCGATCCGGCCAGTCGAGCAGGGTAAGGGCCGGGCGCACCGTTCCCTCCAATAGCTCGCGCTGCGGTTTCGAGCGGGCCAGCACCCGCACGCCCAGGGTCACGCCGAGCAGCAACCGCGCCAGATCCGCCGGGTCGCGGTCGGGCGGAACCGATCCGTCGGCCTGCGCCGCGGTCACTGACCGACGGAAGAATGCCTCGATCTCGCCAAGGCGGGCCGCGACCTCGGCCCCGAGCTCCGGGTCGTGCGGCGCCACCTCCAGCGCGGAATTGACCAGCAGACAGCCGCGCCGGTCGCGATCGTCGAGCGAGCGCTCGACGATCTCGCCGAGAAAGGCGCAGACCGCTTGTTTTGGCGGCATGGTCGACTCCAGCCGGGCGATGCGCTCTCGGGTAGAGCGCTGCGCATAGCGCTGCAAGGCTTGCCGGAACAGCGAACGCTTGTCGCCGAACGCGTTGTAGAGGCTGGTGCCGGTGATGCCCATGGAGGCCGCGAGGTCGCGCACCGAGGTAGCCTCATAGCCGTCGCGCCAGAAGCAGTCGATCGCCGCATCGAGCGCCGCCGTCTCGTCAAACTCGCGTGGTCGGGCCATCCCAGGCCTTCGGCAGCTTCGAACCTAGACTCTCACAATGGACTATTTTGTATCGATCGATGCAAAATAATGGACATAGCTGCAATGCGCTGGCTGCAAGCCCTGGCGCGGCCGCTCCGGCGATCACGGCACGGATCACGAGCGGGATCAGGCGAAGGTCGCCTCGCGCGCCGCGGCCCACTCGCGGCGGAGCCACTCGTACCAGGAGTCGAGGCCTTCCCCGGTCCGCGCCGAAACGCGCAATAACGCGATTTCGGAATTGACCGCGCGCGCATTCGCCTCGGCGCGGGCGAGATCGAAATCGAGATGGGGCAGCAGATCGATCTTGTTGAATATGACCAGATCGGCGGCGCGGAACATGTGCGGGTATTTGAGCGGCTTGTCCTCGCCTTCGGTCACCGAAAAGATCGCGACCTTGGCGCGCTCGCCGAGATCGAACAGCGCCGGGCAGACGAGGTTGCCGATATTTTCGATCAGCACCACCGAGCCCGGCGGGGGCTTGAGCTCGGCCAGCCCGCGCGCGACCATCGTCGCATCGAGATGGCAGCCGGTGCCGGTGTTGATCTGCACGACCGCAGCACCCGCGGCGCGAATCCGCTCGCCGTCGTTCGCGGTCGCCTGATCGCCTTCCAGCACATAGAGCGGCAGCTCGTCGCGCAAATCGCGGATCGTGCGTTCGAGGAGCGTGGTCTTGCCGGCGCCGGGGGCGCTGACCAGGTTGAGCGCCAGGATCTCGCGGCCGAGAAACCAGCCGCGGTTCTGCTGCGCCAGTGCATCGTTCTTGGCGAGGATGCGCGCTTCGAGTGCCACCGTCGTGCCGTGCTGATGCGCATGGTCGTGGCCGTGATCGAGGTTATGGTCGTGGTCATGGTCGTGGGGATGGCCGTGCTGGTGCTCGGGGGGATGGCTGTGCCGGGTGCCGTCGGCGTGGACGTGCTCGTGCGCCGGTAGCTCGATCGCGGTCCGGCGACCGGTCTGCAGATCGAGCACGCTCGGTTTCGCCTCGCCGTCGCAGCCACAGATCGCGCACATCAGGCCGCCTCCGCCAATTCGATGCTGTTGATCGTCAGTTCCAGGCCTTGCAGCCGCTCGAGGTCGAGGCCACCGCAACGGCACGCGGTGTAGAGATCGGGAGTGGCGAATTCGGCGCCACAGCCTCGGCAGCGGGCGCGCCCGTCGGGCTCGCGGATGTCGAGGACGGCGCCCTCGACGCCGGTGCCGCGCGCCACCTCGTCGAAGCAGAACCGGATCGCCTCGGTCATGACCCCGGAGAGCCGGCCGATTTCGAGGGTGACGCGGATCACCCGCCGGCCGCTGGCGGCGTCCTCGGCGCTCTCGACGATGGCGCAGGTGAGCGCGAGCTCGTGCACAAGCCTTCCCTCAGCAGATCCGCGGCAATTGCTCGCCGACCAGCATATCGACGATCCGCCGGCCGCCGAGCGTGGTGCGCATCGTCACCCGGCCGGGCTCGCCGCCCTCCGCGATAGGGCCGATCCGGCCGATGGCGCAGGCCTCGGCCCCGAGCGGGTCGGCGCGCATTGCGGCGAGCGCCGCGGCGCATTGCGCCGCTGGCACCACCGCGACGATCTTGGCCTCATTGGCGAGGTAGAGCGGGTCGAGCCCCAGGATCTCGCAAAACCCTTTGACCTCCTCGCGCAACGGGGTCCGGGCCTCGTCGATCTCGATCGCGACCTGCGAGGCTTGAGCGATCTCGTTGAGCACGGTCGCCACCCCGCCGCGGGTCGCGTCGCGGATGAAGCGCGTACCGGGCGCCGCCGCGAGGCGTGCATCGATCAGCCGGTGCAACGGCGCGCAGTCGCTCTCGATCGGCGTCTCCAAGCAGAGATCGCCGCGCGCGCACAGGATCGCCGCCCCGTGATCGCCGAGCACGCCGTTGACCAGAACCTGGTCGCCGGGCTCGGCCCGTGTGGCGCCCAATTCCAGGCCTTGCCGGATCACCCCGATGCCCGCGGTGGTGATGAACAATTGGTCGCAGGCGCCCTTGTCGACGACCTTGGTGTCGCCGGTGACGATCTCGACCCCGGCCTCGCGCGCCGCGCCGGCCATCGACTGGGCGACCTGGCGCAGCAGATCGACCGGCACACCCTCCTCGATGATGACGGCGCAGGACAGATAGAGCGGCACCGCACCGCCGACCGCGAGGTCGTTGACCGTGCCGTAGACCGCGAGCTTGCCGATATCGCCGCCCGGAAAGAACAGCGGGTCGACGACATAGCCGTCGGTGGTGAAGGCGAGCCGGTCGCCGCGCGCGGTTAGCTCGGCGAGATCGAAACGGGCCTGGTCCTCCAACGGCGCCAGGGTCGGGTTGTCGAAGGCGCGCACGAAGACGTCGTCGATCAGATCCTTCATCGCCTTGCCGCCGCCGCCATGGGCGAGCGTCACCTTCGGCACATTGAGACGGCCGAGCCGGCGCGGGCGGGCAGGGGCGGCAACGCTCACGCCGCGTTGTCCCGGCGGATGCCGCCATATTGGAAATAGGCGGCGCACGCCCCTTCCGACGACACCATCAGCGCGCCGAGCGGCTGCTCTGGCGTGCAGGCGGTGCCGAACACCTTGCACTGCCACGGCTTGATGACGCCCTTCAGCACCTCGCCGCACTGGCAGGATTTGGGATCGGCGATCCGGACGTTGGGGATCGCGAATTTCCGCTCGGCATCGAACCGGGCGTAGGCCTGCCGGATCCTTATCCCGGAATGGTCGATCGAGCCGAGGCCGCGCCACTCGAAAAACTCGCGCAGCTCGTAGCGATTGCAGCACGTCGAGCGGCTCG
>Ga0210390_10002470_pt1 | contig 16403 bp, 19 predicted proteins | sample IncBWH11OmetaG_FD_161050 | JGI IMG/M metagenome (GOLD analysis project Ga0210390, IMG submission 161050) | Forest soil microbial communities from Barre Woods Harvard Forest LTER site, Petersham, Massachusetts, United States - Inc-BW-H-11-O ... | reverse complement strand
CCCACGCGCGGCCAACTCCTGGCCCAATTCCGTCGCCACCACGCCCGAGCCGCCGTACGTCGGATATCCCGTTATGCCGATGCGCATCTTGAACCTCTGTTCTGAGTTGGCCTGTCCTAAACTCGTTGTGATGGCCTCGCTTGCGGGATGGCGAGCCCGGATGCTAGAGTCGCGCGAACCGCAGGCCGCATTGCCTGCCAGCGGTGAATGGTACACCGATTAGACGCAAAGGTGGCGCTCCGCGTGACACGTCTCCAAGGGAAAGTGGCTATTGTGACGGGCGGAGGCAGTGGCATCGGCCGCGCCATCGCCCTGGCGTTCGGACGCGAGGCTGCAAAGGTTGCCGTTTTGGGCCGCCGACAGGAAGCACTCGACAGGGTGGTGGCGGAGTTGGCCCAAAATGGCGCGGAGGGCAAGGCCGTCGTCTGCGATGTCACCCGGAGCAGCGATACCGTCAAAGCCGTAGAGGAAGTCGAACGCGCCTTAGGTCGCGTGAACGTGCTCGTGAATAACGCGGGGGCGCTGAGCGTGTCCACAATCGAGACCATTTCCGAGCAGGACTGGGATCAGGTGATCGAGACCAACCTGAAAGGACCCTTCCTGATGTCCCGCGCCGCACTTCCCGCCTTTCGCCGGGCCGGGGGAGGCGCCATCGTCAATATAGGTTCCGTTTTGGGCCTGATCGCCATGAGGGACCGCGCCGCTTATTGTGCCTCCAAGGGTGGCCTCACCCTGCTGACGAAAGCCATAGCCTTGGACCATGCCCACGAAAACGTCCGCGCCAACTGTATTTGTCCCGCCATCGTAGAGACCGAACTCGTGAAGGGCCTATTCAGTGACGGACCCGAAGGCCGGGAGGCGAAAGCTGCCAGAATCGCGACACTGCCGGCCGGAAGGTTCGGCAAGCCTGAAGATGTGGCTGAATTGGCAGTTTTCCTCGCCTCGGACGAGTCCCCCTGGATTACTGGAGCGGCCGTGCCCGTCGACGGAGGTCTGTCAGCTTATTAAAATTGGCAGGAGGAAATGAGTGAGATGCGACGAAAACTCACCAAAGAAGACAAGCGGGTCACCGAAATGGTCCGCAAGCGCATGAAGGAGAGCAACTCTACCGAATTGTTCGGATTTGAGGTGGAAAGCGTCCATGACGGCCGGGCCATCTTCCGCCTGGATGTCCGCCCGCGCCACAAACAGATTCACAATGTGGTCCACGGAGGAATCCTGGCTGCTCTGGCGGACACCACTGCTGCGATTGCCGCCTATACCGTAGTTCCTCGTGGCGTGGAACTGGCTACCTTGGAGCTCAAGATCAACTACCTGGAGCCCGTTCCAGGAGGCACAATCAAAGCAGATGCGCGGGTGCTGCGCGGAGGCCGGAATTTCATTGTGACTGAGTGTGAGATTTTCAACGAATCCGGGTCTTTAGCGGCCAAAGCCCTACTAACCTTCTCTGCCGCCGCCGGCCATAACCTGGGGCCGTAACCGCCTAACGTAAGCGCATGGCTTCAGCGATGCCCTGACGGAAGATCAGGGTATTCGCACGGAGTCTGAAACCCCGACCCGACAAGGGGGCAGCGGCAGAGGAAGAAAATTGGGATGAAACCCATGTTATGGGTCTGAATAGATCAACCCAGGAAGGGCCGGCCTGAAGGTCGGCCACTACGACGATCGAATTGTGTGGTGTGTGGACTCTAAACCGCACCCTTTGAAAAGCGAAGGATGCGGCACCCAGTCTGCAGCATCGGGCGACTACTCGTCGCCTTTATCCCCGTCTTCATCTTCTTTATGTACGTAGCGGATATGGCGCTTGAACACCATCAGATTCGGCGCGCCTTCACGGGTAAGTTTAATGCAGTCGCGGTCGTACCACTCGATGATTCCACGCAGCACTTCGCCGGAGTCCAGCACCACCGACATCGGGGTGCGGCTCTGCATCTGCTTCACCCAGTAAAAATTTTCCGCGTGGGTAATCTCGGGAGGGGCGGGTTTTTTGCTCGGCAAGGGGCCGCCATTATGCTGAGGCCGGGGACTGGCCTGCTCCTTGGCTTCCGCGAAGCTGGGACGAAACATGCGGCGATTCACCATGACTGCTCCTTATGTGAATGAAGGTACGATCCTGTCCTTGAGATGCGGCGAGCGCGTCTAGGGTTTCGCTTATTATGTACCGGAGAATTGCTGTAGGCGAGAAAATCTATTGATGCGCCTGGAAGTTCTTGTGGTTCGAAGCCAGCGAGACCGCCAGGGAATCCAGTCCCAGTTGCCGGTTCAAATTGCGCCGCAATCCACCCGCCAGCCAGTCCATCCCCGCCATCGCTTGCCGGATCCATGCCGTGTCCACGGTGCGCGCCAGTGCCTCCAACTCCTTGGTAAGGTTTGGATTCCTCAGGAGTGGTGACCGCAAACCCGCATTCAGCTCCAATAAGTCCAACAGCAAGCCATAAAACACGCCGAGCAAGTCTTCAAAGGACGATTTGCGATCCTTCACGAGGGCCGCTGTGTCCGCAAACAGCTGTGCAAATCCTTGGCCCCTTGCCGCCCGCTCGAGCACTCGCAGCGCCGTTCGCCTTTTCTCCACCGCGTCTTCCACGTCCAGTTCCAGAGCCAGGCCGGGGCTGCCTTCGGATAATTGCGCGGCTAATTTGATGTTATCGGGCTTGCGGTCGGAGTGCATACTCAGAATTTTCTCGACTTCGGCCACGGGCAGCGGCGCGAAATGAAACTGCATGCAGCGAGAGAGGATCGTCGGCAGCAGGCTGAACGGCGACGTCGCCGTCAATATTAATGTGGCCGATCCGGGCGGCTCTTCGAGGATCTTGAGGAACACATTGGCGACGTCGGCGCGCATCGTGTCGGCGCCATCCAGGATAAACACTCTGCGCCGGCCGCTCGGCTGAAAATATGCCGCCCGCCGCACCGCTCGCACTTGCCCAATGCGCAACATCGGGCGCGCCACCGGACTCTTCAGCCGCACCGGATCGGGCACCAGTGCCCACACGTCCGGGTGGCTCTGCAAAATCAATGGTACGCGCTCGACGGTCGCGGCATCGGCGCTTTCGCCGCGTTCCGCCAGCCCCTGCTCCATCAGTTTTTGAGGATCGGCCAATTGCGAGATTTGCAGACAGGTGGCGCACTCGCCGCAGAAATCATCCGTCATCCGCTCGCAGTTCGCGGCCTGTGCGAACATTCTTGCGAGCGTATATCTGCCCACGCCCCGCGGTCCGGTAAACAGCAGAGCGTGCGGCACACGAAAAGCGCGGAACGCTCCCCGTAACGCGGCGACAATTTTTTCGTTACCCAGGAACTCCGAAAATCCCATGCCTCATGCCTTCTTTGCGGGTTCCAGCATCGGCACCACTGCGGACATGACCTCCGCGGCGATATCTTCTGGCAGCCGCAGGGTATTGTTCTGCGCGTCATAGCATTGAATCGTGGCCCACGGCCGGCTACGCGAAAGCATGTCGTACATTTCTGCCGCGTCTTCGAGGTGCCTCAGGCTCTTTTCCTGAATGTCGTGCGTAGCCTGTGTGTATTTCCGTTCCGATTTCCGCGACACCAGCATTTGCGCCTGGCTCGGTGGCACGCGCAGATAAAGGATCAAGTCTTCGCGGGGCATCGCGTAGATGGAATATTCCAAATGTTCGATCCAGCGCAAAAACTCGGAGCGTTTCTCGGCGCTTGCTCGCGCCACCTGGTGCGCCAGGTTGGAAGCCACGTAGCGGTCCACCAGCACGATCTTTCCTTCGTTCAACACAGTCTCGATGCGCGTCTTGGACTCGAAGCGGTCTCCCGCATACAGCATCGCAGAGAAATGCGGGTCCACTTCCTGCAGAGGCCCGTAATCGCCGTTCAGAAATTTGCCCACCATGCTGCCAAACCAGGAATCGTATTGCGGGAATCCCGTTGCATACACGGGGAATCCCTTGGCTGAAAGTGAGTGTTCGAGGAGTCTGGCCTGCGTGTGCTTGCCGCTGCCATCGATTCCCTCGATGGCGATAAGTATTCCGCGTGTCATCATTATAGTGCGGTGGGGGGCGCCACTCGTGTCAGTCAGTGTACCCGGAGAAGCCATGCCCTGCAATGAAAGGAATCGTTGGCTTGTAGCGAACCAGAGACGGGCTACCGACTCTGACATGTTAGGATTTTAAGGTCGAAACTTCCGGTATGGCGCAAACCACTATCGCTGAAAATTTGCTACGCGTGAACCAACGCATTGCGGCTGCCACGAACCGCGCGGGGAGGCGCGCCGAAGAAATCACCTTGATCGGTGTTTCCAAAACTCATCCCGCTGAAGCCATTCGCGAAGCCTTTGACGCCGGCCTCCGCGATTTCGGAGAGAATCGAGTGCAAGAGTGGGAAGGGAAAGGCGCAAGCATTGCCGAACTTCCTGCGACATGGCACCTCATCGGCCATTTGCAAAGCAACAAAGCCGCGAAAGCCGCGAATTTATTTCACAGCATTGACGCCGTGGATGATTTTGCACTGGCGCAAAAGTTGGACCGCGCGCCCAGCACGCTTTCCGGCGGCAGAACGCTCCGCATCCTTATTGAGGTCCACATCGGCGGCGAAGCAACAAAAAGCGGCGTGTCCGAAGACAACTTGCCCGCATTGGTTGGGCAGGTGGCGGCACTGGGACATCTCGATTTTGCCGGCCTGATGTGCATTCCGCCTTACCTGGAAAATCCCGACGAAGTGCGCCCGTACTTTGCTCGCCTGCGAACCTTGCGCGATCAACTGGAATCGCAACTGCTTCGCAAGCTGCCGGTGCTCTCCATGGGTATGTCCCACGATTTCGAAGCCGCCATTCTCGAGGGTGCCACCGAAGTCCGCGTCGGGACTGCTTTATTTGGTACCCGAGCCTCCGCGCAATGAATCCAATGACAGCGAAAGGGAGACTCTCGTAAGCAAAATGAATCTTTTCGAACCATTTCGTATCCGCGGCACCGAACTCAAGAACCGCATCGTTGTTTCGCCCATGTGCGAGTATTCTGCGAAAGATGGTCACCCCACGAGTTGGCACATGGTCCATCTGGGCAGCCGCGCCGTCGGGGGTGCCGCGCTGGTGTTCACCGAAGCCACGGCCGTCAGCGCCATCGGGCGTATTTCTCCGGCCGACACTGGCATCTATCTTGATTCGCACATCGACGCGTGGCGCCCCATCGTGCAATTCATTCATGAGCAGGGTGCGCTTTCCGGAATGCAGTTGGCGCACGCCGGACGCAAAGCCAGCACCGCGGTGCCTTGGTTGGGCGGCGCGCCAATTCCTCCAAGCGAAGGTGGTTGGACGCCGGTCGCGCCTAGCGCCTTGCCCTTTGACACTGGCTATAATTTGCCAAAAGGACTTTCCGTGGCGGAGATCGATCAAGTGGTTGCGGATTTCGACGCCGCTGCCCGCCGCGCGCTCCAGGCCGGTTTCCAGGTCGCGGAAATTCACTCCGCCCATGGCTACCTGCTGCACGAATTCCTATCGCCATTCAGCAATGAACGCACGGACGAGTATGGCGGCAGCTTCGAGAATCGCGTTCGCCTGCTTCTCCGAGTCGCCAACACCGTGCGCGAAATCTGGCCCGAGCAGCAACCGGTCTTCGTGCGCATCTCCGCCACAGACTGGAAAGAAGGCGGGTGGGATTTGCCGCAGAGCATCGAATTGTCGCGGCAGTTACGGCACGTTGGCGTCGACCTCATCGACGTTTCCAGCAGTGGCGCGATTCCCAACGTTCGCATCCCCGTTGGTCCCGGCTATCAGACTGGCTTAGCGGAGGCCATCCGCCGCGAAGCGGGCATTCCCACCGGCGCCGTGGGCATGATCTCCGAACCCACGCAAGCGGAAACCATTCTCCGCACCGGCCAAGCCGACATCGTGCTTCTCGCCCGCGAATTTCTCCGCGATCCCTACTGGCCTCGGCGCGCCGCGCAAATCCTCGGCGCAAAAATTAAGCCGCCCGTACAATACGAAAGAGCGTGGTGACCGCATGAGCAGGAGTGACAGGGTGGCGCGTTGAGCTTCGTCGATTTTGCCGTCGATCCCGCGCGCGGCACTGTCACATTTTCTGTGCGCGTGCAACCCCGCGCCAGCCGCGACGAAATCGCCGGCGTTATCGATGGCGCCATGAAGATTCGTCTCTGCGCTCCTGCCTTCGAAAATCGCGCTAACGAAGCGCTAGTCGAATTTCTCGCCTCCCTTTTGAAAACCTCGAAATCGGCTGTTAGAATCCGGAGCGGTGAACAAAGCCGCACCAAGAGCGTCGAAATCATTGGCGTCACCCGGCAACAGATTGAAAACCTGCTTCAGACGGAAGCGTGAGTTGCGCGCTCTGGGAAGGAAACTGCTTTCATGAAGGTCGCCATCAGCGAATTGCAAAAAGATCTGCGTGCCGCAAAAATAGACGGCTGGCTCTTTTACGACTTTCGCGGCCGCGATCCTATCGCCCAGCGCATTCTCTATCTTCCCGCCGGCATGCGGACTCGCCGCTGGTATTATTTTGTTCCCGCGAAGGGCACTCCCAAAAAGCTCGTTCACAGAATTGAGGCCGGTTCGCTCGGCGCCGTTCCGGGCGACACCCTCTACTATGCTGGCCAAAAAGAGCTGCGAGACAATCTCAAGAAAGCCCTGGGCAAATCCAAGAAAGTGGCCATGCAGTATTCTCCGAAAAATGCCATCCCCTATGTCGCCATGGTCGATGCCGGAACCGTCGAACTCGTCCGCAGCCTGGGCCCCAAAGTTGTCACCTCCGCCGATCTCGTGCAGAAATATGAAGCTTGCTGGACCAGCGCGCAGCTCGAATCCCACTTCGCCGCTGGCCGCGCCATCGATCGCATCGTCCGTGAAGCCTTCGAACACGCCGCTAACGCCGTTAAGCAGAAAAAACACATCACAGAATACGATCTGCAGCAGTTTATGCTGCGCAAATTTGACGAAGCTGGAGTCGTCACCGAAGAAGGACCGGACGTAGCCGTCAATCAAAACGCCAGCGACCCGCATTACGGTCCCAGCAAGGAAAGATCTTCGCCTATCCGCGAGGGCGATTTGTTGCTCCTCGACGTTTGGGGCAAGCAGAAAGCGCCGGACAGCGTGTATTACGACATCACCTGGATGGGTTATCTTGGCGCCGCGGTTCCCGAAAAATATGTGAAAGTTTTCCGCGTTCTCCGCGAAGCCCGCGACCGCGCCGTCGAACTGATTCGCTCCAGCGTGAAAGCAGGCAAGCCCCTGCAGGGCTGGCAGGTGGATAAAGCCGCGCGAGCCGTCGTGGAAAAAGCGGGCTACGGAAAATATTTCTTCCACCGCACCGGACACAGCATCGGCACTTCCGTCCACGGCAATGGCGTTAACATGGACGGGCTGGAAACGCAGGACGAGCGACACTTGATTCCGCATACATGCAATTCCGTCGAGCCGGGAATTTATCTGCCTGAGTTTGGCATGCGCACCGAAGTCGATGTCTATGTCGACGACAAGGAAGCGTGCGTCACCGGCGCGGTCCAGACGGAGATTTTGCCACTCCTGGCCTAAAATGAAATCACGCCAAATCGCATGAGCCAGGAACCTAACGAACCAACGCCGCTCGAGCCGCCGCTCGCGTCCGCGCCCGCAGCGGAGCCTGCGCCGCTTCACCCTCCGCGCAGAACCTATTCGGAAGCCAAAGCCTGGGCCATTGCCATTGCCGGATGGCTTGTTCCCGGCCTGGGCCACGCTCTGCAGCGCATGTGGGGCCGTGCGGTGGTCATTTTTCTCGTGGTTGGCCTGCTCATTCTCGCGGGCGCTACCATGCGCGGCAATTTATTTACCTCGAACGGCGCCGACGCGTTTGACACTCTGGGCTATGTCGCCGATCTGGGCGCTGGCAGTTTTTATTTTCTGGCGCGCGCCGTTGAAGTTCAGGGCGCGGACGTTTCTCACGCGGTCGGCGATTACGGCACGCGTTTCCTCGCCACTGCGGGCGTGCTAAATCTTCTGGCCGCCTTGCATGCTTTTGAAGCCGCGCGGGGCCGCAAGGCATGATGCCCTGGCGACAACTGACGCCCACGCATTTTCAGGCCTTCGTTTTTTTTGCCGTCGTCATTTCCATCGCGTTCGGATTCCTCGGCCGCCGCCAGCCCAAAGAGCGCATCAAGTATATCCTCTGGTCCTTCCTGCTTTTCCTGCTGATCGGCATCGGTATAGGCTGGGCCATGTATCCGTTTTCCCACTAACAATGAACAAATTTGTTCTTGGATCTGTGGAATAGCATCGCGAACTGCAGCCGCACTTCTAGTGGACGATTCCGCTTTCTCAGAATTGACTCACGCACGCAATAAAAAAGGCAGAGCGGGGACAAACCCGCTCTGCCAAATTTGTTTCAACAGTCCAGCGATTTAGAGCGCTGAGCTGGCGTTCGTGCAAGACGTGCCATTGTTGTTGTAGTACAGAACGCCGGACTGGTCGGAGCAATATGCGTTCGTACCCGTCTGTCCCACAACCACGGGAAGAGCAAGCGAGGTGTAGGTGACGATCGGCGTTTGCGCACCAGGAGTGACTGTGAAGACATAGCCGCTCTTCGTGCCAGTGGCCAGGACGTTGTCGATCAAACAAGCTGTGGCCGAGCTCGCCGTGGTCGCGCAACTGCTCGCCACCCCGCCAAGAGAGGCCAAGGTGGAGAACCCAACTGAAGGATAGTTAGTGGAATAGGTCACTTCCGCCGTGTTGATCGTGCGGAGAGAACCGACTGCCGAAGACTGATTCGCCGCCATCTTCGAGCGCATCAAGTTCGGAATTGCGATGGCCGCGATGATCAGAATAATCGCCACGACGATCAGCAACTCGATAAGAGAGAAGCCCTTCTGCTTTTTCATTGAGAGATTTCCTTGAACTGAAATTTTAGTCCGGTGCGAGGAGCGCGCACTTGCACTGCTTAGTAATGCACGCTGGTGGCCGCCTTAATACCCACAAACGAGTTTGTTGCAAATTCGTAATATGCATGAAAACAAGCAGCTTACAGCTTTGGTCAAGGTGACGGTAAGTGAACTAGCCTTTCATTTCGACCTCTGACGATTTTTGCCGACATTTTACGTCGCATTACGCGACACAAAGTGTCAACGCCTCGCGTCTTTGCACCCAGATCAATTCAACCTCAATTCAACCTTGATATCGCAAATATCGCAGCGCTAACAGCCGAAGGAGTATTGAGGGGCACCGCCATCCTCCGCATGACCTGGTAGAACTCTCTCAAGTTATGCGGCTCAGCGGAAGCACGATGCCCCACCCCTCATCCTACACATCCACAACCACCTTGCAGTCTATGTCGTGTGCACTGGAAGCTCCGTTCCACGCCGCAGCTGGCTCGAGACTCAACACAGCCGCAACTCAGAGCGCCGAGCCGCAAGCCTGGCTGAAAATTCTTCGTTGAAGTTGTGAACACGTTGCCTCGCACTAAATTGACAGCTATTTTCGGCGGATGCTATCGTGAACAAGTGGGCCGAGGTAGCTCAGTGGTAGAGCAGCCGATTCGTAATCGGCAGGTCGTGGGTTCAACTCCCACTCTCGGCTCCAACTAATTTCAATTCAAGAAGTTAGATTCCTCCTATCCAGTAGATTCAATCGATTTGCTAACACTTGCTAACAACTTACTGCTCATTCCGGCAAGCGGAGCGCCGATCCCTTCTATATCGATGTGTTGATAGACCTCGGTTGTTACCTTTGTGTTTGCGTGGCCAAGGGCCTTTGACACGGCTTTCAACGGATACTCTTTTAAAGAAATTGTCGTGAAGTATGCCGAAAGTCGTGCCAGCCTCCTAGATGAATCCCCAGTTCCCGCAACACAGGCCGAAAGTGCCGATGTGCTGCGTTCTTCGGATTCAAGGGAGTACCGGCTCGGGTCTGGAAAATACATTCGCCTGACTCAAGCGTTCGCATTCTGAGGCAAAGGAAGAATACGAAGCGAGCTTTTCGTTTTGACCTCGCCAACCTTGCCTTCGTAAACACACCGACGAACGTGAAGCTCTGAGTTTTCGATGTCAGACCATCTCACGCCACTTGCTTCGCCCACACGCAAACCCGTGATTGCAAGGAAGAGTACAAAGGTCGCATATGGTTCCTGCAATCGGCAACTATGGAGAGGACCTGCTCAGGTTTGAGAATTGTCCGTTTTACCTTTTCCCCGGCCTGAGGAAGGGCGACGCCATCGCAAGGATTCTTGGGAAGCCATTCGCTATGCACAGCCCACTTTAGAACACGGCCAAGTGAGACGCGCATTCCACGGATGGTGTTCCGGCAAAATCCTTGGCGGGCCTTCAATGCCAAGAACTGCTCAACGTCATACGACGGGCATGTCATCCCCTATTTCGGGAAAATCGAGATATCGCGGATAAAATCGAGCATCCCTTCAGAAGGCGGGTCAGAAATCCCTTTGGAATCGCGGGCAGCGTCATTGCAATATTTTACCAAGGAAAAAGCCGGGAACCCTTTCGAATCGGTCCCCGGCCTTTAGAGAAGATTTATTGGGGATTTTGGTCTGACTCGAAAATCTCTATCCATAACTTGAGTGTTGAGTTGTGGTACTCTTCTTTGCCCAAGTTCTTGAACAGGTAATCTGCGTCATCCCGGTCGTAGCCTGCATTACGTTCCAATTTTGACAGAATCAAATCATACGGATCAGGCGCATACAGTTTGATGTTATTGAACTGGCGCGGGAACATTTAATTAATCTCGTTTGATAATCGTCCGGCAAGCTCATCACATTAGCCATATGGAGCCAGACTTTATGCTTCTTAGCGAGAGGCGATCCTTCACCGGCAATTTCAATCAGATTGGTGTTAGATGGAATCGCGGTGAAAAAATCGATGTCTCCCGTGGTTCGGGGAAAACCGTAAAAATAAACTACGACAAAACCTCCGACGCAGTGTAGCTCCAAGGTCTCTGTTAGCGCATTGTCAATTTCTTCGAAGAAGTCTTTCCACGGGGACGTAAGATGCGTCGTTCTTGATTTAGCCGACATATTGAAGATGCTCCGGCCGCATATCGGCTAAAAGATTCCAATGCCGAGCGGCTTCCGGTCGGTTCTGCCTCAGCCAAACTTTCTCACTTTCTGTTTTTGGCTTCCGGTAGAAGGCATCTTCTTTAGCCAGTCGGCTTTCGTCGAGGGCCGTTTCGAGTGCCCGAAGCTCATGCGCTTTATTAGCCTCCTGCGTGCGTTGTTCCGACACCAGTCGCGCGAGTGTAACGACAAATCCCAAGCGATTTTGAAGATTGAGTCTTCGTGCCTGATCGACTAGCCACTCCGGGCGCATGTGGGAATATTTCAGTGCCACCCACGGTAGGGCGTGAGCAACTCGACCATCAAGGGTTTCCTGAGCCAGGGCGGTGAGCAGGACTTCGCCGGGATTCTTCTTGCCTACATGAGAATGCAGATACGCGAACCCCGGATAACCAAGTTTCCCCAAAGCCTGAGCTAGATGATCATTATCTGTAGGTTCCGCTCTGAAATCTTTCGCAACCGGGAGCATGTCAGCGGAGAGACCATAAAATGCAGCGAACCAGCGAGTCAACCTTGGGGTGAGGCGACGCTTCCCGTTCTCTAGAAAATTAACATAAGCCTGTGACACGCCCAAACGCGCAGCGACCTCGACCTGTCCGAGACCCTTTGTTAGACGTGCAGCTTTGAGTTCATGTGGTTCCATGGCTCCTCATTTATAACAACGAGTATGTTTCAATACTCAGCCCGAGTTTGGCTAACGCATAGATGTGCTGCAAGCTCAATGAAGTCCGGGCGGCGATCATGCAAGCGAGCGGAATAGATGAGGTCGAAGCAATGCTTGGTGGACCGTCGTGAAACCTAAATTGTCCAGATTTTGAATGGTCCGCGACGTAGAGACGTGGTATGGCCATCCCTGAGAGGGTCGGAAAGAAATACTCCCCTACCAAGACATTAAACGCGCCAAGGATGAGGTGAAGTGCTCGTTGAGCCGTGTTTTCATCATCGGCTCGAATAACGATTTGTTTCGGTCGGTAGGATCGCCCATTGACTCTCACCGTTACGATTGAATCTTTCGCTGTGACGAATCTGACTTGCCAATTCTTGCCGCGATACGGCGGTTGTAGAAACCTAAACCAGTCCGTGGCCGCCAGCTCCACGTGGAAGGATTGGATTCGTTTGTTGGGCATTCACTGATTATATGTGAGGGGATTTCGTTTTCCCTCGGTTGCGGCCCCCTGCAGATGGCAAGACGCTCCAAGTTTGACGGCCCAGGACCTCGTTTGTTGAGCCACCCAGAGATGCCATCTGGGAGCGCGCTTTATTCGATACGCAAAAACGGCAGCCAGATTTAGCCAACTGAAATTCTCTTAACTAAGCGGGATTATATACTTCACGCAATGGAGTGTACTAATATTATGAACACTTGCGGGAAGGTTAATTATCAGCATTCTTCCCCGGTAAATTCGGGAGAGAACTCATGCGTTGGCTTCGTTCCTGGTTTGTGCGGACGACCGAGATCCCCAAAGACCCAGAAAAGAAAAAGGAACTTCTAGGTTTCTTAATGGACCTTGTGTTGGCGTTCATTTTTGGCTTAGTCGAAATGCCCGTACTGTGTAGATGGGCAGGATGGTTCCTATGCTTCTGTATTCTCCTTTACATCGTTCAATCGTCGATCCAACGAATTGGTGAGTATCCACGCAAGACTCGGATTTTAGGAAGAATGGTAATAGCGATGGTCTTTGTGGGAGCATTTTATCCACTCGCTTACGGACAATTGGAAACTGAGAAGGCTTCTACTCTTAGTGGAGAATTGTGCTCGTTTCGATCTTTTTGGGGAACATGCTATACCCCTCCAATTCCGATAATTGAGATAGCGGATTCAGGAACAAAGTTTATCTGGGGTGGTCAAAATGCCATGCAAATGGGTACATTCGCCAATAATGTTGACCTGCGAATCGAACAAGGAAGGCATGGCATTGAGCTTTCAACTCCATTGCTAGATAGGTCAGGGAAAAAAATCACAAACATTGAAAAGAACCATTGGACTGTTATCCCTCCCCCAGGAATTTGGGACAAAAATTATACTCAGAATTCTTTAGAAATTAAGGGCAGTCGGGGGCAAGTTGTTTTGCAATTAAAATATCTGCCTGACCGTATACAGATCGCAGTGGAATGGCGGGATCAATTCGGACGTGGTCAAGAATGGTCAAGATGCGGTTCGCATTCGTGTATATCGCCTTGGGGAAGCCCGCAGACTGAATTGCAAAACGAGATAGTCATCGAACCCATTTTCAAATACCCCAGTAGTGAGCACTTGGGAAAATTTGTGAACTAGACGAATATCAGCTACGCAGCATAACGGATTTGACGAAGCGCGGATACTCGGAAGGGTATGGAGCGTTCTGGTTACGGGCGTTTCCCAGTTACGCGTCGATTCGCACCACACCGACACCAATTTTCTTACGTTCTTGCTCTGGGTATTTCGAGCGTTCTTTCTCTGCGAGTTGCTTCGACTTGAAAGGCTTCGATAGGGGCGTGAACGCTCCATGTACTGGAAGAAAATCCATTTCCCGACTGGTTTTGGCATCTCATTTTTGGATGCTGATGGCCCGCGTCCGTTGCGTGGCTCGATTGTATGATGGTTGTGGGATTCGAATCCGAATCCGAAGAAATACATTTGCGAAGACTACGTGAGCGCCGCAGGCTATGTCGGACGAAGCGTTAATCCCGTTTGGCAAATATGCTAAGAAGTTGTGCGGCATTCGCGTCGGTGGAGCGGGTGATCCGTACAAACGAGACTCAGAGGAAGCACGCCGGGAATGGCGAAGACGATACCCAAGCGTGGCTAACGAATATAGAGTCCGCAACGGTAGTTAACTGCAATAGTTAAGTTCATAGATAATCTCGCATTGTACTTGACAAAGATAGTGAAGTGGCGCAGGCTTGTTTAGTACCGTTAAAACCATACGGCAATCTGAGCTGACACGAGTTATCTGAAATTGCCTTGGCCGAGACAGATCCCAGAAAATTTAGAGGTGTTTAGAATGAGAACAATGAATCGTTTGGAACAACCATTCCGCGGGGCAACAAACCTGCAGGATCAGATTAGTCGCGTGTTTGGAGATTTGGTAGGACGCACGAACGAGGAGTCAAACTTGACCCCTTGGGCCCCAGCCGTCGACATCTACGAGACCGAGCACGAGCTGGTGGTGAAGGCAGACCTGCCGGATGTCGATCCGCAGGACTTGGACATCCACGTGGAGAACAACGTCCTGACAATTCGCGGCGAACGGAAGTTTGAGAATAAGGTGAAAGAGGATAATTACCTACGCATCGAACGCGCGTACGGCTCGTTTAGCCGAAGCTTCTCGCTGGCCAATTCCGTGAATTCTGAGGCGATCAAAGCCGACTATCAGAATGGCGTGCTGACGCTGAGCATACCGAAGCGCGAGGAAGCAAAACCGAAGCAGATCAAGGTAAATGTGGGAACACGGGCAATGGCGGCCGGAGCAGGAGCTGCTCGTTAAAGAGACCCAGACCGAAGACGATGTAACAAAGGGCCGGCGACATCGCCGGCCTTTTCTCATTTTGAAGCCGGTACCTTGTTAGGGACGAGTTTGCAGTTGTCTTACCGGAGACGAATGCAGAGGCAGCCAGCTTGGTGGCTCAGCGTATCTGTGTAAACGTCGCCACGGACGGCAAAGGACCAAAGCTTTCCGTCAGCTTCGGTGTTGCGGTCTATCCCCAAATTGGCAATTCCATCGAAAGTCTCCTTTACCAAGCAGATTCGGCGCTTTACTCAATGAAGCAACAAAAAAGTGCGGCTACAAAGTCCAAACAAACCGCTGCTGGGGGGGTAAGGATCAATGCCATCACCGCCTGCTCCTCACGGGAAAACTCGGATGTCACTGCAGAGAAATCGCATGCAGGCCACCACCTTACGTTAAAGCGTCTTGCTATCCACGTTCGACCTCCGCAGTTCTAGGTCTCAATTGAGTCTCATTGTGCAGGACAGGGAATCATGGTTGGCTTCGTAAGCGACACCAGAACAAGCATTTAGGATTTGATATATGAGCAGATGCCCTGCTGTCTGAGTAACTATCTTGATTGCAGAGCAGCCATCGGTAAGGTGAAAATCAGCGTGGTGGTCAGCTTGATTGCGCGGCAAAAATGAAAGGAGCCGGCGTCCATGGATGTTACTCAACCTTCCGAGCCTTTGGGCGATTGTTACAACCTTGGAGATCTTGAACGGGCCATCAGTCGTGCGATTAACAGGTACGGTGCTGCTACCAGCATCTATGGAGACGGTGAGGGAAAGGTTTCACGCTGCACGCGCACTTTCCTAAAGGTCAGAAGCCGCATGTGACTTTGACGAAGATTGGGGTTGCCTATTCGGACAATCCACCCGAGGACCTGATCTGAACCTAGCGCTTCGATCAGCGAGCTAAATTGGCCGTGTGATTGTCCGTGAACTGGGTATGCCCCGCTCCTGCGTGAAGACGTTATATCCTCGCGGATAGCACAATAGAATCAGCAGGATTTTGCCGCCATACGCCATACCATGCCTCGTTCTCTCCGACGCAGAGTTGCACTTCAGCTCGCCGTTCCCGGTCCAAGAACGTGATGCTTCGGATTTGTTTGTCAGCCGCGTTGTGAAGTGCCCGGGAAATCGTTATAGCGGCGCGGCGGAGGAAGCTGTCTTTGGAGGGTTGATTACGTTTTTTTTCCAGATCGAGCGCGAAATCTTCAGGGTCTTCCCGTCGAAGTCTTTCCAACGTACGCCGCAGATTTCGCCCTGGCGCAAGCCGGTCCAGCTCGCGAGGAGCACGATGGTTCTCGCCGGTTCGGCAAGAACCGCGAGCATCCGGGTCTTCTCCGAAATGTTTCGCTCTGAACTGTCGAACCGCTTCACAAAATCCTGATTCATAGTGGCTGTTTTCAAAGATGCAGCCGAACAAACACAGATATTTTTTCCTCCACTCCGCTCCGGCCAGAGCGCGAAATGAATGGTGCCCGGATTCGTCAACATAGAGACGAAACCTTCGCTGACTATCCCCGTTTGCCATCTCACCGATTGTCGTCACGGCGACGGCTGCGTTTCGCTCTTGGTCGCGTGTTGACGCATTTATTATCGTACTAGAGTGATTTTTAGCTGGAGATATGTTTATTCCAACCGTCGGTTATGCACTGAGCATGCAACGCTGCTCTGAAAGCCCCACAAGATTTGGGTTTTGAGTGGCCTGCCGAGTCTTCATCGGCGGGTCGTTAGCCAATTCGGCAAGTCGGAACGAAAAAACGAAATAGTCGATCCCTACCTACATTCCCGATTATCGGACAAGCAGGAGTTGAACTCAACTAATCGCGATGAACTCTTCAGCGCGTTCCGATAAATACAGGCGTGCCAGGAGCGATTTAAAGTGAGTCCTGTATCCTGCCATTAAAAGCGCGGTGGTAACT
>Ga0210390_10002468_pt1 | contig 16418 bp, 13 predicted proteins | sample IncBWH11OmetaG_FD_161050 | JGI IMG/M metagenome (GOLD analysis project Ga0210390, IMG submission 161050) | Forest soil microbial communities from Barre Woods Harvard Forest LTER site, Petersham, Massachusetts, United States - Inc-BW-H-11-O ... | reverse complement strand
TGCATTGGATGCGGGCAGGCCTACGACCTGGCCTGGGTCAAACAGCGCTTCGATACCGCCGGCGCGGCGCCCGACTGCACCCTTTGCGATGAGCCGGTGAAGACCGCCACCATTTCCTTTGGCCAGGCGATGCCCGAGGAGGCGATGCGCCGCGCCACCGAGCTTGCCCAGCAAAGCGACCTGTTTATCGCGATCGGGTCGTCACTTGTGGTCTGGCCGGCCGCCGGGTTCCCCTTGCTGGCCAAGAACTCCGGTGCCCGCCTGGTGATCATCAATAATGAGCCCACCGAGCAGGACGACATCGCCGATCTGGTGATCCGGCATGACATCGGGGAAACGCTGGGGCCGTTCGTCGGTAACTGATGCCTGATTGATTCGCGGCTGTGCAAGACTGTTCATAGGTTCCCCGAGAATCGTTTTTTGGCTATGCGCCGCAATCGAGAGTGTTATCTTTTGATTCGAGAGATTCGCGTGGCGTCGTCATGGATTTTCATGGAGAGGCGCGCAAGGCGCCGCTGACGGCGGAACGCTGATCATGTGTGGGGTCCGGGGTCATGGGGTCGGACGGATTTGAGTCCAAGAAGCTCGGGGGTCCGCCGTCCGGCGGGACGGGGCCAAGCAGGCTTGGGCCGACTGGACTAACAGCCGGTGGTCCGCGTGATCCGGCAATCGATGCCCTGCAGGGCCTGGGCGATGCCGCCGCCAACCTCGTCGAAATCAGCGGCGTCATCAAATGGTTCGATGCATCAAAGGGCTACGGCTTTATCGTTCCTGATAATGGCTGGCCGGATGTGCTTCTGCACGTGACGGTATTGCGGCGCGACGGCTACCAAACCGCCTACGAGGGCGCGCGGCTGGTTTGCGAATGCGTGCAGCGGGCAAAGGGATACCAGGCGTTCCGCATCGTCTCGATGGACGAGTCGACGGCGATCCATCCGGCCCAGATGTTGCCGCCGCGGACCCATGTCAGCGTTACTCCGACCAGCGGTCTGGAACGGGCTCAGGTCAAGTGGTTCAACCGGCTGCGCGGATTCGGCTTCCTGACCTGCGGGGAGGGAACCCCGGACATATTTATCCACATGGAAACTTTGCGCCGGTATGGAATGACGGAATTGCGCCCCGGTCAGTACGTCCTGGTGCGGTTTGGGCCCGGTTCCAAGGGCATGATGGCGGCCGAAATTCAGCCCGAAACCGGTTCGCCCGGACTTTCCTCGCATTAGAGGCTTTCCTCGCATCAGACATGACGCGGAAGCCATGACGTGGACGCGGGAGCTTTTCCCGCAAACGTCCCTGATGGTAGCGCGATTCAACCAAATCGGATCGTGACCTCGACCGCGCGATCCCTCGAGACGCCCTGCATGCCACCCGTGCTCAGTCGGTTCCCAGCGTGCAAGCGGCATGTTAAATTCCGGCTTTGTTGCGATCTTTCAGAGGCACACGACGGGGGCCGGCGATGCAGTGGGCTTTATTGAGGACGACGCGGCTTGCCTTTCTTTGGTTGATCGTCATGTCGATCTTTGCGGCCGGCGCGGCGCGCGCCGAAAAGCGCGTCGCGCTGGTGATTGGAAACGCCGCCTATCAGAGTGTCACCCCGCTGGATAACCCCAGGAACGACGCGCGGCTGATGGCGGAAACGCTGTCGGGGCTCGGCTTTACCCTGATCGGGAACGGACCGCAGATCGATCTCGACAAGCCGGCCTTCGATCGCGCGCTGCAAAATTTCGGAAACGCCGTGCTGGGCGCGGATGTGGCGCTGTTCTACTACGCCGGCCATGGCGTGCAGGTCGCCGGGCGGAATTTCCTGGTGCCGATCACGGCCAATCCGACCAAGGAATCCGACGTCTACCTGCAAATGGTCGACGCGGCGGTGGTGCTGAGCCAGATGGACGGCGCCGGCACCAAGCTCAACATCGTCGTGCTCGATGCCTGCCGCAACAATCCATTTCGGGGCAGGGGGCTGCGCGCGACCGGGGGTGGGCTCGCCGAGCTTCAGGCCCCCGAGGGCACATTGATTTCCTATGCGACGCAGCCGGGCAACGTGGCTCAGGACGGTGACAGCGGCAACAGCCCCTATTCGAAGGCGCTGGCGACGACGATCCGCAAACCCGGACTTGGACTGTTCGAGGCTTTCAATGAGGTCGGGCTTGCGGTGAAACAGACGACCGGCGGGTCGCAGCAGCCCTGGGTGTCGTCCTCGCCGATTGCCGGCAAGTTCTTTTTCTCCAGCCTACCGACCGGCGGCGCGGCGACGGAATCCCAGAGGCCGCCGGCATCGACGGAAGACCAGGCGAGCAGCGACTTCGATCTCGCCCGCAAGATCGACAAGCTCGAGATCTGGGAAGCGTTCCTGCAGAACTATCCGAACGGCCTTCATGCCAGCGTGGCCAAGATGCGGATCGAGGAGCTGAAGAAAAAGCAGGTCGCGATGGCGCAACCGACACAGCCGGTCCCCGCGCCGCCGGCTCCGCCATTGACCGGCAGCCTGACGGGCGTCTGGAACGGCACTTATTATTACCCGAACGGGAACCAACCGGTCGCTTTCACCTTTTCCTTCGGAGCGGACGGCTGCATCGGCCGCGGCGAAGAGCCCAACACATTCGGCAACAAGAGCGCGCCAAAGCTTTTTGCCAACCTGTCTTGCTCTACGCCGGCCCTCGCGCCGGGACGGGTGATCACCATCAAGAAGACCTACGACGGCACCGGCGGCGTATCCCATTCGGTGATCTACACCGGGACGGTTTCGCCGGACATGCGCTCAATCTCCGGACAATGGGCGATCAACGCCACGCACGGCAATTTCAAGATGTCGCGCTGAGGGGACGATATTGAGCATGGCCGGGTTTGCTCAGCCCGTGCGCGCTTTGGCCACGAGCTGCTTGAAGCGCTCCTCGTTGCGATATTTATCGATATCGACCTCCTGATCGATCCACAGCAGCGTCTGCTGGGGATGAGTCTGAAGCGATCGTTCAAAGGCCTCGTAGAACTCCGCCTTGCGATCGGCGACCGCATTGAACCATGCAATGTTGATGATGAAACTGTCGCGCGGCTGCAATTGCGGCTCGAGAGCTGCAAAGCGTTGCAGCCCCTCGTCGCGTTGTCCATTATGGATGAGATAGCCCGCGGTAACGAGCTCAATAGCGGACTTGTCATTCCCCTGGCTAAATTCGGCCGCCTTGCTCAGGCTCTTGAGGGCGAGATCGATTCGGTGGTCGTTCTTCTGCATGATCGCAAGCCCGTACATGCTTTCCGCAGTTGGAGCGAGATCGACTGCCTCCTGCATCGCTTGTCGAGCGTTGGAAAAATCGTGGAGGGAGCGATAGGCGTCGGCGAGCCGCGTCAGAAAAAACGGTTTGACAGTTTTGGGAGCGCGCTGGATAGCACCGAGCAATAGATCGCGTTGTCGTGCGTAGTTTCCCGCTTTTTCCGCAGCAGCCGCGTCGGTCAATACGGTTCGAAAGTCGAAGTAATTCTCCTTAAATGAACCGTATTGCCTTGCGTCCAGCTTCTCCTGAGTCTGATAGAGGTCGCGGTCGATTGCCTGGAGCCTATCGACAATCTGTTCGGCGCCAGCCCTGTCCGATGGAGAAAACCCAACCGTTGCCAATTGTTCGGCAGCGGCTTGTTTCTGGGTATCGAGCTGCCTGATCCTCGCTTCCGCATCCTCCGCCTTCTTGCTGAGCACGACGTAATAGTTCGACCATATCTTTTGAAGCGTCGTCGACAGAGCCACAGACTTCATGTAGTCGGCGAAATCGACCCGGAGCTTGATGTCCTTGTCCATCGCATTGGCGACGAACTTGCTGAGATATTCGACCTCAGCCTGCTTCTCTTGCAGCGCGAGGGCATGGTTGCTCTTTTCCCTTTCGAGGTCGAGCTGCGCGTTGCGATATTGCTGGTTGAAAATAACGGTGATCGCGCCTATCGCGACTGTTCCGATCAAGAACTTCGCGAACCCGACGTAAATTTGGAGTCGCTCGATTGCCGGATCGCTCTTCTTGTTTCCGCTGTCGGTTTTTCCTTCTGAGACCTCTTCGGCCACGACATCCCCCTCGTGAAAGAGTGTTCCAAGATTTTGGCGGTTGCTTCTGAAGACAACCATAGCGGGTTTAGGCTGGAAAGTAAGGCAATTATAAGTTGAATGTCGATTGGGACCGTCTGCCGCCGGCGATCAGGTCTGCGAGGATTTCGAACTCTTCAAAAGTTCGTCGGGTGAGGAAAGCCGCTTCTGCAGGAGCTGAGGATATCGACGCTGCGCGGCAATTCAGCGGTGGCGCACCGCGGAAGAGATCGCGGCAGATCAGGGCAAATAGAGGTATTGCAGCAGCGTGCGCCCGACCGCCTCCAGGCTTTCCGTTGCGCATTTGTCCTGCGTGTCGGCAGTCGTGTTGAACCAGGGCTCGTACTCGAAATCGATCACCAGGAAGCTTGGAATGCCGGCCTCTGCCAGTGCCGTGTGGTCGTCGCTGATCGGATAGGGCGTCGTTTTGGTCAAGAATGCCGTCGGGGCAATGCTTATTCCCGCGCTCCAGAACTTCCGTACCTCCGCCATGGCGCTGATCATCGAGGAGGGTTCGGGCTTGAGCTTGATGTTCTTGGCGCAGACCATGTCGAACACGACGGCCTTTTCCGGCTTGGTAGTCGGATAATAGTCCTTCAGATGCGCGACAAAATAAGGTGAGCCGAGAGCCCTCCATTGGGGATCGCCGGCGCCGAGAGATATCGGGCCCTCCTCGCCGTCGAAGAAGATCATGTCGATCCCGACCGGCGGCTTTGGCACAAGCGAGAGCACGCGCGCGGTTTCGAGAAGGACGGCCACGCCCGAGGCGGAATTGTTGGCTCCCGGCATCGGTGCTTCCGGATTCTTTGCGTCGCGATAGGCCTTGACGATGCTGTCGTAGTGGGTGGCGACGATGATACGTCGCATATTTTGTGGCTGCAGCCTCGCAATCACATTGGTCAGCGCATGCGACTTGCCGTCATTGCCCTTGTAGATCCAGCTTTGTGTCGAGACCGCCTCGACGCCGGTCTTTGCGAGCTCCGCTTTGATAAAGTCGATCGTCTGCTGGTGTCCCGGTGTATCCAGCGATCGCGGCACAAAGCGCAGTTGCTCTGCGATATTGGCCATCGCGCGCTGGCCGTCCCAGAGATCGGTGCGAACCTCGGCGCGCGTGGTGACAGGCGAGAGGACGAGCGCGAGTCCGATCGCAATCGTTGCGGCGAAATATAAGCGGGCGTGGGTCACTCTTGCCTCGTCGAACGCTATCGGCTCTGGACGGTTGCCTTGCCGGGCGGCAGCAAGAGGATGCCGGCGCAGCAAGCGAGCGTGAAGGCGAAGTAGTAGGTGATTGAACGCGAGCCAATGGTTGGGATCAACGTGAAGGTCGTGACCAGCGTGCCGATCACGTTTCCCACCGTCGAGACGCCGTATACCAGTCCGGCAATGTGTCCGGCCTCCTCCGCCGAGCGGGTCAACGTCGCGACCGCAATCGGCGAAAATGTGCCAAGCAGCGATAGCGGTATCAATAGAAGCGCGGTCGAGGCTAAAAGCGTGGCCCAGGGACCGTCGCCCAGCCTGGCGAGAATCTCGGACATTACCGCATCGGCTGATCCGGGGACGAACCCCAGATAGGCTGCCGCGATCATGACAGAAGCTGCAATGGTCCTTTGCGGATGAAAGCGGGACGCGATCGCGCTGCCGGCGAAATAGCCGATCGCGAGCGCGCTCAGCACCGTAGATATCAAGCTGGCCCAGGTTCCGATTCCGCCGCCGAAATACGGAAAGAGATAGCGGCTGCCCAGCATCTCGAAGCCCATCAGTACGCCGCCGATGACGAAGGAGCAGAAATAGATATAAAATGACAAGGCGCGGGAGACCGTGGTCAAGGCAACTTCCTGTTGTGTCGTTCAACGTTCTTGAGCGTCTCGACCGGCGCGAAATCGTCGGTCAGTATTTTGGCGTTGGCGTCGATGACCTTGCCGCCCTCGATCTGGATGTGCCGCCGCTCGGCCAGCATGTCCTGTAGCCTGTAGCGCAGGCCGTAATCTTTGTCGCGGTCGCGTGCCATCGCGGCGAGATCCTCGACGCTGCGCGGCGGGCTAGGATAGGCGATGGTGACGATATTGCCGTCGGCGCGGTAGAAGTCGAGTTCGGGGAAAACCGCATTGATCGTCTTTACCGCGGAATCGAACAGCATCGTTGACGGCTCGACGTTCTGGGCAACGACGCCGCCGTCGGCGAGGTGATCCTTGACGATCTGGTAAAACTCTTTGGTCAGCAGATGGAACGGCACGAACGGGCCGCGATAGGCGTCGATAAGAATAATGTCGTAACGATCCTTCTGCTCGTTCAGGAAAATCCGGCCGTCGCGGTTGACGACGTGAAAATTCGGTTCGTCGCGAATTCCGAAATACTTCTTGGCAAATTCGACAACTGTCGGGTCAAGTTCGACCGACGTGATTGAGACATTTGGCAAGAAGCGGTGCAGGTACCACGCTGTGCGGCCGCCGCCGAAGCCGATCTCGAGGATTGAGCGGACGTCCTTCGCATACATCAGGCTCGCGGTCATGTAGCGGGTATATTCGACCGGCAGATCCCTGTCATCGTTCGTATTGTAAACGCTTTCGGTGTAGATTCGTCGATTGTGCCCGAAAGTCATGCTCCGGTACGGCGGTTGCTCGTACACGTAAATGTTATTGTAGAGTGACTCCTTGGACTCCAGAAGATTTCGTGTGTCCTGCGCGGGAGAGGCGGCGCCAAAGGCGAGACTCGCAAGCACGCCGAAGGCAACTGAACGGCCGATCATCGATTTTCTGTTTCCGTTGGGTTGAAAAATTTCCAGGAAAGGCTGCTGCATCTTCCGTGGTTCTGAGCGTGAAATCGGAGGCGCGCGGCCTTCCCGATTTTGACGCCGCGCGTCCCCGGCAGCGCCCGTCCTTGCGACGCCCGCCCTTATAGATTATTGTAGGATGCGCGGATAGAGAAAATATCCGCGACAGGAACGGTCCATCAGCGTGACGAAGCGATACATGCTCTGGCTTGCCGCTGTTACGGTCGGGACTACTGGTTCGGTCGCTCTTGCATCTGAAGTTCCTTCGTCGCTTGCTCCTCTGCTGGAGCAAAAGGACAGCATCGTCTCCGACCTCGCGCGTCAGGTAGCCTATTGCAGTCAGCGACGGGACACGCAGCATCCGGCATTCAAAGGGTGCGTCGACTGGCACTCCTCGGTTCATGGTGTGTGGGCGCTCATCGCCTATGAACGGGCGACCGGCAACCGCCAGTATGCACCGATAGTGTCGTCGATCCTGGTCCCAGGTGCGCTGGCGCTGGAGCGCGATCACCTGAGGCAGTCGCCGCAATTTGAGATGCCCTACGGTCGCGCCTGGTTCCTGAGACTGGCGATCGATCATCACAAACTAACCGGCGTCGACGACTTGCTGCCGTTTGCGGACGAAGTCGCATTCAGCATGCGCGATCACTATCGCTCGCGCACCATCGACCGTTTTTCCGAAGCCTACCGAAGTGACTCATGGGCGCTGATAAACCTTTTGGACTACGCGCGGCATCGGCATCTTGCCGACCTCGAGGCGGAGGTGACGGGTTGGATCAAGACCAGTTTTGTCGATGCCAATCCGAAATGCTCGTTCGATCGAGAGCGCGGCGAGTTCATGGCAGTTTGTTCCAACTGGGCCGCGCTGGTCGCACGTGTGCTCGACAAGCAACCCTATTCGGAATGGCTGGAAAAGTTCATCGCGGCAAACGGACTTCCGGTCGCGATCGCCCGACCCGAGGGCGATCATGAGTACGGACTGAATTTCAGCCGGGCGTGGGGGCTGTGGGACATGTACGACAAGTCCGGGCGCGCTGATGTGATCAAGGCGTATGCCGCGCACCTGGAGCGCGGACTGAAGCCGGCCACGAACTATCGAGGCAGCTACATGGCGGTGGGGCATTGGGTTGCGCAGTTCGGCATGTTTGCCGTGCAGCCCCTTTTTGGGCCGGAGAAGGGCAGGTAGCACCAACCAACGGTCGGGCAACTTTCCGGTAACCCGCCGAGGTCGCATTGAAAATGCTTCCATCTTGCTGGCATGACCCTAAGCGTGTATCGACAGCCAGATGATCGGGGTATAGCGCAGCCTGGTAGCGCGGCAGTTTTGGGTACTGCAGGTCGTTGGTTCGAATCCAGCTGCCCCGACCAAAAAACTCATCAATTCAGTTAGTTGCTGGACAGGCTCCGCTCAAGCGCGGCGATGGAAGTCGCCCGCGTGCGCGGAGTTCGTTGCGGGTTATTCTGTCAGCTGCAGTTTGCGGATCATTGTTCGCCGAGTATCAAGGGGTACCGCGCGCGGGGCTAACCCCGCGGCGGCGCCATTTTGAAATGCTGTTTGGCATAGGCCACGATTTCGCGATCGGTGGGGTGGTCGGCGGCTTCGACCGCGACGATACGATCGCCGATTTTTGAATCCTTCTCGCGGATGAATTTTGCCAGCTCCGTCTTTGCGCCGGCAGGCCCGATGATCACGATCTCGCCGGCGTCGCTGACCGCGTTCATCGCTTGCGCAAGAAATTCCTTGTCAAACCCCGCATGCCCGCTGCCGATCGAGTTGGCCTTGTGGTGAAGATGTCGTGTCGGCATATGCGGATGCAGGACAACCTCGTCTTCGCCGGACAAGCCGATGTGGAACACCTTGGCCTGCGAATGATCGATCCAGACGATGGCGTGGAAGTGGGACATGTTTTTCTCCTGGCCGGGCGTTAAGTTGACCGCGGATTGATCTCTTCGCCGGACACGGAGACATAGACATTTTGGAGTTGAGATGTCAGGCGCATCCGCAGTTCGGTCGATTGATTCACGTCAATCCATCGAGTTCTGTCAGTGCGGCGCCTCCTCAACCGGCTTTCCGCCGCGGCCGAGGGCAAACAAACCGACGGGCCCTTCTACATAGAACTCCTGTCCGGTCATTTTGGCAAACAGGTCGATATTGTTGGTTCCGATCGCGCACCCGCCGAGCCCCAGGTCGGTCGCCATCAAATACAGCGTCTGCATCAATACGCCGACGTCCTTCAGGATCAGCGAGTAGGCCACCGAACTATATTTCCACGAGACCCGGCCAAATCGCGCGGCGATCGTGACCAGGATCTGTGGAGCGCCCGAGGCGCCCATGGCAAACTCGGCGGCCATCAGTTGGGCTTCGAGGTCCTGCGCGCGTGCCGGGATTGGCGTCAGCGCATGCCGCTCGGCGTCATAATGATAGAAGCCGCGCGCAAGCCCCTCACAATTGCCGACCGTCAGATAAAGCTCAAGCTCGTAGGCTGCGCCTCCCGATGGATACGGCCGGGCGGCGTAGGAAATTTCGGGACCCTCGTCGTCCATGTCGGCGCTCGTCCATTTCGACTGCACGCGCGCGGCGCTGTCGAGAAATCTTGCGAGCTCGGGAAGCGTGATGGGCCGTTCGTCGTCGAAGTCGCGTGTCGAGTGGCGTTCATGAAGAAGTCTGGCCAACGACGAGGGGGCTTCAGAAGGAGAGGCCACCACTTTACGCAAATCGATCGGCTCTCCGGGCCAGGGCGGCCGCACCGCCGGCAGAGGAGCAATGACGCCGGCATTTGAATACAGCCCGCCGATCGGGTTGGCTTGCCGCCCTTCGGTGCTGCGGGTGTGGAACAGAAGATCGTGGAAGTCCCAAAGGACAAGGCTATCGTCGCCTTCCGAAGCTCGCAGGCCGTCTCTGTCGGCAGTCGCGACCTTGAAGAGGATCTGGCAATCCAGCAGCAATGCGAGAAGCTCCAAACCGGGAAAGCCCGGTGCCTGGCGGAGCTTGCTGATCTTTTGCGGTGTCGACAAAATGGTCAGAGCAGCGGCGATCTTTGGGTCGCAAATTCTGAACAATGCGCCGGCGCGCGGCGATTCCAGCACCATCTCCTTGCCGCGCCGCCGCAGATAGGCAAACCGCGACAGGACGATCACGTCGGTATTGGAAAGCTTCGGTAGCCGCGGCCAATAATCGGGGACTTGCGGCTCGATGACGATCTGATCGGTGGCACGCGGGGGCCCGAAGCGATATTCGAGCAGGCCGGTTTGGGCCAATCGCCGGACTAGCCGATCGATTTCCTTGTCGGCCGCGCGGCCGGACGCGAACGAGGCGAGCGGCAGGCCGGTGCGCAGCTCCTGCAACGGGCCTCGGATGGCTGAGCCGAACTTCCCGAGGCCGACCGAATAGCCTTCGAAGCGCGCCGCAATGCTGCCGTCCGGCTGCGTCTCCAGCATGATGTGGCTGCCTAGACGGGCGGCAACGACCGCAGGCGCGATCCGACGCCCTCTTTTTTTTGCGGGAGTGGGCAAGCCGGCAAGACCCCTTTAGCTATGGGGAAGGAACGGTGTGAGCTCGCTTTCCAGCGCCGGCTGGTCTCGCAGCCCGAGCTTCACGGGAACGTCGTAAAGCCGGCCCGGCGCGAAGCGGCGATAGAAATGCCGCAGTCCGGGTACGATCACCCTGACAACGGGAACCTCGACGTCAGGCCGGGTCTGGTCGAGCAGAAGAAAATCAAGGCCTGCGCGTTTTGCAATCGCAACGCAGGCCTCCACCTGCTGGAGGGTGTTTTCGAGAGGACCGAATTTCGAACCTGAATCGAGAGGGGCCGCCGGCTTGCCGCTCGGGGTCAGGAACGGGTGTTCCTTCAGGTGCAGCGGATTGACCCTGTCGAGACTCGGTTTCTCGCCGGTCCCGCCGCCCATCAAACCGATCGACAGAAACTGATTCAGTTCGGTCAGCGTTCGCAACAACGCGATGCGGCTGTCGAAGTGTGCACCCGAGCCGAACTCGATGTTTTCATGACCGTTCTGAATCCAATGCAGCATCGCCACATAGGTCGGAACGCCGAGATCGCTGGTGATATCGAGCACCCAAAGCCGTCTTCCCTCGTCCGCGAGCTGGCGGTGCAAGTCGCGGACGTAGGAGTCATCGAACTGGCCGAGATCGAGCTCTTCCCGTTGCAATCGGTTGTACCACCAGATCGCGTATGCATCGCGTTCTACCAGCTCAAGGAACCCCTGAACGATGGCTTCCTGCAGCGTGTTGCCGGCGGCGCAGCCATTGGAATCGGCCTGGTAGGTGCCGGGGCCGCCGCCGTAGAAAAAATACATCAGGCTGGTCGGAAGATACTTAAAGCGCTGATCGCTAAGCGACCACACCGGGGTCCACTCCATTTTTCTGGAGGGATCAAAGGGAGCCGGGACCTGGTGGGATTCATCAGGTTCGTTTTCTGGCGCCTGGTATTGCGCGTCGCTGAACAACAGCACATCGTTGGGGTGAAGGGCTTCGCCCGCGGGGAAATCCGTAAAGCGCTTGGCCGTTCGGATCTCGTCGCCCTGGAAAATACCCGAATAGCGCTCGATCGCCTCCATCAGCGCACTGGCTTCCGCCTGCTCGGCCGTGGAGCCCTTGCCGAAACTGCCGCCCGTCAGCCCTGACCTGAGCGCGTCGATGGTCAGGGCCGGTCCGGAGAAGTTATGTCCCGCAAAAAAGTTGGTGTTCATCGGCAGATCGGCTTCGATCCGTTCGAGTCGCGTGACTACGCCCGTGAGCGGGCTCACATGCTTTCGGAAGCGCGCCACAGTAGCTCTCGACGACACGGTACGGTAGCCACCGCTCGTCACCATCAGCTTGGCGCCGGGACCCAGCTCGATCGGCGCGGGCGGACGGCGCGGATTGCGCAATTTCTTGCTGCCGCAGCTCGGACATTGCGGTCGCTTCGCCACGTAGTGCTTGATGACGCTCGCGCCCAACAGATCGTGGCTGATGATGTGATTATTCAAATCGGTCCGAAAGCCGGTGGCGATGGCCTTGGCAACCTCGAGGGCAGCGAACTGAATGGCGCCTTGCCCGAGCGGGCTGCGGACGAGCGGCGAAATGGCGACGGCGCGAGCTCCTCCGCGCTCAAGAAATCCCTTGATCTCGCGATTGCGGATCATGCGATCGAATAGACAGGTCCAGCACGGACCATTGTCGGGATTGAACACCGGCCCAACCAGGGGAAAGGCGCCCGAAGGTTGTACGAGAAGCCAGGGTGTGCGGTCTGACACCCGCCGTTTGTTCAATTCAGCAAGCCGCCGCTCCAAATAGTCGTTGGCCAGAGTGACGGTCAGGTCCGCATCGCGCTTGGAAACAAGGACGCCGAACTCGCTCAGCGCGTCGGCAAACTCTGCTGCACCCTGCACGTCGATGGCTTCGACACGCACGCGGCAGTTGGCGAGATTTTGCTCGGCCTGTCCGGGTGGCAGACCCAGGCTCGCCCAATAACCGGCGACTACGCCGGTGGACGCGGGCGACGCTTCGATGATGTATCGGCGTTCGATCAGCCGTTTGAGAGCTTCCTCGACCTTGTCGGGTGGAAAGCGCTTGGCGAACTCGGCGAAAAGTTGCTGAAGGCTCTTTCCGCCCTTGCCGATCGCGGTGGCCAGCGCGCAATAAAGCTCGCCGTGCAGGAAGAACTTTCGGTCTTCGGAGTAGAGGCAGACGGCGTCCGGGGGCAGGACATAGACAGTAAAATTCGGCGCAAACTGCGCGATATCTTTGCCGGCGCGGCGGCTCGGAGAGGTCTTGCGATTGCCTGTCATGATTTCAGCACACGAAGCTTGCGTACCACGCCGGTTCGCGGGCGCAAGACGTTTTCTTGGATCACCGAAACTCCCTTATTCTCCGGCTGGCGTGCGGGCGTTTCTTGATGGGGTGGGAGATTGGCTTGGTCGACATGCGCAGGCGGGTCGACGCACGTCCGGGACGACGCTGCCATACACAATGTATTGGCCGGGTCGACGTTGTCGAACCCGGCCAGCACAATTGACATCTATCGACGTAGGCCGTCGATCTCGACTAGCAGATGCGGCAAGCTCCCCATGAAAGGCAGCAGGCACCACCCCAACCACAGCCACAGCCTCCGCAGCCCCTGCCGCCGCAACCGCGGCAGCCTCTGCAGCCTCTGCAGCCGCCACAGCCTCTGCAGCCACAGCCACGGGCTTCCTGGACGCCGTGTTTGGCAGCAGCCGAGCTCTCTTTGTCGAAGACGTAGAACGTCGCCAGACTGACGTCGGCGATTTCCTCTTCACCGAGCGTGATCTGATGGCTCGGCGAATAATTCGACGTCTGAGGCTGATCGTTTACCGGTGCAACCGCTGCCGACGCGCCTCCTACTAGCGAAAAAGTCAAACCGGCCGCGCCCAATGCCGGCAGGGCGTTCGTCACTCGCTTTTTCTTCGAAGCCTGTTTAACTCGTGGCATATTCGAATCCTCCATTATCTCTCGCAAGTGGTTCGAGTTCGGTAAGTCTACTTCAAGGGTTGACTACTCGCAAGCTGAGGACAGTTCTAGAGCCGCCGAAAGCCCGTGAGTTGCCAAGATTTCACATTCATGAACGACCTCAATAACGCCGCTCATTCATGATCTATTCATCATTCGAGGCGGCGAATCCAAGTTGTCCCCGACCGTCCGAATAACAGGCAACTATCCGAGGGCTTCGGTAGTTCCGCGGCGCGCGAAAAATGCGCTGCGGCGATCATCGCAGATCGGCTTCCCCTCGCAAGCCCGACGGGGCAGGGTCGGCTTGGCAGATCGAACGAGGGGTGCGCTGTGGCCGTTCTTGCATCGGCTCCGGCTCCCCGTTATTGAGCCCGTGCGATCTGGTCTTCGATCGTGCGCGCCGGACTAGCCGCCGGTTGGCTATATCTGGCGCTGCGGTAATTTGCAGGCGCGAACGGAGAATCGGATTTTGGTCGACTATGCCGGATGCTTCGCCTGGTACGAACTGATGACCACCGATGTGGCGGCGGCCGAGGCGTTTTACCGCAACGTTGTCGGCTGGGAGACGCTGGACGCGTCGACGCCTGATCTCGCTTACACGTTGTTTACGGCCGGAAAGGCCCCGCTCGCCGGGCTGATCGAACTGCCTGAGGCGGGCAGGAAACAGGGCGCTTGGCCGAGATGGATGGGGTATGTCGAAGTCAACGACATCGAGTTGACGGTTAGCCGGATCAAGCATCTCGGCGGAGCGGTGTATGTTCCGCCAACCGACACCAACATCGGCGTTATTTCGGTCATGGCCGATCCGCACGCCGCAACATTCGGGCTGGTCAAGGGGCTGAAGGCTGGCCGACGACAGCCAGCGGAGTCGGGTAAACTGGGGCGCGTGGGTTGGCACGAATTGCACGCCGCAGACCGGGAGAAGGCGTTTGCTTTCTATAGCGAGGTCTTTGGCTGGCAGAAGGCAGATACCGAAATCAACCAGACGGTCACGTATCAGTTGTTTTCCGCCGGTGGGCAAACGATCGGCGGAATGTTCACAAAGCTTCCGGACGACCCGCTGCCGTACTGGCTTTTCTACTTCAACGTCGAGGACATCGATGCCGCCGTGGAGCGCGTTACGGCTGGCGGGGGGAAGGTCCCGGAAGACGCGGTTGATTTGCTGGGCGGCAGCTGGATCGCCCGATGCGTCGATCCCCAAGGCGCTACGTTCGCCCTGCAGGGCAAGCGAAGTCATGACTCCAAGCTCGGCTGGTCCACGGAGTGGAAGGGATTTTCCTCACGCGGCAGATTGCTGGCTCCCAAACGCGACCCGGAACCAACCTCCGAATAGCAGACGGTCGGGCTTGGTCAGGCCGCCTTGGCCGCCGGCGCCTTTGGCAACGGCTTGTCCTGCCTCTTCGACCAGGAGATGTAGTAGGCGACGATCGTCATGATCGCTATTCCCGTCACGCTGACAAAGAGCTGTGCGAAGAAGGAACCGGAGCTCAACATCAATTCAAAGTGACCAACAAAGGACAGGAAGACGCCGACACAGAAAACCGCAAGCGACTGCTGACCGCAGACGATAAGCGGATCGAACATCTTCCATTCCAGGCCCGGCCATTCCTTGGGCACAAACCGGATGACGAGGATCACGATCGTTACAAAGTGCAGGAAACGGTAGGGCGCCAGATTGGTCTTGTCGTTGGGGTTGAAGGTCGAATAGAGCCAATCCGGGAACATGGCGCCGAAGTCGGGAAACTTGCCCGCCATGGTCATCACCATCGCAAAGAACAGATAGGCGAAGCAAAGATAGAGCGTGATCGGGGAATCGATAACCGATCGCGACTTCTTGGCTCCGCCGAGCGCGCACCAGGAGCCGAACACGAACAAAACCTGCCAGCAGTAGGGATTGAAGTACCAGCTGCCGCCGGGATAGGCCGCGAAATTCCAACCGAAGTATCGGGCGGTAAGCCATAACAGGATGGACACGATCATTGTCAAATCAGGTTGACGCAGCATGATCCACAAAACCGGTGGGAAGAATCCCATCAGGACGATATAGAGCGGAAGTACGTCGAGATTGACGGGCTTGAATTTGAGAATCAGGCCTTGGCGCAGCGTCTCGGTCGCATGGTCGACCAGCCCGGCCACATTGAACTCGTTGATCATCTCGGAATCGCCAAAGCGCAGCGCGAGATAACTGATCGAGGCGATGTAGATCACGAACAGAATGATATGGGCGACATAAAGCTGCCAGACCCGCTTGGTCAGGCGCGTAGCGCCGATGATGAAGCCACGCTCGAGCATTATTCGCGCATAAACGAAGGAAGCCGTGTAACCCGAAATGAACACGAAGAGATCGGCCGCGTCGCTGAAGCCGTAGTTTCGCGTGGTGATCCAGTTCACGACGTTATCGGGAATGTGATCCAGAAAAATCGCCCAGTTGGCGATCCCACGAAACAGGTCGAGGCGGAGGTCGCGTCCTTTTTCCGGCAGGGTGGCGTTGATTCTCATGGGAGCCGTTTCGATGTCATGCGCCCGAAAGCACCGAGCAGCGGGGAGCCGTCGCGCGAGCCGGCAAGATTGTCACCCGGCCACATAATGATTATACCATTCTGGAAAATGTTACAGATGAGGCTGGGGAATCACCGAGATTTGTGAAGGGTGTCACTATACTATTCCGGCCTTTTTCACCACGCGCTCCACACCGCATTCCCAATAAGGGGGTTTGACCGTCCATGACCGCACGCATCTTCAAGCCCGCCAAGAACGCGATGCAATCGGGCACTGCCATGACGAGAGAATGGCAGCTTGACTATGAGCCGGAACAGCCGCGCGTGGTCGAGCCGTTGATGGGCTGGACCAGTTCGGGCGATATGAAGCAGCAGCTCACACTGCGCTTCGAGACCAAGGAGGAGGCCGTGGCGTATTGCGAACGTGAGGGCATTCCCTACCAGGTATTCGAGCCGAAGGAGCCGGCGCGCCGGCAGGCGGCCTATGCCGACAATTTCGCTTTCCGGCGCGGCGAGCCCTGGACCCACTAGACCGTTTCCATGCAACCAGACCCGTTGGATCTGATCCGGGAGCGGGCCGGGCCCGACGCGAAGAAAAGACCTCAAGACAGAAGACTAAAGTGATAT
>Ga0210390_10002467_pt1 | contig 16420 bp, 16 predicted proteins | sample IncBWH11OmetaG_FD_161050 | JGI IMG/M metagenome (GOLD analysis project Ga0210390, IMG submission 161050) | Forest soil microbial communities from Barre Woods Harvard Forest LTER site, Petersham, Massachusetts, United States - Inc-BW-H-11-O ... | reverse complement strand
CGCCGCCAGTCTTGGGATGGAGAAGGTCGTTTTTTCACTGTGCGGGTAATGCAGTGCACTGGCTAGAGTGCCTAAGGGTAGGTAGGAGCGCTGGGGCACAAAAAGAATGGGCCCTTTGCCAAGGCTGATTTCGCCCCGGCCGTAGGGCCAGATCCCGGCAATAGCGCGCAGCAAGGTGCTTTTGCCGGCGCCGCTAGCCCCGGCAATCAGCACCGCTGCTCCACGGACCGGAGCAAAGTTCACTCCGCGCAAAAGCGGCGTACCATCGGGCATATCAATGTCTAGCTCTTTGAGAGTCAGGCCAAAATTCCCACGGCGAAACACGATCTGCCGGGGTGCTCGCATCCCCTGGTGAACTGCCTGCAAACGCTCTTCGAACCCGCCTAAGCGTTCAGTCACTGCCTGCCAGGCGGCGATGTCAGCGTAGGAATTAATAATAAAGGAAAGGGCGTTCTGGACAAAAGAAAAGGCATTGACCGCCTGCATCAGGCCGCCCAGCCCGATCTGCTTGAGAAAATAACGGGGCGAGATGACCACCACCGGAAAGATCACCGCCACCTGTGCGTAGCTTAAGGTAAACCAGGTCAGGCGCTTTTGGCGTTTCATAATCTGGCGGAAGTTTTCAAAGACACTGCCAAAGCGCTCCTGGCAAAGCTTAAGCTCGACCGGTTCGCCGCCGTAGAGGGCAACACTCTCAGCGTTTTCTCTTAAGCGCACCAGACCGAAGCGGAAGTCGGCTTCAAACCGCTGACGAGCATAGTTCAAGGGGACCAGAGGTTGACCGATTTTGACTGTTAACCAGGTCCCGATGCCCGCATAGAGCAAGGCCGCCCAGACCAGATAAGCAGGGATATGCAGGGTGACCCAGGTGCCAATGGGCAGATCGGCGGGTCCGGACAATCCCCACAAGATAACCAGAAATGAAATTAAGGAAACCACCGAGCTGATCAGGCCCACCGAGAGGCTCAGGACAAAAGTAGTGAATTGGTTGAGATCATCGGCGATACGCTGGTCGGGGTTGTCAGTCCCGCCGCCCAGCTCCAATTGATAATAAGCCTGCTCCGCCAGCCAGGCCCCCAGATATCGGGTCGTCAACCAGCGGCGCCAGCGAATCTGGAGCATCTGACTGAGGTAAAGGCTATAAACCGACATCGAAATGGCGAAAAACACTAAAATGCAGAAAAAGCCAAGCTGCCGGAATAACTCCCCACGATCGAAGGCCTGCAGCGCGTTGTAGAAGGAGCGGTTCCACTCGTTGATCCGCACGCTGATGTAGACGTTACCCAGATTAAGCCCTATGACCCCGAGGAGCAGGGCCCACGCAGACCACTTTTCCTCCGATGACCAATAGCTTTTAGCGAGGCGCCACGCAGCGCGTGCGATATTTCGCCTCAGTCGCATTGTGGGCGTGGTTCGCTCGCTTCCAGGTGGGCTGAACGCGGATCAAATTCTCGGAGGGTGCACATCATTTACAGCGGAGAGATCGAGCTCCGTCACGCTCTTCCTCGATATTGTATCAAATCATTTAGCTAATACAAGATATTGTGTAATTATGCGTCCAGCCCTGTTTTCTTCTGAGTTGGACACAATTTTCTCGCAGTCATCATTGGTGGATCGAGTGTCATCCCGTAAATAGCAGCTCGTAAAAAGCAGTTACTGTGCCGGAGGCCACTTGGCCGTATTTCCACGTGTCCGAGGTGGGTTAGCGGTAGGAGCGCCCATATTTGTGTCATACGGTTCAAGCGAGCAACGCCAAAAAACAGTCAACGGGCCCCGACTTGCGGCCCACTTTATTCGCAACAAAATACCTGTTATTTCGGGGACCGGACACTAAAAAGTAACGTGCATATGAAGCGAAGATTAAAAGCTGGCATGGTGGGCGGCGGCCGCGACGCATTCATCGGTGGAGTTCACAGAATGGCGATGCGGCTTGACGGAAAAATAGATCTGGTAGCAGGCGCGTTCTCATCGAACGCCGAGAAATCGAGACTTTCCGGCGAGGATCTACTGTTGGACCCAAATCGGGTTTATCCGGATTACCAGACGATGGTGGAACGGGAACTCCAATTGCCAGTGGGTGAACGGATCGATTTCGTTTCTATCGTAACACCCAATCGCACACACGTGCCGGTGGCCAAGGCATTTCTGGAAAGCGGATTCAATGTTGTGTGTGATAAACCGCTCGCTTTTAATCTTGAGGAAGCCGTTGAGTTGGAGCAGCTCGTTCGGAGAACGGGGAAGGTATTTGCCTTGACGCACAACTACACCGGCTACCCGATGGTCAAGGAAGCGCGTGAACTGGTTCGGAGGGGCGAACTTGGCAAACTGATGAAAGTTGTTGTGGAGTACCCGCAAGGTTGGCTGATCAATCCGATCGACGAGGAAGGTCAAAAACAGGCCGCCTGGCGGACGAACCCGGAGCAAGCAGGCGCGTCAAGCTGTGTCGGCGATATCGGAACCCACGCCGAAAATTTAACCCGGTATATCACCGGTCTCGAGATCGACGAGATATGTGCTGACTTCACAACTTTCGTCAAAGGCCGTCTCCTTGAAGATGACGCGAATTTGCTCGTTCGCTTCAAAGGCGGTGCGAGAGGTGTTCTCTATGCTTCGCAAATTTCTGTCGGCGAAGAAAACAGTTTAACTATCCGGGTCTACGGTACCAAAGCTTCTCTGGAGTGGCACCAGGAAGACCCGAACGATTTGATCGTGAAGTATCCTGACGCGCCGCGTCGCGTTTATCGACGCGGTAACGCTTACCTCAGCGATGTCGCGAAACGGTTCACTCGGATTCCGGCCGGTCATCCGGAGGCTTTTCTTGAGGCTTTCGCCAACATCTATGTCGAAGCTGCGCGAGCGATTGACGCGGAGATCAGTGGTCAGCCGATTCCTGTCGACTGTGATTTTCCCACCGTTAAGGATGGCCTGGAAGGCATGCTTTTTATCGCGACCGCAGTCCAGAGCGCAAAAGGTGGAGCGGTCTGGACCAAGATGGCGAACGGATGAGAATCAGCAAACGGGGTTCAACTTAGCGACCCCGTTTCGTCTCCGTGGCAGCCATTCCATTTCAGATCGAACTCGAAGAAACGCCCCACTTGGCACCGAAGACAAACTCTTTGAGCGGTTTGCGAGGGCGCCGGGCGGTGTCTCGGGCTCGCATCGCCTCGGGCAACGCCGCAGGGTCGCCGGCGTAGCCGATAGCAATCGCGGTGAGAGGCTCGTACCCTTCGGGCACCGAATATAGATCTCGAGCCTTATCGGGCAAAATGCCGATCATTTGATGGACAGAGAGACCTCGTAATGTCGCCTCCAGCACCAGGTTGCCTGCCGCGAGGCCGAGATCATGATGAGCCGCAAGATTTGGTTCGTTATTGTGTGCAAATTTGAGTCTTGTGACCCCCAGGACCAAGACCGAAGCCGCTTTGGCCCAGGCCTGATTTCCTTCAACAAGGCATGACAACAAGCGCGCGAATTCATCGGCGTCTTCTTTTTTCGCAACGATATAAGTCCAGGGCTGCGCGTTGTAAGACGAGGGCGCCCAACGGGCTGCTTCAAAGAGCGACCGTAGATCCTCGTCGCTCACCGAACGGTCGGCAAAGCTGTACGGGCTCCATCGGTTCGCAAACAAATCGTGTATGGGATGATCGGTCACGGCTTTCATAGTTGCTGGTGCGTAGGGAGGAGACGGGAGAGGTGGAGAGATGGAGTGTTGGAGTGTTGGAGTTCGGCGTTTCAGCTAACTGACACTGACACTGACACTGACACTTTTCAGAGGGGCCGCCGTCCGCCCGCTGAGTAAAGGCGGACGGCGCCGTCGATCGGTCGGTTAGCCGTTTGTCGCTTTCAGCGAAGCGATATCGATGACGAAGCGATATTTGACCTGTCCTTTGATTGTCCGCTCGTATGCTTCGTTGATCTGTTGGATCGGGATGACTTCCACGTCGGAGGTGATGTTGTGTTCGGTGCAGAAATCCAGCATTTCCTGTGTCTCGGCGATCCCGCCGATCATCGAGCCGGCAATACTCCGTCGTCGGGGAACCAGGCTAAAAGCCGGAATTGAGATTGGTTCAGATGGCAAGCCGACCAATATGTACGTGCCGTCCGTCTTCAGGGTGCTGAGGTATTTCTCGAAATCGTGCGTCGCGGAAACCGTATCCAGGATAAAATCGAAATACCTGTCGTATTGCTTGAAGACATCCGGATTAGAGGTCAGGGCGAATCGTTGCGCGCCTAAACGCTTGGCATCTGCCTCTTTGGACGGAGAAGTACTTAGCATCGTCACTTCCGCACCGAGAGCCGCGGCGATTTTGACACCCATATGTCCCAGTCCACCCAAACCGAGGACGCCAACTTTGTGTCCTTTGCTCACCTTCCAGTGGCGAAGCGGGGAGTAAGTCGTAATGCCCGCGCACAAGAGCGGCGCTACACCTTCCAGAGCCAGTTTGGGCGAAACCCTGAGGACATAATTTTCGTCTACCACGGTTTGCGTGGAATAGCCGCCGTAAGTCGGTGTTTTGTGATCTTGCTCGTAACCGTTGTAAGTGGGGCTCATCCCTTTTTCACAATATTGCTCCTGACCGGCGTTGCATTGTTCGCAATTTCGACACGAATCAACAAAACATCCGACACCGACCAGGTCGCCAACTGCGAATTTTTTGACTTGGTCGCCTGTCTTGATCACCCGCCCCACGATTTCGTGCCCTGGCACCATGGGATAGATCGAGCCGCCCCATTCATTGCGGGCTTGATGAATGTCGGAATGGCAGACGCCGCAATAGGAAATGTCGATCTGTACATCATGGGCTTGTACGTCCCGGCGCTGGAAGCTGAAGGGCGCCAGCGCGTCGGTGGCGCTTTGCGCGGCATAGGCATTAGTGTTATTCATAAATTGCTTATCGTAACTTGATATAAAAATGTACTCCTAATCGTTTCTTGGTGAGCACGCTCTCATTGAGGATCCGCGTATTCTCTAGTCGAATCTGAGCGTAGTGCCTCATCGAAATTATAGGAGCGATTCCATTTATCAAGTAAAGTCGAGCTTGTGCCGCCATCCTCAGGGGGTGGCTGCACGGGAGCTGAGGACTGTTGCGACAATCATCATTGAGAGACGCCGCTGAGACAAACGTACGAATTCGTTCGATAACTGATAAAATTCTTTTTCGCTGATGAACATTCGGTCAGCAATCAACTTCACCCAACGCGTGGCGATCGCGGCTCTTTGCTGTTTTCATAGTTTTGGCGCCGCCGGTTACGTTGCCACGGCGATCACGCGCGCGCGTGATCTGGGAGTGCCGTTTGAAGGCACGCCTGGCCGTCTCAACGCTATTACGGATGTCCCCGGGGTCGAGGTTGGCCAAACCACGCTGGTGGAAGGCGAGGGGAAACTGGTTGTCGGCCAAGGACCGGTTCGCACCGGTGTCACCGCCATTTGGCCGCTCGGTAAGGAGAACGGCAATACGCCGGTACCGGCTGCGGTGGATTCTTTTAACGGCAACGGAGAAATGACGGGCGCTGCCTGGGTGCAGGAGTCGGGCTTTCTGGAAGGGCCGGTGCTGCTGACCAATACGCACAGCATTGGCGTCACCCATGACGCGGTAATTGAATGGGGCACCAGGAGGTTCCCGGACACGGAATACTTCAGTCTGCCTGTGGTCGCTGAAACCTGGGATGGTGAGCTCAATGACATCAACGGTTTTCACGTGAAAAAGGAGGACGTATTCAGCGCCCTTGATCGAGCTACCAGCGGACCTGTCGAGGAGGGCAACACGGGTGGCGGAACGGGGATGCGCGCTTTCGGATTCAAAGCAGGGACCGGTACGGCCTCACGCGTGATCTCAATCGCGGAGAATCGTTTTTATTTGGGAGTGCTGGTTCAGGCGAATTTTGCGAGGCGCGACAATCTCATTGTGGCGGGCGTACCGGTTGGAAAAGAGATCACCGATCTTCAGCCGGTGATTCATCGGGAGTTTGAAAAAGAGGGTTCGATTCTGGTTGTGATCGCGACGGACGCGCCATTGCTCCCACAGCAACTGAAACGGGTCGCCAAACGGGCAGCGCTCGGCGTGGCGCGCACGGGCGGCGTCAGCACGAATTCGTCTGGCGACTTGTTTATTGCTTTCTCGACCGCAGTTCCGCTAACGACTGGAATTCGCCAGCAGTGGTCAACACTCAGAAACGATGAGTTGGATCCGTTGCTTGCCGCGACTCCTCAGGCGACGGAGGAGGCGATCGTCAACGCGCTGGTTGCGGCAAAAACGATGAAGGGGATCAACAACAATACCTTCTACGCGTTGCCGCACGATCGATTGCGTGAAATCCTTCGTAAATACAATCGATTGATCGGCGATTGAGGCTTGTATGCGAAGCGTCCCCGCTTTGCCTCAGGGATCGAAGAAGCAAAGCGGGACGCTTCGCATACATCGCTCAGTCCCCCGTCACACCGTAGTATTCGAGCAACTTGACGACGCCCAGGATCAGCAACACCGGTTTCGATAGTACAAAGGTCATCTTGAGCAAAAAGCCCAGCAACTTCCCGAGGGGCAGAAAGCACAAAAGTAACCCTGCTCCGAAAGCCAGAATTATAGCCTTTATGGGCTCGCTGCGAATCTGCTCTGCAAGCGTATTCCAAATTGGACACTCGTTGTTAGCCATGGACAAGGGTACGCCTGAACCATGCCCGCGCGCTACTTCCTCGTTGCGTTAAAATCCTCGGCGAATCAGGGCACCTGTTCCGGATGATATTTTCGCCAATAGCGAGCTAATCCAGCGACGCTCATCGAAGCGGGATCCGCCTGTTCGTAAGTCGCCAAGTCTTCATTCGGAGTTCCGTCTTTCAGAAGTTCCTGCACGGTAAAGCGCTCGAACTCCGGAATGATCTCCGTTTCGGGTTTGCCCTCCAACAATCGTTGCTTCATCCAATCCGCCCAGGAGAACAACCGCCTCTCCAGGGAGTCGAGACTTCCCAATGGATCATCGATTTTCCCGAAATGCGTGATGTGGAGCGAGTCCGGTCTGAGGGCGCGGATCTTGTCGAGTGATTCTTTCCAGGATTCCAGGTGAATGTCCGGCGGAGGAAACGGCGGGATCGTTGGTCCTCCCCGAATGCGAACCCCTGCGACATCGCCGGCAAACACCGTCCGCTCAGACTCCAGCCAATAGGAATTGTGATGCTGTGCATGGCCTGCGGTGTAAAGGACCCGGAATTGTTTGGAACCGAATCGCAGCTCGGCGCGATCTTCGACGGCAATCACTTGGTCTTCTGCAATTGGTCCGGCCGCTCCCCACAAAGAGTTCATTTTGTTACCATAGATCCTGGCCGCGCTCCCGACCAACTTGGAGGGATCGACGAGGTGGGGTGCGCCTCTCGGGTTGACATAAATTTTTGTCCCAAATTCTTTGGCCCATCGCCAGGCGCCTCCGGAGTGGTCAAGGTGAACGTGAGAAGCCAGGAGATGGTGGACATGGGCTGGATCAAATCCGAGTTTTCGGATGCCTGCGACCACCGCGTCAAAGACGGACTCCGGGCCGCTGTCCACCAGAAGCAAATCCCTAGGCCCGCATTCGACCAGCGCAACGCAAATGACGTCAGGTGTTCCAAGGTGGAGTGTGTCGATCAGGTGAACCATCCTGAGAAGTGATTAAACGGAGAACTCTTTGGATGCCAGCGATTAGTCTCGGAGCCTTTTTCCGCTCATTAAAAACGGTCGATGCCACCTCAAATTAGCTGACTTCGCCGGCTGGTCCGCTTATTTAATTGATTCGTCGGGAAGAAATCCAGTATGCGTAGCCCAGTTATTTGCAGCAAATGAACCACTTATTGCGACGGTTGAAGGGAGGCAGGTTGGTTGTTTTTGGTTTTCTGTGCATGGCAACCAACTCCGTGTGGGCGCAAGATCACCATCCAAAGATGACCTCACCGCAGCAATTGATCGCGAAACAGGCGGCTCCCGTGGTCAATAAAAGTGTCCTGGCTCAAACGACTCCAGACAATGCCTCAGTGCTCGTTTCGCTGTCGAGGCAGAGGGCTTACTTGTACGCGGGAAATCTAGTTGCCATTGATACCCCTGTGTCGTCGGGAAAAAAAGCCGGATTCACACCTACCGGAAGTTTTGCCATCATGCAGAAAGATCCCAACCACCGGTCTAATATCTACGGCAACTTTTTGGATTCGAGAGGACGGGTGGTTCGAGGCGGGGTTAGTGCACGAATTGATTCGGCACCGAGCGGCAGCCATTTTGAAGGAGCACCGATGTTTTACTTTATGCGGCTAACGTCGGAAGGGGTTGGAATGCACATCGGGATTTTACCGGGGTATCCGGCCTCCCATGGATGCATTCGTCTGCCGGCCGAAATTGCTCCTCAGATTTACGCGCACGTCAAAGTCGGTACCCCGGTGCAAGTGGTAAACTAGGAATCGCTTTAAAGACATGTCAGCGGTGACTGTACAGCGTTACGGTTTCTCTGACTCCAGCTTGACAAGCGGCTCCGCAAGCATAATAGAAGGCTCTACTCCCCATGGCTCCCCCCAGCAAGTTCAGCTTCAGCTTCTCCAAATTTCCTGAAGGCGGATTAATTCTGGCAATTATTGTCCTCGGCCTGTTATTGGCCGTTTTTGGCGGCACCGTTCAGCTTCCAAAATTTCAAAACAACGCCGGCAAACAAGAACGGGTTTTTGAGACCGGTCCGGACGGACAGAAGAAACCGGCTTTCGTCACGGTCAACAAGTTCTTCAATCCGCGGACTCTGATTCAGATTGCGAAGGACACCAGTTTCTTCGCGATTATGGCCGTGGGAATGACCTTTGTCATCATCACCGGTGGCATTGATCTTTCCGTCGGCGCGACCTACGCGCTTGCTTCGGTCTGTGGAGCGATCGTTCTCGCGCAATTCGGGGGAAACGGCGGACCGGGAGCTGTGCTTATTGGAATTCTGGTCACGATCGGCGTTGGCATCCTGGGCGGCCTCCTGAACGGATCGATGATTGTGGCCTTCAACGTCCACCCGTTCATTATCACGCTTGGCACGATGGCTATTTATCGGGGCATCGCGTTCGTCCAGACCAACGGCCAGTCGATTGGCGGTTTTCCAGAAGCGTTTCGATCGTTTGTTCGCCAGGAAGTCAATGGTCTAAGTCTTGTCCCGCTGATCGTGATGATCATCGTCATGATTATTGGCGGCATCTTCCTGGCTAAGATGGCCATCGGTCGAAAAGTCTATGCAGTCGGCGGCAATGAGACCGCGAGTCGCTACAGCGGCATCCGCGTCGGCTTTGTGAAGATTCTCGTGTACACCATCTCGGGTCTGACGGCTGGAATCGCCGCTGTGTTATCTTTAGGCTACTATGGCGCAGGTTCCTCCGGAGACGGTCAAGGTTACGAATTAAATGTGATCGCTGCTGCGGTAGTGGGCGGTGCTAGCCTCGTTGGAGGCAAAGGCACGGCCCTCGGCGCCTTGCTCGGTGCCGTCATCCTGCAAATGATCTCGAACGGTTTGGTCATTCTCAACATCCCGCAAAATTACAGCCAGATCGTAATTGGTCTGGTCGTGATTGCCGCGGTGTTGTTTGACCAATTTAATGCCTGGATGGCCAATCAACGTTTGTTGGCCAAGACAGGTCGTATTAAGAAGGAGATGCTCGCCTCCAGCGAGACTCCAGTTGCTACAACTCCCCAACCAAAATGATCAGGAAAATAAGTCTAACCATCACAAGCCTTCTCGGCTTGGCGGCTGCTACCGGTTTAGCTGCCGATAAAACCTATACATTTGGCGTCATTGCCAAATCCAATAATAACCCCGTATTCCAGGCCGCTAAAACCGGTGCTGAGGACGAAGCCGCAAAGCTGAGCAAGGAACACGGTGTAACCATCAAAATCGACTGGCGTACGCCGAATGAGGAGGACCCTCAGAAGCAGGCCGATGCCGTGGAGCAATTGGTCAATGCAGGCGCCAACGGAATCGCCATCAGTTGTTCGGATGCGAACAAATTGACCGATGCGATCGACAAAGCCGTGGACAACGGGGTACCGGTAGTCACCTTTGATTCGGATGCCCCGAAGAGCAAGCGTCTGGCCATTTTCGGTACGGACGATATTGATTGCGGCAAGAAAACAATGTCCGAGCTGGCAAAAGTCATGGGTGGCAAAGGAACCGTAGCAATCCTGGCAGGAAACCAGAACGCTCCGAACCTGCAAAAGCGCGTTGAAGGAGTGAGGGAAGAAGCAAAAAACTATCCCGACATCAAAATCCTTGACGCGTATTACCACAAAGAGACTCCTCAGGATGCCGCTGCCAAGGTAGAGCAAGTGATGCAGGCTCATCCGGAAATCACGGGTTGGGCGATGATCGGCGGTTGGCCGCTATTCACCGACAACGCTCTCAAATTCGCTCCTGGCACAGTGAAGGTGGTCGCCGTCGACGCCTTGCCGGCCGAGCTTGGATACCTGAAGAGCGGTCACGTCCAGGTTTTGCTGGCGCAGCAGGTTTATGAATGGGGCACCAAGTCTGTCGATATGCTGTACGACATGGTAGCCGATAACAAGAAACCAGCTTCGACTTTCGTCAAAGGAGAGCTGATCCCAGTCACGAAGGATAACGTGGACGAGTTCGCCCAGAACTGGGCGAAGTGGCTCCCGAAGAAATAAGTGTCAGTGCCAGTGTCAGTTTGGAGCTCCCGGGTAACCGGGAGCTCTTTTTTTTCTGCCGTGCCCTGGCCACTTCGGGCCACAGATTGGAACGTCCAAATAACAGGCCGTGGGCTGACTGATCGAACCTCACTTACCGGCGGCTGCGCTCTCCTCATCCCGGATTCTGCAACTCCTGAACTCCTGCAACTCCTGAACTCCTGCCCTCAATTATCTTCCTCCTCAGCATCTCCAAGGCGTGCTGAGTGCAGATGCGCTTAAAAGAAGGTCGGTCGGTAGGAAAGAACTCACTCTCGACCAAGGTCACGGATCCGCGATGGGCTAGCCCGAGAAAGACGGTTCCAACGGGCTTCAGAGTGGTGCCTCCGTCCGGGCCGGCGATGCCGGTGGTGGAGAGAGCGTAGGTTGCTCCGCTCCGCTCTAAGGTTCCTTCCGCCATCGCTTGGGCGACTTCTTTGCTCACCGCCCCTACGGTCGAAAGCAGCTCCGCCGAAACACCTAATGTCCGCATCTTGGCATCGTTCGAGTAGGTGACGTTTCCTTCCAGAAAAACGACCGACGATCCAGGAACGTCGGTGATCCTGTTTGCTAAAAGCCCTCCGGTGCAGGACTCCGCAGTCGCCAGGGTCGCGCTGCTTGAAGTCAGAAGTCCGACGACCACCTCTTCCAGTTCTTTATCGTCGGTCGTGACGATGTAGGGCCCAAGTTCCAACTGAATAAGCTTGTCGGCCGCATCGACGGCGGATTTCGGCCCAATCACTCTGAGGTCCACTTCACCCATGCGGGCGCAGTAGCCGAGTTCCAGTCCCGGAATGGCGAGAAGCCGTTCCCCTACGATTTTCTCGACCTGTGATTCACCCAACCCTGTTGTCCGATAGATCGTTGCCTGGAGATCGTGACTCCCGGCCAGTGATCGCAGGATTGGCAAAGCATAAGCATTGAACATCGGCCGAAGCTCGCGAGGCGGGCCGGGAAGCAGGAAGAGGTGTGGAATGCCGTCTCGTGCAGGGATGTAAATACCCGGCGCCGTGCCGTAGTCGTTCGGAAGCACCGTCGCGCCATCGGGCACATAGGCCTGGCGTCCGGTCCGATCGGTCATCTTCAGGCCGCGCCTTTTGAACCGTTCGCTGATCTTTTGGAAAATGGATTCGTCGTAGCGCAAAGGACGGCCGGTCAGTTCCGAGACGATCTCCCTGGTAACGTCGTCCGTAGTCGGACCTAGACCGCCTGTGACGAGAATAACATCGCACCGTGTGGCGGATTCCTGGATCGCCAGGCGAATGGAATCGCCGTCTGGTATAGTCGATTGTTGCTCCACTCGCAGTCCAAGCGGGAAAAGTTGTTGGGCGAGAAAAGAGAGATGGGTGTTGATCACGCTCCCGAAAAGGAGTTCCGTGCCCGTGTTCAGGACTTCCACGCGTGCGGCAGAGCTCATGATGGTTCCAGAAGGTGAATCCAATGCGTAATCATTTTGTGCAAAGGCCCATTTTGTTCGTTTTGGAAGATGTAAAGAAGGTTGGCCAGGATCCGGATCAGGATCAATTTGGGGTGAGCGGTTTGGAGATGATCCTTATTCAGAACTCGATTTTGATGCGATAAAATCTGTGCGCAATCACTGGTCGTCAAGATTCGTCCTTCGTGGAATGGATCAAGCAGGACGACGCCATGTCGGACCACGAAATGGCCGGGTAGATTGATGCCTTCGACCACGAAGGAGGCTCCTCGCCCAACGATCATGTACAAAAGGGAAAGTGAAATAGGAATGCCGAGCCTGGAGTCCATTACGCACGGAAGAAGGGAATTGCGTGCGTTGTAGTAGTCATTTTCGTTGCCGCGGAATCCGAGATCCTTGCCGAAAAACTGTGCCATGGCCATGGCTCTCGAAGTATCCGAGCCGCAAGGCGTTAGGCGATCGTGCAGTTCCCGGCTCCACGAGTCGATGGTCTTTTGGTAGGACTCGATATCGACACCTGGTTGAAAGATCTGAGCTAAATACCAGCACCCCCGTTCCAGGTCAGCCTGACTGGAAATCCGGCCGCAGATTTCTTCGAATGCCTCTTTTGCGTGCCGTATCTCGATTTCTGTGAGCATCTCTCGGACGTGAAGTGTGACTTGTTGATCAGCGGTCAACAACAGATCCCGCAGGTCCGGGATCGCCTCGGCGCCTCCTCGAACCAGTTGCTGTTTCGTTAGGTTAACCGTATCCGGATCACTGTCTTGGAGGAGTCGGATAATGGCCTCACGCTGCTTGAACATCGGGAAAGAAGTCAGCTCACTAAATTCAAACGCGGAGCATCGCTCCACAGGCTCTCCAGCGCATAAAACTCGCGTTTCTTATGAAGAAAAATATGCACCAAAACTTCCGAATAATCCATCACCAGCCATTGGCTGGCCACCGATCCTTCCGATGACAGCGGAGATATGGTGGAATGTTCCCTGACCCCTTCCCGGATACCGCTGTTGATTGCCTTTAAATGCGGTTCCGAAGTTCCGGAGCAGATGACAAAGAAATCGGTGAAAGACGAGATTCCGCGCAGGTCGAGAACCACGATATCCTCGGCTTTCTTATCTTCGGCAAGTCTAACGCAAAGGCGTGCTAACTCATCAGCTCCGATACACCTCTCCCCGGTAAAGTTTTTTCTCCTCGATATACTGCAGGACTTTCTCCGGAACCAGATACGAGATTGGCAAATCATTGGCAACCCTGTTTCTGATTTCAGTCGCCGACACATCGAATCGACGTCGGACCACCGGATATTTCACCTGCAAGGGCAGGTCTGAGCGGCTGAGTATTGCGAACTGCACCAGATGATTCAATTCCTCGAACTCGTTCCACTGGGCCAAAGCCGCAACATGGTCTTCGCCGACCAGGAAAAAAAGAATATCGCCTGGATGTTCGGCATGATAGGTACGGGCCGTGTCGATGGTGTACGAGGGAGCTTTTCGCTCAAGTTCAACCGGATCGACAAAAAAGGCAGGCTCATCTTGGACGGCGAGTGCCACCATGGCAACGCGATCTGCCGCCGGAGCGCCGGAGTGATTCGGCTTAAATGGAGACTCGGCCGCCGGAATGAAGATCACGCGATCGAGCGAGAGGTCTTCCAAAGCTTGTCGGGCCAGTATCAGGTGCCCGTGATGAATCGGGTCGAAGGAACCGCCGTATAACCCGAGTCTCAGCATTCGGGTAGTCTGCCACAGTTACACTGCCAAACGACTATCATGGTTACCCAGTGTCATCTCCCCTAAATAGCACCATGTCCACCAGAAAAGGATGGTTAACCAGGGCCGGACTAGTAAAATGCGGGGCAGCGTATGAAACGAAGCAGCTTAGGTCAACTTTTGCTTGTTGGTGTTCCCGGACTCGAGCTGGATTCAGAAACAGCCCATCTTATCCGCGACATCCAACCCGGAGGATTTATCCTCTTTGGTCGTAACATCCGCTCTGCGTCTCAGCTTCGTAAGCTCACGGATGATCTTAGGGACCTCTCGGAAATCGAGCCGATTATCACCATCGACCAGGAAGGCGGCAGGGTCTCGCGGCTCAAACTGATCGGCAACGAGCCGCCCAACGCTCAACAGCTCAGAACAAAAGGTAATCCCTTGCTCATTGCCGAACACGGCCGACTGACAGGTGAATTGCTCCTTATTTTCGGATTTAACCTGGACCTCTGTCCGGTTCTGGACATTTCTTTTGATGATGACGCCGACAACTCCCTTCGTGGCCGATGTTACGGGACGTCGGTGAGAGAGGTGATCGAGTTCGCCGGGGCATTTAATGAGGGCTTGTTGAACACCGGGATTTTATCGTGCGGAAAGCATTTTCCAGGTTACGCAGCTGCGACTCTGGACCCGCACCATGAACTGCCGCGCATTGATCGGACCCGCGAAGAGCTGGAAAAAACAGAACTCGCGATCTTTCGAGAATTCGCTCCCAGAGTCAGCAGTATGATGGTCTGTCATGCCTGGTACCCGGCGTTCGACCGTGAAAAGACGCCGGCCTCTTTCTCGCGTTCGATTGTGACCGATTTACTCGTTTCTGAGCTCGGTTTCGATGGGCTGATCATGACAGACGACCTCGATATGGGCGCAATCATCAACGAGACGGGCCTCACGGCAATGATGGAAAGTGCGATGCTGGCCGGCAATCATCTCGCGATGATTTGTCATCGCATCCACCTGATCAAGGAGGCGCTTGCCGCGCTCGAAGGAGTCGAGCGGACCGCTCTCGATCGGGCGTTATCCGGGGTGGATCGGTTCAAGCGCAAGCTGGCCATGCCAACGCCCTTCTCGGCGGAACGATTTCACACCTTGGACAACCAAGTCTGGGAGTTACGCGTCGCCACCCTCGGAGCAGACGCCGCGGCGCTGCGCAGTCCAGACGACGGAAAGCGTTCACCGGTGGAACTGTATTGAGAAACAGCTAAGTTCGGGTATTCCCCAAATGCTAAAAGAGATCGAGCAATTGTTACTTCTTCAGGAACGAGACCAAAAAATCAAAATGTTCAAAGCGGAACTTGAGACGGTTCCGTTAGAGCGACAGCGAATCGATCATTTGGTCGCGGCCAAAACCAGCGCTTTTGAGCAGGTCCGACAACGGAGCCGCGACGTCGAGGTCAAGCGGAAAATGCTTGAGTTGGACGCTCAATCCCGCCGGGATTCCATTGCCAAATACAAGGCTCAACAATATCAGACGCGCAAAAACGACGAATTCCAAGCCATTAGCCAGGAGATCCACCGCTTTGAGAAGGAAATCGAGCAAATCGAGGATCACGAGATTGAGTTGATGGAACAGACGGAGCAACTCCAGAAAGAAGCCGGGCAGGCCGAGCTGGATTTGAAAGCTGCAAAACGTCAATCGGAAGTGCAACACGCGGATTTGAAAACAAAAGAGTCAACCTTGGGAGAACGGTTGACCCTGGCTGAAGCCGAGCGCGAAAAGCTGTCTGAGGGGTTAGATTCGGACCTCCTGTTTCGCTACACGCGCCTCTTCGCCACTAAGGGAGGAAACGCTGTGGTGCCGGTCGAGCACGAGTTTTGTATGGGCTGCCATATGAAAAATACCTCGGCGATGGTGCACCGGGTAAGATTAGGTCGAGATATTGTGCATTGCGAGCAATGCGGACGAATTCTCTACTACGCAAATTGACGCATGGCCACGCAGAACGGCCGAAAAGGGTGCGGTTGTTGCGGCTGCGTTCTGGCGCTCTTCCTTTTACTTCTGGCGTTGGTGCTTGTTGGGGTTGGCTTTTCCTACTTTTACGCGACAAATAATCTAACCCGCACTGGCACAACGGGCCGGGTTCTTCTGCCTGCGACGGCCTTCAACCGGCAGATCTACACGACCGCCAGGCAGAAGTTCGATCAATTTTTTGCGGATCCCGCTGAGCGGAGCCTGACGTTATCCAATGCGGAGGTCAACGCGCTCCTGGCTGAGTCTCCCGAACTCCGCCTCTTTCATCGTGGCATAGTCGTCGCTTTCGATCACATCTCCGCACAGGTCAACGCCAGCGTGCCCCTGGATGTTCCATTTTTGCCTCGGCGATATTTGAATTGGTCTTTCGAGGCGCGTCCATCAATGCATGAAGAGGGATTGGAGCTGGACGTTTCGCGGTTCGAACGCGATGGAAAACCTATGGGAGCAGCCGAGGTCCGCCAGCTCCGAGCCGTGATCCTGCCGCTGATCGAACAGTTCCTGTCGAGCATGAACAAGATACGGGGTGATCGAGCGGTGCGCGACCTTCGGATTGAAAACGGCAACCTGATCCTCGGACGATAGGGGC
>Ga0210390_10002465_pt1 | contig 16428 bp, 13 predicted proteins | sample IncBWH11OmetaG_FD_161050 | JGI IMG/M metagenome (GOLD analysis project Ga0210390, IMG submission 161050) | Forest soil microbial communities from Barre Woods Harvard Forest LTER site, Petersham, Massachusetts, United States - Inc-BW-H-11-O ... | reverse complement strand
TCTATTTTCTTGACATATGTAACCAAAATATCTAAAATGGTTTCGTTGCAGGTCGAGGGAGACGATGATGACGAAGGCAAGGAAGAACGGACAGCGGGTCGGATACACCAGAGTCTCGACGGTTGACCAGAGTACGGCGCGGCAGTTGGACGGCGTAGAGCTAGATGAGACCTTCACGGATAGGACGAGCGGCAAGGATACGAACAGGCCCGCGTTGCAGGCCGCGTTGAAGCACCTGCGTCGCGGTGACGTGCTTGTCGTCCATTCGCTCGATAGGCTGGCTCGCAACCTCCGTGACTTGCTGAAGCTTGTCGAGGAGTTGAATGGGCGCGGGGTCGCCGTCGAGTTCGTCAAAGAGAAACTGGAGTTCGGGGATGAAGCGGCCTCTCCGATGGCCAAGCTTCAATTGCAAATGATGGGCGCGTTCGCAGAGTTCGAGCGTTCTTTGATCCGTGAGCGCCAGCGTGAAGGCATCGCCATTGCGAAGGCAAACGGTGTCTATGCTGGTCACGGTCGTCCACGGAAGATGAATGCTGCCACGGTAGAGATTATCCGTGGGCGCGTCGCGACGGGTGAGAACGTATCGGCCATCGCTCGTGAGTTCGGCGTGTCGCGTCCAACGCTGTACCGGGCGCTTGGCCACTAAGGGCTAGCGATCCATCTCTCCCAGGCTCGTGCTTTGATTGATCCGGCTGGGGCTGAGTAACAAGGCGCGGTGCAAAGATTGGTCAAGCAACAGGCGGCCTGAGTGTCGTCAGCCGGATGATGTGGTCGGCGTTCCAAGTTACCGATAACCGGACTTCACAGGGCATGATCTAAACTCTGGAACATGCAGGCCGCTATCGCACACTTTCTGATGCTTGTCTTTGCTGTTTTAATCGCAAGGCTGGGGTGGTTCATGGCTTACAATCCCACGCGCACCTTACGCTTCTTCACCTTCGGAACTGAGCCTGCGTTTGGTCACAGATTTGGCGTCACTTGGTGCAGGATCGTTGGTTGGTTTTTCTCCGTTGGCGGCAGCTTAGGTGTGCTCCTCTACCTCGCCTTGCTTGCCATCGACGTTTGGCGATCTCGTTAACCGAGAGCACGTGTCTCCCCAAAGGAACTTACTGAAAACGCGACTAATGAGATGGTCCGCCGGCTTGATCGACTGCTGAGGAGTGGTTGATCGTGAAGGCAGGTTTCTAAGGAGGATCATCGAGATGGAGATTCGCTCGGTTGGTATCGATCTTGGCAAGACAAGCTTTCATCTGGTCGCACTGGGCGAGAGTGGCCATGTGCTTTTTCGCAAGAAGTTCACACAAAGGCAGCTCATCGTCTTCACGGCGAACCTGTCGACGTCATTGATGGGTTTGGAAGCCTGCTCCGGAGCCCACTTTCTGGGCCGCGCACTGCGAGAACAAGGTCACGATGTGAGACTCATCCCTGCGCAGTTCGTGAAGCCGTTTGTAAAGTCGAACAAGAACGACTTCGTCGACGCCGAGGCCATCGCGGAAGCGGTGGATCGGCAAAACATGAGGTTCGTTCCGATCAAGACAGACGATCAACTCGATCTGCAGGCGATCCATCGGGTGCGGGACCGTCTGATCGCGCGCCGCACCGCGGTGATCAACCAGCTGCGGGCTTTCCTGCTGGAACGCGGCATGATCTTCGCCAAGAGTCCGGCCAAGTTGCGCAAAGAGATACCGGAGGTCTTGGAGGACGCTGATGCGAACCTGACGCCACGCATGCGCAATCTGCTCGATCTGCTGTGGGGCGAGTGGAAGATGCTCGAGCAGCAACTCGGAGGTTTAAACGAGCAGATAGAGCAAATCGCCTCTGCCGATGCCGCCTGCCAACGACTACGAAAGATCCCCGGCATCGGTCCGCTAATATCGACAGCCATTGTGGCTGCGATTGGCAACGGCGCTGCTTTCCACAAGGGCCGCGACTTCGCAGCCTGGTTGGGCCTTGTACCGAAGCAGCACTCAACCGGCGGTAAAGCTAGACTGCTTGGCATCAGCAAGCGCGGCAACCGCTACCTACGGAAGATCCTGATCCACGGAGCGCGCGCCGCCGTCCTTCGCCTCAAGCGTGAACGAGCACCTATGGGTGCATGGATGACGGCGCTCGAAGCAAGAGCGCCGCGCAACGTGTTGATCGTGGCCACCGCCAACAAACTGGCGCGGATTGCCTGGGCCGTTTTGTCTAGCGGTGAAGAATATCGCGCAGAAACGAGTTTGGTTGCAGTTTAAAGCAAGCATGGAAAAGACGCCTGTGGCTTGGAAAACGCAGATGCGTTTCCCACTTTCCCACACCACGACGGCTGCTGAATAGCTTGCCCTTCGGGTCTGCATAGGAATAGTTAAGACGAAAGAACAGTCACAACGGCGTGCCTGAACCCTGCGCCTGAAAATGGTCTTCCATGACCGAGCGACTTATCAGGACAGGCACGCGCGCAACTCATCATGGCCAGGAGATTCAATCTCCACCAAAAAGGCTGATTAGATAAGGGCGAAGGCTCCAACGCATCCCGGTAGACTGTGGTTGGTTTAGAGACCAGGGTCAGCGGGAAGGAAGGAGCCCGGATGATCATTGTAGGCTGTGATTTTCATCCTAGCTATCAACAAGTCGCCATGCTCGACACAGAGACTGGCAGAACTGAAGACCACAAGCTGATGCACGCGACCGGAGAAGCTGAGCGATTCTATCGAGCAATCGCGTTACCTGCCTTGGTGGGGATCGAAGCAGTCGGTAACGATCAGTGGTTTGTATGCTTACTACAGAAGCTCGGCCATGAAGTGTGGATCGGAGATGCATCTCAGATCCGTGCCAGCTATGTCCGGAAGCAGAAAACGGATCGACGAGATGCAAAACATATTCTGCAACTGTTGGTGGAAGGACGATTTCCGCGCATCTGGATACCCGGCGCCGAGATGCGTGACCATCGTCAGTTGCTCATCCATCGACATAAGCTGGTGCAGATACGCACGCGGGTCAAGAATGAACTCCAACACTTGATGTTGAACCAGGGAACGCAGAAAAAGCAGAAGCTGTGGAGTGAAGAGGGCCGCGCTATGCTCGCATCTCTACCACTGGAACCATGGACGGATCGACGTAGACGAGATCTCCTCAACTTACTCGGCATGCTGGATGATCAACTGGAAAAGCTGAACGATGCAGTGACGCAGGTGGCCAGGCAATACCCTGACGTGCATCTGCTGATGAGCCAGCCGGGAGTGGGTGCAGTAACAGCACTCGCGTTTGTCCTGACTGTTGGAGATGTTCGCCGCTTCCCGCGTGGCAAACAGGTCGCTAGCTATCTGGGTCTGATTCCTCGCGAGTACTCGTCTGGAGGCAAACAGCGGATGGGGGGGATCAGCAAACAGGGCAATCGCCTATTGCGGTTTCTTCTGGTCGAAGCTGCAAACATAGCCGTGCGCTTTGATCCTGTATTTCGCAAAGAATATCTACACCGCTGCCATCAAAAACACTTCACTGTGGCCAAGGTGGCGGCGGCACGTAAGCTTGCGATACGGATGTACTGGATCCTTCGCACGCAAACACCGTATCCGAAAGTTCTCTCATCGAGAGTGGCCTGAAATGTATTCTGGTCAGCGCAAGCCAGACCGTCAGGCTGAGTAGGCGCTCTCGCACCCAGCACAGGCTGGGTGTCCGAATAGAGGAATCATGGCCGCAGTCCGTGGCCGTATTGATGGTTGGTGGAGAACATTCCACCGGAAGTGATTCTATGAGGTTCCGCTCGAGCTCCGGTCTCTAAACCTCGGCTCGGAGCGTTGCTTCAGGCAGCGATCAGGATATTTATGCCATTGACAACGCCTTCGCCCTTATTGACGAATACATTTGCGCAGACTTTCTCCTTACGTTCTGCTACTTTTCCCTTGCAGTCAGACGGCGGACCATACATTTTCAGGCACGGCTGCTCAGGATCACTTCCGCCCAGCCCGACATTCGACCGCAACTTGGAAAGTTCGCAGGTCTCCCCGGGCCTTTCTATGAGTGCATTGGCGTTCCGGAGCTTACTGAAAGCGGCGAGCAGGTTTGAATCTTCGAATTAAAACTGGAAAATTGGCGTCGCGTTCGGCTTCAACATTGTGGAGCATCACTGTCATGAAATCCTTCTCCCCCAAAAAAACTAAGGCCACCCGCCGCTTGGAGCGGTGGTGGCCTTGATTGCTTGATCTCAGTTACCAGCCCCCGCTCCTATGGAGACGGGATAATAATGATGCTTCCAATCAGCCGGGCAGCGATGCTCATGTGCATCGTCCGGCGAAGTCGAAGCCGATCATTATGGACTGCATATAAATGACGCTATGAAACGAGAGTTACCACGCGAAGTCAAACGACGCACGTACCACAGCCGAGTCTACTTCTTGGGCCGGGATTCCGGTGGAACCAAACCTGCAACCCGGTAATACACGACAAGTTGGCCGTAGTGCTCTCCTGAATGTTCGATCAAGCCCCAGGCCATATCGCCGATACGGGTCTGCTGGTTGGCGAATGGATCGACAATCAGGTCGTTCAGTCCCGAGTCTCCCTTTTTCTTGATCAGGGCCGCGCCATCTCCAAAGGACTTCTTCACAAATGCCACGATAGCAGTCTTGTCCTTAAATTGATCGCGCTTGGGATCTTCCAGTGGCGGCAGCTTCTCGCCATTCGCAGGGTTAATGAAGAAGTAGTTCGCGTTGGCGGCATGAAGCAGCTGCTCGGAGAAGCTGCGCTCCGCCGGATTCGGCTTGAAGTCATATTTGTCTTCGGGAAAATCCTCGGCCATCGCGATCAGTTTTCGGCCTATGTCGTTCCATGAATCCAACAGCGCCTGAGATGGGTTTACGGGCGGCTTGGGCGGTGTCTTCGGTTGTTGAGATTGTGCAACGAGTGTGAGAAAGCACACTGCTAAAGCTGCCAGGCCTCGCAAAGCTGTTTTCATGTGGGCTGCATCCTTTCCATTACCGCAGAGGCGATCAGCTTAGCCGAAACAAACAACCGGTGGGAATGCTTTTCGTCACAAAGATCTTTGAATCTGATACCTATTTATTAAAATGTTGCCACAGACTCATAACAGTGGGGGGCTGAATGCCGAGACAAGAATAGGCGGTATTGAGCCGATGGGGAGGATTTCTCTCTTGACATTCCTTTTTATAGAACTTCCGAGTAGGCAGTTACACACCCAGAATGCGCAATCATGCTCATCGGCTTCGCATTAGTCGGCTCCGGGCAGTGCAATTGCGCAGCACCCAGCAGGGTTAAGAATCTTCGTCATAAACCAATTTCGATCTTTCTCCGGCATTTGGTTAACCGCATTCAGAAACCGCATCTTGTTAGGGATGGGTTCCGTTCGGCTTCGGCCATCTCCCCTCATCCGCCTTTGACAACTGTCACTGTCACACTAGACATCGGCAAGCGTGAGTGGGCGCGGGGTCCTTGCCGTCGACGTCGGTGAAACCGTACTCGATCGCTAACTGACCTGATGCAGACGTTCGCAGCCTTCAAACGGCAGGAGCGCGAGCGTGAAGACTCGCGTCCTTGACTCCTGGGCCATCCTCGAGTGGATCAGCGGCGGGCAGCCCGCGACGGATACGGTAGCCGGCCTGCTTGCGGAATCCGAAGCGGGCGCAGCCCGCTTGTAGACGAGTGCCATCAACGTCGGCGAAGTCTACTACTTCCTGCGCAAAACATCACAGCGAGGAACTGGCTGAGACCTGGCGAACTTCGTCTCGAACGCTGCCTGCGACAATCGAAGTGCCGACAGCCGAGGAGATTGGGGACGCGGCTGTCCTCAAGGGCCTTTACTCTATCGCATACGCCGATGCTTTCGCTGCATCTCTCGCAAAAGCATGCCTGTTCCCTTGGTGACAGGAGATTTCGAACTTCGCTCCATCCACAGCCTCAAACTTGACTGGATCGGCCGGACCGCGACGTAAATCGCCGAAATAAATCAAACATCTCTCGCGCTCAATTCATTCCCGCGCGCGGCTCTCAGCTCTGCGAATGAACAGCAAGGTTACCCTCAACTCGCTGAAAAGATTAGCGCCTGCTGTGCGAAACAAGTTGTTTTTAAATGAGCGTATAATTCAGTCCATTTTCGAGGCCCAGAGTGCGTCCGCCATTCACTGAGCCTCGAATCGATTCGCCAGGGCTGGTGCTCGAACCCACGTTCCGACCGCTGAAGGAGCACACCACAGCCCGGTTGCTTCCCGTCTGCCAAAACACAAGGAGGAAGATTCACGACCTGCGCGTGTCTCGTTGGAAGGGCCTCCATACGTGACGCAAGCACGCCGGCATCAACAAGGGCTACTGGGAGGACAGTCACCATGACGACAAAGCGGTTACGCATAGCTGTGACGCAGTCGGAGAATCATCTCCCTGTCACGACCAGGGCAGCGAAAGCTGTCTTCATGATCGTCGGTTGTTTAACACTGCTCCTGTTTTCCGCGCCTGCCTTCGGGCGCGAAATCAACGTGCTCCTCATCCACGGAAGACTGCACAACACCAACGAGAAATATGGCCATTTCCGCACCGATCAGTCCGGCGCCTGGGGCAATCTCGTGCCCACAACGTCGGGTACTGTCTGGTACGTGCAGTGGGACGCTTGGAACCACTACTTTGACGACAGTTCATGGCCCGGCGGAGAGGCCGTCGTTCGTAACGCAATCGACGCACTCTGCGATGCCAACAAAGGCCAGGCCTGCTGGATTCTCTGTCATAGTGCCGGCTGCGCTGCATTCGAGGACTATCTGGCAAAGTCCGACTACGCCCACAACTCGATTCTCATCGAGCATGTCATGGCTGCCGACAGCGCGGCCGGTGGATCGGAATTAGCCAACAACGGCCTGCTTCGCTGGTTAGGTGGAATCAGCGGACTCGGCGGCAGGATCGATAACTCACTCAAAACCAGCTATGCCCGAGGTGCTTACAACCATAACAACATGCAGTCTGTGGTTGTGAGGGGCGTTGGGGGCGCCACCAATAGTTACCCCTTGCACTTCCTTATTGCATGTAATTTCTTTCCTCGTCAGTTCTTCGGGCATAATTCGCAGTGCACTCCTTGCCTTCTTGGGCTGCAGAGAGAGTGCGACGATGGCACCGTCGCCCTGCATAGCACCTGCGCTCACAACCGGGTGGCATCTTTCCAGGACTGCAACAGCAGAATCCCGCCTCATAACGACACTGCCGGGACGTACGCTTTCCATGGCTGGTGGATCAACGACCATGTATGCAATGGCGATTTTCAGCGTGACTGCAACTGGAATGGTCCCTATTCACCGTTCGGGCACAGCGTATGGAACTCGCCCTTCAAAACCTACCGCGTGGATCATTCCAACGGTAAGGAAGTCGTCGTGAATGAATACTCCTTTGCTCCCTTTGCCCTCGCTCCCTGAGACAGGATGGCACGATCTCTGGCCTCTGTCAGGACGACCACTCGAATCAGCTAACGGCAATGGAGGAATCGACCATGATCGGAATCAAGAATGCATCCGCAATAGCAGCCCTGGCACTCGGTTTTGTCATAGCCGGACAGACGTTGGCCCAGGCACAACGCACACCCCAGCAAGCGCCGCTCGACGATCCGTCCGCAAAAGGTGGAATCGCTGTCTTCCAGAGCTACGCACAATATCCGCCGGAATCGAGGCCGCTCGATACCTCGAACTGGGACCTGCTTCATCCCTGGCTCACTGAGAACGCCCCAGTGTCGCTCGTCCCCGTGCAGACTATTCGCCAGTACGAGGCGCTGCGGAGCTCCGGCCTTGAGGATGAAGAAATTGCGCAACGGGTAACCATCCCATCAAACCTCCCCAGCTATCAGTTCGACATAAACAAAACCATTCTTGCCGGCACTCAGGACCAGATCAACGCGCAGCTCAAAGTGACCTCAGCCGATGGCTCAACGCCTCTTGCCGCTCACGTCATCAAGGCGGAGTTGATCGGAGACGACTACTTCGATTCTCCATCCCTGGGCAGCGTGCCTTTCTCCTGTAACGGGTCCAGTTGCTCATTCCAGTGGAAAGCGCCGTCAACGGATAAGAAATACTGGGGATCGCTCGAGCTTCAGGTCACGCTGACCGTCGAAGGCACCGATGACGAGTATGTCGCGCGACAATCCTTCTACTCATCTCCGATGGTGGCAGGCAGTTTCAACGGAAATTTCACCGAGCGTCTCGTCAACGGATCTCTGGTCATTGATGCTGGCGTAAATGTCCAGAACCGAATGGTCTGCTTTGTCAGCGGCAATCTGTATTCCGCCGACAAGGAGATTCCCGTTCAGTTCGTCCAGCGGCGTCTCATCGTCGATCCGTCGATGAAGTCCATTCCACTCACCTTTTTCGGCAAGATCTTCCGCGACTATGGATACGAAGGTGCATTCCGGCTCCAGGATCTCAAAGCCCAATGCGAAAACCTCGCGTATCCTCCCGAGTGGTTCATGGATAGCCTTGCCCACCGCGCGGAGCTGCAGGCATTTCGAGAGACCCATCAGCCCGCACTTGAGCCGACTCGGATTTATTTCGAATACAACAACTACTCTTATCTAACCCACAGATATGCAGTGAACGACTTTTCCGATGAGGTGTGGCAGTCTCCGGCAAAGACTTGGAAGCTTGAGGCGCTCCAGAAGCTGGCAGCGGACCTGAACGATCCGGCCTTGCAGGCACTCAAACACCAATAAAGAAGGTTCCAGCCGGGACGAGTCACAGCAAACACGCCGGATCCCCACATCCGGATTTTCGGATGTGGGGACTCCGCGCAGTTCAGAACGGCATCCGATCGGCCCTATGAAACGTCAGTTGGCCGCGCTGTTCCGTAACCCACACCTTCTGGAACGGCCAAATCGGTGAGATCCGGCCATTGATTCAGTGGGTTTACCGGGGCTGTTTTCGATGGCTTTTGTAACACCGGATGACCGGTGAGCGTTTTTAACGACACGGCCGGTCTTGCCCGAACCGGCGCTGAAGAGGTCCTCGTGGAGCTGGCGGAATTGTTTCCGGAATTCAGCGTCGCTGACCTGGCTACGAAGCCAGTCCCTCAAGACAAACCCGATGATTGTTCGCATACGTTTCAGGAAAAATCAGAACGCCTCAGAATGCGAAAATGATATTGCGGCGTTCGAACCGAGAACGCCAAGGCTCGGCGATCCCGGGTAAACCGCGATAATGGATTTTATCGAGTTAGGAGTTGTGCGCTATTGCGGAGTGATATTCCCGCGCGCTCTGATAGCGACAACTTCGGCAAGACATGCACGGGTTGCCAGGATCGGTTTGACACGGGCGATGGCCCGTCGGAACTATGGCGCGCTCCGACAGCCACCGAACTGAATTCGTTGCTCATTCCAATCGACCGGCACGTGGCCGCGGAAGTTCTCGAGTGTTAAGTGGGACGCATGCTTTCCTTCCAGAATCGCCTCGGTCAGGTCGGGCGCGAGGAAGGCAAGCGGGAGGATTCGACCGACATAGCGTTCGTCGAGCCCGGTTGCCTCCGCAAGCGCGCGTTGATTCGTCAATTCGCCGCGGAGGATACGGTCAACCCAATCGTGCGCCCGAGCTACGGCCCGAATCAGCGAAGGAGCGGGATGTGATTTGGCGTGACCAGAGTCTGGCGGCAGCTGAAATCGGACTTCCCCGCCACAGCGCTTGAGACGCGCATCTGTTTTCAGAATGAGCAGATTAGTGTCGTCTTCTGTGGAGGATTGCATCGGAGAATCTGCCTCTTGCCCGAGAAGTTCTCGGCGAAGCGCTCGCTTATCGATCTGCACCTCAATCTGCTCGTCATACACAACGATGCGGGCTACGGCAGACTTCAATAAACTTTGGGTCTTATCTGAAGAGTCGCCAGGCCGCTGTATCGCTTCCAATAGACGCTGTATGTCGTCTGGGCTGGAGGAAACTTCATTGAATAGATCGAGTAGCCGCTGTGGTGACTCCAGCAACTCGTTGAGTAGCGAGATGACGAGGGCCTCGATCTCATTGGCCGGCAATCGCACCGGTGCTTGACTCCCCTTGCCGCGACCGTGGATGACTGCCTGGGATACGTAGTAGCGATAGCGCCGTCCCTTCTTGTTCGCATGAGACGGTGTGAAACGGTTCCCGTCAGAGTCATAAAGCACCCCGGTCAGGATGCTTTGCCCTGTCGTTCGCGGCCTCCTCCGTTCCGCTTGCCGATTGGCCTTGAAGCGCGCCTGAATCTGGTCCCACAGAGCCTGGTCGGTAATGGCGGCGTGTTGTCCAGGATAAGAGGAGCCCTTGTGGGTGATCTCTCCCAGGTAGATCCTGTTCTGGAGCATGCCGTAGAGAGCTCCGCGCGAATAAACAGCTCCTCCTGAGGCTCGTCCCGTCCTGCTGATCCGCTTCTTGCTGTGCATGCCCTGATGCTCTAAATACGCCTTGAGTCTCGAAACACATCCCAGCTTCAGGTACAGCTCAAAGATCTGTTTGACTGCATCGGCATCCGGAGGACGGACAACCAGGTTGCGGTCATGCAGCTCATAGCCCAGGGGAACCACCCCTCCCAGGTGACGCCTAGAGACGAGCTGCGAAGACATGCGCGAGAGACAGCCGAATCCTACCGTCCTGGCCGAGATGTGCCGCACATCTCTAGTCGTGAATGGCAAAGCAAGCTAACGAGCCGGTGTGCGCGCTAGATGCGTCGTTGTTTTTTATGATGGCAATGACCTGTGTGGGGGCTGGCAGCGAGGTGTTGATGACCTGAAGGAATTCGGAGTTATCGGCGACGCTGCAGACTGCTTGGTAATTAGCATCGCCAAACGCAGTCTTCCACTGAAGAGTCACCTGAACCGTGCGTCCCGGACCGACGTTTCCCGTGCTGACGGTCTGGTGCTTCAGGCCGCTTCCATCTTGATACACGCCGTATTGAATACTCAACGTGCCTTCGTTGGTGTCGTCACCGGCGTTCAACAGCATTAAATCTCCGCCAAGAAACAATCGGCCGGCGTGCGCCCCTTCGCAAGACACCAGATCCCCTGCAGTATGGCCCTCGGGAAATCCCTTGCACGAGGTGTTTTCCGCCATGATGATGTCCTGATCTTCCAAACTGGCGCCGAAGACGGCTCCGCTGCTGATAAAGCCAAAATTCTCTTTGGTGGCGGGCGCGACGGTCGACCAACCAGATTCGTTAATCGACAGAACATGAGCACTGGCGTTGGAGATCGTGCCTTGGTTCAGGAGGTTTCCAATACTGGTAATGTTTTCCGATCCATCGACAACGACGGGGTGGTTGTTCCATGTGTTATTCAGCCACACTGGATTCCCGGGAGTCCCAAATGGATTATTTCCGTGATCGATCACTGCTGAGGTATTGCCCTCGACCTCGTTGTTGATCAGCGTTGGGGAGTCGGCCACGGTTGACTCGATGACGATAAAGGCCGGGCTCGTGCCGAGTGGCGAGCCCGTGTCAGTGTTCTCGATGATCAGGCCCTGATTCGTGGAGACCACGTGGATCCCGATGTTCACTCCCTGAATATTTCCATTAAAAACGAGAGAGCTATTCGCGCCGTTCGAGGAGTTGATGTGTATGCCTTCGCCGGTTGGGTCATTAAGGTTGCCGAGGATCCTGTATCTCTCGAATTTGAAGGAGTCCGCCTGCGTACAGCCGGCTTGCCCCTCGTTTCCGGGGCATGACGTAGGCGGAGTTGCCGTAGAAGCGGGTGAGCCGACGACAAAAGCCTGATGACAGCCTTTGATCATGAGATTGTCGACATTGAGAAAGCTGGAAGTCGGTTTGTTATCGGAATCGTAAAGAATGCCGACGGTCCGCGGGACATTATTGCAATCGATACTGATTCCCGAGAGAGTCGCGCCCGGCGCATCGTGGAAGGAAACCACGATCTTGGGCAGATTGGTGACGATTTCAGGCTGGGGTTGTCCGGGCTTTGCCTTAGGAGGCTCAAATTTGAGTGCGGTACCGATAGTGGTTTCGCTACCTTCGAAGGGCACAGCGGCGCACGCGCCAATGAACTTCACGCATTTGGGTACCTGGATTGGGGCGGAGACGACGTAGGTATTCTGCTGGGTGCATGCAAGCTCGACAGTGGCGCATTCTTGACCCGCTGCGGTCAGAGCGTCCTGAATCGCCTTCGTGTCGTCTGTACTGCCGTCTCCTTTTGGCGGAGGGGTCGAGAAAGGCCAATTTGATGATTGAGCGAAAGAAACAGTTGAGATAAGGAGCGCTAAACACGCGGACGCACAAAAGTGCGGTTGGTTCCAGGCGTTCTTCGACTGCCGTTCCATTTGGTGAGCCCTTCGTAATTCGTGATTTTCGTTACCCGGCAAGGTCAAGAGCTACAGGGCCGCTCCTTCCGGATTTGCCAGCAGTATTTGCTCGTTTTTCTCGGGCTGACGGGGTTGGTATCGGTACGGTCCGAGTTGGGTCATCAGCACAGCCGCGACCGAGGCTGAGATAAAGAGGGCCGCAAGGGGCGCACTATACGAACCCGTTAAATCGAAGCCTGCACCCATCACGAGCGGACCCAACGCGCCTGCCAGGAGAAAGGCGCCAAAAGCAAGGCCATAAATCTCCCCGAAGTATCGAAGGCCAAAATAACGGCTGACCAGGTAGGCAATAATGTCTACTTCTGCCCCTAAACCCATCCCGACGAGGAATGCGCCCACTAGTACCGTAGCTGTCGAGTTACTCATCCAAAGCACACCAATCCCGGCAGCGGCGCCGCCAAAGAAGACGGCCGCGAGATGAGGCGCAAAGAAGCGATCAAGCAGGTAGCCGGTTGCCACTCGACCCATGAGCAGCGCGGCGCCCAGAAATGAACTTCCCAAAGCGGCAGTCTGGATAGACAATCCGCGGTCAGTGAGCATCGCTGCCATGTGAAGGACACAGCCCTGAACGCTTGCGCTTACCAGAAAAAATGCGCAGACCATGAGCCAGAAGGTTCGACTACGCCGGGCTTCATGCGCGCTTAGACCCAGAGCAGTAGTCTCGATAGACACTCGAGAAGTTGCGGGCAGCGCTCCGTCGGGCAAGAGCGCTAGGTCTTGTGGTTTTTCTTTAAGAAACGCCGCGACTGTCGGTATGGAGATAAGAAGGACAGCGGAACCGAGAATCGCGTACGAGTCGCGCCAGCCAAAGCTTGTAATCAAATGTTGAGCGAGAGAAGGCATAACCATCGCTCCCGAGCCAATTCCGAACATCATCAGGCCAAGAGCCAGTCCTCTGCGTCTGTCGAACCAGTGAGAAATGACGCTCCCATAAGGTACCGGTCCGGCCCCATGTACTAGCAGGCCCAGTGATATGTAAAAAATGTAGAATTGCCAGATACTGGGCGACAAAGTCCTGGCCAACAGCAAGACAGCGCCGAACATCGCCGTAGCCGGCAGGATTACTTTGCGTGCTCCGTAGCGATCCACAAGCCATCCGAGTGTCGGTGCGCTGACTGCACCCGCGATGGCACCCAATGTGTAACCCAGTGAAATCCGGCCGCGGCCCGCGTGGAAGTCGCGCATGAGCGGCTTAAGAAAGACACTGAAAGAGAAGACCGTGATTGGCGCTCCCCAGAACAGTCCCACGGCGGCCGCCAACACGACCCACCAGCCATAAAACACACTCCGATGTTTTCTGTTCAAGTCTTGCGAGGGCACCGGTCGCGCACCAGAGGATTGCAAAGCTATGTCAGGCATAAGAATTTCAATCCTTGTCCTGCGATTGATTGGAGGCAGACCATTGTTTGGCGATAACAGTGGTTTGGACAAATGAATCAAACGGCGTCGGTTCTTTTGACAGGCGTCGCTTCAGCCTCTTCTCAAGCCGGTCGGCGAAAATATGACGCTGTCCGGGATCGTGAGCATTCGTGAGGCTGAGCGCTAGCGATGGCACAAACACTGAACGGAAGAAGAGAGCATGCTTGGTCGCAAGCGCCTCCGCATTCCTGTCACGCTCGTAATCAGCCCATGCGGGATCGGGCAGCGAATAGAGCTCACAGTGTTCTACGGTCAAGCCCTGGAAGTGTCCGTCTGCATGGAATGGTACGAGAAGCTCGCACCTCCGCCGCGGATAAGTTCCCAGCACCATTCGCTCGCGTTCATCGGCACAAATCTCTCCGGCGTCGACCATCTCCACGAGCGCCTCATTGGCCTGGTCAAAAAGTGCTGCAAGCCCCGATTCGCCTTCGTCGTTCAGGGCGGGAAGCACGACTACGAGACGGCCTCCAGGGTGCATTTCACGGGACCGCAAGGAAAGAAAGGTTTTCCAGTCCTGAGCAGCCTGACGCTCAAAAGCGGCATTCGCGGCGCCGATATCACGGTGGGCGACGAAATGGCCAGGAATCAGCGTCGGGACGCGGCTAAGCCACACGGCTGCGTATGAGCACCAGGCCAAATGGACTGATTCAGGTGGAAGCACATTCTGATAGAACGACCTTCCGATCGCACAGGGATATACATCCGGTTCATCGAGGGCATAACGGTCAGTGTCTGTAGCCAGCACTTCGAAGAGCGTGTTGAAATCGTTCGTGGGCTGATCGATGTGAAACACAAGGATCGACCGTTCCGGACCAAGTCGTTCCCGGAGTATCCCAATCGCGATGTGCATGGGAGCCAGCGAGTTCTTTCCCTGCGACGATCCATAGTCGGCCAGCACCACGGGCGCATTCCAGTCGTCGAGCGCTAGCTTTCGAACTGCCTCCTCCAACAATGGCAGAGCCAAAACCGCACCGCCTGCCGGAATTCTGGCGTGCCGATTGTAGGCGCCCTTCCCCTCCATCACGCCGTGGGAAGCTAGTAATTCGGTTTGCATTTCAGCTCCTTTTCTCTGGATATGCGCGCTCGCGTCATCAAAACATTCAGCGGTGCTTCAAGTTGGCGTAGAGTGACCACCAGAACAAAAAACTTACAAGTGTCAGTAGCGGGTGCGCGCCGTGCGTGGTTATACCGTGACGGAAAATGACGATGTTAAGGGTGACCAGCGTAATTCCCAGAAATATGGTCCTCATAACTCTCCATGGCGGCTTTGCTGATGCGGTCTTTGTGCCCATCTCAGAACCTCTGGCGAAAAAGGGCAATCAGACGGATACCTGATCCTGATCCCTCTTTTGGGTGCGCATGACTTTTGCCCCATTCCATGACCTCGCTCATATAGGCGAGAAATGCTCGCGCAATTACTAATCGCCGGAAACTTTTTGGGAATTCTCGGTAACGAACTCTGGATTGAACGCACTAGGTGCATCGGGGGCTCAATCGCCGTGCGTCGTGGAACGAGTTCAATTGCGCCCGCAATTTTGCCTGCGTTAGAATGTGACGATTCTGAACGGAAGGCCAGCTCTATGGTTCAACTGCCTTCCTCTGAGGTAACCGGGCTTCTCCGCGCCTGGAGCGGCGGTGATGAGGACGCGCTCGCCAGAATCGTCCAGCTCGTGTATCCGGAGTTGCGTGACATCGCGCGCAAATGCCTAAGCCGGGAGCGCCCAGATCACACCATTCAGGCCACCGCCCTCGTACACGAAGCCTATCTTCGGCTGGTGGACATAAAGCAAATTGAATGGCAGGATCGCGCCCACTTTCTTGCCGTAGGAGCCAGAGTCATGCGTCGCGTTCTCGTCGATTACGCCAGGGCGCGAGACTGCGCCAAGCGTGAGGGAGTGGCACATCGCACAACCTTGAACGATGCCCTACTTCTTTCCTCGGAACCGGATCCCATAGTGATTCAGCTGCACGAGGCACTCGAACGCCTTGCGGAGTTCGACTCACGCAAGGCCCAGGTCGTCGAGATGCGCTACTTCGGTGGGCTCACGGCTGAGGAGATCGGAGCGGTGCTTCACATATCACCCCAAAGCGTGAACCGCGACTGGAGCCTGGCCAAGGCATGGCTGGTTCGGGAAATGGAGCGCGAGAATGCCAGTGGAACCCCAGCGCTGGGCGGCAATTGAATCGCTTTATCAGGAAGCGCTCGAACACGACCCTGTCGAGCGCTCGGCGTGGCTTCAGCAAGCCTGTGGAGATGACGCCGATCTCCTTAAAGAAGTCGAATCGCTCCTTGCCTGCGCTGATGCAAGTCTGTCAAACCCTGCTCCGCGTCCGGAGATGGGCAAGCTCTGGGATCATATCGCGGGACACTCCGATATTGATTCGCAGGCGTTGAGCGACGCAGCGGCAGATAATTCCGGCATCGCGTCCGCTGCCCCTGGAATGAGGTCTGCATTGCCCTCCAACATTGGACCCTATCGGATTCTTCGTCTCCTTGGCGAAGGCGGCATGGGTGTTGTGTATGAGGCGGAACAGGAGCACCCGCGGCGCACAGTGGCCCTCAAAGTCATCAAGTCCGGTCTGAGCGATCCCAAGTTGGTTCGGCGCTTTGAGCAGGAGTTACTGGCGCTCGGACGGTTGCAACATCCCGGCATTGCCCAGATCTATGAAGCGGGCACCGCTGACAACGGTTTCGGACCACAACCGTATTTCGCCATGGAACTCGTCC
>Ga0210390_10002462_pt1 | contig 16438 bp, 20 predicted proteins | sample IncBWH11OmetaG_FD_161050 | JGI IMG/M metagenome (GOLD analysis project Ga0210390, IMG submission 161050) | Forest soil microbial communities from Barre Woods Harvard Forest LTER site, Petersham, Massachusetts, United States - Inc-BW-H-11-O ... | reverse complement strand
CGTGCGCCGTACTTCCATAACGGTTCGGCAGCCACCTTGCAGGACGTCGTCGAGTTCTACGATCAGCGCTTCACAATCGGGCTGACGGACCAGGAGAAGGCCGATTTGGTTGCGTTTCTGAACTCGCTCTGACGGCGAGCAGGAGATTGATGCAGCGCATACCCTGGAAGCGGACAACGGTGGCCAGAGTCGCGCCTCAAGAGCGCTGGCAGCGTGGCGGCTTGGTCGCTGGCCTCGCTGATGTGTAGGACCGCTTGACCCTGCACCGGGCCGGCTGACGCGGGACAACCCGGCCCAAGCTAGGCTCGGCCTCACAAGACGATGCCAGACGAGGGCTAAGGAGGCGGTAGACGCTCGCGCGCAATTCCGGGCGCGGGGCTCTGCCGGCCACGGACGCGGACTCTCTTTGTTGCGCCCTGCCGGCGGTCGCGGTTTTTCCGGCACTCACGACTGACCCGGCCGAGGCCCGATTGAGCAACGGCGACTTATTCTCAGTCGCATGTTTGGTCGACAGCAATCTCTGGATTTGCAGCCATCGCATGCCCGCAGCGCACGGCTCACTATCCGCGAACCGCTCGCCCGCGCATTTGCGGCGCGATCCCCGGATGGCGACGTGGCGAGCGCGTAACACCGGTACTTCCTCCGAGAGGCAATCCCCCGCAGCATTTGCAGCTGGGAGAGAGCACTGCGGCAAGGGTGTCGGAGAGCTAACCGTCGCGCAGCAGCGCGCGGGTCGCCTTCTCATTTTTTCAGGTTGGGTGTCGAACGGCGCGTTTTGAAACGAGGCGGCGGACCGTACCGCCGATCCGTTCCTTCACGAAGTTGATCCGGCCGCCGCCCGCGGGCCCCTTCAGCGCCTCCCACTACGCCCTCGGGCTGCGCACCGAGAACCGCTGGCTTGCTGCCTGGCCCAAGAAGTGTGTAATCGACAGATATCGCCCCAGGTCGCCGATTTCCGGCCAGTCGGGCCGCCGCAGCAGGGCGACGATGTCGGCCTTGGTAGGTTCGAAGCCCTGGCCTCGATCGATAGGCTGACCCTCGCTGAACTGCAGGCTCACCCGGTGAGCTCCCTCTGGTCGGCCCAGCCGCGTCAGCGGGTTGCGTTCCTTGCGGCGTCCATCCAGGGGCATCTCGTCGAAGCGCCCAACGCGCCCCGTCAGCGCCCATTCGATACCGTCGAACATCGTGGTCTTACCCAGGCCGTTGGCACCCACAATCAGCGTCACCCCGGCCGAGGGTCCAGGTCGAAGGTATAGTGATCGCCGTAGACTCGGAAATCCGAGAGCTGCAAGCGGGACAGGAAGAGGTCGCTCATTTCTCGTCTCCCGCCAAGCGTACGAGCTCGCGGACCAGCTGCTCGGGGTCCAGATCAGGATTGTCGATAGCCGTCTCCCATCCGGCGGGCAATGGCACTTCCATCCGATCCAGTTGCGCCATGGCGCTCTCCTTCGTCCAAGGACGCGCTACGAACGTTCGCTGCAGAAATTGAATCGCTGCGGCACGGGTGGGATCCTCATCGAATAGCCACACGAGCTTGCGACAGATTCGGTCGTCCGCCTCGGCCGAAGCGGCGAGCTGACGCCAGCGTCGATCGTTCAGGGCGCCTACTGGGCCGTAGAGAAACATCTGAAGATTGGGTCCCATGGCGCCCATCCAAGATCGCGCGATCGTTGCCTGGTTGCGATACCTTCGGAGGGCCTCGTCCACGGCGCCGCGGTGGGCTTCCCCGGGCAGTTCGCCCATCAGCACCGGTGTTGCGTCCAGCAGAGCGGCGCCGACGGTCTTCGGTAGATCGCGCTCATCGCGCTGGAAGGGTGAGGTGCCGCTCATCGGACGCAGGACCTCGGCGTTCATCGCCGCTCCCGTCCACTCCGCGGGCGCGGTCTCCACATTGGCGTCCAACTGGGCGGCGGCCTGCAGGATCAGTGCTTGAAGACGGGGCAGCTCCTTCATGGCTCACCTTCGATTTGCCTGGCTGCCTGTTCCGCGCGCCAGTTCAGGACATCTTGGACGTAGACCGTGAGGTTGGGCAGCCCCTGCGCGAGCGCTGCTAGCCAGCGCTCGTCCGCCCCGAGGATCAAGGGGCGGTCCACCTCGGTTGGATCGCCGATCCGGGCCGTTCCCGACCGAACGTGTCCAGGCGCGGTTCCTCGCCCAGCACCTCGACGGCTGCGCGCAGCTCGGCTAGCAGCACGACAGACGTCGTCCAGGGCCTCAGGACGGTTCGCGGGCCGACTTCCCGGCCCTCGATCCAGGCGACGCCGCACGCGTGCCCGCTCAGGACTTCACCGCGAATGTTCCCGGGACGGTCCGCGACAGGAACCACCTGGCTGTCCGAGCCGGCGACGAAGGCGAGCGCGAAAATTGCCGCCTTGAGCGGATGCGCGCGCAAGGTGCGCGGACCGACCCTGACGAGGGCTGCATCGGCCTCGCCCTCGAAGTCCTGTTCATGGGCCAGCAGGACGAGGAAACGCCGGCAGACTTGCTCGTCCGCGTTCAGCACCTGCCGCCACGCCTCCCAGAGCGCCCACAGCGACTGGCGCAGATCTGCCTCAATCTCCCAGCCGCAGGGCTCCGGATCCGGACGTCCGAGAACATCGAAGAGCAGGCCGTCAAGCGCCCGGTACGCCTCCGCATCCAGCGCTAGGTGAATGGCGTCCGAAAGGGCGTCGGAACTCACGGCGGTCGCGGCGTCGACGCCCGGCAGGGCGCGCGCCTCGGTTACGCGGAACGCAAAGTCGAGGTTTCCCGGAAGCTTCCGGGGCGACGCCGCTCCGCGGAGGAAGTCTTCCCAGCGTCGACGCTCACGACCGAAGAGCATTGACGTGACGGCGTGGCCGCAGAGCCGCGCAAGGGCGGTCGCCAGTCGCGGCGCGTTTTGCGGACGCAGGGCGCAATCGACCACGATGCCTTGGCCTTCACGCCAGGCTGCGCCGAAATCTTGCGTGGCGAGGTCTCCCGATATCCCCAGACCGGGCGGCCCGCTGTCGATCCGGAGATGGGAAACCTCCAGGTCCTCGTTCTCGCGCACGGCCGCTGGCGCCGGCGGCCCGGCCGGTGCCGTTAGGTGTCCGAAGCGGGTCCGTCGCCACCTCGATCATTTCCGGCGTCGCCGGCCGGTATCCGGGCGGCTGGGTCTTGGCGGCGGCGGGCAGGGCGTCCTTGAGCGCCGAGAAGGGGGGCGAGATTGTGATCTCCGTCCGGCCCGCGGGAGGCAAGAGCGGCCGGATGGGTCGCGATCCGGCTGCGGAATGAGGCTCTAGGTGGGTCAGTGGAGCCGGCCTGACGGCGTTGTGTTGGCGAACTGGCCGACGGCATCGATGATCCGGCGCCATACGGCGGCGCCGTCGTGATCCTGTTCTGCGAAAAGCTCATCGGCGCGCGCGGCGCTTTCCTCGAGCGCTTTCTCGCCGTAGCGCTTGAGCATCAGGCTGGCTGCCAGCCAGATGTCGATCTCTGGTATCATGGCAAAAGCTTATCGCCTGCCGGCGTGTGATCCAGCCCAAAGAAGGTTTATGCCGACGGTGAAGGCCTTGCCTCGAAAAACCGGTGTCCTTTCAGGCTTCCGTGCTGTCGGACAAAAGGGATCTGGCACTAGGCTTTTTTCGGCGACCAGCCATAAGCTTTGGCGCAGGCGCCGCCCATCAGCATCGCCCGCTCGCTGTCGCTGAGGCGGTCAGTCATCAGGAAAGGTTTGACGGCCTGCTCGTAGGTGACGACCCCGGACGTGCGCGTCCAGTCCGTGCCCCACAGGCAGCGCTCGAACCCCCAGGCGTCGAATATGCGGAACAGCGGGTCCCAGATGTCCGGGAACGGAAACGGCTCTTTCGACAGTGTGCAGGCGCCGGTGATCTTGATCACCGCGTTCTTGCGCTTGGCGAGCTGCACGACTTTCGGGAGGTCAGCCCAGGGTTGCGGCGGTGCCGGCAGTACGTTCGGCTGCTGGATGCCCATATGGTCGATAATGAACCGCGCGTCGGGATGACCGTCAATCAGCGCCGTGCCCGCATCGATGTTGCCCCAGAAAAGAACGTTGACTGGGAAATCGTTTTTGACGGCCGCGCGCAGGACGCGGTCAAGCCCCGGATCGTCCGGTCCCCGCTTTGACTCTTTCGTTAGGATGATGCGGATGCCGACCGTGCCCCGCGTCTTCTTCCAGTCGGCGATGACATCGGCCACCGCCGGATCATCCGGGTTGACCGGTTTCACCAAGGCGAACTTGTCGGGGTTGGCACGTTGCACCGAGACCGCATAGCTGGCGTCGTACTGGTACATCGAGAACGGCGAGATGTAGATGGCACCATCGACGCCCACCTTGTCCATCGCCATCACCATCTCGTCGCCGGTGACGTGAGCGGGCCAGGTCTTCGGAACGCTGTGCCACGGCCGCTCAGGCGTGTTTGCGGCATAGGCGTGGACCTGGGCATCGATGACCACCGGCGGCCGCACAGCGCCATACGCTCCACGCATCAGCGCCGGTCCAGCCGCGGCGATCGCCGCCGTGACTTGCAGCACGGTACGCCGCTCGATAAGCCTGTCTCCTGCCGCTGAACGGTTGGCCATTTCCTCCTCCATGCCACTTCGGGCCTCACGCTCTTTAGTTCAACGAAGATTGCGGACTTCCTTTGGCCCCGGTCAAGGGAACCTGCGCCTCCCGGCAGGGTCTCCGCCCGGATTACGGGAGCGATCCGACAACAGCTCACTGCCCGAAAGCTGTCGTTTGAGGTTATAGACCGGTTTCGGGCGCAATTCTGCCGATCACACGGGGCCGCCTAACTCTCGGCGTCTTCCCACCCACGTATTCCTGCCCCGCCCTGCCGCTCGTATTCTTATCGGTTATCAAGAATGAAACCGGGCGGGAGCAGGTGAGCGGCCGCGATCGATCCAACTGTGGAACGCAATTCCGAGTAGTCCATGCGGCGAGCCAAGCGAAGGTCGTGTTGGCCATCTGGCTCATGGCATCGATGACGCGGCACTATATTGCCTGGCCGTTGTCATCATGCGGCGCTGCAAGTTCATCGGCGCGTCGGAGCTTTCCTCGATGGCCCTGTCGTCATACCGCCTGAGCATCAGGTTGCCGGCGCGCCAGATATCGATCTCGGGTATCACGCTCGAAGCACAACAGGAAAGTTGACCGGGCATCGTAATATTTACCACTTGCTTATTGTAACACACTCGGAACAACCGACATAGACCCTGATCAACAGTGCGGGGGTGGGATAATAGACATGGTCGATGACAGCGGTGCGCAGAAGGTGATCCCGGCCTGGTTGTGGAGGTCGTCAGTAGTTATGTCACCAAAGACAGTGTCTCTGTCGATCAGCTTGGGGGACTGATTGCGACGGTGCATCAGACACTGAGTGGCCTCGCCACGAAAACGACAACACCTGCACTGGCGCTGGAGAAACTGGCGCCAGCGGTGCCGATCCGGCGGTCGGTGCAGCCGGACTACGTGGTGTGCCTCGAATGCGGATTTCAGGCGAAAACCCCGCGCCGGCAGCTGCGCATGTCGCACGGGCTCGATCCCCCTGGCGTATCGGGCCCGCTGGAAATTGTCGCCCGATCATCCGCTGACGGCACCGGCCTACTCCGAGCGCCGCTCGACAATGGCCAAACAACTTGGGCTCGGCCGCAAGCGGGCCGCCACTCGAACATCTGTGCCGGCGCGATGGGGCCGTCCGCGGCAGGCTGCTACGGAGTAGGCCGAGACGAGGTTGTCGCGCCGGCAGTTCGAAATCGGCATCCGACCGCCGGCAGCGGTACGCTGCGGCTATATATGATAATGTCCTTTATCGGATAGTCCTTCTTGACCTGACCGGCGCCGCCGGTTAGGGTGTCGGGATGAACATAACCCTGCGCATCCCCGACGAGCTCGCCCGGCTGATCGGCAGCACGGGGGACATCGAGCGGCGCGCGCTCGAGGCGCTCGCGCTCGCGGAGTACCAAGCTGGCCGGCTGACCCGGCCTGCCCTGCGCCGCCTGCTTGAATTTGAGACCCGGTTCGAGCTCGACGGGTTCCTCAAGGCGCACGGCATCAACGAGGGCATGACGCCGGCCGAGTTCGCGCGCGAGCAGCAGGATCTCGACCGCTTTGGCTTCTAAAGGCCGGGTGCGCTGCGTCGTCGCTGACGCCGGGCCGCTGCATTACTTGGTGCTGATCGGGCACATCGGCCTTCTGCCGCAGGTGTTCGAACTGGTCCTGGTTCCGGAGACCGTACGCGACGAACTCACGCAGGCGCGGACGCCATCGGCGGTTCGTGCGTGGATCACCCGTCGGCCAGCATGGCTTCGGATTGCGCCCACCCCGGCCATCCCTGACGACCTGCAACTGGCGACGCTCGATGACGGCGAACGCGCGGCGAATCGCGTTGGCGGTCTCTGTGCAGGCTGACCTGATCCTGATGGACGACCGCGCTGGCGTTGGGGCCGCACGCGACGAAGGCTTTGCGGTCATGGGGACATTGGGGCTTCTCGATCGCACCGCGCGGCGCGGTCTGATGGAGCTTCCGGTCGCACTGGCGGCGCTCCGAGCGACCAATTTTCATATGCGCCAGGAGCTGGTGGATGTTCTTTTGGCGCAGGATCGGCAGAGGCGTTCGCGGCCATGAGCGCTGCCGTCTCGATCCCGTCGCAGGGCGAGGAGCTCCCAGCCCTGATACCAAAGGCCGGTGCCGTTGCACCGCCTGCCGCGCAGGTGGTGGTGCCGGCACTGATCGCCGAGGCCGGTGCGCAGGCGAGTTGGCGCTACGTCGAATTCTTCGCGGCCAACATCCGCAACCCGCACACGCGCCGAGCCTATTCCCGGGCGGCTGAGGAATTTCTGGCGTGGTGCGCGAGCGCCGGCGTGCCGTCAATCGTCGGCGTTCAGCCGGTTCATGTGGCGACCTGGATCGAAGCATCGACGCGCACGCTCGCCGCGCCCTCCGTCAAGCAGCGCTTGGCTGCGCTCCGCCACTTGTTCGACTGGCTCGTCAACGGCCAGGTGGTGCCGGTCAACCCGGCGCACACGGTGCGCGGTCCCCGGCACGTCGTGACGTCGGGGCAGACGCCGGTGCTCGATCCACCCGAAGCGCGGGCATTGCTCGACAGCATCGATCTAGCGACCCACGCCGGTTTGCGCGATCGCGCGTTGATCGCACTGATGGTCTATTCATTCGCCCGCATCGGCGCTGCCCTCGGCATGACAGTCGAGGACGTCTACGCACAAAACCGCCGGCTCTGGGTGCGGCTGCGCGAGAAGGGCGGCAAGCGGCACGCGATGCCCTGCCATCACAACCTCGAGGAATATCTCACCGCCTATCTCGACGGCGCGTGCCTGCGCGACGATCCCAAGGGGCCGCTGTTCCGCACGATCGCGCGCGGCACCGGCAAGCTCACCCGCACCGTGCTGCCGCAGGCCAACGCCTATGCGATGATCCGCCGGCGTGCCGCCGCGGCCGGCATCGCCACTAAGCTCGGCAATCACAGCTTCCGGGCGACCGGGATCACCGCCTATCTCAAGAATGGCGGCACGTTGGAAAAGGCCGCGGCGATGGCGAACCATGCCTCGACGCGCACGACCCAGCTCTACGATCGCCGGCGCGATGAGGTCAGCTTGGATGAGGTCGAGCGGATCGTGATTTAGAGATTGCTGTGAATTCAGCCGCAAAAGCCATCGAGCCCCCAGAGTGGTAGCAAAGAGGTAGTCCGGGCATCAACAGATTGCTCGAAAACCGATCGGTAATCCGCTCGGGATTCAGACCGCCGGCAGCAGCCCGCCCGATATCTTCGGCCTGGCAAAACAGGACGCGACCGGATCGGATCGAAAGCGCTTAAACGCATTTTCCTCGAAGGCACCCGCCACGTTCACGGCGGCCGACGGTTCCCTTCACAATCGATGATCCCCGATGACAAAGCCGCTCGTATTTCTCTCGACGCTGCTGCTCGCCATTCTGCTGGTTCGAACCGAACCATCCGTCCAGGCGAGCGCGGCAGCTTCCACGAGCACCGCTTCGGTGACCCCGGCGCAGGCGCAGAAAGCGCTCGAAGTGCTTCAGGATCAAAAGAAACGCGCAGCGCTGATCGAGACCCTTCAGACGATAGCAAAGGCGGCACCGTCCGCGTCTGCGCCGGCATCGAGGTCACCCCTTCCGCTGAAGCCGACCAGCCTGGGTGCCCAGATTCTGTTGCAGCTATCAGACGCAATCACCAGGCTCGCCAACGAGTTTACCGCAACCGCCCGGGGGGTGACCGAGTTCCCGATCCTGTGGCGCTGGCTGGTGCACGAGCTGACCAATCCGGCTGCGCGCGCCGAGCTGCTCAATGCCGGCTGGAAGCTTGCGCTCGTGGTCGGCTGCGCGCTGGGAGCCGAATGGCTCACCCGGCGGGCCGTTCGCCGGCCCCTCGTCGCGCTCGAATCACGCGCTCCGAGCGGCGATGGCAACAGCCACAACGACGACGATGGGAATCTTGCGGCCGCTGAGCGCCACCCGCGATCGGCGCGCCGGCACGGCCAGGTCGCCAGCACTTGGCGGTTGCTGCGGCGCCTGCCCTTCTCGTTCGCGCGGCTCATCCTCGAGCTGCTCCCCGTCGCTATTTTCGCCGCGCTCGGCAACTTGCTGCTGGCAAGCGAAATCGGTCAGCCTGCGACGACCCGGCTCGTCATCCTCGCGGTGGTGAACGCTTATGTCCTCAGCCGCGGGATCATGTGCGTCGTGCGTATGCTGATCTCGCCGTCGAGTGCTCGGCTGCGCCTGCTGGGGATCGGCGACCGCCAAGCCCTTTACGTTGAGGCTTGGATGCGGCGCATCACGGTCGTCGCCATCTTTGGCGGCGCGCTCGCCGAGGCCGAGCTCCTGTTCGGATTGTATCCGGCGGCCCACGATGCGCTGGTGAAGATGGTGGCGCTCATCGTGCATCTATTCTTGGTGATCATCGTCCTGCAGTGCCGCCGGAGCGTGGCCAAGCGCATCCGCGCCCCAGCCCAAGCTGGCGGCACCCTTGCCCTGCTGCGCAATTGGCTGGCCAGAGGTTGGCACTATATCGCGATCTTTTACATCGTCGGGTTATGGGTGGTTTGGGCGTTTGGCGTCAGAAACGGCTATTCCGGCTTGCTGCGCTTTTGCATCATCACAATCCTCGTGGTGATCCTGGCGCGGCTGGTCGCGATCGTGGCGCTGGGCGCCCTTGACCGCGTCTTCCGGATAAATTCCGATGTGCCCAGGCGCTATCCCGGGCTCGACCGGCGCGCAAGCCGCTACTACCTGCCGCTCCGCCGTATCGTCTCGGGAACCATCGGCGTCCTTACCTTCCTGGCGTTGCTCCAGGCCTGGGGGCTCGACGTGCTGGCGTGGTTCCACAATGGCCGGACCGGCGCGCGCCTGTTGTCCGCGCTAACCACGATCGCGATTGCCGCGGCAGCGGCCGCGGTGGTGTGGGAAGGTGCCAACGCCGCGATCGAGCGCCGCTTGGAGTTGCTCGGACGGTCGGGACGAGCGACGCGGCTGCGGACACTGCTGCCGCTCTTGCGCACGGCGCTGCTCGTCGCCATTGCCATCGTCATCGGCTTGACCGCATTGAGTGAACTCGGCGTCGATATCGCGCCGCTGTTGGCCGGTGCCGGAATCATCGGCGTTGCTATCGGCTTCGGCTCACAGACATTGGTTCACGACGTCATCACCGGCATGTTCCTGCTGCTCGAAAATGAGGTTCAGGTGGGTGACGTCATCACTGCTGCCGGGTTTTCCGGGACCGTCGAGAACCTGTCGATCCGCACGATCCGGCTGCGCGCGGCGGACGGCTCGGTCAACATCATCCCGTTCAGCGCGGTGACCACGATCAACAACACGAGCCGCGGGATCGGCAACGCACCGATCAGCGTCACCATCCCCTATGACGAGGACCTCGACCGGGTCGACGCGACGCTGAACGAAATCGTGGGCGAAATGCGCAAGGACCCGGTGTTCGATGGCATGATCCGCGGCGATCTCCAGCTGTGGGGTCTGGACAAAGTCAGCGCCGCCGGGGTGACGATCGTCGGTCAGATCGAATGCACCGATGCCGGCCGGTGGCCGGTTCAGCGCGAATTCAACCGACGTATGAGAGAGCGATTCCAATCGCAGGGGATCGCAATCGCGAACCCGTGAGGCCAGAAGTAAGGTACGGCTCATTGTTGTGACATAAACGGCAAAGGATCACCACAACCCAATCGACGGCATTTTAACGCGCCGCCTGAGAGCGGTCTCCACCCGTTTTGGGACAACGTCCGTCTACGCGACACACCGGATTATCACGTAGACTGTCATGTGGAACTCGGCAGCTCGTCCGGCGTCTTGTGACCTAGAAGAGAGCAGATCCCGCCCCTGCCGAAATGTGGTCCCCACCACGCTGCTCTCGATGGGGTGATACCCCGAAAGCGTCATGTCCCCCACATGGCGCTTTTCTTTTATCGGTGGGCCAGCCGGAGGAATGCCCGGCCGAGTGGCCGAACCATCCGGTCAGGCACACCGAATAATGCATTCGATCTCGCCAACAGTAGCGCCGTGGACCTCGGCGACCTGAGCAACCGTGATGCCGTATATGAAGGTCACCGGCGCCAATCTCGACAACAGGAGGCTGCGGGTCGATGTGGTTCAGAAGTGCCGGAAGCGGCCAGGCCACGCAAGATCGAGATCGGCACGACGTCGAACCGGCGCGCAGGTGACGGAGGAGAAGGCAGCCTAATGGCCGAACGCCACTGACAAGACCCCCAATTGGAGGGCGTTTTGTTGCGGCGGGCGGCCGATTCTCAGCCCGGCGCTTTATCTGCCCAAATCGCTTCCTCCCGTGCGCTCAGCAGCGGGCGGCATGCTGGATCCTTGGGGGATGCCGGCATCACCGGTGAGCGCATCCCAGGTTTGCGCATCGAGCGATGCTGTCCGGCCCAGACCGTTGTTCTTTTGGAACTGACCGAGGGCCCGCTTCGTCTCGGGACCCAGGATGCCATCAAGCGACCCTTCGTAGAATCCCCTATCGCGAAGTTCGACCTGCGCCCAGCGAATGTCATCTTTCCGGAGGCGTCGCCAGTCAGCAAACTGTCCGACGTTTGGGCGGCCGGCGGCATGGTTGCCGGGTTCACCGGGTTGCCGGTGTCGGCCGCATAATCCAGAGCGGCGCCGCCGATACCCAAAACTAGTACCGCAGCCGTACCCAGAAGCAATTTTCGGATCAATTTTCGCATCACTCACCCCACCTTCAATTCGTTGGGGAGTGTCACTCCATAGTTTCGAACACCTTAGCCCACCTTAGGGTTCCAACAACCTTAGGTTTCCATTGGCATTTAGCTCCTTGTCGTTCGCCTGCTTTGCGTTCAACGGCACACAGGCCGTGCTTGTTGCCTATTTTGTCACCTACATGACCTCACAGGGCCATCCGCTGGTCGCAGCTGGATCGCTGTATTCGACCGTCATTGCGGTGGCGTTGCCGGGCCGTATTTTATGGGCCTGGGTGGGCGGCTTCTATGTCGCGCCACACTTAGTCTTGGGCGGGTTGGCCTTCGGCATGGCTGTCAGCATTGGGCTGATTGGCGCGTTTACGCCGCATTGGCCCGTTGCTGGCGATCGGCGCGGTGACGATGGTGGTCAGCGCCACGGCGTTGTCCTGACACGGCATCATGCTGTCGGAAGCCGCGCGTCTGGCGGCGCCGGGACGAGTGGGTGCGGTGACCGGTGGGGTGCTGTCGTTCGGCCAGATCGGTGCGCTGTCCAGTCCCGCGGTCTTCTCGTTGCTGCTCGGGCTGTCTGGTGGCTATAGTGCTGGTTGGGTGGTCTGCGCCGTGCCGGCGGTTCTGGTCGGCGTCAACGTGTTCCATCACGGTAAGCCTGTGCAGCAGCGTGATGCGCTGTGACCTTCGTACCGCTGTAGTAACAGCAAGTCCGGACGGCATACCGCGGATCACGTCGCCAGATGTCACTGCGCTCATCACTCTGTGCAAACCGGTCACGATGGCGGACAATTGGTCGGACACGCGAAAGGACAGCGATACAGGTCATCGACGTTCGGGTTCTACCGCTGAAATGGCCCGGCCCTGCCCCGCGGCTCCACTCTCGAAAAAATCGGTTGAACCGCTCCGCAGTATGGTTGCGCACGCGGTCGTTTGGTTAGACGGGATAAGGACCAAGGAAAAGATCGCCGAGCGTGCGCCGCAGCAGGTAGGTGATGCGCCGCCGTGCCAGATGGTGCGGACGGTCGTGGATCAGATGGCAACGCTGGCAAAGACCTCTGAGGTTACGTGGCCGATTGTTTGCTGGGTTGTGATCGAGGTGCGCCGCGGCAAGAACGACACGCGTGTGCCGGATGCGGGTTGCCTCCTCGAGGTCCGGCCAGCGGGCGGGCCTACCGCGGCCATTGCGCCAGGTGCTCGCGGCGGCGTCATACCAGCGGCCGTCGGGCAGGCAGCGAACTGTCGCTCGGTGCGGCCGCCCGCATGTTTGACAGTGGCCGCCGGCGCGCTCGAACCGTACCTGCCGGCTGATCTGCGGCCAGTCGATCGGGTAGAACCAGCGCAGCTCAGGCTTGATCGGCATCGGGGATCCCCTTCGCGCGGGCGGCCTGTTGGCCGAGCAGGCGATAGACGCTGGCCCGGCCGATGCCGAGCCGGCGGGCGATCGCGCCGGGCCGAGTTTCTCGTCATGGCGCAGCCGTCGGACTTCGCCGGCGTCGATCTTTGGCTTGCGGCCCTTGTAAACGCCGCGCGCTTTCGCGGCACTGATCCCCTCCAATTGCCGCTCGCGGCGCAGATTGGTCTCGAATTCGGCGAACACGCCGAGCATGTCGAGGAACGCCTTGCCCGCGGCAGTGCCGGTGTCGACCGGTTGCTCGGTCGCCTTCAGCGCGACGGCCTTGGCCTTCAGCTCGTAAACGCATGCCGTGGCAAAATTCGCCAGGCACTTCAATCGGCCGCCCGATCGGCTCGGCTTGGCAGAGGTGCGGGCCTACCAGATCCTCCCGCGGTTTAGTCTAGCCATCTGCAATGATTGTTATTTCGTTTAACCCAAGTTCCAATCAACCGCTTTTCGGACCCGGCGGCTTGCGGCGCGGCCTCATGGCTTGATTGACCACCGGCATGGCGGGCGGGCCCGCCATCGGGGCGGTTTCGAGGAGAAGCCGCAGCCGGAAGGGACCGATCGCGGCGCCAAGGCCCGTTCGACCCGGGCCCGTAACGCCCGGAATATTGACCTTGCGGTCGCGACCATTGCCGCTAACCCCGTGCCCGTCAGAGCCCCCGCCGCTGCAGTCAGCGCTATGTGCGCGACGCCGCCCAACGGATCGCCTGACGCGGCTCGCTGAGCCCCGACCCAAAGGCCGATCCCCATCCTCGCGAGGCCGCCACCCGCGACCGTGACGGAACCGGCGTGCCGCTGCAGAAAATCGCCTTCCGTCTGTGCCAAACCGAGCGCCGACATCCGCGCCAGATCATCGAGATACTCCTTGACCTGAATTTTGATGCCGGGATTTTTATTTAAGAGTTCAATGCCCGCGCGATCCTGGTGCAAATAGTCCACGAGCGCCGGCCGGCCCCTCTGGGACGTCAGGTAGGGTGTGATATCCTGGCGCATCGCGAGCGCTTTCGAAAACTCGGCTAATTCGCCGGCGCGCGAGTCAGGATCGTACAAGGCTACGGCGCGCAGGCGCGGTTCCCTCCTGTGATCGTCCATGGGCGATCTCCCTTTTCATTTACTCTTACGCATTTTGGGTCCGGTGTCATTACTTATGAGTCGGCCTTTTATTCGCGCCGCCGCCAAGATGATCTTCAATGCCGGCAATGCTGGCGATTCCCGAGAAAACGCTTCCGCACCGGTACTTAACGGGGCTACACGCATTCGATACGTCACGATAACCGGCGATATTATGGTAGCAAAGGGATCGCCTATGAAGACACCGCAGGGTATGATCACGCCAATCGACGAATGGCGTCGTGCAAGATAGACGCATGGTGGAAAAGGTCTTCCAGAAATGTGTGCGAATTTATAATGCGCTATCTGGAGTTTCGCCGCCCCGATCGAATGTCTTGGACGCCGGATACGCGCGGCGGTAACCGAAGTGGAGCGTCGGCGGAGAGGCAGCGCGAAGCGACCCCCCGCCCGTCTAGCGCCGACAGATAACCTGATCTTCTCGCCGGTCGGCGAATACATCCCATGTCATAATCTTCGCATTTCGGCACCCATCTCCTCAGTAAACTCGTGCATCTTTTCACTGAGTTGAAATGCAATGTTGTCCAGTTTTCTCGCCACTTGTTGCGATTTGCTGATCATTTGAAAGGCACACTTTACCACGATGTAACCGCCATTGGTTACGACAAGGGATTTGTATTCGTCGACATAGGCCGCTAGCCGACCATCCTCTGCAAGGATTTCGAGCGCCGCCCTGGCAGGATCGGAGAAATCGAAAGCAATGAAATTCAGTAACCGCAAAGCCCGGGCTTCCACCTCATCGAGCCGATTCCATTGAGCTGGCCGTTTCAACCGCTCCCAATCTGCATCGTCCAGTCCCAGAATCTTGAGCGGGTTCGCAAAATTCACGACGGCGACACACCCGCCCAATTGCCCAATGCGTGCAGCGATCTGCTCCGGCACATCATCCAACCTTCCGCAATACTTCCGAGAGACAGGGCCTATTTGCGACTGAAGGCCGTCAGAACTGTCTCGCGTGTCGTGGACCGAAACCATCAAACCCATTTGGTCAAGCGCGGCCCACATCTTATCGACGGCTCTATGCAAACCCACTTCGATCGCGCGAGGATCATTCCTGGCGGCGCCGAGCGCGTCTCGCACATGGTATCCGCTGTGCGACCAATGGACGATGTCGGCGGATTTCCCGGGCGGCATAAGCGCATCGCGGCCGGAAAACAAATCGGCGTCGGTAGCAACCGGAGCCTGCGCCAATCTCAGTTTTCCATTTTCTGCCGCCCTTTGCATTTTCCTTGCGGTCGTGACCGCATAGGTTTCGCCCGTTTCTCTGGCAATGCCGTCGCGATAATCCGTACAATAAAATGCCATACCCCTTGGTAAGAACCTCGCGATTTGCGATGTCCATGCCACGCTGTAATCACCCGGGCCACAACTTACGTCCAGTACCACTGTTGGGGCGTCTTGCTTTATTGCTACACCTTGCAGCGCAAAAAGGCTGAACGCCTCACGCAGCAGAATTGCCTGCAAGATTTTTTGACCGTTGCCCGCCGATTTCAGGAATTCGGCGAAGCATGTGTCGTAATCCCGTATTTGAACGGACAATTGATCTCGATCACCGAGCTGCATCTTGGTCATCCCGGGAATGATTTGCGCGCCGCGCGGTGCTGCGCGTCGACCACGAATTTGGCGGATGGAATTGACCATGTCTACCGGTATCGGAGGGTTCGTGTAGCAGGCTTGAAGTTATTAACCAGGATGATCGGTATACCATTGGCGCTTTCACCCTGTTCGCCGCTTCGGGCATTCGGGCTTGCTTCTCCAGCTTGTGAGGGCGTCTAGCCTGGTCGGGCTCGCGCCGCGGCCACGGGAGGGGCGGGGATGAGCACCACCCTTGCGTTGATCAATCTCTCGCTGGGCGACGCGAGATCGAAACCGATGCTTTTCCCCCAGCCGTGCCGCGCGCGCCGACACCAGGTAAGGAGTTTATGTCGCGTGACCGAACGTTTCGCCAGTTGAACCTGCGGCAAACTGCGGCTCAGTTGCCAAGGAGACCTGCGCGTTTCGCTGTGCCATTGTCTTGACTGCCGGCGCCGGCCAGGGAGCTTGTTTAGCATTGCCGCATTTTTCGAGGGTAGCGCGGTAACGATTGTCGATGGCGCTTCGAAGACCTTCACCCGCAACCCGCTCACAGGAAAGGACATGATCTTCCACCGTTGTTCCGAGTGCGGATCGACCGTGTTTTAGGAGCCGGAGCGCATGCCGCAGCTGATCGGCATCGGCTTGGCGCGTTTACTGATCCTTCGTTCCCGCCGCCGGAACGCTCCATGTTCACAACATACCAGCATGGCTGGCTAAGTCTCCTGGAGAAGATGCCAGCTTGCGCTATTATGAGACCGCGCCCGGACGCTAAGTACGTGATTCGTTGCAGCCGATTGCCGGATCCGGCCGCGTGCAGTGGCCAGGATGTCACCAAAAGCGGAGGGGGTATGCGGGAGACCCTGGAACGTCGGATTGACCAGGCGATGGGCCGCATGGCGGCGGACCTGGTCTTGCGCAACGCACGCATCCTCGATCTTGCAACCGGTGCGTTCCATTCTGGTGACATCGCGATCTGCGGTGAGATGATCGTGGGCACTGGCGACAGCTACCGCGGATTGCGCGAAATCGACGCCGGCGGCCGCACCGCCGTTCCGGGCTTCATCGACAGTCACGTACATTGCGAAAGCACGCTCGTCGTCCCCGGCGAGTTCGACCGCTGCGTGCTGACCCGTGGCACGACCACGGCGATCTGC
>Ga0210390_10002460_pt1 | contig 16445 bp, 15 predicted proteins | sample IncBWH11OmetaG_FD_161050 | JGI IMG/M metagenome (GOLD analysis project Ga0210390, IMG submission 161050) | Forest soil microbial communities from Barre Woods Harvard Forest LTER site, Petersham, Massachusetts, United States - Inc-BW-H-11-O ... | reverse complement strand
GTTCCGATCGCGTTGAGCGACGACAGGTCGTACCGACCACGCCGCAACTCCTCAACCAGGGGCGCGGCATAGGCATCCCCGACCATCGTCATCAAGCCGACCTGCTCGCGCTCGGCCGTCTCCCATACGGATCGCGGATCGAGCTTGCGGCCGGTGTCGTACAGCACCACAGGCGTGCCCGCCATGATCGCCGAGAACGCGGTCCACATACCGGCGGCGTGCATCAGCGGTGAAACGGCGAACCACGCCGGACCGGCGACTCCGCGCACCTTGTCATGGATCTCTTGGGCGGACGCATGATCGGCCCCGACCATCGACGATACGTAGATGTCGGACTGCCGCCAGAGCACGCCCTTGGGTCGACCGGTGGTGCCGCCAGTGCAGATCATCAGCAGGTCATCCGGTGACGCGGTGACGTCGCGGTCGCTGTTCCCTTGCGCCAGCGCGGTATCCAACGGCACCGCGCCGGGCAGTTCCGGTACCGAACTTCCGTCGTCGACCGACAGCAAGAGGTCGGCGCTGTCGGGCGGAAACACATCGGCGAACTTCGCGCCCAGCGACTTGTGGTAGATGACGGCGCGCGGCCGCACGTAATCGAGCAGTTCCTGTACTTCGCGCGGCGTGTAGTTGTAGTTGACGTTCACCGGAACGGTGCGGGCCTTCAGGCAACCGATCACCATGTCGGTGTAGAGGTCGTTGTGCATGACAAGCGCAACACGGTCCTGTCCGCATTCCCAGTTCTGCAGACCGGCCCGTTCCCGGTGAGCACCGAAACCCCCGCCGGCCAGGAAGTTAGCCAGTCGGCGGGTGCGGTCAGCCGTCTCGGCGAAGGTGCTGCGGCGATCGCCGCAGACGGTGATCGTCCGGTCCGGGATGACCTCGGCGATCGTGTCCAGGACCGCACCGATGGTCCACTCGCTCATGGATTTACGCGGCCTTGAACGTTCAAGCGGCCGATCCAACCTTGACGTCCAGCAAATCCAATGCGTTGTCGCGCATCACCTTTCGAATGTCAGCGTCACTGAATCCGACCAACTCCTCGGTGAACGACACCGGATCCTCCAAGCCTTCGCCGTGCGGCCAGTCCGATCCGAACAGAATCTTGTCGACGCCGATCATTGACGCCAAATCCGGCAAGTCATCCTCGTAGTAGGGCGCGATCCAGACATTGTTGCGCAGCTGCTCCACCGGATCCTCGGGGAACAGGCTGGGGTGATTGTTGGCCACCTTCTTAAGGCGCTTGATCAGCCGGTGCACGAAGTATGAACCGTTCTCGATGCTGACCGCCTTCAATCGCGGGTGGCGAGTGAACACCCCGTGGACGATCATCGAGGCCATCGTGTCGTGAATCGCGCGGTCGTCGACGAGTACCTGGTCCAACGGATTTGAACCGCCGAACGCCTCGAACGTCGACTTGCCGCCCCACATCGCGGCCACCTGCAGGTAACCGCTGTCGCTCAAGTGGAAGCCAACCGGAACGCCCGCCTCGGCCAACGCGGCCCATACCGGATCATGGGCGGGGTCGCCCAACGACCGTGGCCTGACCACACCGGGCACCGGCGCGGGCCGGACGAGGATCAGCTTCGCACCGCGCCCTAACACGAATTCCACCTCGTCGAGGGCCGCGGCGGGATCGGCCAGCGAAATGATCGGCGCAGCGATGATCCGATGGTCGGGCCGATCGAAGCCCCAGTCCTCATCCAGCCAGAGGTTGAACGCATGCAGTGACGCCATCGTCGCGTCGACGTCGTGCTTGAGCGCTTCCTCGACGCCACACGCGAATGTCGGCAACATGAACGCCGTTTCAATGCCTTGGGTATCCATCACCGTAATGCGGGCCTCGCGGTTCTGGTATTCGGGGTGCGCCTCGAGCCGGTCGACCTTCATCAGCGATGCCGGATCGACGCCTTCCGGAATCTCGCCGCGAAACAGCAAATCCAGGCACCCGGGCACGATGATCGGGTCGAACGTCGGGTTGGGGATGAAGCGATTCACCCGGTCCCCGATGACCGCTTGGGTGTGCTTGCCGTCCCTGAAGATCTGCACGCCACGTCGGCGGAACTTCTTGTCCAGGTGCCGGGTGAAGGCGTCCAGCGGTTCGTAGTAGTGATTGTCGACGTCGATCGCCTTATAGCCCAAGTTCGCCATGATCATCCTTTCCGGGACCGCAAGAGTCATTCGTGATCGTCGAAGCGCTCAGCCCGGGAAAGCTCGGCGCTCGCTTGTCGAGGAAGCTGGTAATCCCTTCGATGACATCGGGACGTTGCAGCGACTCGTGCAGTAAAGCTTCGGCCCGCGAACTCGCTTGCACCACCTCGCGCATGGCATCACCGTAGGTCTGACGTTTGATGACGGCCATCGATGCCGGCGAGCAGTTCTGGGCGATGTCTTCGGCGTATTCCATCGCGCGTTTCATCAGCTGTTCGGGCGGGACCACTTCCTTGATCAGCCCCAGGTCTGCCGCCTCGTCGGCAAGGAAGGTTCGGCCGCTCAACAACAGGTCGAGTGCGATGCCCCAGCCGGTCAGCCGCGGAAGTATCCATGAGACGCCGTATTCGGCGATCAGGCCGCGCCGCGCAAACGACGCCGCGAACTTGGCTCCGGCGGCGGCGAACCGCACGTCGCACATCAGCGCCTGGGTCAGGCCGATGCCGACACAGGATCCGTTGATGGCCGCGACGACCGGTTTGCACAGCGTCGTCAAATAGTACGGTTGCCTTTCCCCGACGAGGCTCGCCAACTTGCCTTCGTCAGTCTTCTCAATCGACTGAGCCACGCTTCCCATCGAACCGAGCTGAGCGCCCGCGCAGAACGCCTTACCGCGACCGGTCAGCACGATGACCCGAACGGCCGGGTCCTCTTCGGCCCGGTCCAATCCCGCGTAAAACGCGGTGGCGATGTCACCGCCCCAGGTGTTGAGACGATCCGGCCGATTCAAGGTCAAGACAGCGACACCACTCGCGGTCACCTCATAAATGACTGCCTCGTCCTGGGTGGAGTGGGCGACCACGTCGTCGGCGGTGTTCATCTGCGCCACTCCTCAGCATCGCTGCGCTCTGCATCGTCGTCGGCGCGGCTCATCTGCGCCACTCCTCAGCATCGCTGCGCTCTGCATCGTCGTCGGCGCGGCTCATCTGCGCCACTCCTCCCTGATCTCAGGCAGCAACTTCGGCGAAGTTTGTATCCATACTGTATACCTATCGGTACTGCATTCCGCAACTGCCGTCGCCCATCGCGCGATGCGGTGCGAGCAGCCAAAATTCACTGCCCGACATGTGATGTCAACGCCGTTCGCGCCCCCGGCGAGGCATCCACGAGTCCCAGGCGCCGATAGGCGTTTTCGATCTGCGCCTTGGCCTCCGGCGGCAACTTGGCCTGCGGCGGCCGGGAATGTGGATAGCCGCCGATCGGCAAACCCAGTACCGACGCGGCGTATTTGAACGCGCCGCCCCAATGCGTGAAGTAATCGGCCCGACCGGGATAGCAGGTGAACCACGATCCGAGGTCGATCTCGAGTTGGTCGAGACCCGATTCGCGACCGTAGTCCATCGCCTCAATGAGCTTGTCGTTGCACACCAAGTCCCAATACTCGGAGAGCAGCGGCCGCTGGGGGGTCTCGAACAAGTACCCCGCGGTGCCCAATTGGGCCGGGCAGACGATCCCGTCGCGCAGCCATCCGGCCCGGTACACGGTCTTTTCGCACTCCCAGATCACCAGGCCGGGCGCCAACTCGTGCAACAGACGGCTGTTCGCCGGACGGAACGCGCCCTCCTTCGTAGCGCAGACCGCGGGGACCTCGTCGTAGATGCGCGCGCCTTCGGCCGCCGTCAGTACGTATCCCGAAGAAGGGGAATTGAACATGCCCAGAGCAATATCCGTGCGCTGACCGATGTATTTGAAGAACCGCAGCACGCCTTCGCCGCCGTGCGCCTCCATCATCGGCGTCTGGATATAGGCGATGTCGGCGCCGGCGCGCTGAGCGTGCAGTGTGAGATCCAGGCAGTCCTTGGCCGACATGGCGGCTGTGCAGGCCTGCACCACGATGTCCGGGTTGGCGGCTCTGGCTTCCTCGATCGCCACCTCCAGCAGGCGCTTTCGTTCGTCGAGCGTCAATGACCAGAACTCCGCGATGCCGCTGGTGCACCACAACATCGGGTGCCCGAGATCGCTGACGCAGTAACGAACCAGCGTCCGATATGCGTCCCAGTCGATGTCGTCACCGTCGGTGCCGCAGAACGGTGTGTACAGAGAATCGCCGATTCCCCGTAAAACGCTGCGCGCCCAGGGACGTGCCTCGCTCGCGGTGGCCATCATCGACTCCTTCCCAGTCAGCGACCGTCAGGTGAAGTCCGAACCGCCGTCGACGTTGATGTTCGCTCCGGTCATGTATGAGTTGCGACGCGACGCCAAAAATGCCACAACTGAACCCATTTCGTCTGGCAACCCGGCTCGTGGCAGGTGGGCCGGATGCCCGAAGTGCTTGCAATGGCATCCATCAACTGGTAGGGGTTACCACCGTCGACCCCGACCGACTTGGCCCAGCCGACCAGCGACTCGGACGCGATGCTGCCGGGGGAGACCACGTTGACCAGGATCTCGTCCTTGGCCAGCAACAGCGACAAGTTTTTGGAAATGCTCGTCAGCGCCGCTTTGGCCGCGGTGTACGCCGGCAGTATGACGCTTTGACGCTGGGTCGAGTGCGCCGAAAAGTTGACGATCCGCGCCCACGCCGCCTTCCGGAGTAGTGGAAGAGCCGAACGCACGCAGCGCACCATGCCCATCACGCCGTCGTCGAAAGCCTGGCGCCACTGCTCGTCGGTCAGGTCTTCGAAGCTGCCGACCGCGCCCGGCCCGACCGCGTTGATGAGCACGTTGAGTTCGCCATTCCATCGGTCACCGAGCTCGGCGAATACACCGTTGACTTGATCGGCATCGACGATGTCGGCTACCAGCCCGAGGGCATCGGGGCTGCCGCGATCAGTCAAGTCTGCGGCCGCGCGATCCAGGTCAGCCCGGGACCGGGCGAGGATCGCGACGCGGGCGCCGTCGTCCGCTAGGCAGCGCGCGGCGGCCAGCCCCATGCCGCGGCCACCGCCGACGACGACTGCGGTGGCGTTCGTCAGCCCTAAATCCATGGCAAATGCTCGGTTATCTTTCGCTTGCCGCCATGCGTATCAAAAAGTTTACGATAGGTATTACAGTAGCAGACGGGGACGGCGACACGGCTGCGTTACCGCAGATCACCGGGCAACTGACGGTAGATTCGACTCCACCGGCCGCGGGGCCGGGAACGGCATGCGCAGCATGGATCTCGATGGAGGTGCCCGCAGTGGCCAAGCAAGCAACCGCCGAGAAGCGTCAGCGACGCGAACGCGGGTCCATCAATCCCGATGACATCATCAGCGGCGCGTTCGAGCTCGCAGAGCAGGTGTCGATCGACAACCTGAGCATGCCCCTGCTCGGCAAGCATCTCGGCGTGGGGGTCACCAGCATTTACTGGTACTTCCGTAAGAAGGACGATCTGCTCAACGCGATGACCGACCGCGCCTTGCGCAAGTATGTGTTCGCCACTCCTTACGTCGAAGCCAAAGACTGGCGCGAGACGCTGCGCAATCACGCTCGTTCGATGCGGAAAACCTTCATGGGCAACCCGATACTGTGCGACCTGATTTTGATCAGGTCGGCGCTTAGTCCCAGAGCGGCCCGCCTCGGAGTTCAGGAGATCGAGAAGGCAATCGGCGGTCTGGTCGAGGCGGGATTGTCGCCGGAAGAAGCCTTCGACACCTACTCTGCGGTTTCGGTTCACGTGCGAGGTTCGGTCGTACTGCATCGGCTTCAGGAGAAGAACCAGGCGACGGAGAACGGGGCCCGCACAATCGAGGACGCGATGGTCATCGATCCCGAGAGCACGCCCCTGCTGGCCCAAATGACCAGTAAGGGCCACCATCTCGGCGCCCCCGACGACAACAACTTCGAATACGGCTTGGACTGCATCCTCGACCACGCCAGTCAGCTGATTGAGCAGGGGCCGAAATCGACTGCTCGTCAACGCAAGTCGACCAAGTCGAGTCCCTCTGGTGGACGGGCCAAGGCAGCGCGCTAGCGGCAGCGAAAACCGTTAAGGCGACTCGGGTTCAGGCACATTGAAATGCTCGTCCCGAAGCCGGAACGCCTCTTTCGTGCCGTGCTGCGCTCGCGTCTTGACGAAGTTGAACTCCCCCGGCGCGAATTGCAGGTTGGTTCCGAACGCGTGGAACAGATAGCTGGCCACTTCTTCACCCTGGTAGGCCTGGCTCTGCTCGACAAGCCGAAAAGCCTCTTTGGCGATCACGACGCCGTCGGCCGGCATTTTCGCGGCCTTCTCCACCCAGTACCTGGCCCGGGCCGCAACCAGGCCGGGATCGCAAGTGTCGGTGAAGATTCCCAGGTGCTCGATTTCACCGGCCTCGATGATGTCGCCGGTCAGCAAAAGGCGCCGCGCCAGCACCGGGCCCAACCGATGGAAGAACATGTGCAGGCTGCCCAGCGCGGGCCCGAGGAAGCGGGTGGCGGGCATGCCGATCTTCGCGTTGCGTGCGATCACCGAGATGTCGGTCATCAACGCGATCTCGAACCCGCCGCCGAGCGCGTAGCCACTGATCTCTCCCACGGTGACCTTCGGGAAGCCCATGAGGTTGTGGTAGAAGCCGAACGACTTACGGTCCACCGTGAGCCGGCGACGTTGACTGGGACGGCTTTTGACTTCTTGGGCGCCCTGCTCGCCGTACCAGCCGTAGGCGTTGTTCATGTCCGCCCCGGTGCTGAAAACCCCGTCCGCTCCACGCAGCAGCACCACGGTGAGATCGTCATCTTCGGCTACCCGGTCCAGGCAGCGGGCGATGGCGTCACGCATGGCGGCGTCGTAGGAGTTGCGCTGTTTGGGGTTGTTCAACGTGATCGTGGCGATTCGTTTTTCGGGTTCGACTTCGAACAGCACCCGATCATCTGAAGCGTCCGAAACCGTCATGCGCCGGACTCCTTCCTGCTCTGGGCGTACGCCCCCTCGCCGCTGCGCGGCTGGGGGTACCCCCACCCGCTTGCGGGGGAGGGTCGGCCGTTGTGTCGGAATCGCGAGTCCAGTCGCGAACCGATGTCCGACATCAGCTTCGCCTCAATGGTTTTGTCGGGGCCGAAGGCAAGCGTCTTGCGGCGAGCCGCGGCCAGGTGATCCTGCGCCAGCCGGACCGCCCTGGCCGGATTGCCATCGCGGATAGCGTCGAGCAGGCGCTGATGGTCACGCAGCGCGGCTCGCCTGGTCTTGACCACCATCGGCGCCGGTTCGCCGTCGTCATCCCACACCGACGACTCGTGCGCAGACCAGATCAGCTCCAGCGAGCCGATCAGCAGGATCATCGGCTCGTTGCCGCATCGGGACACCAGCGTTTCATGAAATCGGCGGGCCTTCGCCACGTACTGTGAGACGTCGTCGAATTGCGCTGTCTGGAAATCGATTTCACGCTGCAGATATGGCACCACTTCGGTCATCCGGTCGTCGCGGGCAGCGCACATCCCCGCGCAGATCGGCTCTAGATGCATCAACGCCTCGCTGACGTCCACCGGTGTCGCGGACCTGGCCTGCAGAACCATGCTGATCATGTGCGCGGTCCGCTCGGCCGTCGGCCGGTGGATGACCGCTCCACCGACATTGCCGCGACGCACCGAGATCAGCCCGTCGGTCTCCAGGATGTGGATTGCCTCTCGCAACGCGGGTGGGCTCACGCCGAATTCACCGAAAAGGCTTTCCTGAGAAGGCAACACATCGCCTTCCTTCAGGCGGCCGGACAGGATGTCGTCCCGCAACTTCGAGGCGACGATTTCCGCGACGCGGGGTTGACGAAAACGCTGCGAAGCCACGTCAGGTCTGCTCGGCTCGTCGCTTGCCGAATCGAAACCCGGTCAACTTGTCCGGCGTCTGCGCCAGTGTGTTGACCTCACCAATGCATAGCACCTCGTCGTCGAGCAGCAACCGGGCCGTCGACGTGATCCCGCGCTCCACCTCGGAGCGCGCAATGTCGAAACGCAGGTCGGTCAGTACGGGCGTGGGACGGCGGAAAGTGACCTTGAGCGAACGGGTCTTGCCGGAGAGTCCCGCAAGGCAGTTCTGGTGCTGCATGACGCAGTCGAAAAACACCGCGAGGAAGCCGCCGTGAACCAATCCGGGCGGGCCTTCGTAGACCAGCGGAAAGGCGACGCGGCCGGACGCGGTCTCGGCGTCGAAGTGGTCGAAATGGTATTCCGGAAAGCAGGGGTTGAACGCACCGATGTCGGTCGCGTGGTCGAGATAGATGCGCCGGCTGCCATCGTCGTCAGAACCGATTCGAGGGGCGCTCTCCGGCGGAACCGCCGCGCTCAGCTCGCGTTCCCAATCGCTGATCTGCGTCAGGATCGCGTCCACCGTCGGGTGGGCATGTTCCAGGGACAGCAGCAGCGAGCTGAGTCGGCGGATCGCGCCTGCGGCGGCGACGGTCTGGGCGAGCGGCGCTTCGCCGAATCGCGAGCCGGGCCGTGCGGGAACAGCCCCCGTTTGTTGTTCGCCCATAGGCCCTCTTCCCCATGCAGCTGTTCCGTCGCCGGGCTTTCCTTGCTAAGTTATACAGCGCAGCAATTGTATAGCCTACTGTAGGGGTAACCATATCGGCGGGAAAGGGCGGGTTCGACGGTGAGTCATGACCTGGACTCCACAGCCGACGACGGCTCGCTCACCACGAGCCGTGACGGTGCGGTGCTTCGGCTCACGCTCGATCGGCCCTCGCAGCGCAATGCGTTGAGTCATAACATGATCGAGACCTTCGTCGCCGTACTGACCGGCGCCGCCACCGATGACACGGTGCGGGCCATCCATATCCAGGGCGCCGGCGATCACTTCTGTGCGGGCGCCGACTGGGTTGCCACCAACAGCGGCGGCCACTCGCGGCCCCGCGCCGGCGATCTCGTTCGCCGCATTCCGCACGCCGCCCATCGCGTGATCGAACTGGTGCACAGCATCCACTTGCCGGTCGTCTGCCGCGTCCGGGGATTCGCCGTCGGCCTCGGGTGCAACCTGGCACTGGCCGCCGACTTCACTGTGGCTGCGACCGACGCGGTGTTCTGGGAGCCATTTGTCGCCCGCGGTTTCAGCCCGGACTCCGGTGCAACCTGGCTACTCCCCCGGCTGATCGGGCTGGCCCGTGCAAAGCAGATGCTGCTGCTCGGCGACAAAGTCAGCGCAACAGATGCCGCGGACTGGGGTTTGATCCACCGAGCCGTCAGCCCCACAGAGCTCGACGACGCCACCGAGGAACTGCTGGAACGATTGGCCGCCGGGCCCACGGTGGCGCTCGGCCTGACCAAGCAAGCCCTACATTACGGCCAGCATGCGACGCTGAGCCAGTCGATGACGCAAGAACTCTTCGACCTTGAACTCTCCTGTCGAACCAAGGATTTCAAAGAGGGCCTGGCCGCATTCCGTGAACGACGCCCGTCGCAGTTCCATGGCCGATGACACTCAACAACAAGGAACGCTGATGTCTGCAAGCTCTGCACGGTCATACGACACCATCAAGTACGAAGTCGACGGACACAAGGCCACGATCACCTTGAATCGGCCCGACGCCCTCAACGCACTCAGCCCGCACATGGTCACCGAGCTGGGCAGCGCATACAGCGAGGCCGAAAACGACGACGCGGTATGGATTCTCATCGTCACCGGCACCGGCCGGGCGTTCTGTACCGGCGCTGATGTCAAGGCGATTCCCGGTGACGGGAAGGTGATCAACGAGCGGCCCTATCTGTCCACTTACGAACAGTGGGAGGCACCACAAGAAGGCACTCCGCCCTTTCGCACGATGGCCAAACCGGTGCTCGCCGCGATCAACGGAATCTGTTGTGGCGCGGGACTCGATTGGGTCACCACTGGCGACATCGTCATCGCGTCCGACAAGGCGACGTTCTTCGACCCGCATGTCAGCATCGGCCTGGTGGCCGCACGTGAGGTGGTCCGGGTGGCCCGAGTGCTACCGCGCTCGATTGCGCTGCGCATGGCTTTGATGGGCAAGCATGAGCGGATGAGCGCCCAGCGGGCATACGAGCTCGGCTTGATCAGCGAGATCGTCGAGCACGACGGTCTGCTGGAACGCGCCCACGAGATCGCCGACATCGTCAATTCCAATGCACCCCTTGCTATCCGGGGTACCCGGCTGGCCATTCTCAAGGGCCTCGACCTACCGCTGCACGAAGCCGAGTTGCTGGCCGAAGCATTCCGCGAACGCAACCTGCACACCGCGGATTCCCTCGAGGGGCCCAAGGCGTTCGTCGAAAAGCGACCACCGGAATGGCAGTGCCGATGAGCTTCCAGACGATCCAGCTCGAGGTGGACGGTGCCGACCGGGTCGCCACTATCACCTTGAACCGGCCCGACCAGCTCAACGCTTTCAACCGGACGATGTGTGACGAGATGACCCGGGCTTGGCGGATCGTTAAGTCGGACGATTCGGTCAATGCCGTGGTGCTGCGCGCTGCCGGTAGCCGGGCGTTCAGTGCCGGACTCGACATCAAGACACCTTACGGTCAACCCGAGAACATTTGGAATCACGAGGATCCCGGCGAGGCACTCAGCCCGAAGTGGCAGAAGATGTGGAAACCGGTGGTATGCGCGGTGCAAGGTATCTGCACCGCGGGCGCGTTCTACTTCATCAACGAGTCCGATGTGGTCATCTGCTCGACCGACGCCACGTTTTTCGACTCCCACGTGTCGGCGGGGCTGGTCTGCGCGTTGGAGCCGATCGGGCTGATGCGCAAAGTCGGCCTGGGCGAGACGTTGCGGATAGCCCTGATGGGTAATGACGAACGGGTCGGTGCCGACACCGCCCTTCGGATCGGGTTGGTGTCGGAAGTGGTCTCCCCCGAACGGTTGTGGAGCCGGGCGCATGAGATCGCCGCGGCGATTGCAGCCAAGCCGCCGTCGGCAACCCAGGGCACGGTCAAGGCGATCTGGGAATCGCTGGACAAGCCCTACCGGGCGGCACTGGATCAGGGCCTGATCTACACCCGGCTGGGAAATCCGATCGGGACCGCCGAGCTGGCGGCACGCGGCCGAGGTCCCAATGGCCCCGCGCCGGATCCGAGGATCCGGTGACAGTGCATCCGCTCAGTCGGCGCATCGCCGACGTTCTGGGCTTGCAGCCCACTGCGCCAGCTCTGGAGTATGAGGGCCGATGGGTGTCATGGGGCGAGCTGGGCGCGCTGGCCGACCGGATCTGTTCGCTCGTTGGTGATGGCAACCAACACCGTCAGATAGGGGTCCTACTGCGGAATCGTCCGGTGCAAGTGGCCACCCTGCTCGGCGTGCTGCAGTCCGGTGCGACAGTCGTCGTCATCAACCCGGCTCGCGGCGATGAGCGCACCCAAGCCGACGTCAACCAGCTGAGACTCCCGTTGATCGTCGGCGAGCCCGGCGACCTGGCGACGCTGGACAGGCCGTCCGCCACGGCAGTGATGTCAATCTCGGACCTAGCCGCCGCGCCGAAAGTTGTTGCGGGCGACGAGGCTTGCACCGGCAGCGATGTGCGGCCCGGCGTCGCGGTGCGGATGCTGACCAGTGGAACGACCGGACCACCCAAACGCGTGGACCTCACTTACGACATGCTGGCGCACAGCGTGATGGGTCCGGAGGATGACCGGTCGGCGGCGCCGACGGAGCTGCGTCGTGGTGTCGCGATCGTCAACTCGCCGCTGGTGCATATCGGCGGGGTGTTCCGGGTACTGCAATGTGTCGCCGAGGGGCGACCGTTTGTGCTGCTGGAGCGATTCGAGCTCAGCCGCTGGATCGAGGCGGTGCGCAGGTATCGACCACGCACGGTATCGCTGGTGCCGGCCGCGCTACGCATGGTGTTGCATTCCGACCTGGGTCGGGAGGATCTGGCGAGTATCCGTGCGGTGACTTCGGGTACCGCGCCGCTGTCCGCTGAAGACGCCGACGCGTTCACCGAAAAATATGGAATTCCGGTCCTGACTTCCTATGCGGCAACCGAATTCGGCGGCGGCGTCGCGGGCTGGACGTTGCCCGACCACCAGAAGTATTGGCAGGCTAAGCGCGGCAGCGTCGGGCGCGCCAACCCCGGGGCCCAATTGCGGGTGGTCGGCGACGACGGCACCCCGCTCGAGCCCGACCAGGTTGGGTTGCTCGAGGTCAAGCCCGGACAGCTGGGACCCTCCGGGCAGTGGATGCGCACTACCGACATGGCACGCATCGATGCCGACGGCTTCTTGTGGATCATCGGCCGAGCCGATCAGGCGATCATCCGCGGCGGCTTCAAAGTGATGCCCGATGACGTACGGACGGCGCTGGAGAGCCATCCCGCGGTCGCAGGTGCTGCGGTGATCGGCCGGCACGACGAACGCCTCGGGGAGACGCCGGTCGCGATGGTGGAACTGCGAGAGCCAGCATCCGTGGACGTCGGTCGACTCGCCGACTTTCTGCGGACGCGGTTGGCGCGCTACGAGATTCCCACCGACATCGTCGTCGTCGACCGACTCCCGAGAACACCGTCAGGCAAACCGGACCTGAGCGCGGTCCGGCGCTTCTTCAGCGATGCCGTCTCCGCGACGCAGGGCGACCATGCCGAGTGAATCGCCAACGGTCGGCGAAATCCTGCGGCAGCAAGCCCGCGGCAGAGGTGATCATCCGCTGCTGATTTGCGACACCGAACGCATCAGTTACGCCGAAGCCGACCGTCGCTCCGCGCAATTGGCGCGTGGGCTCGTCGCGCTCGGCGCCGGTAAGGGCAGCCATGTCGGATTGCTTTACCCCAACGGCGTGGCATTTGTCGTCGGCATGCTGGCGGCCGCGCGAGTCGGCGCCGTCGTTGTCCCGTTTTCCACGTTCGCGACCACGCCAGAGCTACGCGACCAGCTGGTCAACAGCGACACCGAGATTCTCCTTGCCGCGCCGTCCTACCGCTCTCGCGATTACGTGCAGCAGCTCACCACCGTGCTGTCCGATTCGAGCCTCGACGGAGGTGATCGGCTATTCGACACCGCCGCACCGCAATTGCGACATGTGATCTTCGATGTCTCACGCCCGTGTCGGCTGGCCGGGACCGTCGATGAAAAATTGCTGACGGCGATGGAAGACGACGTCGACGGCTCGGATCCGCTGTCGCTCGTCCACACGTCGGGCACAACCAGCGCTCCCAAGGGGGTGTTGCATACCCACGCCGCGCTGCTCAACCACCAGAGAAATCTCAACGCGATCCGGGGCCTGACCGCCGCCGACAAGCTGTTCTGCAATTCGCCGTTCTTCTGGATCGGAGGATTCGCGTTCGCTTTGCTCGCCACATTGCTCGCCGGATCGACACTGGTGTGCTCCAACGCCGAGGATTCCGGCCAGATGCTCGATCTGCTCGAGGCCGAAAGGCCAACCATCACCAACGGTTTCGCTGCCGGGATCGCGCACCTGGCGCGACACCCGAGTTTTGACGGACGCGACGTCTCGTCGATGCGACGCGGCAACCTGTATCCGATTATGGCGCCCGAGGCGCGGCCGCCTGATCCGGAGTTGCGGCACAACATACTCGGATTGACCGAGGCCGGCAGCGTGGTCCTGATCAGCGGCGACGAGAGCGACCAGCCGGAGCACCGGCGTGGCTCGTTCGGCAAGCCCGCACCAGGCTTGGAAACCAAGATCGTCGAACCCTCGACCGGAACGCGGGTCCAGGACGGCGCACTGGGAGAGCTGTGCATCCGCGGGTCGTGCCTGATGCAGCGGTACTACAAACGCAGCCGGGAAGATTGTTTCGACGCTGACGGCTGGTTCCACACCGGTGACCTGGTTGCCGCCGACCGTGACGGATTCGTCTACTACATTCGCCGCCAGGGTTCGATGATCAAGACCGCAGGCGCGAACGTCTCGCCCGCCGAGGTGGAGCAGGCGATCGCCAAGGTCACCGGCGGCGCCGTGGCTTACGTACTCGGCATCCCTGACGCCGAGCGCGGACAGCTGGTCGCCGCCGTCGTCGCGCTGGAAAACGGCGACCACTTCGACGAAACCGCGCTTCGGCGCAAGCTCGCGGCGGAACTCTCGGCCTACAAGATCCCCAAGCGGTTCGCGGCCCTACCCGCCGCCGAGGTTCCGCTTTTGGCCAGCGGCAAAGTCGATATCCGGCAATTGAGGCGAGTGTTCGATGCCGGATGAGGTGCTGACCGGCCGCACCATCGACGAGCTGGTCAGGCTTCGCTCCGCCCGCGGCGGGGTCAAACCGATGGTGATCGACCCTGCCGGTCGGCTCAGCTACCACGAACTTGACGCAACCACACGTGATTTGGCGGCGGTGCTCATCGAAGCCGGGATCGTCAAAGGCACACGAGTGGGGCTGATCATGCCCAACGGTGTCCGCTGGGTGCAGATCGCGATCGCGGTTACCCGGATCGGCGCGGTGCTGGTTCCGCTGAGCACGCTGTTGCAGGCACGCGAATTGGTGGCGCAACTGCAGGCCGCGTCCGTGCAGTTCCTGGTCAGTGTGGAGGAGTTTCGCGGCCACCGATACCTTGACGACCTCCGCTCGGTTCTCGATGTGCGCGATTTGGGCGGCACGCTGCGGTATCCCGAACTTCCTGCGCTGTGCCAGGTTTGGGTGGCCGATCAGTTAGCGGAGCCCAAGGCCCGGGAGTCGACCTCAGCTATCGTCGACGCGCTGGCAGCGACGGTGACACCCAGCGATCCGATGGCCATCATGTTCACCTCCGGCAGCAGCGGCCCGCCCAAGGGCGTCATCCATTCACATGGCAGTGCGCTGGGCGCCGTCGCATCGGGCTTGGCAAGTCGTTGCATCGATTCCGACACCCGGCTGTATCTGCCGATGCCGTTTTTCTGGGTGGGTGGCTTCGGCAGTGGTGTGCTCTCAGCGCTGCTGGCCGATGCCACCCTGGTGACCGAAGAAGTCCCTGAACCAGAGACCACGCTGCGCCTGTTGGAGCGTGAACGGGTGACGCTGTTCCGGGGCTGGCCCGATCAAGCCGAGGCCCTGGCGCGCCATCCGTCCCGCCCCGAGACGGATTTGTCGGCGTTGCGCCCCGGCAGTCTGGAGGCGCTGCTACCCCCCGAGCAACGTGGGAAGCGCGGTGCGCGGGCGACACTGTTCGGCATGACCGAAGCTTTCGGACCCTACTGCGGCTACCCCGCCAACACCGATATGCCGCACTCCGCCTGGGGCAGCTGCGGCAAGCCGTTCCCCGGAATGGAGGTCCGGATCACCGACCCCGACACCGGACAGCCGGCTTCGGCGGGAACCATTGGGATGATCGAGCTTCGGGGACCGCACACCCTTCGCGGGATATGCCGGCGCAGCCGCGACGACCTGTTCACCTCCGACGGGTTCTACCCCACCGGTGACCTTGGCCAGCTCGACGACGATGGTTTTCTGTTCTACCACGGCCGATCCGACGACATGTTCAAGGTCAGCGGTGCCACCGTCTATCCCACCGAGGTAGCGCAGGCGCTCCGGGAAATCGACGGCGTCGATAACGCCTTCGTCACCAATGTGGCCGGCGCGCAAGGAGATCAGGTCGGTGCGGTGGTGGTGTGCGAGACCACTAAGAAATCCGCCGAGGAGCTCCGTGGATCCGCCCGCAAGCTGCTCAGCTCGTTCAAGGTGCCCAAACTGTGGCTGCTCGTCGACTCTGACGACGTGATTCCGCGCGGTCCGACCGGCAAGGTCGATGCCCGGCGGCTGCGCGAGTTACTGGCCGACGGGGCGTCATGAGCCGAGCGCTTTGGTGAGTAGCGAGGTGAGACGCTTCTGCTCGCCGGTACTCAGCTGACCGATCAACGGCTTGATCCGGTCACCGATCGCCGCCGTGACCTCGGGTACCAAACTGCGAGCTTGCTCGGTGAGACTTACCCGCACCGAGCGGCCGTCGACGGGGTCGGCGGCCCTCACGACTAACCCGCGCTGGCTCGCGCGGTCGATGAGTCCGCTGACCGTGGAACGCTCCAGACCGGTAAACGTCGCCAGGTCGGCCATCGTTGGCTCACGATCACGCAGGATGCCCAAAACCCGCAGTTGCGTCAGCGACAAGTCATGTTCGGCTGCAACCTCGGTGAGGGCGGCCATCAGCGCAAAAGAGATTTGCACCAACGCATCTCGTAGATCGCCGAGGTGGTCTTGGCCGCCGCTGGGGTCGGGAGTCATGACTGAAACGATACCTTAACTACTTCGTATTGCCAACTATAGTAATTCGTACTACCATCTATCTCGACGATCTATGAGAGGAGGGCCGCGATGAAAGCTGCAGTTGTGAGTGCGTTCGACCAGGCACCGCACTACCAGGACTTCCCAGACCCGGTCGCCGTGCAACGGGATGAACTGGTCGTCGACGTCATCGCCGCGGCATTGCATCCGCGGGTGCGTTCCCAGGCGAACGGATCGCAC
>Ga0210390_10002459_pt1 | contig 16455 bp, 11 predicted proteins | sample IncBWH11OmetaG_FD_161050 | JGI IMG/M metagenome (GOLD analysis project Ga0210390, IMG submission 161050) | Forest soil microbial communities from Barre Woods Harvard Forest LTER site, Petersham, Massachusetts, United States - Inc-BW-H-11-O ... | reverse complement strand
TTCGTCGCGGGCGTTTACGGTGCCGGCACCGGCCTTGTATTTCCAGTGGGCGGCGATGCCTTCCTCTGCGATGCGGTGCATCTCTTCGGTGCGGATCTGCACTTCGAATTGATGGCCGCCTTCGCCGATGACCGTGGTGTGGAGAGATTGGTAGCGGTTGGCGCGCGGAATGGCGATGAAGTCCTTGATGCGGCCGGGAACGGGACGCCAAAGGGTATGGATGAGGCCGAAAACCGCGTAACAGGAGGCGACGTCCTGGGTGATGACGCGGACAGCGAGGAGGTCGTAGACCTGTTCGAACGAAATTTTGGAGCGCTGCAGCTTTTCGTAGATGGAATAGAGGCGCTTGATGCGCCACTCGACGCGAGCTTCGATGTTGTTCTCGCGGAGCTGTTCCACGAGCGTGTCTTCGACACTGTGCAGAAACTGTTCGCCCTCGATGCGGCGGGCTTCGACAGCGGCGGAGACCTGTTCGAAGCTGACGGGATCGGTGTAGCGAAACGCCAGGTCTTCGAGCTCGCCGCGCACCTTGCCCATGCCGAGACGGTGAGCCAGCGGCGCATAGATGTCGAGCGTTTCGCGGGCAATGGCTTCGCGGCGCTCGGGCCGGAGGTGCTCGAGGGTGCGCATGTTGTGCAGGCGGTCGGCGAGCTTGATGAGGACGACGCGCACATCGGAGACCATGGCCAACAGCATCTTGCGTACGTTTTCGGCCTGACGGTCTTCGCGATTGGCGAACTGAATCTTGTCGATCTTGGTGACGCCTTCGACGATGTGGGCGACCTGGTCGCCGAAGCCGGCTTCAATTTCTTCGTTGGTGGCGGGTGTGTCTTCGACGGCGTCATGCAGCAGGCCGGCGGCGATGGCGGTCGAATCCATCTTCATTTCGGCCAGAACTTCGGCAACTTCGAGCGGATGAATGATGTAGGGCTCGCCGGAGGCGCGCATCTGGCCCTGATGATGCTGGACACAGAATTCCCAGGCTTTGCGGATGAGGCTGACGTCCTCGCTGGGGCGATTGGCCTGCACCTGGCGGAGCAGGGCCTCAAAGCGGTCGTCGATGGAAAGGGGATGTTCGGCGGTCAGCGGACGCGCATTGGTCTCCGGGCCAGACGGGCTGGCGTGGGGAACGTCGGCCGGAAGCTGCTGCCGGGCTGTCGCCATGCTTCATTATAGGCCGGATGCTTGTCACGATCATCAATCGTGGCGGGAACGCGTGTCACCAAGGTACATTCGGCGACTCAGACCCGGCTCGAACGAGCGGGAGACAGGCGGCAATGGGGTCGATCCGGCTTAATGACCAAGCTTTCCGGACAAATTCTGGACGATGGGGTAGCACTCACAGGCCGCCGCCTGGAGCCGGGCGCGGTCGACAATGCGAATATTGCCTCGCCGGTACTTGATCAAGCCATTTTTTTGCAGGGACGCGGCCGTTGCGGAGACACTGGTGCGGCGAATCCCAAGCATCTCGGCGAGGAATTCCTGGGTGAGGTAGAAATGGTCGGATTCAACCCGGTCCTGGACCATCAGCAGCCAGCGCGACAGTCGTTCCTCGATTTCGTGTTTGCCATTGCATGCAGCCAGCTGACTGAGGATGTATCCGTTGCGCTGCACAAACTCAAGGATGCGGGACTGGAGCGGTCCGGCAGCCTGAAACTTCTTGCGTAACTCGGCGAAGCGCATCCGCAAGGCCGTTCCCTCGACCTGAATAAAAGCTGTGGTGGGGGGACTCGCCGGCCCGAGCAGGTTGACTGCCTCGACCAGGCCTTCCTTGCCAATCAAACCGACCTCGACACCCGAGCCGTTGGCCATGAATGTCACCACGGAGGCGATGCCCGAGGTCATGAAGTGAGCGAATTCGGGTTGCTCGCCGGTACGGTAGAGGATCGTTCCGGAAGGAAGCTGGATTTGCTCCATACAGGCAACCAGTGCTTTGCGTTCACCGGCAGGAATCGAATTCAACAGCAGATTGGAAAGTACTTGCGCCAAGGATGGCCTTTGCCCTCAGTTCGCAAGGAATGGCCGCCCAAGAGTGGCGAAGATAATTGCGCTGCTGGCTTGCATGTCACTTCGAAAATTGAATTCCGAACCGACTATATCTTTTTTCTACATAGAGATCTGTTCGGTATTGCACATAGTGGCAGGCTTACCGGGAGGTCGTTCGACCGACCGGCGGCAGTGAAACGCGGAACGCGGTACCGTTCCGGCCGGGGCGGGTGGTGCTGCGGCTGCGAATCCTTCCATGATTCTTTTCGACGATGGCTTTGGAGATGGCGAGGCCCAGTCCGGCGCCTTGTCCGCGCTTGGTCGTAAAGAAAGGCTCGAAGATGCGCGGGGCAACGGAGGAGGGGATTCCGTGCCCATTGTCGACGACCAGGATGGTCGTTTCTTTCCTGCGGCTGGTGACGCGGAGGTGGAGTGTGCCATCGATGGGGAGGGCGTCGATGGCGTTCGCAATCAGATTGGAAACGACCTGCAGCATTTCGCCGGGATTGGCCAGCAGAGTCGCTTCTCCGGAGTAGCGCTTCTGCAGCCGGATCCGCTTTTCGAGGATGTCCCGTTGATGGACGGTCAGGGCCGCTTCAACCAGGGAGGGGACAGCAATTTCTTCGACCCTTGCGGCGGGGTGATAGAAGCTCAGGGTCTGTTGTGCGATGCGCAGCACGACAGAAACCTGCTCATCGATCATCTGGCAGTACTTGCGCACACTTTCAGGATTGGCCGCGTCCAGTTGGAGCAAGTAGGCGTAGTTGGCGACTGCTTCGAGGGGATGACTGATTTCGTGAAGGATCTCTGCCGCATATTGTCCCGCCATGATCTGGCGCCGGTGCTGCATTTCCTGCTCGTTCATCCACCGATCGTTCCCGATTGCGGAGCGTTCGTTCATACGAACCTCTCTCTACGCACTGGAACGGATGGAATATGGCATCGCGTACCCGGAGAGAAGCTTCTCCGCGGCCCAGAGTGTTGCTTCAGCAGGCAAGGTGGATTGGGTGGGCTCCCACTCTGTCCGGTAAGAGACATAGATAGCTAAACCGGGGAAAAGGGTGCTTTGACACTGGAGTTTATTTGGCCTGGTCAACAAACATGGTCCAGCATTGAAGCACAGTGGAGAGAACATTGACTCGGTGTGTCGGCTAGCGGACCGACTGGGGGAGTGGAATGCGCATTGAATAAATGAGAGCCCTCCCTCATTCTGCGAAGAGTTCCAACGAATCGGTCAGAGCTGCTTCGGAATACGAGTTGATTGTTTGAAAGATGCGTACGAGTGGCTTTTTCTTGACGAAAAGCCACTCCGCTGTGTGCTTTCGATGGTTGGCCCCACTCCGAGACTTTTCCAGCGCAACAAAGCTTGTTTCAGGAATCCGAGGCAAAGGATGACAGCAATCCTCTGTGTAGGCAAAGACGCTCGGCTTCTCGAGTCACGCGGCGAGATCCTACGGCAGAAGACCGGCGCGGTTGTGAAACTGGCATCGAGCAAGGAAGCTCCTGAGGCAATCCGGCGGGAGAATTTCGACCTGGTGGTGTTGTGCCACACGGTGGACGCGGTTGAGGCGAAGCAGATTTCCGACGCAATCCGGAAGCAAGAGACGGAGCAAGAATCTGCGCCGCTGGTCCTGGGCCTCTCCCCTTTGTGGAATCCAGACCGATCGGACAACAACCCTCCATTCGACGGATTCAGCAGTGCAGAACCCACCTCGCTGGTGAACGCTGCGGCAAAGCTGCTGGAAGCGAGAGCGGAACTTCCGGAGAGCGACGTCTCCCGCATCTAGCGGGTCCTCCTGACGCGGCTAAGTGATCTCGAGTTATCGCACAATTCCTCTCTTGCCCACGAGACTTATCTCCTCGCCCAAAGATCTTTCTTCGCTGTGCCTACGAATGCCTGACTCGAGTGGATTCGGGTTTAGAGCGAGGGCGGATTTGCGCCGGGTTGTGTTGCTTTCCAGTGCATCCGGCCGCCTATTTCAATCTCGTTGACCTATGCCGGGAAGGACTGCAATGAAGGGGGAGTTATGCGGGTTATGCCTTCAAATCCTAGCCCTGCTTTGATTGGTACGTCGGTGTTTTGGATCGCCTCACAATGTGTTGGCCATCACAGCTAGGGATACCTGAGTAAGGAGTAGATTCCCCTCCGGAACAGAGGTCCAGAACGGAGTTACTTATGTTGAAACACGTATTAGTTACGACCCTGGCCGCGGCGTTTGCCGTGGGCGTGGGATATGCAGATCAATCCAGTGCAAAGGTGACGATTGAGGTCAATAAAACCTCGCCGACAAGCGGTAAACAGATGTTTACGAGCTATTGCGCGCCATGTCATGGCGTGGATGGTCGAGGACAAGGACCGGCAGCGTCCGCTTTGAAAGTGGCGCCTGTCGACCTGACTGGATTGGCAAAGAAGAACCACGGATCATTTCCAGATACCCATATCGTTTCGGTGTTGGAGTTTGGTGCATCGGTCCCATCGCATGGATCGGCAGAGATGCCGGTTTGGGGCTCTATCCTGGGCAGAATGAACCCATCAAACGCCCAGGACAAGCAGCTCAGGATCAGCAATTTGAGCCGTTACATCGAGAGCATGCAGGCGAAGTAAGCGAGCATGGCCGGCGGTCCGCGGGGGTCTATGATTCCCCTAGACGCCAATGACCAAGCTCCGCACAACCCACGCTTCCGCTCACCAGAAGGCGCAATCGGCGAAAAAGCCGGGAGCGCCTTCTTTGCAATCGGCCAAAGATACCGGGGCGCGGGAGCCAGCTCCCGGCGCGCCAAGCGCTCGAAAAGCGACCTCCCGCACACCCCTTTCCGCGGCCCGGGAGCAGAAATCCGTAAAGGCGGCCTTCGGCGCACGGATCAGCCGCCGGGCTTCCGACCGTTTGCGCAGCGGGCACCTGTGGGTCTACGCATCGGATGTGGAGCATTTGGAGGCCGGAGAAGGCGATGCGCCGGTCTTGCTTCCGGTAGCGGACAACCGTGGTTTGCTGCTGGGGACGGCACTCTATAGTCCGTCGTCTCAGATTGCGCTGCGGATGGTGGCGCGGGAAGCGGTCGACGAGAAAGCATGGCTGAAGCTGCTGGAGATGCGGCTGCGCGCAGCGATTGCGCAGCGACGGCGGCTACTGAGCGCTGAAACAGACTCGTGCCGGTTGTGCTTCAGTGAAGCCGATGAGCTGCCGGGGCTGGTCGTCGACAAGTATGGCGACCTGGTGATCGTGCAGAGGCTGGTGAAGGGATTGCTTACAGGGGATGTCCGCGCAGTATGCGCGCGGGTCTTGCGCGAGGAGCTTGAGCCCGCGTCAATCCTGGAGCGGCCAGATCCAAAGATGCGCGAGCTGGAGGGGCTGGCGGCGCCCGATTTGAGTCCCGTGTGGGTGGCGGATCCGCAGGCGCCGAAGATGAGCACGCTGTTCCGGCTGCATGGAATGATGTTCCACTTCGATGCCAATGCAGGACAGAAGACGGGAGCATTTCTGGACCAGCGCGCGAATTATGAGGCGGCCCGGGATTGGGCGCGAAGACTCGGCACAAGGGAGCGCGCTCTCGATGTGTGCTGCTACCAGGGAGGCTTTGCGCTGCATCTGGCTGAGGTGTGCCGCAGCGTGACGGGCATCGATGCATCGCATTCGTCGCTCGAAGTGGCGGAGCGCAATGTCGAAGCGAATCGTGCGCGTCTCCCTGCGGCGGTGGACTGGGTGGAGGCCGATGCGTTTCAGATTCTGCGTGACTGGTCGGATGCCGGAGAGAAGTTTGATGCGATCGTGCTCGATCCTCCGGCGTTTGCGAAGTCGAAGCGCGCGGTGGAAGGCGCCCTGCGCGGTTACAAGGAACTGAACCTGCGGGCGCTGAAGATGCTGACGCCGGGTGGATTGCTGGTGACGTGTTCGTGCAGCCACCATGTGAGCTGGGCGGATTTGGAAGGCGCGGTTGCTGCGGCCGCAAATGATGCGCACCGGCGGGTGCGTCTGCTGGAGCGGCGGGGTGCGGCGCTGGATCACCCGGTGGTGTTGAATCTGCCGGAGACGGAATATCTGAAGTGCCTGGTGCTGGCGGCGGATTAAGCGCGCGCGCCGCGCGTGCGCAGATGCAGGCGCGGGAAAAAATGCCAGTCCCCCAGTGTTTGTGGCGCCGCGGTGTCGCGTGGTGCGGAGTGTTGGGAAGCGGACTCAACGGCGGGACCGGACCGAAGCTGGGCCAGTGTGTCTTTGACCTGGGCGCGCAGAGATTCAACCTCAAAAATGCAGGAACGCAGGTAGGCGGAAACGGTGAGGCCGGCGGCGGCCGCGCGTCGGCGCAGTTGTTCGCATTCGGCGGAGCTGAGGCGAATGGTGATGCTCGAGGATTTGCGCGACTCGGCGAGGCAGGCGGGAATCGAGGCAGGTCCGGCAGCGGCGGTCGCTTGCGCGGAGGCCGCGGCCGGTGTCGGGAGGCGGGAGCCCGGCAAATCGAGATCCGACGGGCTGGGTTGGCTGGAGGGATGGAAGCGGGTATGCGTGCGCAGCGCTTGTTCGTAGCTGAGGGTGGCGATATCGTCGGCCAGGGCGTCGTCATTCCAGCGGTCGGTCGTGGGGGAGGGTGCAGCGAAGCGGGCGAGAAACCCGGCGAAACTGGAGGGCGTCGTGCGGGGTTCTATGAGAGCGGGCGCGCGATCGGGCATGGACGAAGTGTAGGCGAAGGATTGGTGAAATGGAGGGGAATCGTGACGCTCCCCGAGGCTTGGATTCCCAAGGAGGCACGACGCGGGACGTCGTGCCGAAACGGGAAATTGATTCAGGCGGAGAGTTTTGCAGGTCGTCGCGGTTCTTCGATTGCGGGCAGGATGCGACCGGGGAGGCTGATGAGCCGGCCAACCTCGGCTGCGGTCATGGGGCGCGCAAACAGGAAACCCTGCCCATAGTGGCAACCCATCTGGCGCAGAAGATGGTACTGCTCCGGGGTTTCGATGCCTTCGGCGACCACGTCCATGCCCAGCGCGCGGGCGAGGTCGATGATGGTGCGGACGATCTGGCGTGGTTGTTCTCCCTGGGTCATGCGGCCTACGAAGGAGCGATCGATCTTGAGGACGTCGAAGGGGAAGGCGTGGAGATAGTTCAGCGAACTATAGCCTGTGCCGAAGTCGTCCATCAGGAGCGAAACGCCGAGGGCGCGCAGACCGGCCAATACATCGACCGCGGTATTCATGTTGGGAATCAGGCTCGATTCGGTCATTTCGAGACCGAGCTGGCGGCTGGACGCGCCATATTCGAGGAGCAGGGAATGCACGTGGTCGGCCAGACCCTCGCGAGCAAACTGGCGCGCGGAGAGATTGACGCAAACGCGCAGGGTGTCGTTGCCCGCATGATCGCGGTTCCAGGTCTGTATCTGCCTGCAGGCTTCGGCAAGTCCCCAATCCCCGATGGGTAGAATCATTCCGCATTCTTCGGCCTGGGGAATAAATGCAAGGGGCGGAATGATACCGCGTTCGGGGTGAATCCAGCGGATGAGAGCCTCGACGCCGACGATCCGCCGGGTGCAGAGATCGACTTCGGGCTGGTAGTAGAGTACAAACTCGTGCCGTTCGAGGGCGCGGCGGAAATCGGTGCTGCTGGGCCACTCATGTGCGGTGCCGGGAACAAGCTCCACCGGCTTGCTCGCAAGGGTGGCTCGAAGCTTACGCAGCTCAAGCTGGTTGGCCACTATCTCAGCCAATGTCTCGAGGGTGCGGAGCTCATCCGCGGCGAGCCCGGGCCTGGGAGCATTGGCGAAGATGTTAAAGGTGCCAAGAATTTTGCCGTCGGGCGTGCGCACGGGGGCGGCTGCGAAGAAAGCTGCCTTGATGAAGTGGAACATCAGAGACGGGTCGTGAAACGAGGGACAATTCGCGACGTCGGGGACCACGACGGGTCCGTTTTCGCGCAGGACCATCTCAAAGATGGAGTTTGCGCGTGGAATTTCACGGGCGTGGTGCCCCCAGCAGGACTTGATCCAGACGCGGCTTTCGTCTGCAAAGCCGAGGCCGGCGGAGTCAGCCCGGAAATACTCCGCAGCCATGCGGGTGATGGCGTCGAATCCGGGTTCACACGGTGTATCGAGGATTTTGTAGGACGCAAGCGCTGCGAGGCGGGCAGCTTCCTGCAGGCATTCGGTGCGATTGCTCTCGGCTGCGGCTGTTTTCTGCTGCATGACGACTCCAGCCGGGAAGCCCTTCAGAGGTGCGGGCATCGCTTCGGTCTTGTGCTTGGTTTATCGGAGGAATTTGGAAAGACATGATCGGCTGTCTTGCCTGCGGATCGAGAATGCCGCAATTTCAGTGCACTTTCGGTTTAGACGGCGCAGCACTTCCCGATTCGGTCCATAGGAAGCTCAGCTGGTCGGCGTCGTCCTGCACCTTTTGATCGACACTGACACCGTCGGAGTGACCCCCGGCAAGGCTGTAATGAAGCACGACGGGGCGGCCGCTCGTGGAGGAGGCCTGAAGCAGTGCTGTCATCTTGCGGGCGTGGAGCGGATCGACGCGGGTGTCGCTGTCGCCGGTGAAGAACATCACGGCCGGGTAAGCGGTACCGTCCTTCACGTTCTGATAGGGCGAGTATTTGCGCAGATAGGGGAACTGGGTATCGTCATCCGCGGAGCCGTATTCAGTGGTCCAGTGGGGACCCTGCAGGAAATGCTGATAGCGCAGCATGTCGAGCAGGGGATAACCGCACCATACGGCGGAGAAGAACTCCGGATGCTGGGTGAACGAAGCTCCCATGAGAAGGCCGCCATTGGAGCGGCCGGAGATGGCGAAGTGCTGCGGCGATGTGTACTTGTTGTCGATCAGGAATCTCGCTGCCGCGAACCAGTCGTCGAAGACATTCTGCTTCTTCTCGAACATCCCCTGCTGGTGCCATTCTTCGCCGTATTCTCCGCCTCCGCGCATGTTGGGCACCGCGAACCAGCCGCCCTGCTGAATCCACCAGGCCCAGGCAGGATTCCACTCGGGGGTGATGCTGAGGTTGAAGCCGCCATAGCCGGTCATCAGCAAGCGTTCGGTTCCATCCTGCTTCAGGCCCTTTTTGCCGGCGATGAACATGGGCACCTGGGTGCCGTCTTTGGATTTGAAGAAGACCTGTTTGAGTTCGAATTGACTGCTGTCGAAGGGGACCTTGGGTTGCGCGAAAACATCGCGCTTGCCGGTCGCGGTGTCGAGGCGATAGATGGTCGGCGGTTGAATGAACGATTCGAAGCTGAAAAAGCCGTAGCGGTCGATCGTTCTTCCGTACACGTCGGAAGCGGTGCCGATGGTCTCGTAGCCGATTGTTCCGGCGGGCTGACCGTCGAGCGTGTAGATGTCGGTTTCGGTTTTTACATCTTTGAGGCGCGTGACATAAACCTTGCCGCCGACGATGGAGAAGCTGTCGATGACATCGGAGGATTCGGGAGCGATGGTCTTCCAGGCGGTGGGGTCGACGCCAGGATCTCCGCGCAGGACGCGGTATTTCGGAGACTTGTAGTCCGTCTTCACATACCAGGCGCCCTTGGCGTAGACGGCTTCGAAGCGGGACTCGATTCCCCAGACGAGGACGTTGAAGGGCGACTTGGGCTTGGTGAGATCGCGGAAGACAATGTCGACGCGCCTGGCGGGAACGCCGCGTTCGATGGTGACGACGAGGTAGCGGCCGTCGTCGGTGATGGACGCTCCAAAGAGATCGATGGGGCCGAGGGGCTCGTCGTAGAATTCGTGACCGAAGATCAGCGCGTCGCGGGCGATGCGTGTTCCCAGAGTGTGGAGATAGAGCAGGGAACCGTCTTTATTGGTGCGGGTGTAATAAAGACCGGCGCCGTCGGGGGTGAAGTTGACCGAGTAGTACACCGCACTCGGAAGCGTGTCTTCGAGCGTCTTCTTGGTTTTCAGGTTGTAGACACGGACGGTGGTTTCGTCTGCGCCGCCTTGGCGTATCTCGTACGCGAGGAGAGAGCCGTCGCGAGAAACATCGGCAAGATCGATGGAGGTATTTGGATCGCGGCTTAACACCGCGGGATCGAGAAGGCGCTCGTCTTTGCCGGTCCAGCCACGGCGAAGGTAGATGGAAGATTGTCCTTCATCGGAGAGGCGCTTGCTGAAGTAGTAATTGTCGCCGCGCTGGAAGGGGATGCTCCATTGGGAGACCTGCTCCAGGGCCTCAAGATCGTCGACGGCCTGCGAGCGGATGCGCATGGATTTGAGATAGCGCGCGGTGTAAGCATTTTGTGCGTCGATGAAGGCACGCGTCTCAGGGCTTTTCGCATCTTCAAGCCAACGGTAGTCGTCGGTGATCTTGGTGCCGTGGTAATTGTCGGTCACAGGTTTGGTGTCTGCGGCCGGCGGAGGGCCGAGCGGAAGGCCATCGCCGGTGTGGATCGACTGGCCGGCTGAGGCGGCCGCGGCCAGCGCGAGGGACAGGAACACCGGACCGATCATCCGCTGCATGCAAGATCTCCTTGGAACCAGAATACTGCGATTGTAGCTGGTGGATGGCGCGATGAAGCGCTGCAGTACCCAAGGCGCGGAGCCTCTCATTGGTAACCGCGCATCGCAGCGCATCCCCGATAGAATCGAGTCCAGTGACAGGGACACCCTCCGCTCAATCCGGTCCTCTTTCGCGCTGGGCGCGCGTTCTGCGCGTGCTGCGGCCGTCGCACGCGCATTCGGCGTTCAGCGCCACGGTGGTGCTGATGGCGTCGACGTTTCTGTCGCGCATCATCGGGCTGGTGCGGATCAAGTACATCATGTGGCTGTTTGGAAGCGGTGTGCAGGCCGATGCGCTCAATGCTGCATTCCAGTTGCCCGACATGATTTCGTACTTCCTGGTCGGCGGCGCGGCTTCGATCACATTTGTGACCATTCTGACGCGGTACCGCGAGACGGGGCGCGAGGCCGAGGGCGAACGATCGCTGTCGGTAATTCTGACGTCGATGTTCCTGGTGCTGGGCGCGGCGATTGTTCTGGCGGAGATTTTTGCGCCATGGTTCGTGGGCTGGTGGTTCAACGGTTTCGATCCAGCCAAGGCGGCGCTTTGCGTGAAGCTCACGCGGATTCTGCTGCCGGCGCAACTCTTCTTTTTTGCAGGCGGCGTGTTTGGCGCGGTGCTGCTGGTGCGGAAACAATTCAACGTGCAAGCCGTTTCGCCGCTGATCTATAACCTGGGCACGATTGTGGGCGGCATCCTGCTGGTGAAAGTGATGGGTGTTTCATCGCTCGCAATCGGCACTGTCGCGGGCGCGTTCCTGGGACCCTTTCTGCTGAATGCAGTGTTTGCGCGGAGAGCCGGCACGCACTATCGACCGCTGCTCGACTGGCACGATGAGGGATTGCGCGAGTGGGTGAAGCTCTCACTGCCGCTGATGGCGGGGGTTTCGCTGGTGACCGCGGATAGCTGGATCATTGCGCATTTTGCGTCGAAGATCGGCGGCGCTGTCTCGTTGTTCAATTACGCGAAACAGGGATTCACGGCGCCGATGGCGATGCTGGCGCAAGCTGCGGGAGCGGCGTCGATGCCGTTTTTTGCCAGCTTGTGGGCGAAGAAGAATCGCTTCGAGTTTGCCAGGGTGGTGGCAGACTCGGTGTCGCGCGTGGCTTGCATGGGACTGCTGGTGGGCTCGGCCATGGTGGTGCTGGGTGAGCCGTTGATCGACCTCGTATTTACAGGCGGGCGTTTTTCGGCGGCCGATTCCCGCCTGTGTGCCGCGTACTTTGCGGTATTTTCGGTTTCGGTTTTTCTCTGGTCCGCACAGGCGATTTATTCGCGCGCATTTTTTGCGGCGGGCAATACGCTCACCCCGATGGTGGCCGGGACTGTGGTCACAGTGGTTTCGCTCCCGATCTACATGGTGCTGTTTCACGTGTACGGTGCGATGGGCCTCGCCGTCGCGTCCGACATCGGCATCGCGCTGCAGACCCTGACGATTGCGTATCTGCTGCACCAGCGGCGGATGGTTTCCCTGGCGAGCCTGGACTATCAGGAATTAGGACGCTGCCTGTTGGCGGCTACGGGAAGCGGCGCAGCGGTATGGGGTGTGTCTCTCTGGATCGGTGGGAGCGCGGCGCGGCACTTGTTTGTGCATGGTCGGGCCGACCAGCGCGCGCTGGATTTGATTCTCCTGTTTGCCGGAACGGTGTTGTGGCTTTTGCTGGCCGATTGGATCTTGAGGAAGTCCGGATCCGCGCTCCCAGGCGTGGTGCGAAAACGGTTGGGTGTCCGAGCGGTCGAATAGATTCCTCAGAACATCTTGTGGTCCTGCAAATCCTGATACTGCTCAAACACTTTGAGACTCTTGAATTCGCCGTCGACCATGGCTGCATCGAGATGCGGGAGCGTCGTGGGCGCGTCGGCGAAAGCATATGCGGTAATGCCGATCACGGCGACACCGAGGTTCAGGTCGCGCGGATCGACCTTGTCGAAAGTATCGCTGGGCTTGTGGTGGAGGAGCCCGTACTTTTCGGTAGCGGTCCAGAGGACAAAGGATGGAACTCCGTGCACGAGGAACGGAGCCTCGTCGGTCTGGAAGGTATGGACACCATCGTCGGTGATTCCGCCCGCATCGACCGAGTTGAGCAACGGTGTCAGCGGTGCGAGGGCCTTGTTTTCGTCGTAGCGGCCAAACGTGTACCAGCCTTTGGGGGCCTCGGCGCCCGAGTCGGAGACAAAGACGCCTGCGCATTGAGCCAACTCCTCCGCGTGGTCACGCGCATAGTGGACGGAGCCAAGCAGGCCCTCTTCTTCGCCGCCAAAGAGAACGAAGCGCATGGTGCGGCGAGGCTGCAGGCCTGCGGCCTTCACAGCTTCAGCGACCGCGAGAACGGCGGAAGCTCCGGTGCCGTTGTCCTGCGCGCCGGTGCCCGGATTCCAGGAGTCGAGATGGCCGCCAATGAGGACGTATTCCCCATTGGCCGCGCGACCCGGAATCTCAGCGACAACGTTGTCGACCCTCACGTTTTCGCGCACGCGGTTTTTGAAGCTGAATTCAACTTCGACCGGACCTGTCTGCAGCAGGCGTTTCAGGAGGAGCGTGTCTTCTTCGCCAAGATTGCCGCAGGGCACATTGGCGAGGATTCCTTTAAAATCGGCGTTCCCGATCAAGCTGGGTGCATTGTTGATTGTGCCCAGGCCGAAGATGAGTCCGCGCGCGCCTTCGTCGCCGATCATGCGCAGTGCGTCAAAGACGCGACCGAAGCGGAGGGGCCTCACGGAAGACAGAGAAACTCCATCGACCAGTACGATAGTGTCTTTGATTTGGGCGGCGCTTTCGCGGACGGCGTCGGGGTTAAGATCCTTCAAGTAAAAGATGGCGCCGCGCACGCCGCCCTCCGGCGTAGAAGGGCTCCAGCCTTCGCTTTCGAGATGGAGCCGCTGCTCGTGCGGCTTGAGCATGCGCGCCGTGGCGAGAGTCTCGGGTTCCCAGGTAGCGGGGATCACCCAGGATTCGCGATGAACGTTGTGGAGGCCAAGACGGTTGAACTCGGCCTCGGCCCACATGGCTGCCTTGCCATAGTTTTCTGAACCGGTAAGACGTGGACCGATGTCGTCGGCGAGGTGACGATCGTAGTCGTAAGCCTTGCCGGCCAGCATGAGTTGGCCGCCCAGCCGCACCAGGGTGCTCTGTTCTTCAGGAGAAAGTGAAGTGGCTGGGGTTGCGGGATTGTTTTGGCCGAAGGCAGGCAGCAGAAAAACCAGGAGAATTCCAATGAGGCCGAGCTTCATGGGGAGATGGTATCGGACCGTGCGGCGGCAGGGGGGAAATTAACGAGAGCGGGGATCCAAAAAACGGCACAGGGCAGCCGCGCAAGGTTCGTGCGGATCTGCCCCATCGTGTTTGATCGTTTGCCTGGCGGGTCGAGACGCTAGACGGCGATGGGCTTGGGAGCCTCAGAGACGGACGATGACTTCCCATCGGGCTTCTTGATGTCGATGCCGCCCTTGAAGAAAGCGCCGTCTTCGATGCTGATGCGCGCTGCAGCCACGTCGCCGGTCAACGAACCTTCCGCGCGGATATCGACGCGATCGGTGGCCGCCACGTTGCCGCGTACCTTGCCGAGAACGACGATTTCGCGCGCATTGATGGAAGCATTGACTTGCCCATTGCGGCCGACCGTGAGGCGGTTGCCGGGCAGGTTGATGGTGCCCTCGATCTTGCCGTCAATGTAAAGTGACTCGGAGCCCGTGATCTCGCCTTTAATGAAAAGACCCTTGCCGATAGTGGCCTGTTCTCCGACCGAAGATGAGGAGGAAGTAGCGGCGCGCGCGGGCTCAACGGGAGCCGCGGGCGTCGGTGTGGGACGGATAGGCTCCGGGGTGGGGGTGGTGGAGGGTTGTCCGGACTGAGTTGGTTTCCACATAGCGCTCAAAATGTTTCCTTTTCTGTCCTGGTCGGACGGGGTTGCCAAGGCAGGTCAGACAAAGTGACCCAGGTATTTCCTCTGAATTGTGTGTGCGGTAGTTCGAGTGAGACGCCCGCGGAGCTTCCGCATACTTCCGCAGGTATGATGTTAGTCCTGCTCGGCGACCCCAAGCATGTCTTTGCGGTTATTTTAAGCCGCAATTGCTCCAATGAACACGTGTAACAAATCTTTGGTACTCGCTGGTAGTCGATTGTAGCAAGAGGCAGGGGGCTGCGGAAGCCTGAAAACCGGGGGCCGGGCCAGTTCCTGGCGGAGAGGGATCAATGCATTCAAGAGGGCTTTCGAGAGGAACAATCCTGCTGGCAACCCTGGTCGTGGTGGCCGCCGGAACCCCGGCCCACGGACAGATCGGCGCGCACGACAAGGCGCCGTTCGACGTGGTGATCGCGCATGGGCACATCGTCGACGGAACGGGGTCGCCCTGGTACTCGGGCGATCTGGGCATCCGCGACGGCAGAATTGCAGCGATTGGTGAGCTTTCCGGTGCCGCAACCAAACGCACGATCGACGCGCAGGGGAAAGTGGTGGCGCCGGGATTTATCGACATGCTGGGCCAGTCGGAGCTGACGATCCTGGTGGACCCTCGGCTGCCGTCGAAGATCTACCAGGGCATCACCACGGAGATTACCGGCGAGGGAAACTCGGTGGCGCCGGTGAATGAGGCGATGCTGGCGGCCGATCGCGCGGGGTATGAGCACTATCACCTGACACCGGATTGGCGCACCTTGCGCGCGTATTTTGCGCGGCTTGAAAAACAGGGGATGGGGATCAATCTGGCAACCTATGTGGGCGCGACATCGGTGCGACGGATGGTGCTGGGCGATGCGAATGTGCAGCCCACGCCGGAACAATTGACGCAGATGAAGGGGCTGGTCGCCGACGCCATGCGCGATGGGGCGGTGGGTTTATCGACCGCGCTGCAGTATGCGCCGGCCCCCTATGCGAAGACGGACGAGCTGATTGCGCTGGCGAGCGTGGCGGGGCAGTACGGCGGGATCTATGCGACGCATATGCGCAGCGAGAGCGATGACGTGTTGCAGTCCATTGACGAAGCCGCGCGCATCGGGCGCGAGGGACATCTGCCCGTGGAGATCTGGCACCTGAAGGCCGCGGGCAAAGCGAACTGGGGCAAGATGCCGCAGATTCTCGCGAAGATCGATGCGGCGCGCGCGGCGGGGGTGGACATCAGCGCGAACACCTATGCCTATACAGCCTGGTTCAACACGTTTTCGGCGTTTGTTCCGCCCTGGGCGCATGACGGGGGCGATGCGGAACTTGTAGCCCGGTTGAAGGATCCGGCCCTGCGGGCGCGCATTCGCAAGGATATGACGACAGGGGGCAAGGATTCGGCCGGCGAGACTTGGGACAATGAGTGGCAGGAGATTCCGGGACCGGAGGCGATTCTGGTGGCGGTCGTGCAGAATCCGGAGCTGGTGCCGTTGCAGGGAAAGCGGCTGTCAGAGGTAGCGACGCTGTGGCACGAAGACGCCATCGATGCGTTGTGCGACCTGCTGATCAAGGACAAGGCATTCACCGAAGTGGCCGTGTTTGGCATGGACGAGCCGGACGTGGTGCTGGCGCTGAAGCAGCCATGGGTCTCGATCGATAACGACTCGCAAGGGACAGCGCCGGAGGGATTGCTGGGCACGGAGCATCCGCATCCCCGCGCGTATGGGACGTTTCCGCGGATCCTGCGCAAGTATGTACGCGAAGAGAATGCGCTGACGCTTCCCGAGGCGATTCGGAAATTTACGGCGCTGCCGGCGCAGCGGCTGCGGCTGACGGATCGCGGCGTGCTGAAACAGGGGATGGCGGCCGATGTTGTTGTGTTCGATCCGGCGACGGTGACGGACAAGGCGACGTTTGAGAATCCGAACCAGTTGTCAGTGGGCATGGAGTATGTGCTGGTGAATGGGGTTGCGGTGATCGCACAGGGCCAGATGACGGGCGCGTTGCCTGGACAGGTGTTGAGGGGGCCGGGGTATGTGCCGTAACGATTCGCTGCAGCCGCTGGCTGCGCCGGAACACTCGCTTCAATCCTCCCGGGGAGACAAGTGCTCGCA
>Ga0210390_10002458_pt1 | contig 16460 bp, 15 predicted proteins | sample IncBWH11OmetaG_FD_161050 | JGI IMG/M metagenome (GOLD analysis project Ga0210390, IMG submission 161050) | Forest soil microbial communities from Barre Woods Harvard Forest LTER site, Petersham, Massachusetts, United States - Inc-BW-H-11-O ... | reverse complement strand
TCTCATAATCCGCCGGTCGTGGGTTCGAGCCCTACCCGCCCCACCTAACAGAACCTGAATAAAAGTTTGGAAATCTCGGTTGCCGAGGACCAACTGTACGATTCGACTTCCTTGGTCTCGCCAGCCAGCCCACAGCATGGCAGCTAGAACCGACTCCTCGTGTCAGCTCTTGTGTGACTGACCACCGCGGTCAGGCGTCCCCGGCGTGGATCAGCTACGCGAGATGGTGGCCGGCGCCTTCGGTGCCGGCGCCTTCGACGACGCCGCTGCCGTCCACCCAGATGCCCCAGTCAGCGATGAACCTGGTCTCGATCGCCACCAGAGCGCCCGGCCGCACTCCGGGTGCGAGTTCCCGCCCGGTGTCGCGGATGACCGCGTGTCCAGCGTCCTCCCAGGATTCGACCCTGGCCCACCGGAGTTCGCCGGCGTCTGCTGCGTCGTACCGGACCATGAGCCGACCGCCGGGCGGCAGGCCGCCGCTCAGGAACCGAGACCGGGCTTCCGGCAGGGTCTGCGCCGCTCTGGCCAAGGCATCCACGAGAGCGCCGAACTCCGGAATGTAGTGCCAGCGCGGCTTCTCGAAACCGAACATCCCGTGGCACGTATCGGCGATGAAGTCCTCCCAGCTGGTGTCCCAGCAAGCGGGCGGGCATACCGTCAACCAGCCCCCGGAGTCTTCACCTTGCACCGGATCGAACTGCAGCCCGATGAGGGCGAACATGCCGCCCCGATTCGGGACGCCGTTTGCCAGGTCCAGGTCCCGGCGGTGAATGTCCATCTCGGCCGGTACCCGCAGGAAGCGCGGAAGATGGAGCAAGCCGGTAGCCTTCGGGGTATCTTGCGCGCGTGCGATCAGGTCGGACCAGATCCGGAAGGCCACCCCGTTCAGTAGCGTGGTTAGCTCCTCCCGCAGCTCCGGCGATGCGGGGCCCAGCCTGAGCTCGGGCAGCCCGAAGCGGCGCATGCCATCGGTCATGACCGCGATCATGCCCTGATAGCCGACGTCGTGTACGCGCACCCAGGATTTGAACGTGAGGCCGATGGTCATGTCACCACTGATGCTGGCCGGAATAGTCAGCGTCGTGTCGGGCAAGGTCGCCAACGCGTCCTCGGCGGTCAGAACCTGGAGCGCCTGCGGGTCCAGCACAGGTGCGCCGAGCGCGGCAGCGAGCGCCGCGGCCGGGCCGCGCGCCTTCCATTCCTGCATGCCGATCAGCGATGCTCGCTGCGTGGCACTGAACCGGACGAACGCGCGCGCACGGGCGAGGAAGACCCGCTGTTCCGGAGTGCCGAACAGCTCCCTGTCCAGCAACCCGGATGGTAGCGGACCGGCTGCCTCGACCCCCACCTTCACCACCCCTTTGGCGAGCCACTCCGCCGTTAGCGTCCGCAGCGGCCCGGTCAGCCTCGTTTCGACCGCCGTACTGGCCTTCTGCCTTGCTTCGGTCGTGCCCATTGGCGTGGGTACCGGGACTACATACGTTGCCGACACCATCTTCGGCACCGGCAAGACCAGTTCCTTCATCGTCCGCTCCTCACATGCCGCCTCGTGGGCGAGCACAGAGAATGACGGTAACGCGCCCCTCTGACAAATCAGGGCGTGAGCGAAGCCGGTCAGCGGCTCCATGTCGCAGCGCTCTCCCAGGGCCAGCGAACTCTCCGCGGGATTGTGAGGTGGTGATGGTGGTGGGCGTTGTGCCGTTCACCTCGTCCGTGCGGTCGATTAACGGCGAGAACGCGCGAAATCGGGTCGCTCTCAGACGTAACGATCGGCATCATCGAATTCATGGGTATCGTGACCGGGCCGATTCGGCGGGGTGATGGGATCACCCCCGCCGTGGCGCTGGTCGATCCTAAGTTCCCGCACAACGTCGGCGCAGCCGTGCGAGCCGCATCCTGTTAGGGGGTGCGGCAGGTATGGTTCAGCGGCGACCGGGTGCGGCTCGACGGGGCCAAGCGACAGCGGTTGCCGCGCGAGGAGCGGATGCGCGGATCCAAAGAAGTCGAAGTCAGGCACTCGGATCAGTTCTTCGACGCGTTCGAGGAAGCGGTCCCGGTGGCCGTCGAGTTGCGAAGGAATGCCGAATCGCTGATTGACTTCGTGCGTCCCGAGCACGCGCTCTACGTGTTCGGGCCGGAGGATGGGTCGCTAGGCCGGGCCACGCTGGCCCAGTGCCACCGGTTCCTGGTGATTCCCACCCGGCACTGCGCCAACCCGTCGGCCGCTGTGTACACCGTGCACTACGACCTGCACGCCAAGCGAGTCCATGATGGCCTAGAACTGCCTCACTCGACCGCAGGGGACTTCGATGAACCGGACCACATCGCCGACGCCGTCGGAGTCACCTGGGGCGGCTAGCTCGTCGCCTATGACGCGAATCGCCTGAGGCGTCGGCTCCCCGCTACTCCCGGCCGAGGATTCGCAAGCCGCGGTGCTGGTTCTACGGCGACTTGGCGGACCGTTTCCAGAGCGGCAGGTGGCCGCGCGTCGAGCAGGTGATCTGTGACAGGTTCCTAGTGCTGCCCGCGATCTCGCGATAGGCCGGCTGGACGATCTCGGCGGCTTCCCGGACTGCCTGGTCCCGGACAGCGGGCTCGGGTTCAGCGAGGGCTCGTTCGGCGGTGTGGAGCCGGTCAGCGACCTAGGGCCGTGCCGCGGACCTAGGCCGACACTACAGCGGGCCACAGGCCACACCGGGCCCGGCACCAGCGACAGCCCGATAATGACGAACTGGTTGTCATGCCGTGGGACGTGCTAGTGCACTACTCGAGGCCCTCTGCCAGCTGCTTGAGTCGGTGGTCGGCAGCTTAGACCCGGTCTATCCGCACGATGGTGATCAGGTTCCCTTCGACCTCATACAGCACCCGGTAAGGACCGACGCGCAGCCTACGGTAGGCGCCGCGGACGAACGCGCCCAGAGGCGCCGGATCGTCAGCTAAGGCTTCCACGGCGCGGTTGACGGCCATCATCCCCGCCTGGTCGGCCATGAAGCGGACAAAGGTCGCCTGCGCGATCTCTGACCAGATGATCCTCACCGGGAGCCGCCGAACACCTCAGCCATGAACTCGTCGTGAGACTTCAGGCCCGGCCGCCCGGCCGCCTTCCATGCCTCGTGCTCGGCGATGGCGGCGTCGATCTCGGCTTCCTCGACCTGCTTGGCGGATGCGCGGTCCCGCAGGGCCTTCAGCGTGTGGTATTCGTGCACCGGAACCACGACAGCCGTTTCGCCACCGAGACGGATGACGTCGTGACTGTCCTGCTCTGAAGGCTGCGCGCTCATGCCACGATGCTAGCTCGCCGCACCGTCAACCCGGCCGTGCGGACGGCGTGGGCGCGCCGAGACCCCACGGTTAGTTATGTTCCGGGCTGGGCCCAGGCTCCTGACATAGGCCGGGCGCTGCTAACAACGTTACGCACAGTAGCAGGATTAAGGGATCGGGCCCCGCGGCCGTGGACCGGTTCGTGGACCGAGCCATCGGTGCAACCAGTGCGCTCAGGGCCATCGGCGGCACGGCTCCGTGGTATCCGTGCAGCTAGAGCGCATGATGCACGGGGCCGTAGTTCTCATAATCCGCCGGTCGTGGGTTCGAGCCCCACCCGCCCCACGCAATATATACTGAGTAAAAATTCGAAAAATTCCGACTGGCAAGCACCCACGGTCTGGTTCCGAGAGTATCCGGACCAGCCCAGCCGTGCCCGCCCTTACGGCGCCACTCGTGGCTCGTTACGTATCTCGCTCGGAGACCTCGCCAGGACGCGTGGCGATACCCTTGAGGGGTGACCAACGACGTGCTGACCATGGAGGGGTTGCGCCGTCGCCGTGCAGAGATTCTCGGCGTCGCGCAGAAGCGGAGGGCTCATCGGATCGCCGTCTTCGGCTCAGTCGCTCGAGGCGAGGCTCACCCGGACAGCGATCTAGATCTGCTCGTCGATTTCGAGCCCGGTGCATCCCTTCTTGATCACATCGGCTTGTTCCAGGATCTGGAGGACCTCCTGGGCGTCGGAGTGGACGTCGTCGCACGTAGTGCCCTCAAAACCCGCGACGACCACATTCGCGCCGAGGCCGTGGATCTGTGACCAGAGGAGTCGATGACCTTCTGGCAGATCTGGCGGAGGCAGCCGATGCAGCAGCCGAATTGGTGAGGCTTGGGAGGGAGCGTTGGGACACCGAACGTCCGCCGCGTCTCGCGGGCGAGGCCGTCATCGGTCGCCGGGGCGACATTGCCACTAAGCTGCCCGACGAGGTCATCAAGGCAACGCCTGAGATTCCCTGGCGGGAGGTCAAGGGCATGAGGATCACCGCCGCGCACGCCTACCACCGAATCGACTATGACGAGGTTTGGGTCACTTTGCGCGACGACATCCCGCGAATGGACCAGGCGATCAAGCACTGGCGCCAGACACAAGTTTGATCGTGCCCAAAAATACGCGGCGCTTCTCTGGATACAGATCATCGGCGAAGCGGCAGTGGTGGGCGTTAAGGTCCCGTGACGCGCGTCCGAGGGCACAGCAGATTACAAACCTGCGTCGGGTTTACCAGCCTTGTGCACCGCATCGGCTGCCAGAGCGTCAACCTGGTTGGGATAGCGCGGTCAACGATGCTGTGTGGGGGAGGGCCTGATGAGTTATCAGCAGCCACCAGACGATCAAGTCAGCACATTGGCGGCACCTCCTCCGGGCTGGTACCCGGACACGGGAGGGCTACGAGCGCAGCGCTGGTGGGATGGTGCCCAGTGGACACAGCACACACAGCCGCTACCTCACCCTCAGCCTCCTGACTCCGCCGCGCGCCACGACGCATTCGGGCAGGAAACCGGACGACACCGCCAGCAAGGTGCCCCGGCGGACGGCACGTTGTATCCCTCCGCCGCATACCCGGCTTCGTCCCCCGCCGGCGAGCCGCAGCAGGCGGATCCATACCAGCCTCCCGGCCGGCCGACGCAGCAGCTACCAAGTGAGTCGGCCGACGGTGCTTATCCGCCAGGCCCAGGCGTTCCCCAGCGTGCGCCTGGCTCGGCGCCAGGCCGTCACCGCGCCCGCAATACCCTGATCGCCTCGGCGGCCGGGCTCGTCCTGCTGCTCGTCGGTGTGTCGATCGGGGCAGCGGGAAAGACAGCCAAGCCGTCCCCGGCGACCACCGTCACGGTCACCGCCGCGGCTGCTCCTGCGCCTACCGTCACGGTCACGAGGACTGTCAAACGCGCCACCGCTGCCTCCGCGTCTGCCTCAGCTCCCGCGCAGTCTTCGGGCGTGCTGTTTACGTTCTCTGGTAGCGGTATCCGCAACTCCGCGCCGTTCACGGTCAATAGCTCGGCGGTTACGGCACGCTACAGCTACGATTGCTCGGCGTTCGGAGGTTCGGGGAACTTCATCGCAGAGCTGGTCAGCGGTAGCCCAAGCAGCGGGAACTACGACGACCAGTCGATCGCCAATGAACTCGGCTCTGGTGGCGGCCAGACCACAACGGTCTACCCGCAGGACCAGGGGGCCACCTACCACCTCGAAGTCAATTCGGAGTGCTCGTGGAGCATCACCCTGGCATCAGGTTGAGCTCACGAGGGCGCCTTTAAGCGAGGACTGGCTTAAGCATTGTCGAATCACCTCGTCGCTCATATGGAAGCCTGCGCGCGCTTGGCGTACGGCGGTCACTCATATCGGCTGGCCGCGCTCTTGGCGACGGCTGATTCTTTGTTTGTGGCTGTGCCCTCCCGGTACCAGCGAGGGCTCGTAGTACCTTTCCCTGAATGGGCCATATGATGAAACGGGACGGTAACAGACTTGCGGTCGCAGCGCTCATTGTTCTTCTGATTGGAGCGGGGTTACCAGCATTGTTGTTTGGCCCATTCCGTCTTGGTCTGGGCGGCTCCGGCCGGCTGCAGGCTACCCTTACGTACGCAGGTGTTATGATCACGGCCGCCGTAACTCTGTGGCATGCCGACGGGGTCGCTGTGCCAGCCGAAGCAGCTAGGCCTCCAGCTCAGTTGCCGAGGTTGTCCTTGCGTGCTCTCGGCGTTCGGGGGGACGAGGTGGCTTTTCTGGTCTTCTCAGTTCCTGCTGGCGAACGGTAGCCTTCGCCCAAGATGATGTGCCCACGGTGTTCAGCGGAAAGCCCTGCCGGCCAGAAGTTCTGTGGCGAGTGCGGCACCGCGCTCACACTCGCCTGCCCCTCGTGCGGGACGGCAAGTCCGCCCGGCCAGAAGTTCTGCGGCGAGTGCGGCACTCCGCTCGCCATGGCTGCCAGGCCTGGGGCGGTGGCGGCGGCGGCCGGCCAGGTGGCGGAGCGGCGGGTGTGCTCGGTGCTGTTCTGTGACGTGGTCGGATTCACCCCGCTGTCGGAGGTGCGGGACCCCGAGGCGGTGCGCGAGCTGCTGTCGGAGTATTTCGACCGGGCGCGGACGGTCATCGGCCGGTACGGCGGGGTGGTGGAGAAGTTCATCGGCGACGCGGTAATGGCGGTGTGGGGAACTCCGGCGGCGACCGAGGGGGATGCGGAGCGGGCGGTGCGGGCCGCCTTGGACCTCGTCGCGGTGGTGGGCGAGCTGGGGGCCGAGGCGGGGGTGCCGGGGCTGGCGGCGCGGGCGGGGGTGGTGACCGGCGAAGTGGCGGTAAACCTGGGTGCGGCCGGCGAGGGGATGGTGGCCGGGGACGCGGTGAACACCGCGTCCCGGGTGCAGGCTGCGGCGCGGGCCGGGCAGGTGCTGACCGATGCGGCGACGCAGCGGCTGGCGGGCAGTGCGATCGGGTTCGCTGATGCGGGGGAGCATGTGCTGAAGGGCAAGGCCGAGTCGGTGCGGCTGTGGCGGGCCACCCGGGTGCTGTCCGGGGTGGGCGGGAGCCAGCGGGTGGACGGGCTGGAAGCGCCGCTGACCGGCCGGGACGCCGAGCTGCGCACGGTCAAGGACTTGTTCCATGCGGCGGCGGACCGGCGGGTTCCCCGGCTGGTGCTGGTGTCCGGCCCGGCGGGGGTGGGAAAGTCGCGGCTGGACTGGGAGTTCTTTAAGTACATTGACGGGCTGGCGGAGGAGGTGTGGTGGCACCGGGGCCGGTGCCTGTCCTACGGGGAGGGGGTGGCGTTCTGGGCGCTGGCCGAGATCGTCCGGCAGCGGCTGGGCATCGCGGAGGAGGATCCGGCCGAGGCCGCGGCGGGCAAGCTCAAAGAGGGGCTGGCCCGGTACGTGGCCGACCCGGGTGAGCGCGGGTATGTGGCGGTGCGGCTGGGCCGACTCCTCGGCGTGGCCGCTGAGGGGGATAAGGGAGAGGCGCTGTCGCGGGAGGAACTGTTCGCCGGGTGGCGGCTGTTCTTCGAGCGGCTGGCGGCCGAGAATCCGATGGTGCTGCTGGTCGAGGACGCCCACTACGCCGACGCCGGGCTGCTGGACTTCCTGGACTACCTGATCGACTGGGTGCGAGACCTGCCCATCTACGTGCTGGTGCTGGCCCGGCCCGAGCTTGGGCAGGCCCGGCCCGGGTTCGGCACCGGCCGCAACCGGATCACGCTGACCCTGGACCCGCTGGACGCGGCCTCGATGGACACCCTGGTCGAGGCTTTGGTGCCGGGCATGCCGGCGGCGGCGCGGGCCAAGATCACCGCCCAGGCGCAGGGCATCCCGCTGTTCGCGGTGGAAACCATCCGGTCGCTGGTCGACCGGGACATCGTGCAACCGATCGAGGGTGCCTACCGGCTGACCGGCGAGGTCGGGGAGCTGGCGGTGCCGGACAGCCTGCACGCGCTGCTGGCCGCCCGGCTCGATGTCCTGGACGCGCCCGTGCGGCGGCTGGTGGCGGACGCTGCCGTGCTGGGTGCCACGTTCCCGGCCGAGGCGCTGATCGCGGTGTCCGGGCAGGACGAAGCCGTGGTGCGGGCGGCGCTGGCCGAGCTGGTCCGCCGCGAGGTGCTGACTGTGTCCGCGGACCCTCTGTCCCCGGAGCGGGGCAGCTACGGGTTCGCCCAGAACATGCTGCGCCAGGTCGCCTACGACACCTTGTCCCGGCGGGACCGCAAGGCCCGGCACCTGGCGGTGGCCGCGCACCTGCGCGCCGCCTTCGCCGGCGACGGCGAGGAAATGGCCGAGGTGGTCGCCCGGCACTACCTGGACGCGCTGGACGCGGTGCCCGATGACCGCGATGCCGGGCAGATCCGCGGCCAGGCCATCGCGGCGCTGACACGGGCGGCCGACCGGGCCGGCCGCACCGGCGCCCCTGCCCAGGCCGCCGCCAGCTACGCCGCCGCCGCCCGGCTCACCCAGGCCAGCACCCCGGACGCGCAGCAAACCGCCGCCGCCGTGTTGTGGGAGCACGCTGCCGAGGCCGCCTTCACCAATGCCGACTGGGCCGCGGCGGTCGAGCAGGCCGGCCGGGCCGGGGATGCGTACCGGCAGTGCAGTGATACCCGCTCGGCCGCCCGTGCCCAGGTGATCGCCGGGCGGGCGCTGCGCCAGTGGGGCCGGCACGCCCAGGCGCGCGAGCAGCTGACCCCCGCCGTGGCGGTGTTGCGGGACGACCCCGGCACCGAAACCGTACGCGCCCTGGGCGAGTTGGCGAGGCTGGAGGTGCTCGCCGGATCACCCGCGGCGGACGCGCTGTCCGCCGAGGCCCTGGCCCTGGGCCAGGACCTGGCCGTGGACGACGCCACCCTGGCCGACCTGTTCACCACCCGCGGGATCAGCCACACCTTCGCCGGGCGCAGGCCGCAGGCGGCCGCCAGCCTCCGGGAGGCCGCCCGGCTAGCCGGGCAGGCCGGCGACATCTTGCAGCTGGGCCTCGCGCTGCTCAATCTGTCCGACACGGTGACCGTCACCGACCCCGCCGCCGGCGCCGAGGCGGCCCGCACCGCCGCCGCCCAGCTGCGCCGGGCCGGCGCCCGCAGCCATCTCACGATCGCGGTCATGAACCTGGCCCAGGCGCTGCTGATGACCGGCGACTGGGACGGCGCCGAAGCCGAGCTGACCCAGGCCGCCGACGCCGACGGGCTGGCCGACATCGAACTGCTGGCCTGCAACCGGGCCTGGGTGGCGGCCCTGCGCGGCGACGCCCCCGCCGCCCAGGCGGGCCTGGCCAGACTGGCCGACCTGCGGGCCAGCGAAGACCCCCAGGACCAGGCGCTCATCGCGGTCGCGGAGGCGTTCACCGCCGCCGCCCGCCGCCAGGCCGCCGCCGCGCTGCGCCACAGCCGCGCCGCCCTGGCCCACGCGGCCGCCTTGGGAATCAGCCACGAGTACCCGCGGTGGGCCTGGCCACTGGCCGCCCGCACTGCCTGGGACCTCGCCGACACCGCCACCGCCGCCGGGCTTCTGGCCATGCTCGACGGCTACCCGGCCGGGCAGCTGGCCCCGATGCAGCGCGCCGAACGCGACCTGGCCCGCGCCCGTCTGGCTACGGCCGACGGCAACCTGGCCGCTGGCCCGGCGTTCGCCGCCGCGATCACCGGGCTGCGCCAGCACTCCAGCCCCTACCATCTGGCCCACGGCCTGCTCGACCACGCCGCCCACCTGGCCGCCCATGGCGAGGCCGAGGCAGCTGCGGCCGCGAGCGGCGAAGCCGTCGGCATCGCCCGGCGGTTGCGCTGCCAGCCGCTGCTGGACCGCGCGGACACCATCCAGCCGAGCACGGCCCGCACCGCGACCTCCTGATCACCACATCGACCCGTCCAGGCCAGTCCGCTGCCGCTGCTGATCCGGCGCTCATAATGACCATTCCTGCGTGGCGCCGAGGACGGGGCTAACGATCAGAGAGTGCCGCATAACGCCGACAGTGCGCGCCCGGCGGGGACAAGCGTGGATCACGCAGCGTGAGTATTCCTTGTCGGCCATACATCTGAGCATTTCCGCGAGTGCCAGGCTCATTGGGCGCCCCTTGGGCTGTCAACGCCCAGGTGGCTCATTGACGCCTCTGTATGACCTGATCACCAGGCAAGTCGGCCCGGTCGAGCACGGTCAGCCGATCTGGAGCGCGATCTTGCCTCGGGTGTGCCGGGCAGCGACCCGCGTCAGCGCCTCGCGGGCCTGGTCGAGCGGCAGTACGGTTTCGGCCTGTGGGCGGAGTTTGCCGTCATCGACAAGGGCTGCCAGTTGCTCTAGCCGCGGCCGGCCGCCGTGGGCCGCGAATGATTCGCCGGTGATGCCCCGCTCCGGCTGAAGGGGAGCGCCTTGCAGGACGATGGAAATCGCCCGGCCGCCGTCGCGGACTGCATCGAGGGCCTGATCGCGGGTCTGCCCGCCAGCGCCGTCGAACAGCAGGTCAATGCCACCAGAAATCACGGCACGCACCTGCAGGGCCCAGCCGGCGGCATGATAGTCGAAGACCTCGCTGGCACCCAGGCTCCGCAAGTAATCATGGTTGGGCGGGCTGGCCACGGCCACCACGCGGGCACCCACGGCCACCGCGATCTGCACAGCGGCGCTGCCCACGCCGCCCGCAGCGGCGGTGATGAGCACGGTTTCCGCGGCCTGGAGCCGCCCCCGGTCGATCAAGCCCTCGTACGCGGTGCCGGCCCCGATGACCAGCCCGGCCGCCTCCACGAAGCTCGCTGTACCGGGCATCGGGGCCAGCCGGTCCGCCGAGGCCAGCGCCAGTTCGGCGAACCCCCCTCCGGCCGGAAACAGCACCGCGTACACCCGCTCGCCTGGCTGGACGCCGGCCTCGTCGCCGACCGCTTCGACCACGCCGGCGACTTCCTGACCAGGGACAAACGGCATGGCCAGCCCCGGAAAACCGCCGCCAAGGAAACCCACGTCCCATGGGCCGACACCCGCGCCGTGGACTCTGATCAACGCCTGGCCCGCCGCGGGTGCCGGGTCTGGCAGTTCACCGAGTTCGACGCTGTCGATCCCGCTCAGCTGCCGTGCCAGCGCTGCTCTCATCGCTCCGGTCTCCTGACAAGTCCGCTGCCGCCACCGCGTGACGGCACATGACACAGTCCACCCTGACACGCCTGGTCAAGTCGGCTTTGCGCGGCTCCCATCAGCGGTGTGCCACCGTTTCAATCAGCGCGGTTTTATGCGACGCATTACCCGCTATAGGCGACCAGGGATGACATAGCGGCACAATGGGCCCGGGTGCCGCGGTTCCCCGCCGAGGCGGGCGGCCTTGCTGGTCCATCCGGCGTTCACTGACCTCGTAACGGCAACGAACCGGGTCGCAGCCGGTCCCGCGCAGATTGCCCAGCTCTGCTCGACCCGCATCTTGATGCAACTCCAGCCAAACCCGCCCCAGTTGGGCGGATCTCGCGCGGTGTGCGTGGTGACGCTCCGTAGTTGACGTCAGGCGCTCGCTGTGGTGGTCGTGGACCGGTTCGTGGACCGAGCCATCCGTGCATACAGTGCAATGAGGGCCATGGGGCACGGCTCCGTGGTATCCGTGCAGGTAGAGCGTTGGGAGCGCCGGGCCGTAGTGCTCATAATCCGCCGGTCGTGGGTTCGAGCCTCACCCGCCCCACCAGAGTCCGCATGCGTAAACGTTCGAAATGTCTAGGCTGCCAAGGGCTAAACTTTGTAGCGCGAACGCCCATGATAACGTCCGCGAGCCGATGCATGCATCTATCGTCCCGGCATCTTTACCCGAGTTCCAGGCCGTCGATCTGCGGGATGACCTCACCTTTAGCTTCCGGCCCAGCCGCGGCCGAGGTGCCAAACCGACACCGTCTCGGGAGTGATGTCGTACATCACCCGGTAACGGCCGATGCGCAGCCGCCGTCGGTCAGGTGACCCGTAGGGGAATGACCCGGGCAGGGCGGGGCTCATCGGCGAGAAGCGCGACAGCGTCGAGCATCTCGCGGACTTCGTCGGGGTCGTCGCGGAGGAACCCGGCCGCCTGGTCAATCGCCTGGGCCTCCCAGATGACCTGACGGCTCACCCGGCCAGGCCGAGCCGCCGCAGCACCTCATCATGCGGAACGTACGAGGTCTGCCCGGCAGCCTCCCGGGCACGCCAGTCCGCCAACGCTGCCTTGTCTTCGGCGTCTTCTAGCTCCTGCGCGCTGGCGGCCTGTTCCAGGGCCTGCAAGCGCAGGAAGTCAGACACCGGCACGACTACCGCGGCTTGGCCGCCGAGGTGGATCACTTCGTACGGCCCCGTGTCCCAGCCGCTCGCCGGGATCCGATCGGCAGGCTGGGCAGTCATCGTGCTGCCTCCTGTATGGGGCTTCCGGGCTTTGCTGTCTATCCTGGCATGCCTGCGGGCCCGCGAGGTGTCATGCCGTAGCAACCGCGCCGAGGTGTTGCCTGATTCCGCTGGAATCCCCTAGCGAGGACAGGCTGACCGCTGTGTCGGATGCGGCGACGAGGGAGTTGCCAAAGCACCTGGCATTGTTGCCGGGTGGTGGGCATTTCATTGTCGTTCCCGCGTTTGTGCGGGGTATCGGAGCCCGGCTCTACACCATCGAGAACGTGGTCGACCGTAAGACCGGGCGGCACTGGTACCGCTATACATATCATCACCGGCCATTGCCAGGCTCGCCGAGTCCACGGATCGGCGTGGCAGGCTCGGGCGGCTTTTTACTTTCACCGTAAGGGCGGGACCTGGCGGCGAGATCTGATGCGCCTAGTTAAAGCGCACGACCGCGGCAAGGTTTCGGCCCACTTGGTCGCTGATGAGCTTGCCAAGCTCCGCTACGAAGCCCATAGAAATGTCCGGGACGGCACTGTTGGACCACGGTGCATCGTCGCCTGGCGCAGGCGGCCAGAAGCTCGCAAAGACCGACCGGCAGGTCACCACCAGTTCTATACGGGCGTCGACCGTGATCGGAACTGCCCTTCGATCCCTACAATCAGCCGCGGAGCGGATATGCAAGCTCTGGTTGATACATTTATGGGGCAGTTCCAGCGCAAGATCGCTGAGCATGGCGTCGCCGCGGGCGCATCGGACTTCGACTATGGCGAGCTGGGTCGTTGGCCGGAATCCCGGACCAGCCGGATGAGAAGCTCCGATGATCAAGGCTGGACGGTGCTTACGCCAGTGCTGCCCACGCCCGACGAGCTTCATGCATGCCACCGCCGTCAGCAGCCTCCGATCTCAAAGGCATCCGCAAGTGCACGGCCCGCCGAGTCGAACGAGTACCGACCGGGTGGTCTGCACTTGCTGGCTCGGCGCGCGCTGGGCGGGCCATCCAAGGCAGAGCCCGCGCGCTGGCGCCGGGCCGCGGCGAAGTGCAGCGGAGCCGCTTTGATCTAAACATGCCTTAATTCGGCACCGTCGCGGTGACAGACAAAAGTGGGACCTCGTGGACCTGGTTCCGGATCTCCCTCAGCCAGATCGTCAGATGGGCGACCGCTGTACTGGCGTCCCGGCCGCTACGCTGGGTGATGGCTGCGGATATCTCCTGCCGCCTTCCGTGGACCGGTTCGTGGACCGGCGCCTGAGTTAACCCCAGTGCGACGAGTCCTCTCAATGCGATAACCCGTGCCATCTGTGCAGCTAGCGCACCTATTGCACCGGGCCGTAGTTCTCATAATCCGCCGGTCGTGGGTTCGAGCCCCACCCGCCCCACCGCAGTGTCACCTGAATAACGTTCGAAACTGTCCCAGGCACCTGACCGGAGCAGCGTCCTCGGCTGCAGTCGTGGCGTTGTCGGATGCGCCGGCAAGCAGGTCCTGCTGGGGCGCTGGATGATTAGCGAACGTCGTGAGCGTCTCGCGTGCCGGTGTTGTCGACGGCGCGGGTGGCGGCCCAGCTGGCAAGTAGTTTGAGTCCGTCGGCCGCAGGGGTGTCAGGGTCAGCGGTGTAGAGGTTGAGGCGCAAGTCGGGCTCGGAGGGGAGCTCCATGGCCTCGAAGTTGAGGTCGAGCTCGCCGACGGCGGGATGGCGGAGTCGTTTGCGGCCGCTGCGGTGGAATTTGACGTTGTGCGACGCCCAGTGCTGGCGGAACAGCTCGCTCTGGGTGGAGAGTTCGCCGACGAGGGTGATGAGGTCTTTGTCGTGAGGGTTGCGTCCTGCTTCGAGTCGGAGCATGGCGGCGGCGTCGGTGGCTATGCGGTCGTAGTCGACGAAGAACTCTCGGGCGGCCGGGTCGAGGTAGATGAACCTGGTGGTGTTGGCGGCGCGTTTGGCTGTCGCGCCGGCGACGGCGGAGTCCAGGACCGGCGAGTAGAGCGCACGGGCGAGCGGGTTCATGGCGAGGATGTCGTGCCGGGCGTTGCGGATCCAGGCCGGCGCTTCGGTGATCGCGTCGAGAACCTGCTGGATGACTGGGCGGACCGTGGTTGGGCTGGGTCGGGCGCGGCGCGTCGCGGTTGGACCGGCGGAGCGAGCTAGGGCCCGCAAGTGCTCGCGCTCGGCCTCGTCGAGTTGCAGTGCGTTCGCAACACCGTCGAGTACCGCCTCGGAGGCGCCCGCGAGGTCACCGCGTTCCATCCGGATGTAGTAGTCGATGCTGACCCCTGCGAGTAGCGCGACCTCTTCTCGGCGCAGGCCCTTGACCCGGCGGTTGCCGCCGTAGGCGGGCAGGCCGGCCTGGTCTGGGGTGATCCGTGCTCGCCGGGAGGCGAGGAACTCGCGGACCTGTGCTCGGTTGTCCATGACTCCACGGTAGGTGACCGCGCTGCAGCCAGGGAGGTACCGGCGTTACCTGTAAGAGCAGGCACTCCCACCGGCGCGCGCACGCGGGTTGACTAGTGCTCGTGAGCATAGCCACCGAGACAGCAGACAGTCCGCACATCGATCGTGAGTCACTGAAGCTGCTGGTACGGCCCGTGACCGCCTCGAACGGGTGGCGCGCCGACGAGCGGTCTTCGTAGAGGCCGACCCACGCTGGCGAGGGCAGCGGGTTGGACGACGCTCTGGATGCCGCCTGTCGCGGTAAGTACGGCCGCTCCTCCAGCGCCGCCGCCCGCGTCACCGCAGACGTCTCCCGCGCGACGACCCTGCGCGTCGACCTTCCTGAACCTTCGCTCCTGATCACCTCAACGACGAGAAGGACACGTCATGGACAAGAACCCCAGCACCGCCACGGTGAAGACCCCATCGTCGAACTTCACCGGCGACGTGTGGATGAACCCGGTGTTCGGCGGCGACGGCACCTCGCAGCTCACCTGCGGCTTCGTCCGGTTCACCCCGGGCGCGCGCACCAACTGGCACAGCCACGTCAACGGGCAGCTGCTGGTGTGCACTGACGGCATCGGGCTGGTCGGCACCCGCGACGGGAAGACCGTCGTGCTGCGCGCCGGTGAGAGCGTGTGGACCCCGGCGGGGAGGAGCATTTCCATGGTGGCACGGCCGCGAACATGATGTGCCATTACGCGATCCTTGACGCCTCCGGCGACGGCGAGGCCACCACCTGGTTCGAGCCCGTCACCGACGAGCAGTACCTGGCCGCGCACCGCACGGCGGGGGTGTAGTCGATGGCGATCAGCGCTGCCGCGAAGAGCAACCACGACCAGCTGTTCGGCGATCGAGTCTCAACTCTGGCGCAGTGCGACCCCGAGCTGGTCGAGTACTTCGGCAACTTCGCCTTCGACGAGGTGTACGCCGACGCCGCGCGGCTGGACGAGACGCTCGACCTGCACACCCGGCTCATGGTGCAGCTAGCCGCGATCCTGGCCGCCGGCGGGCTCGCAGAGTTCCGCGTCGTGGCCGCCGCAGCGGTGGCCAACGGCGGGGTGAGCCCGGTCGAGTTGAAGGAGATCGTCTACCAGTCCGTCGCCTACGTCGGCATGGCCCGCGCGTTCGACTACCTGCACGCGGTCAATGATGTCCTCACCGAGGCGGGGGTCGAGCTGCCTCTGCCCGGGCAGTCGGCGTCCACGCCGCAGACGCGCCTCGAATACGGCAAGGCGGTGCAGGGCCGCATTGTCGGCGACGACGCGGTGGCCGCTCGCCTCACGGACACCCCGGCGGATGAGGTGCACTTCCAGCGCCACCTGGCCGCTAACTGCTTCGGCGATACCGTCGGGCGCGGTGGCATCGACCTGGAGGTGCGCGAGCTGCTCACGTTCTCGATGCTCGTCGCCTTGGGCGGTGCAGACGCTCAGGTGCGCGGACACGTCAACGGGAACCTCAGGGTCGGCAACACCCGCGCGAGGCTGCTCGCCGTGCTGACCGTGCTCGTGCCCTTCATCGGCTACCCCCGCACCCTCAACGGCCTCGCCGCACTCAACGACATCACCGGCAGTTGAATACAAGCAACGAGGAGCACGACATGGAATACCGGTCGCTGGGCCGGACCGGGGTATCGGTGAGCCCGCTGTGCCTGGGCGCGATGATGTTCGGGCCGTGGGGCAACGACGACCGCGCCGACGCCATCCGCATCATTCACCGCGCCCTCGATGCCGGGATCAACTTCGTCGACACCGCCGACGTGTACTCCGGCGGTGTGTCGGAGGAGATTGTCGGTGAGGCTCTGCAGGGGCGTCGCGACGATGTCGTGCTGGCGACGAAGTTCTTCATGCCGATGGATGACCGGCCCAACCACGGTGGCGGCTCGCGGAGATGGATCATCCAGGAGGTTGAGGCCTCGCTGCGTCGCCTGA
>Ga0210390_10002457_pt1 | contig 16462 bp, 14 predicted proteins | sample IncBWH11OmetaG_FD_161050 | JGI IMG/M metagenome (GOLD analysis project Ga0210390, IMG submission 161050) | Forest soil microbial communities from Barre Woods Harvard Forest LTER site, Petersham, Massachusetts, United States - Inc-BW-H-11-O ... | reverse complement strand
CTGACGGGCTACGGCACGGACGAAGATCGCCGCCGGTCTCGCGAAGCGGGGATCGATTTTCATCTGACGAAGCCGACCTCGCTCGAGCAGCTGACGGCGGTTTTGTCGCAGGCGAGCGGGGCGCTGGCGACGGGACGGGCGTGAATTGGCGCGGAGATGGTGAGCGGTCCGGCGCGCGGGTTCGAACACCCCGCTCACCCCTGCCCTCTCCCCATCGGAATGGGGCGAGGGTGGTCGCAGCGGACGACGATCGGCGAGAGAGACGCCATCGCTAGGCGCTCGCCGTGCGGCGGGCTTTATCGGAAATGTCTTTGCGACACCAGGCGCCCTCCCAGCGGATGCACTTCACCGCCTGGTAGGCGCGGAGCTTGGCGTCGGCAATCGTGTCGCCGACCGCCGTCACTCCCAGCACCCGGCCGCCGTCGGTGACGACCTGGTCGCCCAGGCGCGTCGTGCCCGCGTGGAAGACCTTGACGTCGGGCACGCGACCGGCTTCCGCCAGCCCGCGGATCGGGAACCCCTTTTTGAACTCTCCGGGATAACCGTTCGACGCCATCACCACGCAGACCGCGGGGCGCGGGTCCCACTCGAGCGGCGGCAGCTTTTTGAGCCGTCCCTCGGCCGCGGCCAACAGCACCTGGGCGAGGTCCGACTTCAATCGCATCAAAACGGGTTGCGCCTCGGGGTCGCCGAAGCGGACGTTGAACTCGAGCACTTTGGGGCCTTGCGAGGTGATCATTAGCCCAGCGTACAAAATGCCCTGGAACGGCTCGTCCTCGCGACGCATCGTATGGACGATGGGCACAAGCACTTTTTCGATGACGTCGTCGAGCAGGGTCGGCGTGACCAGCGGAGTCGGCGAATAGGCCCCCATCCCGCCCGTATTGGGCCCTTGGTCGTCGTCGTAAGCGGCCTTGTGATCCTGCGCGGGCTCGAGCGGCAGGATGGTGTTGCCGTCGACGATGGCCAAAATGCTCGCTTCTTCGCCGACGAGAGCTTCTTCGATCACGATTCGCTTGCCCGCGTCGCCGAATGCCAGGTCGACCATCGCGTGACGAATGGCGGCGAGCGCGTCCTGCCGATTCGGGCAGACGATCACCCCCTTGCCCGCGGCCAAGCCGTCCGCTTTGACCACGAGCGGCCGTTCGCTGCGTTCGTCGACGTGGGCGGCCGCCGCGACGGGATCGTCGAAGACGGCGTAGTCGGCCGTCGGCACGTTCGCCAGGCGCATGATTTCCTTAGCGTGCGACTTGCTCGCCTCGAGGACCGAGGCGGCCTTGGTCGGACCGAAGACGGGCACGTTGGCGACCTGGAAGGCGTCGACCATTCCCTGCACCAGCGGCGCCTCGGGGCCAATCACGGCCAGGTCGATTTGTTCGGCCTTGCAGAACTTGAGCAGGCGGGCCGTGTCGGTGGCCCGAATGTCGAGATTTTCGGTATTCGGTTCGTCGGCCGTGCCGGCGTTTCCCGGCGCGCAGTAGATCCGCGTCACTGTGGGAGACTGCGCTAGCTTGTAAACCAGCACGTGTTCCCGGCCTCCATTGCCCACCACCAAGATTTTCATCAACTCGATCCGGAGCTGTGTTTCGACGAATGTGCGTGGCGGAACGCGTTGCCTCAAGCAAACGCGCGTCGTCCGCAAAGTATCAAAGTATATCGGGGCGTGCGGCGAACCGTCGAGGACTTGGCAGTGTCGTTCTTGCAGCGGTTTTGCCAACGGCCGAGGTGCGCGATGCTTCGCCGCAACCCATGCCCTGTCGAGTGCGACGGACAATCGGACGCAACCGGCTGTGATTGCTGGCATTCCCCAAACCTCTTAAGATGAGGCCGATTCGCGGAAATCGCTTAAGAAAACGGAGATTTTCAGTGTTCGAGACCGTCGCCCTGGTCGGCGCCACCGGCGCCGTGGGCCGCATCATGGTGCAGTTGTTGGAAGAGCGGGAATTTGCCGCCGGCCGGTTCCGCTTTTTGGCCTCGAAGCGCAGCGCTGGTGGAAACTTAAAGTTCCGCGGCCGTGACTACGTGATCGAAGAGCTGACGAAAGACGCGTTTGCCGGCGTCGACCTGGTCATTTCTTCAACGCCCGACGACGTTGCCCGCGATTACCTGCCGAGCGCCGTCGCCGCCGGGGCCACGGTGATCGACGAATCAGGCTATTTCCGCATGCGGCCCGAGGTGGCGCTGGTCATCCCCGAGATCAATCCGCAAGCCGCCCTCGATGCCACCGGCATCATCGCCAGCCCTAACTGCTCGACGACGCAAATGGCGCTCGCGCTCAAGCCGTTGCACGACGCGGCTCGCGTGGTCCGCGTGATCGTCAGCACGTATCAAGCCGTCAGCGGCGCGGGATTGCAGGGAAACACCGACCTGATCGAGGGGACCAAGTCGCACCTCAACGGTCACGACTATCAGTACCGGGCTTTCGCTCACCCGATCGCTTTCAACGCCATCCCGCAGATCGGCGGTGTGAAGGAAGAGGGATACACCAGCGAAGAAATGAAGATGGTCTACGAGACGCGCAAGATTCTGGGCGACGACTCGATCAAGATCAGCGCCACCTGTGTCCGCATCCCCGTCGCCAACTGCCACAGCGAATGCATCACGGTGGAAACCGCCCGCCCGGTCTCGCCGGAGGAGGCCCGCCGGCTGTTTGCCGCGTTCCCCGGCCTCCGCGTGATCGATGATACGCCCAACGGCAAATATCCCCTGCCCTCGATCTGCTCGGGCAGCGACGACACATTCATCGGCCGTATTCGCCGCGACTTGTCACACCCCAACGGCCTCAACTTCTGGTGTGTGAGCGATAACCTCCGCAAGGGAGCGGCCACCAACGCCGTGCAGATTGCCGAGCTGTTGGCCAGGCACCGTAGTGCAAAGGCGGCCGTTTAATGGACGGCTTTCCCTTCCGCGACGGCCAGTTTTACTGCGAGGACGTTCCCCTGCGGGACATCGCCCGGCAGTTTGGCACGCCCGTCTGGGTCTACTCGAAGAATTATCTCCTCTCCCGATTTCGCGAAATTCAGACCGCTTTCGCCGCGGTCGAGCCGGTGATTTGCTACTCGGTGAAGGCGAACGCCAACCTGACGCTGCTACGGACGATGCACGAAGCTGGCAGCAGCTTCGACATTGTCTCCGGCGGCGAACTGTATCGCGTGAAGGAAGCCGGAGCCGACTTGCGGCGCGTGATTTTCGCAGGGGTCGGCAAGACGGACGAGGAAATTCGCTTCGCCCTCGAGTCGAACATCCTGATGTTCAACGTCGAGAGCGAGGCTGAGCTCGACGCCATCTCCCGTGTCGCCGGTCAGATGGGCCGCAAGGCCCCGGTGGCGCTACGGCTCAATCCCGATGTCGACGCCAAGACCCACGCCAAAACGACGACGGGCAAGCGCGGCAACAAGTTCGGCATGGACATCGAGCGGGCGACGGCGCTTGCCGCCAAGGTGCTGGGCGACCGCCATCTCGCGCTTTCCGGGATTCACATGCATCTCGGCTCGCCGATCCTGACGACCGATCCCTACGCCCAGGCGGTCGAGAAGGCGGTGAAAGTCGTCGAGGACTTCCGTCGGAACGGCCACGAGATTCGCTGGATCAATCTGGGCGGCGGCTTCGGCATCAGTTACCGCAAGCAGGAGGGGCCGGCCGCCGACATATACGCCAAGGTGATCGTTCCCCCCGTCCGCGAGGCTCGCTGTCAACTGGCGCTCGAGCCGGGGCGATTCATCGTCGGCAATGCCGGCGTGATCGTCAGCGAGGTGATTTACACCAAGCAGGAAGGGGGCAAGACGTTCGTCATTCAGGACGCGGCTATGAACGATCTCGTTCGTCCGGCGATGTACGATGCGTTTCACCGCATCTGGCCGGCCGTTCCTCGCGTCGCTCCACCGGAGGACTACGAAACGGCGGTCGCGGACTGCCAGCCGGTCGACGTGGTCGGACCGATCTGCGAGTCGAGCGATTACCTGGCGAAGGACCGCTACCTGCCGCCGCTGGAACGGGGCGACGTACTGGTCACGTTTAGCGCCGGGGCATACGGCATGGCGATGAGCAGCAATTACAACAGCCGACCCCGCGCGGCCGAGGTCCTGGTCGACGGCAAGTCGGTCGAGCTGATTCGCCGGCGTGAGACTTATGCCGACATCGTCAGCCACGAATTGATGGCCGCTCGCTGAGCGCCGCGCTGAGTCCGGCCAGCACCTGCTCGCTGTGCGCGGTCCAGCCGACGATTCCCCCTTGCGCCCGCACCATCGCCAGCGTGGCCTGCTTGAATTCGGGGAAATAACTTTCCGTCCCGTCTTCGACGAGCAGGCATTCGTAGCCGCGATCGTTGGCTTCGCGCATCGTGGTCTGCACGCAAACCTCGGTCGTCACGCCCGTCAGCAACAGGTGCGTGACGCCCCGCTCTCGCAGTCGGGTGTGCAGATCGGTCGCATGGAACGCGCCCTTGCCGGGCTTGGCAATCACGACCTCTCCGTCGCGCGGTCGCAGCGGTTCGATAAAGTCGTTTCCCGGCTCGCCGTCGACAAGAATGCGCCCCATCGGCCCGTGATCGCCGATGCGCAGCCCGTCACCTCGCCCGCGAGATCGCTTGCTCGGCGGACAATCGGCCAGATCAGGGCGATGGCATTCCTTGGTATGAACGACGGTGAGGCCGGCTTCGCGGAACGCAGCGAGCAGCCGCGCCACGGGTTCCACGGCCGGCTCGAGATGATGCACTTTGTTACCGAGCGCCGCGCCAAACCCGCCCGGCTCGATGAAATCGCGCTGCATGTCGATGATCACGAGCGCGAGCTGATCCGGACGAAAGACGTATTCGTAGGGGTCGGCGGCGATCGTGGCGAGAGTCGAGTTCATGGCGGTGTACTGCGGCCGGGCACCTGCCGGCGAGACTGTTAATGGCCGGCCATGTGCCGGCCGATGACGTGGCGGTCGGCTTCTTTGGCCGGTGTTTCGTAAACGATTCGTCCTTCGGAGATAACCAGGATGCGGTCGGCCAGCTCGAGGATTTCGTCCAAATCCTCCGAGACTAGGAGGACTGCAGCGCCTCGGTTGCGGGCCTCCATAATTTGCGAACGAATTTCCGCCACCGCCTGAAAGTCGAGTCCGAAACAGGGATTGGCCACGATCAGCACTTCCACTTCCTCGCCCAGCTCGCGGGCCAGCACGGCGCGTTGCACATTGCCGCCCGACAGATGGCCAATCTTGGCGGTCGGCGAATTCGGGCGGATGCGATAGCGGCCGATTAGATCGGAGGCCCTGTGCCGCATGGCTCGCGGGTTCACCAGCTTTCGCATCCGCGTCATGTGCGGCCGATCGAAGACGCGAAAGGCCAGATTCTCGGCGACCGTCATGTTGCCTACGCACGCATTCTGCAGCGGCATTTCCGGCAGCACATGAAAGCGGTGTCGTCGCATCTCGTGGCGGACGGCGCGGTAAAGCTCGCCGGCGACGAGGACTTGCCCGCCGGTCGCTTCGCACTGGCCAGCCAAAACCTGGACCAGCTCGCGCTGGCCGTTCCCGGACACGCCGGCAATCCCGACGATCTCGTGTGCGCCAACGCGCAACGACAGCTGCGACAGGGCCTCGACCCCCGTTTCGTCGTCGGCCGCCAAATCGCGGATCTCGAGTCGCACGTGTTTTTCGGCGTGGCCGTTGGTGCCTTTGCGGGCGGCCTGTGCAGGAAGCTCGGCGTGGCCCATCATCATCTGGGCCATCGCCTCGGGGGTCAGGTCGCGGACAGAGCCTTCGCTCATCAGCTGGCCTTGTCGCAGCACGGAGACTTCGTCGCAGAACGCCATCACTTCGCGGAACTTGTGCGTGATCATCAACACGCTCAGGCGGCCTTCGGTGCACATACGGCGGACCATGCCCAAGACTTCGTCCGCCTCGTCGGGCGTGAGCACCGAGGTCGGCTCGTCCAGGATCAGCACTTTGCGGCGGAGGTAAAGCTGCTTGAGAATTTCGACTTTTTGCTTCTCGCCGGCCGACAGGTTACGGACCATCGCCTTGGGCTCGACGCGAAAGGGCATCGTCTGCATGAAGGCCTCGAGCTGTGCGGTCTCGGCCTTCCAGTTGACGACGGCGGGCACGTGTTCCCGGGCCATAAGCAGGTTTTCGACGACGCTCATGTTTTCGACGAGCGTGAAGTGCTGGTAGACCATGCCGATGCCGAGCGCGTGGGCTTGCCGAGGGTTTTTCAGCTCGACCTCGTGCGTGCTGACGCGCACCGAGCCACTGTCGGCCCGGTAGGTTCCCATGATGCATTTGACCAGCGTGCTCTTGCCGGCACCATTTTCCCCCAAGAGCGCGCGAAAGTTGCCGGAGGCGAGCGTCATCGAGACGTCGGTGAGGGCCTTGAGCGAGCCGAACCGCTTGGAGAGATTCCGGACCTCGATTCGCGGCGGCGCGTCGGCGTTGGTCGCCGCAAGCGGCTCGATACGTTCGATCGTGTCGTCGTCGGGGACGGAGAGTGTCGTCGTCATGCCAGCACCTCCAGCAGGGCCCGCGACGGAGCAATGGCGCCGAACACGCCCCCTTGCATGGTGACCATCTTGAGGGCGGACCGATGGTTCTCGTAATCCGTCGCGCCGCAGCAGTCTTCTAACAACAGGCACTCGAAGCCGCGGTCGTTCGCCTCGCGCATGGTGGTGTGCACGCAGACGTCGGTGGTAATGCCGGCGAGAATCAGGTTTTCGATTGCCCGCTGGCGGAGGATGAGTTCCAAATCGGTCGCGCAGAACGAGCCTTTGCCCGGTTTGTCGATGATCACTTCGCCCGGACGCGGAGCCAGCTCAGGAATGATTTCCCAGCCGGCCTCGCCGCGCACCAGGATGCGGCCGCAGGGACCGGGGTCGCCGATTCCGGCGCCGATCCGCTGCGAGCGCCAGCGTTTGTTGGCCGGCAAGTCGGACAAGTCGGGCCGATGTCCTTCGCGCGTGTGCAAGATGGTGAAGCCTCGTTTGCGGAGGGCGGCAAGGACTGCTTGAATGGGTTCGATCGGCGCGCGGGTCAGCGAGATGTCATAACCCATCGCGTCGACATAGCCCCCCTTGCCGCAGAAGTCGGTCTGCATGTCGATCACGATCAGGGCCGTGTTCGTGGGCTCGAGGCGTCCGCTGTAGGGCCACGGATACGGATTGGCTGCGATGGTTGTGGTGGGCATGGGTCACCGCACTCGTGAGAGTTCGGCTGGTGCGCCGACCATCGCCCGCAACCGCGAGCAGGTCACCACCATGATCAAGAGCGTCAGCACGTAGGGGGCCGCGAACCAGAGGTAAGCGACCGAGGCCGACGTGAGATTCTGCCCCTGCATGGCCACGCCGAGCGTGCCCACTCCGCCAAACAACAGCGACGCGAACAGACAGCGGACGGGACTCCAGCGGGCAAAAATGACGAGGGCGACGGCCATCAGTCCCTGGCCGGAGGAAATCTGCTCGGACCAGGAGCCGGGATAGTAGAGCGACAAGTAGCTGCCGCCGACGCCCGCCAGAGCACCGCCCACCGCCGTCGCCACCAGTCGAATTCGCGGGACGGAGTAGCCCATCGCCGCGGCCGCCTCTTCGCTCTCACCGGCTAGCCGGAGGATCATCCCCCATCGCGTGTTCTTGAGGACCCACGCAAGTGTCGGCGCGAGAATTACCCCGACGACAAACAGCGCGTTGATCCGCAGGGCGTCCTGCACCTGCTCGATCGAAGACCAGAAACCGAGATTGATCGCCGGAAGTTTCGGCGCACTTGGCTGGATGTAGGGCTTGCCCAGGTAGAACGCCAACCCCATGCCGAAGAGCATCATCGCGATGCCGACGGCGATATAGTTGACCCGCGGCAGATTGCACATCGCAGCGTGCAGGGCACCTAGCAGGGCACCGACGCCGGCAGCCGCCAGCACGCCGACCCAGGGGGAGCCGGTCTTATAACTGATGGCGAAGCCGGTCATGGCGCCCATCACCAGTGTCCCCTCGAGGCCGAGGTTCACGCGGCCCGATTTTTCGGTGATGCATTCGCCCAGGCTGACGAACAGAAACGGCGTCCCCACCTTGTGCGCGCCGGCGATCACTGCGATCACCAGGCCCCACAAGCCGAGATCAGTGGCCGAACTGGCCGCTCCGAGCGGCATCGGGGCGACGCGAAAGCCCCGCGCGAAGTCAAACAGCGCCGCGAAGTCGAGCTGGGCGAACAGTCCGCTCATGCGGCGACCGCCTCGCGCACTTCGCGCGGCTGGAAGATCCGCAGACGGCCGTATAGCGACTCTGAGAGCAGGATCATCACGAAGATGATGCCCATCAACACTTGGACGGAGGCGTCCGGAATCTGCAGCCGTCGCTGCATGATGCCCGAAGCGGCCCCCAACCCGCCGAAGAGCACGGCCGCCGGAATGATTCCCAGCGGATGATGCCGCGCGATGAATGAGACCAAAATTCCCGTGAAGCCGTAGCCAGCAATCAATGAGCCGTTTGCTTGGTGATGCACGGCAGCCACTTCGACCATTCCGGCCAGTCCGGCCGCGGCTCCGCCGAGCGCGCAAGTCACGAGGATCAGCCGGCCTACCGGCAAACCGGCCGCTTGCGCCGCCCGCATGTTGCCGCCCGCCATCCGCGCGGCAAACCCGAACGTCGTATGGTCCATCAGTATCCAGGCGAGCACGCACGCCACGATGCCGTAGGCCAGGCCCCAGTGGACGTCGAGGGCGAACATCTTGCCGAGCGCGGCTTCGTTCGGGATTGGGTAGGTCGCCGGCTTGTTCAAGCTCGACGGATCGCGCATCGGCCCTTCGACGAGGAAGTTGAACACGTTGATTGCGATGTACGCCAACAGCAGGCTCGAAATGGTCGCGTTCACACCCCGCCAGTAGCGGAGTGCTCCGCACAAGAGGATTAGCAGTCCTCCGGCAACGCAGCCGGCTGCCGCCATGCCGAACTGGATCGCGTATGGCGAGTGACCGGCGAGCAAAAGTCCCGTGCCCGCCGCCGCCAGCCCACCCAAGGCCAGCGAACCTTCGCCACCAATGACGATCAGTCCCAGCCGCGCGGGCAGCGCCGTGCAAAGGGCGGCGAGAATCAGCGGGGCGGCCCGCGTGAGCGAGTATTGCCAGGAGAATTTTGTGCCGAACGAGCCGATGTACATCCAATGAAACAGTTCGCCCGGGCGAACGTGCGCGAACAGAAACATGAACGCGCCGAAGATCACCAGCGAGGCCACGAGCGCGCCCAATGTGATCGTCAAGGTTTCGGCGAGGGAACGGCTATTCATCGAACGCTCGGCTATGGGGCTGCACGGCCACGGCTATCGGCCCTGCACGCCTTCCACCAGGTAATCCATGCTTTCCAGCTCGCTCGCGGTCTGTGGGTATTCCTTCCCCTTGGGAATCACGACCTTGCCTTCGTTGTCTTTCAATTCGCCTTTGTAGATCACGAAGGTGCCCGTCATCAGCTTGGCCTTGGCCGTCTCGGCCGCGAGCTTTGCTTTGTCGGTGACCATCGATCCGTAGGGCGACGTCTTGACGATGCCTTCCTTCAGTCCGCCGCGGACCAGATTCGGCAGCTTCTTGCCGGCCTGATACAGACGGATGTAATCGGTGTAGACCTTTTCCCAGTTCCACTCGGCGCCGGTGAGATAACCGTTCGGTGCGAGGCTGGCCTGGCTGCAATGATAGCCGCAGGTGTAGATGCCGCGTTTCTCGGCGTTCTCGACGACCACCTTCGGGCTGTCGACGTGGCAGGTGATCACGTCGACTCCCTGGTTGATCAAGTTGTTGGTTGCCTCGGCCTCTTTCACCGGCATCGACCAGTCGCCGGTGAAGATCACCAGGCAAGTGATCGTGGGGTCGACGCTGCGTGCGCCGAGCGCGAAGGCGTTGATGTTCCGCCGCACTTGCGGGATCGGCTTGGCGGCTACGAAACCGAGCTTCTTCGACTTGCTCATGTGCCCGGCGACGATGCCGCTCAGGTACTGACACTCATCGATAAAGCCGAAGTAGCTGCCCACGTTGTTCGGATGCACGCCTTCCTTCCAGAGTCCGCCGCAATGCAGGAACATCACGTCGGGGAATTTCTTGGCCATCTCGAGCACGTGCGGATCGAAATAGCCAAACGATGTGGGAAACACGACCTTCGCTCCGTCGAGCTGGATCATGCTTTCCATGGTTTTCTGGACGTCGATCGTTTCGGCCACGCGTTCTTCCTCGCGGACGAGCACTCCGTCCATTTTGCGGACTGCCGCGGCGCCGTCCGCGTGGGCCTGGTTGTAGCCGTAATCGTCGCGGGGCCCGACGTAGATGAAGCCGACACCGATCTTACCTCCGCCCGATTCGCCGCCGGCCGACGTGGTGGTGGCCGCGCTGTCGCCGCAGCCGGAGAGTCCGGCCGCCAGAAGCAGCGGGGCGACCCAGAGCGCCGCGCGAAGGGCGAGGTTTCGAGAGGTCGTCGTCATGCGCAGGTTTCCACTCATCAGGAGGCAAGTTACGCGTCGGCGGGTTTCAGCTCGGCGCGAGTGCGCGGCCGTGAGCTTTGTTCGCGGAAGGCGACCCAGCCGCCGAACTCCGTGATGTCGGGGGCGGTCGCGGCGGCGGAGGATTCGCAGAGAAAGCCTTTGACCTTCGCGCCATCTTCCAATTCGACGGTGCCGATTGCCAGCGGCGGAGCGACCGACGCGACAAGTCGTCCGAACCCTTCGTACGGCAGGTCGTAGACTTCGACCGTCGCCGTTCCGCCTCCCGTCTCGGTTTGCAACAGCCCGGGGCGTGGCGGATCAAGGTCGAGGAAGGCGAAGAGGCGGTATTTAGCCGCCGTGCGACATGTGCGAACGAAGCGAGCGCCAAACTGTCGCAGCGCCGGGTGCAGCGGCTGGTTCCGCAAGTGCGCTCCCGCCACTGAGACACGCACCCAGCCCTCTGCTGCCTCGTTCGTCTTCTTGACCGCGACTCGTTCGATCGGCGGAAGACGGGCCTGCGTCGCGCCCAGCTGCAGGTCGAGTTCTCGTTGCCACCACGCGCCGATCTCGCACAATCGTCGCTCGCGACCCGGGCGGGCCAGCAGCGTGATTCCAAACGGCAAGCCCGATGCGGTGAAGCCGGCGGGCAACGCGATCGCGCACAGTCCGAGCAAGTTGGCGAAGTTCGTATAAGTCCCGAGCCGGCGGCTCCAGCCCAGCGAATCGGCCTGCACTTCGGCCAGCGTCGGCAGCGTGGGGAACGTCGGCAAGACGAGCACGTCGGCGTGTTCGAAGACCCGCAGGCAAGTTTCTTTCAATTCCGCCAGCCGATGCTGCGCGCGGAACACGTCGACGGCGGTGTATCTGGCTGCCTGCTCGATGATCGCCCGCGTCACCGGATACACGTCGCGCGGATGGTCGGCAAAAAAGGTCTGCATGGCCGACAATCGCTCGGCCACCCACGGCCCCTCGTAGAGCAACTGGGCCGTCTCGCGGAAGGGACCGAAGGCAATCGTTTGCCGTCGGCACCCAGCCCCCTCGAGCCGCCCTAAGGATTGGCGAAAAAGGTCGGCCCGCTCGGCGTCACCGCAGAATTCGAGTTCCTCATCGGGCGCGACGGCGAAGGAAAACGGCCCGATCCACGATTCACTCGGAGGCGGCGCATCGCCGGCGGCCACCGAGAACAAAACTTCGGCGTCGTGCGCGGTCAGCGCGAGAAACGCGACGCAATCGAGCGACGCGCAAGACGGGACGACTCCTTGTGTGCTCAGCCGCCCGTGCGACTGCTTGAAGCCGACAACATTATTGGCCCCGGCCGGCACGCGTCCGGAACCAGCCGTGTCGGTCCCCAAGGCAAAGCTCACCAGTCCGGCAGCCACCGCCACCGCCGACCCCGAACTCGAGCCGCCCGAGATGTACTCCGGACGAAAGACGTTGCGGCACGCGCCGTACGGACTGCGGTCGCCGGCCAGGCCGGTGCCGAACTGGTCGAGATTGTTCTTGCCGATGGGGATCGCCCCCGCGTCGATGAGCCGCTGCACGACGGGCGACGAATGCTTGGGGATATAGGAATAGGCGGGGCACGCTGCCGTCGTGGGGTGGCCGGCCAGGTCAATGCTGTCTTTGATGCCGAAGGGGACACCGAAGAGCGGCAAGCGCTCGCCGGCGGCCCATTGGCGTTCCAGCCGGCTGGCCCGCTCCAGCAGTTCGTCTTTGGGAACGAGGTAGGTCCAGACGGCTCGGTCTGAGTAGGCGGCGATCCGTTTGAGGACCAACTCGATGACGTCGCTCGGTGTGATTTCGCGAGCTTGGTAAGCTCGCGCTAGAGACCTCAGATCGAGGCTCGGAATCTCGTACGCTGGCCGCATCTAAACCCGCGCTGGTACAGGGGCTCGTACGTCGGAGGGAGGTTGGATCCGGAAAGGAATCGCACGACTTATGCCAATGGCAAAGTTCCCGCAGGCCGGATCCATGCAACTTTTCGCTTCGGCGCGGCGAGCCGAGCCTAACTCATAAGCTGCTTCTCACTTGCAACGCCCTTGGCGAGATGTGCCAAACCATTGGCGAAACGCTGTTTAGCGATCAACGCCGGCAAGAGCGAAGGCGGTACTGCGCAGCGTTCAAGCCGGCTCGCCTTGAATGCGGGCACGCGAATTCGACGAACGATTTGTTATGCTGAGCCAAGCTCCGGCGGCGGCAATCGTCGGGTTCGCCCACTCGAGGCGTCGATATGTCCCGTCTCAATCCAATTTGGACCGCCGGTCGGCTCAACGAGGCGTTGGTGGGTGGGCAGCGATTCGTCGTTCTGTCTCCCGATGGTCGCGTTCTGCAGCCGGTCGAACTTGGGGCAAAGATTCTGGAGTCTGAGCGGCGCTTTGGCGCGGGAAAGGCGAACGTGCACAATCCCACGCCGTGGTCAGGCGACGGATGTATTCTGCTGCGGCCGTTAAGCGCGTGGGGCGATTTTGATTCCGGCCTCCTGCAACTGCCCCCATTGTTGTCACTGCTGGCCCTCAATCCCGAATCACATTGCTGGACCCACATTAGCCCGGGCAAATACGAAACGGTGGGGCCGTTTCTCGATTACTCCCATCCGCTCTGGGAATGGTTGGTGCGTGCAGCCCGAGGTGGCCTCGTGCGCTTCATCGCGACGCGCTTCCCATTTTCGTGGGAAGCGGGGGAGAGCCACGTGCGACTCGACGAGAAACGGATTCCCCTCCCCGAGCTCGTGCATGGCAGTCCCCGCGATGTGCCGGCCTGGCTGCGGAATACCCTCGAGGATTTCGATCTGTGCCAAGTCGCCCCGAACGTGAAATCGCCCGCCGACGCCGTCGCCGTTTCGGCCGGCCTCTTGGAGCTGCACGACTTTGCGACCGAGAGCCACGAACGAGCCCAGAGCGTGGAGGGCCAGGGGCGACAACAAGCCGGCGATTACTGGCACGCGATCCACCATCGGCGTGAGCCGGACCCCGGAAACGCCAAATATTGGTTTCGCCACGTCGCTTCGCATCCGATTCACGGCCGGCTTGCAAAGGTCGCCGGTTCGCTAGCGTCCGAGCAAAAGGCCGAAATTCGCACGGCCGTCGAGCGATTGCTGCCAAACGGGACGTGGGACAGCTTCGCATTCGTTGATTTCTGCCAGCAGGCGGCCTCCGATCGCGATCCGGAGTTGGCCTGGGTCGCCCGCAAACTGCAGTTCTTCGAGATGACTTTACTCCTGACCCAAAGCTACGAAGACGCGACAAGTTGAGCGTCGCAGGCAGCTTAGCGTTGACATTCGATTCGGCCGGACTAGAATCGAATTGAGTTCCGCTCGCCGATCCTGCTCACCGTAGCGGGCAAACCGGGTGGACATCCGATTCCAGGTAAACGCAGGCCCCGCATTGCTTTGGGGCGGGGCGCTGGCAGCTCTCGCTGGGAGTCTTCACCGGGAGCAAGGATGTTCCGACCAACGGTTGCCTCCTCTCCCCAGAATTTCACCCTGGAATCGCGTCAGCCCGTGATTGCCGCGTTGTTCCGGTGTGCCGTTTCGCCGCTGGGTGCGAACGGTGTGTTCAAACGAGGACGGTTCGGGTGAGGCCGAACGTCCGAAAACAGAGGATCTATCATGTCGCCAATGCTTGCCTTTTGGGAAAGCCCTCCGCAGCTGATTCTTGTGGCCTTCATCGCCCTGTTGCTCTTCGGCAAACGGTTGCCCGAATTGATGCGCAGCCTGGGCAAGGGGATCACGGAGTTCAAGAAGGGCATGAACGGCATTGAGGAGGAGTTGAATCGTGGCGGCGGCAATAACAGCAACTACAACAACAATCCGAACTACAACAGCAACAACTATCTGCCGCCCCCGACGTATCACGAATCGGCGCGCCCGCTGCCGACCGAGGAACGCCCGGAGATCACCGCTCCGAAGTTTCAGCCGCCCACCGCTGCCCCGACCCCGCCGGCGACCCACATCAGCTAAGGCGCACGAATCGGACGCGGCCCGACACTACGTGGCGTCGCCGCGTCCCGAATCGGCTGCCGACCTCCCTCTGGGGCTCGATCTCGCTCCGTCCCTGTGCATCTCCCCACCGGATTGGCGCTTGCGCCGACTGATTCGGGTACTCGCCTTGGCGTGACTTGCGCAAAATCGCAACTCTTCGCGCGCCATCGTGTATCGATATGATTCTTGTTTCGTTATCGATCCGATTGAATTCGTGCGTGGCTGAATAGCCTCTGGCGCGAATAAATAATTCCATTTCCGTTCCAGAGTATGGCTTTACGTCAATTGAGTCACTCCGACAACTAATTGGCACGTTCTTCGCTTTTCATACTCGCGTCAGTGCGAGAAACAAAAAAATCTGGTTCGGGAAACTTCTGAGTCACCATGATTTGGAACCGAACCCAAAGGTGAAGGAGTTAGCCATGAAAAAGTTGCTCGTTGCTGGTGTCGCGGGTTTGATGTTGATGGCGGCTGCTGGGACTCAGACGGCGATGGCCGCTCCGTGGCGGGGGGCTTACCGTGGACATGTTGTGGGTCGCACCGCTTACCGCACGGCTTACGCTCACCCGCACTTCGTCCGTGGTCCGGTCTACCGCCCCTACTGCTGGTAAGTGCTTCGGCTAGCGGGACGCGTTAAAGAGCCGGGCAAGAGCCGCCTGCTCCTCTCCCAGAAATCGCCTGGGAGAGGGACGGTACGGCTCAATTTTTTTGCGCGCGTTGCTGAACTTACTCGCGCATTGGGTTGGACGCAGGCGACATTACTAACCCGCAGCGTTAGTGAGGGCTCTTCGATCGCACCGGCAAAGATGAGCGTGATGCGAACCAGGGAACCGAGGCAACGCGGGCTCTCGAGCGGCTCAAACCGCGCGCTTCGAGGGCACCGAAGTCGCTTGAGGTCGACGCGAAGCCGCGCGTCCCGCGTGAGCGCCGCGCTTGGACTGCTTGCCCCGCGGATGGACCAGCGAATCGATGCAATCGCACAAGGCGGCGATGCGAATCGGCCGCTGCACACAGCGGACGACCGGGGGTTTGCGCAGGCCGCTCAGGGCGTTAAAAGGCATCATGTCGGCCATCATCACGACAGGGAAGTGGGGACCGTCGTCGGCGCGGAGCTGCGCCAAAACACTTTCGCCCCCGCCACCGGGTAACTCCCAATCGAGCAACAACAAGTCCGGCTGCCGACGTCGGATCTTGGACAGGCACTCATTGCCATCGACGGCCGTGTCGACCTGGTAACCAAAGTGCATCAGATAGGCACGACACAAGCCAGTCATCGCCGAGTCGGCATCGGCCAGCAGCAATCGCGTTGTCACCCTACGAGTCCTCTTGCGCCTCGCCGCTTGACTGCAACGAATCCGCGTCAATTAATCAACTGCCGCGCTGAGAGTCGCGATCGGGAGGTGCGCCGGGAGGCGGCGACCACGGGCAATCTCGACAAGCGGTGCGCGCCGCCGCTCGGCTCAGCCTGCAGGGCCCGATTGTCGGCTCCGCGCGCGGCCCCGTCTGTGGCTCGCGGGACGATTTTCTTGTCCGGGAAATCACCACACTCGGTTAAGGGCTGTCCCGGATGGTCGTCGTCGGATGGGCTCAAGCCGACGGTTTCTGGCCGGGATCGCTGAGGTGCGTGCGAAAGACGGCCCACGAATCGGACACAACTTTGCGGGCCGCCCCTTCGATGAGCGTGCGGCTGAGAGCTTTCACCAGACCGGTCAACTCGGTGACCGTACTTTCCCAATCGAGGCGCGTGCCTGTTCCCTCGGGCTTGAGGTGGATCGACGTTTCGATCGTCAATCCCGCGCCGATACCTTTCCCGGTCACCCGCATCCTGGCCGACGACGGTCGGTCTGTCTCGAGGATGTCGAAAGTCATCTGCATGCTGCCGGTGAGGAAGGAGAATTTGGGGCGCACGCGGCACTCGAGATGTTTGGGATCGAGCCGTTCGACTTTTTCCAGCCCGGGTAGCGTCTTGGCCGTCACGCGGAGGTCGGTGATCTCGTCGAACTCCGTCTCAACCGGATATTCAAAGTGCTCGGAGCCGGAAAAGTTCATGTCGTGGGT
>Ga0210390_10002454_pt1 | contig 16475 bp, 15 predicted proteins | sample IncBWH11OmetaG_FD_161050 | JGI IMG/M metagenome (GOLD analysis project Ga0210390, IMG submission 161050) | Forest soil microbial communities from Barre Woods Harvard Forest LTER site, Petersham, Massachusetts, United States - Inc-BW-H-11-O ... | reverse complement strand
CGTAGATCAACGTGTTCGGCCGCATGTTGAACATCGGGTTTTCCGGGATCTCCTCCATGCCGGGGCCGATGCCGCCGTTATTCAGGACGACGATCTTGACCGGAAGGTTGTAGCGGCACAGGGTCTCCATCTCCATGCCCGAAAAGCCGATCGCCGAGTCGCCCGAGAGGTGGATGACCGGGCGGTCGGGGTGCACGACCGCGGCGGCGATCGCCTGCCCCAAGCCGAGGCCCATCGTGCCGTAGGTGCCCGCGTTGAGGCAGGCCTTGGCGCTGAACACCGGCAGCATCGTCAGGCCGATGTCCATCGTGCCCGCACCCTCGGCGCTGAGGATCGAGTTCCGCGGCATCCAGGCGGCGATGTCTTTAAAAGCGCGGTAGTAGGTCGCCGGCGCGCTGTCGTCGTCGATCTGCGGCTTGATCTGCGCGGCGTTCTCGGCCGCCTTCTTGGCAATCATCTGCCGCCACGGCGACTCCTTCGGGTGGAACCACTGGCTCCCGCTGAGCGCCTGGTTCAGCTGCTGCATGATCGCCTTGCCGTCGCCGACCAGCGCCACCTCAGTCGCCTTGTTGTGGCCGATCTCCTCGGGCGCGATGTCGAGCTGGATGACCTTCATGTCCTTGGCGTAGCGCGGCGGCTGGCCGAAATGAAAGATCCAGTTGAAGCGCGCGCCCATCAGGAACACGACATCGGCGTTCTGCAACGCCAAAGTGCGGGCGGCCGCCACCGACAACGGGTGGTCATCCGGCATGATTCCCTTACCCATCGGCGAGCGCAGGAAGGGCACTTGCGTCTTCTCGATAAAGGAGCGCACCTCGCTCTCGGCATTGGCCCAGGCCATTCCCTTGCCGACAAGAACGAGCGGCCGCTCGGCGCGTTCGAGCAGATGCAAGGCCTGCTCGATGTTATCCTGGGGTGCGATCGTGCGCGGCGGATCGGGGGCCTTCTGCACCTGCACGACTTTGTCGAGATCGCATTTGCCGGTGATGATGTTGTCTGGCATGTCGAGGTAGGTGGCGCCCGGCCGGCCGTAGATCGCGTGTCGGGTCGCCATCTCGACATAATAGGGAATGCGCTCGACCGTATCGATCGCATGCGCGAATTTGCAAAACGGCGAGGCGATCACGACCTGGCGCTCTTCCTGGAAGGCGCCCATGCCGCCGCGATAGGTCTCGGAGGCGCCGCCGATCAGGATCATCGGCCAGCAATTCTGCTGCGCGTCGGCGAGCCCGGCGAGACCGTGAACGACGCCCGGGCCGGTCACGACGATGCAGGCGCCGGGCCGCCCGGTCAGATAGCCATAGGCCCGCGCCGCATAGGAGGCGGCCTGCTCGTTGCGCATGCCGATATACGCGACGCCTTCTTTTTGCGCCGCCGCGGCGATTGGGCCGACCGGAAACCCGACGACCCCGAACAAATGGTCGATGCCCTGGTGTTTGAGGCTCCTGGCGATCAGGGTGGCGCCGTCGATCTCAGCCATGTTTCTCTCCCGTGTGGTGGGGCGGACGCCGACCGATGCACAAGACGCCGCCGGGCCCGGTTGTCGAAGAGGTCTGCGCGGCAGAGATTACGCATTTATGGCGCGCCGGGGAAAGGCTTATCCGGCGGCCCGAGCGGCGCTGGGCGGATTTTGCGAAACCCCGGCTGCGGGGTGCCCGCCATCACGACGATGGCGCCCGCACCGCGCGAAACCCCCGCTAATCGGCTCGTTCGAGGACGGCGTTGAAAAGCTCGGTGCGGCGCTCTTCGAGGTTGCGGGCGGAGTTGCGAAACATCGCCCGCCAGTCCGGGCCGAGGATCAGGTGCGTGCCGAGCGGCGGCGCCGCCGTCTCGGTGTTGCGGGTTCGGCGGGCCGCTGCATCCAAAGCTTCCGCGGTCGTGTCCTGCCAGGCGACGACCCGGAACCCGGCGGCTTCGAGCTTCGCCCGCGTCTCGTGTGCCGAGAACAGAAAGCTGATCGCGGGCTCGCGCGCCCATTGCACCGGGAAGTGCGGCATGCCGCCGGGCCCTGCCGCGACCTCCTGCAACGCCAGTCGGCCGCCCGGTTTGAGCACCCGCCATATCTCGCGGTAGAGGCGGTCGCGGTCGGCGATGTTCATCGCCGCGTTCTGCGACCACGCCACGTCGAATTCCCGATCGGGGAACGGCAGGTCGAGCGCGTTGCCCTGGCGGTAGTCGACCCGGCCGGCAAGCCCGGTGCGGTCGGTCAGCATTTGCGCGACGCGGACAAACTCGGCGGTCAGGTCGACGCCGCTGACCCGCACCCCGTAGCGCCAGGAGAGAAACCGCGACGGGCCGCCGAGCCCCGAGCCGACATCGAGCACCCGCTCGCCGCCGGTAAACCCGACCATCTCGGCGAGCCGCACCGTCGCCGGGCGCTGCCCACCGTGAAATTCGTCGACCGGCGCCAGATCGTCCGGCGTCAGATGGTCGACATCCTTCCCCATACTCTGCAACGCCGCGAGGATAGCGGCACCGAGATCGCCGCTCGTGTAATGGTCTTCGACGGCGTTCGGTCTATCCGCCATTTCGTCCGCTCCGATCAGCTCGACGCGAGTGTTTCGACGGCGACCCCCAATTCGACCGCTGCTGCCGCCATTCTCCGGTCCAGCGTCACCAAGGCCACGTCGAGACGACGGGCGATCGCGACGTGCAGCGCGTCGGGCGCACGCAGCGCGAGATCAAACCGCCGGACATACACACTGGCCAGGCGAACATCGGTGGCATGGATTTCCGCCGGCGTGGTCATCGCTGCTCGCCATACGTCGAAATCCGTCAAGCACGCCGCCCCGGCGCTTTCTTGAAGGCGGCCGATCCGAACCAGCCACGACAGCGCCGAGGCCACCTCGGCAGCCGCGAAGTCGCTGACCAACATTTCCTGCTTGACCGTTGACATGAAGGCGTCAACCGCCGGACTCGCCGGCTCTTTGACCAAGGTCGGGAGCACGACGCTGGAATCGAGATAACAGGTCAACATTCCTCCGGCTCGTAGAGCAGGTCGAGAATCTCCACCGAAGTCAGGCCAACGCCGGGGCGAGCATCTCGGCGTGCGCGCAGCCACTCGTACGTTCCCTTGGAGGGAGCGGGCGGCTGGTTCAAAGACCTCAGCTCCGCGACGGGCTTGCCATGGCGCGTAATGACGACCTCCTCGCCTTGAAGCGCACGGTCGATCAGCTTGGGAAGGCGGTTCTTGGCGTCGGCGACGCTGTAGGCGGTCACGTCGCGATCTCCTTGGGTTTATAGCCATCGATGTAGCCATAATTGCGGTCCGCGTCCAGAAGGGACATAACCGCCCGAGCCCGTGGAGGTCCCGACATGCGCCTGTTGATCGCGATGATGAAGCACGAGACCAACACCTTCTCGCCGGTGCCGACCCCGCTCGCGCGCTTTGGCAACGGGCCGGGGCCGCTTTACGGCGAGACCGCGATCGGGGCCTATCGCGGCACCGGGACCGGGCTTGGCGCCTATCTCGACCTCGCCGCCCGCGAAGGAGCCGAGATCGTGCTGCCGGTCGCCGCGAGCGCGCCGCCGAGCAGCCCGGTCGAGGACGCCGCCTATCGGCACATCACCGACACGATCTGCGAGGCCGCCGCCACGGGCGGGTTCGACGGGATCATGCTCGACCTGCACGGCGCCATGGTGACCCAGAGCCTCGAAGACGGCGAAGGACAGTTTCTGAAAAGGCTGCGCGCGATCGTTCCCGACACGCCGATCGCGGTCGCGCTCGACATGCACGCGAACCTTTACGACGAGATCGTCGCCAACGCGACTGTGGTGACCGGCTACCGCACCTATCCGCATGTCGACACCTACGAGACGGCACGGCTCGCCGGTGAAATCCTGCTGCGCGCGATGCGCGGCGAGATCCGCCCGGTCATCGCGTGGGGCAACGCGCCGATGCTGCCGCATGTCATGCGCCAGGGCACCGACGACCACCCGAACCGCGAATTGCAGCATCGCTGCGCCGCGATGGCCGATGAGGGCGCGCTCGCCGCTAGCCTCTTCACCGGGTTTCCGCACGCCGACATCTCGAATGCCGGGCTCAGCGCCGTCGTCGTGACCGACGGCGACCGCGAGCTGGCCGAGCGGCTGCGCGACGAGCTCCTCGACCGCGCCTGGGTCGAGCGCGACGCCTTTGTCTACCAGATCGAGCCGCTAACCCAGTCCGTCGCGCGCGCCAGGGCGATGCCGGCGTCACGATCCGGCGACGGGCCGGTCGTGCTGCTCGACCATTACGACAACTGCGCCTCGGGCGGCACGATGGACACGACCGCGGTCTTGGCCGAGATCATGCGCCAGGGGCTCGAAGACGTGGCCGTCTTTGCGATCTACGACCCGCAAGCGGTGCAGGAAGCGGTCGCCGCCGGGGTCGGCGCGCGGGTCAGCTTGTCGATCGGCGGCAAGATCGCGATGCCGGCGATCCCGGCACCAAGCCTGCCCTTGACCCTGTCCGGCACGGTCAAGACGATCTCGAACGGGCATTACCGCAACCGCGGCCCGATGGCGCGCGGGCTGGCGATGGACATGGGCACGGCGGTCGTGCTCGACACCGGGGCGGTTGAGATCGCGCTGATCTCGCGCCACGTCGAGCCGTCCGACTTGAATTGCCTTTTGGCGCTCGGTATCGACCCGGCGCAAAAGCGCTATGTCATGTTGAAGAGCCGCATCCATTGGCGCGCCGGGCTCGGCCCGCTGGCGCGCGCCGTCGTCGATTGCGCCGGGGTCGGCGTGTGCACCTCGGATTACAGTCAGCTTCGCTTCGACCGGGTCCGCCGCCCGATCTTTCCGCTCGACCTACCCAACCGCTGACCCGTCACCCACGGCGGCCAACCCGGCAGTCTCCACAGCCCCTAGCGCTGGCGAGCCGGCAGATAGCGGCGGCCGACCCCGAGCCCGGGGAGCTCGCCCTTGTCGGGGCGGTAGCGGCTTTCCGCCCCGCGCGGCAGGCGCGGACCGTCCGCGCCGTCGTTGTCGTCGTGCTTGGCGGCGCGCTCGCGCTCGCGGCGCAATTCAGCGAGGCGCGCATGTATCGTTGCGAAATCATCGGCAGCTCGGGGTCGAGTCACGTTTCCTCCGATGGGTTTTGCCGATCGTCCCCAAGCACGACCGACTTTTGAAAGGCGGCGAATGCTTGCCCTCTCCGAGGCCGTTAAGCAAGTGAAAATCACGCCACCGATGGCGCCAAACCGCCCGCGACGCCGCCCGCGTCCGGGCCGCAATGTCGGCGAACGGCGCCCCGCCGCGAGCCGCGGCCGCGATCATCGCGCCCCGGCGCCACGGCGGCGATGTGAGGTTCGCGGGTAGACGGATGGAGTATCGGCGGGCTTGCGTCGTTATGCTCTGAACCATGGATAACGGACGGAGATGCCGATGCCCGATGATCGCCGCGTGACGCTCTACCATTCGCCGAACACGCGCTCGACCGGGGCGCTGATCCTGCTCGAGGAGCTGGGCGCGCCCTACGACCTCCGCGTGCTGAACATGAAAGCCGGCGAGCAGCGCCAGCCGGGATATCTCGCGGTCAACCCGATGGGCAAGGTGCCGGCGCTGAAGCACGGCGCCGCGCTCGTCACCGAGCAGGTGGCGGTTTACCTCTACCTCGCCGACCTGTTCCCCGAGGCCGGGTTGGCGCCGGCGATCGGCGACCCGCTGCGCGGCCCCTATCTGCGCTGGATGGTGTTCTACGCCGCATCCTTCGAGCCGGCGGTGGTCGACCGCTTCCGCAAGGTCGATCCGGGGCCGCAGGCGATGTTGCCCTACGGCGACTTCGACACGATGCTCGCGACCGTGCTCGCCCAGCTGGCCGGCGGACCATACCTGTTAGGCGAGCGGTTTTCCGCCGCCGACGTGCTGTGGGGCACCGCCCTCGGCTGGACGACGACGTTCGACATCGTGCCAAAGCGCCCCGCGATCATGGACTACGTCGGCCGCATCGGCTCGCGGCCCGCCGCCCTGCGCGTCCGCGGGAAGGACGCCGAACTCGCCGCCGCGCAAGCGGCGAACGCGTAGCCGGATCGGATAGGTCCGTGCGTCAACCCCGGCCGCAGCGATCTGGTGCTGGCTGACACTCCTCCGTTGCCGCCGGATTTGCCGAACCAAAGGGCGGCTGCCTGTGCCCGGCATGACGGAACAGAGAAACTCGGGTCTGCGCGCGAGCATCCTATCCCCCGCGGAATTTTCGCGTGCCGCGGCGGCGGCGTTCCGGCAGGATGCGGCAATCGACCCACCACTCCCGGACGTGAACCGATGCCTGAGCAAGCAGTGACCGAGCTGGCGCCGACCGGCGTTTTGCGCGCGGCGATCAACATGGGCAATTTCCTGTTGGTCACCGGCAGGACCCCGACCGGCGACCCGGTCGGCGTCGCTCCCGACATGGCCCGCGAAATCGCCCAGCGGCTCGGCGTGCCGGTCGCCTACGTACCCTATGCGCGCCCGGGCGAGCTCGCCGACGCGGCCGGGAGCGGGGTGTGGGACATCGGGCTGATCGGCGCCGAACCGCAACGCGCCGAAAAGATCGCCTTTACCGCCGCCTATGTCGAGATCGAGGCCACCTACCTGGTTCCGGCGGGCTCGCCGATCCGGTCGATTGCCGAGGTCGACCAGCCAGGCAGGCGGGTCGCCGTGACGGCGCGCAGCGCCTACGGTCTGTGGCTCGAGAACAACTACAAAAAGGGTGAGCTGCGGCAGTTCGACAACGCCGAGGCGGCGCTGCGCGCGTTCGACGAGGAGAAGCTCGACGCCTATGCCGGGTTGCGGCCGGGGCTGATCGAGGTGCAGCAGGCCCGCCCCGGGGCGCGCATTCTCGACGGCCAGTTCAGCGCCGTTCAGCAGGCGGTCGGAACCGCCCGGAGCAACACCGCGGGTGCAGCCTTTTTGCGCGATTTTGTCGAGGAGGCAAAAAGGTCCGGCCTCGTCGCCCGGCTGATCGAGCGCCACGGCGTCGTCGGCCGGCTGTCGGTCGCCGCGCCGGGCTGAGATTAGACGCACCTGACCGCCTGACCCGCCCCCGCCGAGGAGTGCGCAGCCGTGCCCGAAGACGTGACATCGCCATCGACCGAGCTCGCCTTCATGACGATTGCCGAGATGGCGCGGCGGATCGCGGAGAAGGAGCTGTCGCCGGTCGAGCTGACAACGGCGCTGATCCGGCGGGCGGAGGCGCTTGACCCGCAGCTCAACGCGTATCTGCTGCCGACCCCAGACCGCGCGCTCGACCAGGCGCGCGCCGCCGAACGCGAGATCGCAAGCGGCCGCTATCTGGGGCCGATGCACGGCATCCCGTTCGGGCTCAAGGACATCTATGCCACGTCGGGGATCCGCACGACCGGGCATTCGCGGACTGCTATCGACACCGTGCCGGATTTCGACGCGACCACGGTTGCAAAGCTGAGCGCGGCCGGCGCGGTCTTGACCGGCAAGCTCGCGACCCACGAGTTCGCCCATGGCGGGCCGTCGTTCGACCTGCCGTGGCCGCCGGCGCGCAACCCGTGGAACCGCGACCATTTCACCGGCGGCTCGTCGAGCGGCTCGGGGGCGGCGGTGGCGGCGGGGCTGGTGCCGGCGGCGCTCGGCTCCGACACCGGCGGGTCGATCCGCGGTCCCGCCGCGTTCTGCGGCATCGTCGGGCTGAAGCCGACCTACGGCCTCGTCAGCCGGTACGGCGTCTATGCCAACTCGTTCAGCTTTGACCATGCCGGGCCCATGACGTGGACCGTCGAGGATTGCGCGATCCTGTTGCAGGCGATCGCCGGCCATGACCCGAAGGACCCGGCGAGCGCCGCGCATCCGGTCCCCGACTACCGCGCGGCGTTGACCGGCGACATCAAGGGCTTGCGCATCGGCGTCGTGCGCCACCTGCACGAGGACGACTGCCCGGTCACGGCCGAGACGGGTGCTGCGCTCGAGGAGGCGCTGCGCGTGTTGCGCGCGCTTGGCGCGTCGCTCGGCGAGGTGCGCTTGCGCCCGGCGCAGGATTATTACGACGTCAAGGTCACGATCGCCGAAAGCGAGCTGTTGGCGGTGCACGAGCCGGTCTTGCGAACCCGTCCGGGCGAGTTCGGCGAGGATTTTCTCGGCCGCGTATTGCCAGCGGTGTTGATCGGCGCCCGCGACTACGTGCAGGCGCAGCGCGAGCGCCGGCGGATGTTGGCCGAGATGCCGCCGGTCTACGCCGATTTCGACGTGCTCGTCACGGCGACGGCGGGGGGTCCGGCGCCGCGGCTCGACGCGTGGCGGACCATCGAGTTCTGGCGCCGGCCGTCGTTGACGACGCCATTCAACGTGACCGGCGGCCCCGCTTTGGCGCAGTGCATCGGCTTCAGCAAAAGCGGCCTGCCGCTGTCGATGCAGGTGGTGGGCCGGCCGTTTGCCGAGACGACGGTGCTGCGCGTGGCGCACGCCTACGAGCAGGCGACCGAATGGCGCACGCGTCGGCCGCGGCTCGATCCCGACGCGCGCTTTTCGTCCGAGTTGCCGGCGGTCCCGGACCCTGAGCCTGCCGATGTCGCGCCAGCGATTCGCGACCGTGCCGCGAGCGCCTGCCGCGCCGCCGGACTTACCCTCAGCGAGCGGCAGTTCGCGATGGTGTGCGCCGCGGCACCCCATGTCGCGGCGATGACCGGCCGACTCTACCGCGAGCGGGACTGGATCGAGGAGCCGGCGAACATATTCCAATTCGGCGGATAGGCGGCGGGCCGGCCGCCCTCGACGGCTTCGCTGAAACGGCCGCGCAAACCGGGTATATCTCCGCGGCCCCAGCGGCGGGGCGGAATTTGTCGGTGCCAGGGATTGACCATCAGGGCGGCGCAGCGCGGCGGTCGGTTGGGCAAACCGGTTCGGAAGGCTGGCGCGGCCCGTCCCGCGCGCCGGGGGCGTTGCCGCGACGCCGCGCCCAAGGCCCGCTGAGGCGCAGTGGCCGCGCGCGACCCGATCGACGCTGGCTTGCCCGGCGCGGCGGCACCGGCGAAAACCTCGGCGCCGGGGTTTTCACTGCTGCGGGCGGGGCGCTGGCGGCGGCTTTTGGTCGGGCTGGCGGCGCTCGCACTCGCGGGCTTGGCATTCTGGGGCCTTAACCGGGCCGCCGCCGAGGTCAGCGTCGATGCGCTCGTCGCGGCGTTGCGGGCGACCCCGGCCTCCGCGCTCCTGATGGCGCTCGCGGCGACCGTCGCCAGCTACGCGGCATTATTCGGCTACGATCTTTCCGGGCTACGCTATGCCCGCGCCCGCGCGCCGCTGTCCTCGGTTTTCCTCGCGTCGTTTTGCGGCTACGCGATCGGCAATGCGGTCGGGTTCGGAGCGTTGTCGGGCGGGGCGGTGCGCTACCGCATTTACACCGCCGCGGGCCTGTCGCCTGGCCAGGTCGCCCGCGTGATCCTGTTCATTTCGGCGGCGATCGGGATTGGCCTCGCGACAATCGCAGCACTTGGTCTGGCGCTCTGCGCCGACCGGGTCGGCGAAATGTTGCGGACCCCGCCCGCGCCATTGCTCGCCATGGCGATGGCGGCGCTGAGCGCGGCCGCGGTGTTTCTCGGGTTTTGCGCGACGAGGCGGCGGGCGCTCACGATCGGCCCGATCGCGGTCGAACCGCCTGGGCCGGCGCTGGTCCTGACCCAGATCGTGCTGACCACCGCGGACGTGCTCGCCGCGTCGGCGGTCCTCTGGGTGCTGCTGCCGCCGACCGACATCGGCTTTGTGGCTTTCGTGGCGGTGTTCGCGGCAGCCGTCGGGCTTGGCGTGCTGAGCCACATCCCAGGCGGTCTCGGCGTGTTCGAGGTCGCGATCCTTTATGCCGTCGGCGGCAGCGCGCCGGTCAGCGCGGTCGCGGCGGCGCTGCTGGCCTACCGGGCGATCTATTTCGTGCTGCCGTTGTCGCTCTCGGCGATCCTGCTGGCGGGGTTCGAGACGCGGCGCTTTTTGCGCATCGACATCGCCGAGCGCGTCAGCCGCGCCGCAACCCGTCTGACATCGCCCGGGCGGGTGCGCAAGCGCCGGCGCGACAACCGCAAGCGCGTGATGTCGACCTGGTAAAACCAGGGGGTGGCGCGGGGCCAGCTCGAAGCCGCGCCGTTCGGACGCGCGGCGGGGCGGCGGTGCGCTGCGAGGGCGGTTGCCGCAACGGCGCGCCGGGACTAGCTTTCCCGGAGGATCATCGGGAGCACAAAATGCGCGAACGTGCCTTTGTCCGCGAAGTCGGCATGCGCGACGGGCTGCAGAGCCTCGCCGAGATCATGCCGACCGAGCAAAAGCTCGCCTGGCTCGACGCCGAGCATGTCGCCGGCGTGCGCGAGATCGAGGTCAGCTCGTTTGTCCCGCCCAAACTGCTGCCGCAACTCGCCGATGCCGAGGCGGTGGTGCGCCACGCGCTGACCTTGCCGGGCCTTACCGTCTCGGCGTTGATCCCGAACCTCAAGGGGGCCGAGCGCGGCCTGGCGCTCGGGGTCCACGAGATGAATTTCGTGCTGTCGGTCAGCGAGGGCCACAACCGCGCCAACGTCCGCCGCTCGACCGCCGAGTCGGTCGCGGATTTCGGCCGCGTCGTGGCGCTGTGCCATACGGCACCCGAGGACCGGCGCCCGCGCCTGACCTGCGGGCTCGCCACTGCCTTTGGCTGCACGATCGAGGGCGCGGTCGACGAGGAGCGGGTGCGCCGCATCGCGGTCGAGGCTGCCGAGGCCGGGGCCGACGCGATCATGCTCGCCGACACCGTCGGCTACGGCCAGCCGGCGGCGGTCGAGCGGGTCTTTCGCCGGGTCATGGCCGACGTGGCGCCACTCCCGGTCGGCGGCCATTTCCACGACACTCGCGGGCTCGGCCTCGCCAACGTGCTGGCGGCGTTGAACGCCGGCGCGCGCTCGTTCGACGCCTCGCTCGGCGGGTTGGGAGGCTGCCCCTACGCGCCGGGTGCGACCGGCAACATCGTCATCGAAGACCTCGTCTTCATGCTCGAGGCGATGGGCTTCGACACCGGCGTCGACCTCGACCGCCTCGTCGCGGTCCGCCAGCTGGTGCACGGCGCGCTGCCCGACGTGGTCCAATACGGCGCCATCGCCAAAGCCGGCCTGCCGAAAAATTTCCACGCGGGGGCGATGGCGCAGGCCGCTGAGTAGTTCTGCATTTTCTACCGTGAGTGCCAGGACCTGAACAAAGGATTCGTTCGATCGTCCTGGCTGGGTTTGGCCCGGCCATCCGCGAGCACCGGTGAGCCTTGTGCCGTTCTCTCGTGGATGCCCGGACCAAGTCCGGGCAAGACGCTTCTAGGGACTGCTGATATTACTTCGCGTGTGAACGCTCCAGACCCTGCAAGGGGTTGAGGGCGGCGAGGAGCTGGCAATGACTAACCAACCGATTTCGCGTGAGCGCTTTGCGATGCTGGCCGAGGAGGCGGGGCTGAAATTGACCGCCGAGCAGTTCGAGGAATTGCGCGAGGGCTACGGTTTCGTGCAGCGCATGCAGCGGGTGGTGCGGCGGCCGCGCGACCGGGCGGCCGAGCCGGCGCACATCTTTGTCCACCCGCGGGCGGAGGGTTGATGATGGACCCGACCCAGCTGACGATCGCCGAGGCGAGCCGCGCCATCGCCGCAGGCGAGCTGTCGCCGGTCGCGTTGACCGAGGCCTATCTCGACCGCATCGCGGCACTCGACGGCGAATTGCACAGCTACGTTCTGGTGTTGCGCGACCAGGCGCTCAAGTCCGCGCAGACGCCGGCGCGCGGCCCGCTGCATGGCATCCCGATCGGGCTCAAGGACATTTACAAGACGGCGGGCATCCGCACCACTGCGGGCTCGCGGCGCTATCTCGACCACGTGCCCACCGAGGACGCCGCGACCTGGGCGCGGTTGCGCGACGCCGGTGCGATCCTGCTCGGCAAGCAGGAGACCCACGAATTCGCGATCGGCGGCCCCGATTTCACGTTGCCGTTCGCACCGGCGCGCAATCCGTGGAACACCGCGCACTACCCGGCCGGGTCGTCGAGCGGCTCGGCGGTGGCGGTCGCGGCCGGTCTTTGCGCCGGTGCGATGGGCTCGGACACCGGCGGCTCGATTCGCGGCCCGGCCGCCTATTGCGGCATTGTCGGGCTGAAGCCGACCTACGGCCGGGTCAGTCGCCGGGGCGTCTTTCCGCTGTCGTACACGCTCGACCATTGCGGCCCGTTGACCCGCACGGTCGAGGATTGCGCGATCATGATGCAGGCACTGGCCGGCTACGATCCGCAGGATCCGGCCTCCGCCGATGCACCGGTGCCGGATTACCGCGCGGCGCTGACAAGCCGGCTCGAGGGGGCGAGGATCGGGGTCATCCGCCATTTCCATGAGCGCGATGCGGTCGCCGATTTTGGTCCGGAGAGCGCGCCGAGCGCAACTTATCTCGCGGCCTTCAACGCCGCCTGCCATACCTTGGAGAGCCTCGGCGCGCGGCTTGTCGATGTGCAATTGTCGCCGCTCGTCGACTATCTCGACGCCAACCGGCTGATCATGCTGGCCGAGGCCTATGCATTGCACGAACAGGATTTCCGCGAGCGGCCGCAGGATTTCGGCCATCACATGTTCGCGCGGATCGGGCTCGGCGCATTCCTCAGCGCGGCCGACTATGTCGAGGCGATGCGGCAGCGGCGAGAATTGTGCGTCGAGTTCGCGCGCGCGATCGACGGCCTCGACGCCGTCGTCTCGGCCAATTCGACCGGGCCGGCGCCCCGGATCGACGGCATCCCGACCTTTACCACCTTCGAGCGCGCCTCCTATACCGGCCCCTATAATCTGACCGGCTCGCCGGCCTTGTCGGTGCCGATCGGCTTCGAGGACGGGTTGCCGCTCGCCTTTCAGATCGCCGGCAAGCCGTTTGACGAGGCTGGCGTCATGCGGGTCGGCCATGCGTTCGAGCAGGCCACCGACTTCCACCGCCAGCGCCCCGCGATCGCCGCCCCGCTCCCCGGCCGCGCATAGGAGACGAAAATGCCCGAGCCAGGCTTTGTTCATTCTGAATTCCTGGTCGACAGCGAGACCTTGGAGGGGCGGCTCGGCGAGCCCGGCTTGCGCGTGCTCGACTGCACGACCCACCTGATCCCCGACCCCAAGGCCACCTACCAGGTCGTGCCGGGGCGTGCCGATTTCGAAAAGGGCCACATCCCCGGTGCGCAATTTGTCGACGTCCAGGGCGACGTGTCGGACGATACCCACCCGCTGCGCTTCATGCTGCCGTCCGCGGCGGCGTTCGCCGCGGCGATGAGCCGGTTTGGCGTCGGCGATGGGACCCAGGTCGTGCTCTACAGCACCGCCAACCCCTGGTGGGCGACTCGGGTGTGGTGGCTGCTGCGGGTCTTCGGGTTTGACGATGCGGCGGTGCTCGACGGCGGCTGGCAGAAATGGAGCCGCGAAGGCCGCCCGCTCGAGACCGGCCTGGCGCGGCCGCGTCCGCCTGGAAACTTTGTCGTCCGCCAAGAGCGGCCACTGATGGTCGGCAAGGACGAGGTGTTGCGCGCGATCGGCAACGGTGCGGTCTGCACCCTGAACGCGCTGGCCGCCGAACAGCACGCCGGCAGCGGCGGCAACAGCTATGACCGGCCGGGGCGGATCACGGGCAGCGCCAACCTGCCGGCGGCACACCTGCTCGACCCCGCGACCAACGCCTTTCTGCCGGCCGACGAATTGCGCCGGCGCTTCGACCGGGTCGGCGCGTTCGACCGCGAGGTGATCACCTATTGCGGCGGCGGCATCGCCGCGAGCGCCGACGCGTTTGCGCTCGTCATGCTCGGCCACCCGAACGTCAGGCTGTACGACGCGTCGATGAGCGAATGGGCGAACGACCCGTCACTGCCGATGGAGACCGGCTGAGTCGCGCGGCCGCCAACGACTTGCAATTGCGCGGGGAGGAGGACAAGGCTATGACGCCGCGGGCTGGCGATGCGCCATTGGTCGTGACCGATAAACCCGGGTCGGAGGCCGAGGCGGTAATCCGCGACGGGCTTGGCGGTTACAGTCTGGAGAAGGCCGGTTACAGTGATTACCGACCGCTGGCAATCCTCGCCCGCGATCCCGAGACCGGCCAGGTTGTCGGCGGGCTATTGGGCCGAACATCATTCGGCCTTCTCCGCATCGACACCTTTTTTCTGCCCGAGACGCTGCGCCGGCAAGGGCTCGGCGGCCGGATCCTCAAATTGGCCGAAGACGAAGGGCGGCGGCGGGGATGCAGCCGAGCGATGCTGTCGACCCTGTCTTTTCAGGCGCCCGAGTTCTACCGGCGCCAAGGCTGGGACGAGCTTGCCCGGATCGAGTGCGAGCCGCCCGGTCACACGCGGTTTTTGATGACGAAGATTTTGACGAGCGAATAGGCCGTCGCCCGGATGGGGTGGCACCCCGGCCCCTCGCCGACCGCGCACCCGAAACCCGGGGGGATCGCGGCAAGACGCTGTTTCTCGAATAAACACATTAGCCTGGGTAGGATTTAAAAATTGTTTTTCTCGTTTTTCACCGAATTGCGCTCCGCGAAAATTCCGGTTTCGTTGCGCGAATATCTGACTCTGATGGAGGCAATGCAGCGGCGGGTCGCGGCGTTTGCGATCGAGGAGTTTTACTTTGTCGCGCGCGCGGCACTGGTCAAGGACGAGCGGCACCTCGACCGTTTCGACCGGGTCTTTGGGCAATGCTTCAACGGCATCGAGACCCTGGCCGACCCCAAGGCCGAAATTCCCGAGGAATGGCTCCGCAAGCTCGCCGAACGGTATCTGACCAAGGAGGAAAAAAAGCTCGTCGAGGCGCTGGGCGGCTGGGAGAAGCTGATCGAAACCCTGCGCCGACGCCTCGCCGAGCAGAAGGGGCGGCACCAGGGCGGCGGCAAATGGATCGGCACCGCTGGGACCTCGCCGTTCGGCGCCCACGGCTACAACCCCGAGGGCGTGCGCATCGGCCAAGAAGAGGGCAGGAACCGCAGCGCGGTCAAGGTCTGGGACCGGCGCGAATTCCGCAACCTCGACGACACGGTCGAGCTCGGCACCCGCAACATCAAGCTTGCGTTGCGTCGGCTACGGCAGTTCGCGCGCGACGGTGCGGCTGATGAGCTCGACCTCGACGGAACCGTGCGCCAGACCGCGCACAACGCCGGCTGGCTCGACCTGAAGCTGGTGCCGGAGCGGCACAACGCGGTCAAGCTGTTGCTGCTCGTCGATATCGGCGGGTCGATGGAGGACCATGTCCGGGTCTGCGAGGAGCTTTTTTCGGCGGCGCGCGCCGAGTTCAAGCACCTGGTCCATTTCTATTTTCACAACTGCGTCTACGACGCGGTGTGGCGCGACTCGCGGCGCCGCCATGTCGAGCAGGTGCCGGTCGTCGAGCTGATCCGGACCTACGACCGAGGCTATCGGGTCGTCTTTGTCGGCGACGCCAGCATGAGCCCGTACGAAATCGAAAAAGAGGGCGGCAATGTCGAAGGCTGGAACGACGAGCCCGGCGCGACCTGGCTGCGGCGCCTCTTCGAGGCCTATCCGCACGCGGTGTGGCTGAACCCGGTGCCGGAAAAATACTGGGGCGGCACCGCCAGCATCGCCATGATCCGCCGGATCGCCGAGGACCGCATGTTCCCGCTGACCCTCGACGGGCTCGACCGCGCGATGCGCCGCCTGAAGCGGCGCGGCTGACCGGCCGGCCGCGGGGGTACCAGGGGTCGCGGACGGAGGATCGGATATGGTGCAGAATAGACCGTTGCGGGTGGCGGTCGGCGGGTTCGGGGCGATCGGCAGGGCGCTCGCCGAACGCGTTGACAAAGGGATCGAGGGGCTGGCGCTGGCGGCGGTGTCGGCGCGCGACACGGCGCGGGCGACGGCGGCGATGGCGGGGTTCGCGCACCCGGTGCCGGTCATGCCGTTGGCGCGGTTGTGGGAGGCGGCCGACCTCGTCGTCGAATGCGCCCCCGCCGCGGTCTTGCGCGAACTCGCCGAGCCGGCGCTCGCCCACGGCCGCATCGTCATGGTGCTGAGCTGCGGCGCGCTCCTCGACAATTTCGACCTCGTCGACCTGGCGCGCCGGTATCGCGGCCGCATCCAGGTGCCGAGCGGGGCGCTCATCGGCCTCGACGCTGTCGCGGCCGCCGCCGAAGGCGGGATCGCGCGCGTCCACATGGTCACGCGCAAACCGCCGGCCGGGCTCGCCGGCGCGCCCTATCTGGTGCGGCACGGCATCGCGGTGGACGGGCTCAACGCGCCGAAACGGGTGTTCAGCGGCACCGCGCACGAGGCGGCGCGCGGCTTTCCGGCGAACGTCAACGTCGCCGCGGCATTGGCGCTGGCCGGTATCGGACCCGATCGCACGACGATTGAGATCTGGGCAGACCCCGGCGTCGACCGCAACATCCACCGGATCGAGGTCGAGGCCGACGCCGCCCGGTTCTCGATGCAGATCGAGAATGTGCCCTCGGCCGAAAACCCCAAGACCGGGCGGCTGACGCCGCTCTCGGTCGTCGCCGCCCTCAAAAAGCTGGTCGGCCCGCTCGCG
>Ga0210390_10002452_pt1 | contig 16483 bp, 11 predicted proteins | sample IncBWH11OmetaG_FD_161050 | JGI IMG/M metagenome (GOLD analysis project Ga0210390, IMG submission 161050) | Forest soil microbial communities from Barre Woods Harvard Forest LTER site, Petersham, Massachusetts, United States - Inc-BW-H-11-O ... | reverse complement strand
GTCACATCAGAGGCGACCGGCATGGCGCAGTGCCGCGATCCAGAGGTCCGCGAGTTCGTGCTCAACATGATGCGGTACCTCTACCTTTCTGGCGACGTCACCTCCTGCCAGGCGCTGACCAAGAGATTCATTGACCAATGGACGGCGGACTCTGGTCCAGATGACCCGTCAGTCCTGGCCGCGCAACGATATTACGGCGACGTGCTCCGGCAACTCGGACAGTTTGCGGAGGCCTACGAGTATGTCGAAGCGACGCTGAGCGACGCGCGTAAGGTCCTAGGTGAACGGGATCGAGTGACGCTGGCGCTGCGGAACGGATTCGGCGCCGACCTGCGCGCCCGCGGGGACTTCGCCGCGGCACTCAAGCTCGATGAGGAAACGCGGAAACTTCATGAGGAGGTCTTTGGCCCAACGGCTCCGCAGACCCTGCGAACGATCAGCAATCTCGCCATTGACTACGGACTCAACAACCATTACGGGGCGGCCAGGGAGTTGTGTCAGTTCGCTTACCAGGAACTGAGCAAAGCCACTATTGGCGTATCGGCCACCGAGGTGCTGATCTCGTGGTTCATCCTGGCTTGGGCACTCCGGCTTGAGGGGAAGTATGCCGAGGCACGCGATGTGGGGGAGGAGGCGTTGGACTACGGCAGGGAAAGGCTCGGGCCCGACCATTTCGCGACGTTGCGCACGGCCATTGGACTGTCGGTCGCGCAGCGCCTTATCGCGCCCACCCGCAAGCAGGCCATGGAGATCGCGCGCGAGACCTCCGATCAGTGCATAAGGCGCTTTGGCGAAGGCCACCCGGATACGATGGCGGCGGCCATCAGCCTCACCAACGTCCAACGGGTAAACGGCCTGCTCGATGACGCGCTTGCGCTTGCCGAGAGCACCGTCGCCCGGTATCCGTATGTCTACGGCCCAGAGCATCCGTACAACTACGGCTGCCTGGGAAACCTGGCCTTGCTGCACCGGGTCGCCGACGACCCGGTCGAAGCCCGGCGTCTGAACGAGGAGGCGCTCGCGGGTCTCGACGCAAGACTGACTCGTGACCACATCTACTCACTCACCGTATGTGTCAATCTCGCCAGCGACCTAGCGCTGCTGGGTGAACCCGCGGCGGCCCGCGCGCTCGGCGAGGACACCATGACCCGGCTGAGCAAGGTGCTCGGCAGAGATCATCCGCTCACGCTGGGCTGCGCGGCGAACCTGGTTGTGGATCTTCGCAATGACGACGCAGCGGCCGACGCCGACTCGCTGTATGGCGACATTCTCAGCCGCTATGAGGCCACGATCGGGCTCGGTCACCCGGATGCGGTGGTTGCCGCGGAAGGTCGGCGGCTCGATTTCGACTTCGATCCACCGCCGATCTGATCTGCTGGGTCATCAGGTGGAGATTTGGTTCCGTTCGAGGAACGCCATCGCGCCATGCCGCCACCAGCAGGTTATAGCCCGCTCGCGCTGGCCGATACTGCGCGCTGCCATGCGCCGCGCTGAGCACCCCCGCAGCAAGATCACGTGCTTACTGAACTCCGCGGCGGCAAGTTCGCGAACTGCCTCGTAGCCACCCCCGCCTGACGCCAGCCCGGCAAAGATCTCGCGGGGCAGCCGATGATGCGACATGGTCATTTAACGCTCCTGCGTAGCCGCGCATCGATATCGGCTTGCATAACTTCGCGGATATGGCCGATGAGACGCATGAGATCCGGACAGTAAACCGAGGGATTGGCAAATCCGGTGCCGGACCGATACCGGTGCGCGTACATTCCGCCGCCGCAAACCCGGTGAATGGGACACACCCGGCATTGCGCGGCAAGCGCCATCACCCCGAGTTGACGCGCGACGATGCCGGGGAGCAGCAAGGCGGCGTCGAGCGGATCGCGAGCCACATGCAGACCCGTCATCGCGGCTCCGTGATAGACAGCCTTCAGGGTGTCGACCTGCTCAATCGAGCCATCCGTCTCGATGACCACCATTCTCGCGGGTACCAAGCCGACCGCTTCCCCCGAAGAGGTCCGCGCCAGGATCAGGCGCATGATCTCCTCAAACAACCGGATACCGGTCCTGGGGTCCGGATACCAGTGGTCGAATATGGCGATCAGCCAGGCGCCATACGGGGTGTCGGCCGGGTCAGAGCCCCGTCCCGGCGGCGGCGCATCCCACGTCCCGTGCGGGAGCAGGAAGTCAATTCTCGGCGGGTCGAAGGCCGCGAGCGCTTCGTAGGTAGCCACCGGGTCGTTACGGAGATCGATCGTGGACAGCAACCCGCCGAACAGGTGCCGGAAGCGTTGCTGCCGCAGCCTCCCCAGGGCAGCTGACACCGCCGCGTAACTTCCTCTCCCGCTGGCAAACCGGCGGTGCCGATCGTGGGCCTCAGCAGTGCCGTCAAGGCTGACCCCCACCTGTACGCCGAGTTCGCAGAACAGCTGTAGGTACGAATCATCCAAACCTACGGCGTTCGTCTGCACCCGCACATCCACTCGCACGTCCGGACCGGCCGCCTTCCGCGTCGCCGTAACCAGACGCCAAATGAGTTCTTGGCCCGCAAGCAGCGGCTCCCCGCCGTGCAGGATCAGGGCGATACCCGGCATCTTGTGTGCACGAGCGTGTTCACCGATACGCGACGCAGCACGCTCCGCGATATCGATCGGCATTCGACGGGGCTGGTCGCGCCAAGACTGATCTGCCATCTCGTACATGTAGCAGTAGTCGCACGACAGGTCGCACCTGCTATGGATCTTGACGATAAATTCCCGGAACGGAAATGGACGCCAGCCGTTGGCTATGAGCTCTGGGACATCGAGGGTCGAGGGCCATTCAAGGTCCGGCTCATGTCCCATAGACACATTAAATCACAGTATCTCATGATCGGTCCGGTGTAGTCTCACAAGCCGCATGACACTCGTAGTTTCACATCGGTCGCGCCAGTCAACCCTCCGGCCCGGTTGAACAGCAGTAGACTGCCGGAAGCGACATGCGAGGGTTCGGACAATTGTGTTGCCATAATTAGTTTCACGACAATTGCGAATGACCCGGAATATAGACGCTTTAGCGATAACTTCGGCGAAATAAATGAATGAATCGGGACCTTAAGCAGGCGTCCCGCGACGGCATTCCTGGAAAGTGTCATGCCAACCTGAAGCCGGACGGTTACTTCACGTGACACCGGGGCCGCTCAGGAGGGCGAAGATATGACCAAAATGTCACACAACTTCATGACAAGCCCCCAACAAGCGCGATACCTTAGCACAAGGTATCGAGCTACCTGAAACCTGTATTTCTAATTCCGGAATTTGCTTCTCAATAAGGACGCTTTGGACATATGCCTAGAAAGAATGCATCATTTAGATGCACTAATGCTTTCCAGTTGCTCATGGGCGGATCCTCGGTATCCATGCTAGGCAGTCGCGTAACGACTATCGCCTATCCCATGCTTGTCCTGTACCTGACCCGCTCTCCGGCGGTCGCCGGCTTGGCCGTCTTTGCCGCGACAGCACCGAGCATTCTTGTCTACATCCCGGCCGGCGCCCTGGTTGATCGGTGGGATCCAAGGCGTACCATGCTGGTGAGCGAGTCCGGCCGGGGCATCGCCATTGCGACTGTCGTTTTGCTGCTAGTGCTCCATCGACCAAGTGTGCCGCTTATTATCTCCATGGCGATCATGGAGGAGATACTAGAGGTTTTTGCTATGCTCGCGGAGCGGCGCTATGTTCGCGCCCTAGTGGAGCCGCGCCATACCTCGTCCGCGCTGGTGCAAATGGAGACAAGAACTCACGTGGTCGTCCTGGCCGGACGCCCCGTGGGCGGCTTGCTCTTTGAACTAAGTCCAATTCTCCCATTTCTCGCGGACGCAATATCCTTTATCGTTTCAGTTAGTGCGTTGCTCGGCATAAGGAATAAGCAGATTGGCCCGCCAGCCCAGGTATCCCGTACACAACTGATAAGAGAAGTCCGCGCCGGAATTAACTGGCTTCGCGTCGATCGATTTTCGCGAAATGCCACGTTGCTATGGGCATGCATGACCATTATTTCGCAAGCCCTCATCATGATCTTCCTAGCCGAGGCGCACTCCCGGCAGCTGTCCTCGGCGACAATCGGCATAGTACTCGCCGCATCGGGCCTCGGCGGCGCGTTTGGCGCCCTGGCGGGATCAAAGCTGCCTGTCCTGGGCAAACAATCGCGAATAAAAATTCAGCCGTATATCTGGAGTGTGGCGCTCCTTACTCTCGCCATATCGAGGCCATCCTGGCAGATTCCATGCATGGTACTGGTCATGATCGTACTCGGGTTTACCGGAGCCATGGGTAACGTGGAACTCGATACATATCTCAATCAGCGGGTGCCTGAGGGCATGCTGGCCCGGGTGACGAGCATCGGACGGCTGATGTCATTTTCCGCATGCGCTATCGGACCTATACTCGGCGGAATCCTGATCGAAAGGTATAGCGTCAAGCCGGCCGTGTTCTTTCTTTTCGTTATGACCCTCGCTATCGCCGTGCTCTCGATCCGCGTACCAGCGATACCGGCAATGGAGATTCCGGCTGCGCAGGCAGATGACTGCGACGAAAGAGCTGGCATTATTAACGACCTTACCATCTCCGGAAACTGCGGCCGGGGCAGCCTTCAGCACTCAGCAGCCTAAGTCCGATGCACCTGCGGTACGCCAGAACAAGTGGCCCGGGAGACGTTGTCGCGATTCATCGCCGCATCTCGTTGGCCGGGCAGCCTAGAATTTCGCGATATGACCCTCGATACGCCCTCAAGCGGCAGGCCTAATCCGCCTGACAGACCTGGCTTCTGGATAGGCATGGCCGGCATCTCTGCAGCGCTGGGTGCAATCGGTATCACGATCGCAGTCACCGAGTATCACCCACCGTGGTCATCGGCGTGGTTCATCGCGGGTACAGTGCTGTGCGCACTCGGGTGCGTGTTCGCGGTCTGGGCATTGGTGCTGTACCTGGCGCGCAAGGTGGCAGACGACCACTGGTGTCCAGACCCCCAGGCCCACGTCGTCAGTGCCGGGCTACCGCCACCCGACGCACAAGAGTGGCTACGCCCCGTGCTTCGAGAGATGAACGGCGACTTGAGACAGGCAAGTGCGGCCATCGAGAAAGCCCGAGGCGAAAACAGCTACCTGGACGTCAAGCATCAATTTGAAACAGGACACCGGTGGGAAGCAAACAGCGAAGGAATCGCCGGGCTGACGGGTCCGGGAAACCTCTACGACATTCTTCGGGACGCTTACTCCCATATCGTCCGGTTGAACGGAATCATCTCAGGACCAGCCATAACGCCGGTGCCCAGCCACGATCTTGCCACTGCCCTCACATCGATTCGTAACGCCCAGGCAGCCGTCAGTACTGAACTTGCCGAACTTGGGTAATGTCCAGCCGGCTCCGTGCTTACAGGAGCGCGATGGCTTCGGCCCAGGCGTCGTATTCGTAGATCCAGCGCCGGTCGATCAGCTGGCTGCCGGAGCTGTCCCAGCCGGCGCCCTGGCGGCGTGAGCCCTGCTGGACGCGGGCCGTCCGGTCTCGGCGCAGACCCTCGTAGGCGGCCAGCGCCCGCGGCACGCCAGCCGGACTGGTGCTGGCGCCCAGCAGCGTGGCCAGCGTCACGGCGTCCTCCAGCGCCTGGTTCACGCCCTGGCCCAGGTGCGGCAGCATCGGGTGCGCCGCGTCGCCGAGCAGCGTCAGCCGCCCGCTGCTCCACCGGGGCAGCGGCGCACGGTCATACATGCCCCACTGGAACCCGCTGCCGCCCGGCCCGCTGATCGCGGCGATGACCTGTCCGATAACCGGATCCCAGCCCGCGAAGTGCGCGGCCAGCGCCACCGGGTCGCCGGGCGCCGACCACGACTCGCGGACCGAGGTATCCGACGGGACGAATCCCACGTAGTTCAGCAACTGCCCGGCCCGTACCGGGAACACCAGGAAGTGCTGGCCCTGGCCCACCCACATCCGCATCGCGTCGGCCGGGTACCCGTGCAGGCGCGGCACCAGACCGCGATAGGCCACCACCCCGGAGAACACGGGCTTGGCCGGGGGCACCACGAACCCCTGCAGCACCGAATGGATGCCGTCCGCCCCGATCACCACGTCCGCCGTGGCCGTGGCCCCGTCCGCGAAGACGGCCGTGGCGCGGCCGGCATCCTGGCTGAACCCCGTGCACCGGTGCCCGGTCCGCACGATGCCGGGCGGCAGCTGCCCGGCCAGCAGCGCCAGCAGGTCGGCCCGGTGGATCCCGACATTCTGTCCCGGCCGGGTGAACTGATCAGGCTCATGCCGCACCGCGCGCCCGTCACGGAACCGCAGCTGAGCCGACACGTACCGGGCGCCCAACCGCTCGATCTCCGCGCCGACGCCGAGCCGCTCCAGCATCCGCAGGCCGTTCGGCGCCAGCGACACTCCCGCGCCGACCTCAGCTAGCTGCTGCGCCTGCTCATACACCCGGACGCCGACCCCGGCCCGCGTCAGCGCCACCGCCGCCGCGATCCCGCCGATCCCGCCGCCGACCACCACCGCCCGCAGGGCCACGTCCTTCCCTTCTCCGAACGGCCGCACCAGATCTACGCTAACCCCGGGCCCGTTCGCCTGGCGGCCTGGATCGCGGCGGCGGGGTGGAATCGACACGGTTGAATCCTGGCGCTATCGCAACCACTTAGCCGTTGTTGACCAGCTATACGCGCGAGGGCCGCCGGCATATCGTGTAGCCATGGTGGCCGGCGTGCAATTCCGTCGCGCGGGAGCTGGTGATACGCCCTGACCGAGAACGAGGGAGAAACCCGAATGGCGGAAATGCCTACTCCGGCCGGGGACGGGGCAGTTCCGGGGTTGCTCGCGGAGCTGGCCGGGCGCCTGCACGAAATGGAGGAGCGTCTCGGCGAGTTCCATCAGCGCGCGGCGCACCGGGAAGGGATCATCAACCGGCTGCACGAGGAGAATCAGCGACTTCACGACGGGTTCGGCCGGATGCTCTTGGAGCCGATGGTGGCCGACCTGATCCGGCTGTACGACCAGCTCGAGCGGGAAGCCGTCCGGCTGGAAGCCGACGGGCAGGACAACCGGCTGATGCGGTCCTTCGCCGAAGACGTCGCGGAGATTCTCGACCGCTGCGGCTTCGAGGTCTTCTCGGCTGAGGTCGGCGATCCCTTCGAGCGCGGCCGGCACCGTCCGGTGGAGTCGGTCGCCTGCGATGACGAGTCCCGGCACAACACGGTGGCGGAGGTCGTCGCGGTCGGCTTCTTCGACCGCGACGCCGACCGGGTCAGGCGTCCGGTCCACGCGCGCTTTCATCAGTACGCCCGCAGCAGCGAGGCCCGGTCGGCCCGCAGTACAGCGCAATCACGATGAGGTGACATGGCTAGCTACGGAATTGACCTCGGCACCACGAACTCTTGCATCGCCTATGTCGACCAGACGGGCTTGCCGGTCATCCTCAAGAGCGCGATAGGGGAGGACACCACGCCCTCGGTGGTCTACTTCGAGTCGCCGGACAACGTAGTCGTGGGCCGGGAAGCAAAGGAAACCGCCATGCTCGCCCCGCACCTGGTTGCGGAGCTGGTCAAGCGGCAGATCGGCGAGGACATTCACTATTCCTTCCACGGGCAGGACTACACGCCCGAGTCAATCTCGGCCCTGATCCTGCGGGAGCTGGCCCGCGCGGCGCGGGCACAGGCCGGGGAAGAGATCCATGACGTGGTCATCACGGTGCCGGCGTACTTCGGGCTGCTCGAACGGGAAGCGACCCGCAAGGCCGGCCAGATCGCCGGGCTGAACGTCCTGGATGTCCTGGCCGAGCCGGTGGCCGCCGCGGTGAACTACCAGGTCCTCGGGGAGGGAGCCGAGGTGCGGCACATCTTGGTCTACGACCTCGGCGGCGGAACCTTCGACACGACCGTGATCCGGATCGATGGCGACGACATCCATGTCGTCTGCACCGACGGCGACCGCCACCTGGGCGGAGCCGACTGGGACAGCGCGATCAGCGAATACCTGCTGCGCGGCTTTGCCGAGCAGTACCCGCAGCTCGACCCGGGCGGCGACGAGCAGTTCATGCAGGACCTGGCCAACGCCGCGGAGCAGCTGAAGAAGGCGCTGAGCGCCACCCTGGCGCGCAAGCACAACGTGCGCTTCGACGGCTCGGTCGCGCAGCTCGAGCTGACCAGGGAGCACCTTGAGGAGCTCACCTCCGAGCTGCTCGAACGCACCATCGATATCACCGGGCGCACGATAGCCACCGCGCAGAAGAAGGGCGTCGAGCGGTTCGATGACGTGCTCCTGGTCGGCGGCATGACGATCATGCCGGCCATCGCCCGGACGCTCAAGGAGCGGTTCGGGCTGGAGGCCAGGCTGCAAGATCCCCACCTGGCCGTGGCGAAGGGCGCCGCGCTGTTCGCGCTCATGAAGAAGGTGCAGGTCAGCATCCCGCGCGACGGTGACCGCAGCGCGACTGAGCAGGTGGCGCAGGATACCGGGCTCCGGGTGGAGCAGGTCGAAAGCCTCATGGCCAAGCACGTGACGACGGTCGTGCCGCGCGCCTTCGGCCTCAAGGTCGTCGATCAGAACGACCCGGTGTACAAGATCGACCCGAAGCGGGCCCGCCAGTACATCTCGCACCTGCTCACGGCCAACACGCCGTTGCCCGCGGACACCGGCCCGCAGCCCTACAGCACGGTCTTCGACAACCAGACCGAGGTCAGGCTCGAAGTGTGGGAACAGGCGGGAGCGGTCGCCTCGGAAGAAGTCCGGCACAATACCCATATCGGCGAGGGCAGGCTGCAGGATCTGCCGCCCCGGCCGGCCAAAACGCCCTTCCAGGTCGTTTTCCACATGACCGAGACCGGTCTGCTCCAGGTGCACGCGCGGGAGGCCGATTCCGGGCGAGAGGTCCGGTTCGAGATACAGATCGGCGGCCTGGACGACGCGGCGGTGCAACAAGCGGCCGACGCCGTGGCCCGCCTCGATGTGAGTGGCGGCGGCTAGGTGACCTGGGATCGCGACCGGTATCTGGCCGATGTGCTGGAACCGGCGCGCCGGGCAGGCAACGTGCCTCCGCCGGACCTGTACGTCCGGTACGGACTGCCCCGGGACCTGCGTGACCAAGCCGTGTTCGCGGGGCAGATCGCCGATGTCGTGGTCTTCTGGCGGGAGCTGCGGACCAAGCGGACGTACGCCAGGCTCGCCGAGATGCTGATCGCGGCGCACGCCGAGCTCGAGCGGAACGGGCGCCTGACGCCGCAGAGCTTCGCCGAACGCCACGCCGATGCCCGCCGGGGCCAGCTCGGCCGGCTGACCCGCCTGGCTGAGGCCGAGGCCGGCGCGGCCACCCACGTCGGGCCGGCCACGGTACGCCGGCTCTACGACGCGCTCGACGGCGCGGTCAGCGAAGCGGACATCAGCGCGGCGCTCGGCCGGGCAGGCGTCCGGGTCGTCGGTGAGTTCCCCAAGCTGCCCCGCGTACCGCATCCCAAGCAGGCCGACCTGGCCCGGTACGTGACCCAGCTCGGCGCGCGGGTATCGGCCGCCGTGGTCTTCGGCGACGCCGTCGGCCGCGGTTTCGCCATCCTCGACGGGTTCCGGCTGGCCGACGGGCGGGTGCTGGAGGAAACAGCGATCGCTGAGGCGGGCCACCGCATCGCCCAGCTGTCCCACGCCGACCCGGCCAAGGCGCCCAGCGATAACGTCCTGGCCATTCTGCGCGCCGCCGCGCGCAAGCCCGGGGACCTCGACGCGTTGCTGCTCTCGGAGATCGTCGAACCACTGCGCGCGCTGGCGCGCACCGGTTTCAAGCAGCGGGCCGTCGCCACGCTAGCGCAGGAACTCGGCCTGGCCGAAGAAGAGGCCGGGCTCATCGCGGCCGCCATCTTGGCCCCCGACACGCTCGACGCAGTGCGTCAGCAGGCCGAGCAGGAACTGACGGCGGGCCGGCTGCGCAGCGCTCAGCGGCTCGCGGCCGACCTGCCCGCCGACGACCCGGTGCGGGAGCGCGCCGCGGCCGTGGCGGCCGAGGTCTCGGCGCTCGTCCGCCGGGCGGACGCCGAACGGGGCCTCGGGCGTGACGAGCAGGCGGCCACGCTGCTCGCCGAGGCCATCGGCATGGCGCGGGACGACGACGCGCTCGCCGAACGGCTGGCCGCGATCCCGCCTCCGCCGCCAGCCGATGCGTCCGCCCGGATGGACGGGGACCACGTGCTGATCACCTGGAAACCCAGCCCGGCCGCGGGCCCGGTGCAGTACCGGGTCGTGCGCGGCACGGACCGGGCCCCGGCTTCGCCGTCGGAGGGCAGGACCGCGGTGACGCGGACCGAGCGGACCGACGCCACCGACGGGGAGGCGCCGGCCGGGACCGAGCTCTGCTACAGCGTCTTCGCGGCGCGCGGCGGTGACGCCTGGTCCGCGCCCGCCAGTACGCCGCCGGTCATCTTCACCCCCGAGGTCGCCGGTGTCTCGGTCAGCGTCTCCGACGCCTCGATCGGTGCTTCATGGCGGCCGCATCCCGGTGCGGACACCGTCCGCGTGGTACGGCGGGAGGACCGGCCGCCGCGGGGGCCTGACGACGGGACCGCCGTCGAGGCCTCGCTCACCGGGTTCACGGACACCGGGCTGCGTACCGGGGCCGAGTACCACTACCAGATCGTGACGTCGTACCGGGGAGCCGACGGCGAGCACCGGCACTCGGCCGGAGTCGTCATCCGGGCGGTACCCGAACCCGCGCTGCGGCCGGTCGACGTCCTGGACGTCATCGGACCAGGCGATGCCGCGACGGTGTTCGTGGCCGGATGGACGCCGCCGCCGTACGGCCGGGTCCGGCTGGTGCTGAGCGACGCGCCGCTGCCATGGCCCGCCGGCACCTGCCTCACGCCCGCGGACGTGGCGGGGCTGGCCGAGATTCCCGGGATACCGCAGCACGGCACCGACGGTCGCGACGTCCTCGAACTGCGCCCGCCGACCGGGAAGCACTACGTGACGGCCCTGACCCTGGGGCGCAACGCCGCGGTGGTCGGAAGCAACGCCGAGGTCTGGCTGGCGGAGCCGGTCCGCGGCTTGTCCGCGGACCGGATGCACGACCAGGTCCGGCTCGCCTGGATCTGGCCCGACCACGCCACCGACGCCGTGGTCCGCTGGCCCGGCGGTGAGCATTGCTGCTCCCGCCGCCACTACGAGGACGAGGGCGGCCCCGTGGTCACGATCGGCGCGGCGCAGACCACCGTCGAGGTCCGCGCGATCTATCCCCGGCGAGGCGGGCAGCTCATCTCCCCCAGGGTCAAGACCCAGGTACCGGCCCGCGGCGTGGCGGTCAGCTACCGGATCCGGCATACCAGCTGGCGGCCCCGGCAGCGGAGCTTTGAGCTCGTCACCGAGGAGGCCACCCGCCTGCCGGCTTTGGTCGTGGTGCGGACCACCAGCCGGTACGCGCCGGACGACCCGCACGAGGGTGAGACGATCAAGCGCGTCGAGCCGCAGGACATCTCGCCCGGCCAGCCGGTGACGTTCACGGTCGAGACGGGCAAGGGACCGGGCTGGGTAGCGTGTTTCGCCGACCCGGACGCCCCAGCGGCACCAGGACGCGGCATCCTGCTTTTCCCTCCGCCCGAGGAGGAGATGAGGGTCCGGTGAGGCTGGCGCACAGCCCGGCTAAATACTGCCCGTACTGTTACGAGGAGATCTCGCGCCGGCAGCTGTGGTTCCGGTGCACGGGCCGGATCAGCCGCAGCGGGAAGCGCTGCCTGGGCCAGGTCGACCCCGTCCTTCGCGCCCGGACCGGGTACACCGGGGCGCTGCCTCCGCCGTTCGCTGCCCCTGGCCGCCGGGACGAGGCCAGCTGCCCCGAATGCGCGGGCGAGACCAGGATCAGGATCTGCCCGGTCTGCCACAGCAGGCTCCCGGTCCACTTCGCAAAGGTCGGCAGCCGCCTGATCGTACCGGTCGGCGCGAAAGAGGCGGGCAAGACCGTGTTCATGACCGTGCTGGTCCATGAGCTGATGCACCAGACCGGGCGGCAGTTCAACGCGGCCATCACCGGCGCCGACGAGCACACCCGCCAGAGGTTCGCCAGCGAGTACGAACGGCCGCTGTATCGCGAGTCGCGGCTCCTGGCCCCGACCACGCCGGCGGCGGGAGATCGTAACCAGCCGCCGCTGGTGTTCCGCTTCACCAACGAGAAACCTCTGCCCCGCGTCCTGAACGGCCGGCTGGGGCAGGCCGGCCCGCTCGCGAACCGGGATCCGCAGCATACGCTGCTGTCCTTCTTCGACACGGCCGGCGAGGACCTGCGATCCGAGCAGTCCATCGAGCAGAACGTCCGGTATCTCGATGCGGCCGACGGCGTATTGCTGCTGCTGGACCCGCTCCAGATGCGAGGGGCACGGGAACTGGCCGGCCCCGGCACCCGGCTGCCGACCCCGGGCGACACGGACGACGAGCCGACCGCCGTGCTGGACCGGGTCACGACCCTGCTTTCCGGCATCGGCGGAAAGCCGGGCGGGCGGATCAGCAAGCCGCTGGCCATCGTGTTCACCAAGATGGACACGCTCCGGGACAGCCTGAACCAGACCAGCACGCTGCTGCGGTCCCCGCCGCAGGAGCCGTACTTCGACCAGCGTGACAGCCTGGCGGTGCACGCCGAGATCCAGCGGCTCCTGGCTCGGTGGGAGGGAACCAGCATCGACAAGATCGCGCAGTTGAACTACCGCACGTACCGCTACTTCGGCGTATCCGCGCTCGGCGAGACGCCCACCGCGGACAACCGGGTCTCGCCGCGGGGCATCCGGCCGGACCGGGTGGTCAGCCCGGTCCTGTGGATCCTCGCCCAGTTCGGCATCATCCCGGTGAAGTGAGGCTGGCGTGGCCTTCAAGCAGCTCCACTACACCTCCTGCGAGCGCGGCCTGGGCCGGTACGGCGGGTACCAGTTCAGCGCGGTGACCCCCGGAGTCTCGCCGGCCGTCCTGCGCGAGGTGGAAGAACAGACCGTCTACGAGCCGCCGCGCTGGCTGACCGGACCGGGCCCGGACGAGCTGGAGGAGTATCCCGTCGCGTTCTCGCACGGGATCAGCGAGGCCACCGGCGCAGCCGTCACCGCCCAGGTGGTGTTCACCGGAACCGACTACTCGGGCCGCCCCGGCAACTACTTCGTGCACGCTCTGGTCACCGACACACCGGAAGACGATTTCGGGTCGGTGCGGCCGGCCGAGCTATGGGGATCGCCACTGTGGCGGACCCAGCCGGCCGACGGCACCGAGCTACCGGAACTACCCGGCCCGCCGGCGCGCGGCGTCATCGACGGGCTGGGCGTCCAGGCGTTCCTCGACGCCCGCGGCGCCGGAGCCGACGTCCTGCCCGGGCTGCTGACCGCGGTCGGACAGGCCATGTCCGGAGACCGGCCGGTGCTGGTGGTGAGCCACGACGTGACCGAGAACGCCTGGTGGATCGCTGCTGTCTCATATCTGCTCGGTGAGCAACTGGCGCACCGGATGACGTTCACCACCTACAGCCATCGTCCCGGCTACGCCCGCTATCACCTGGTCGGGATCCTGCCCGAGGCGCTCCCCCCGGACGCCGAGGCGAGGTTCCGTACGGTCGATTTCACCACCGGACGGACCGCGGCCGGCGACGTCCATCCGCTGGCCGCGATGCTCGCGAGCACGGGGGTGATGGCCTGCCCGGGGCTGTGGCAGCAGGCGACGGCGTTCGCGGCCGGGACCGAGCGGGACCTGGACGACTGGCTCGCGCCGGTCGCCGTGGCGGCCGGCCTGCTCGGCCGGAAGCTGTCCGCCCGCGAGGCCGACGCGGTCGCCCGGTGGCTGCCCGGCGCGGCCGACCGGATCTCGCCGGAGCTCGCCGACGTCGGTGTCGGGGTGGCCCTGGCCGGGCCGGAGGGCTCGCTCGGTGACGAGCGGCTGATCGGCCTGCTCACCCTGGCCCGCAGGCTCGCCGCTCCGGCCCGGGCCGAGCACCTCGAGCGCCTGCTGGCCGGCCGGGCGTTCACGCACATCGCGCGCGGCGAGCCGACCGTCACGGTCCGGCTCACCAGCCCGGCCGCCGAGACGGCGCGGGACGCGGCGATCGACATGCTGGCGACGGTCTCGCCCGGGACGGCGCTGGCCGTGCTGGAATGGACCGCCGCCTCGGGGGTGCTGCTGGCCGATTCGGATCTCGAACGGTACGGGCGGACGCGCCTGGATCGCGCTACGCCCGAGCAACTGCTCGCTCACATGGCCGGTTACTACCCGGCCATCCTGCGCGGCCTGCTCACCCGGCTCGCCGATGAGCCGGAGGAGATCGCCATGCTGCTGAGCGGGCCGGTCGGCGCCCGGCTCCGGCGCGACGACCTGGCCGGGCATCCGGAAGTGGCCGAACTGTGGCTGGTTCAGTCGGCCGGCCGGGGCAGCATGCCGCCGATGGCCGCCCTCGACGAGATCATGGACATCCGCGCCGCGGCGGGGCGGTCACCGCGGGTCGACGCTTCGCTGCTCAACCGGCTGTGGCCGAGCGGCGCCGCGCCGGATCAGCTCGCGGAGCTACTCGGCATCCTGGCCGATGCCCATCCGCCCGACGCGGATGACTGGTTCGCCGCGGAGATCAGCGCCGCCGCCATGGTCTACCCGGCGACGAGCGGCGGCTGGCTGGTGCTGGCCGAGGCGCTCGGTGATCATCCGATCCTGGCCATGCTCCCCGAGGCGGTAACCCGCTCGGTCCGTGACACGGCGCGGATCCTGCCGTTGCTGCGCCGGGCCGACCTGGCCGGGCCGCACGCAGACGCGGACGTGTTCGCCAGCCTGTTCGGCGAGTACGCCGCGGCCGACGCCACCACCCGCCGGCTGCTGGACGACCGGCTGCCAGGGTTGCTGGCGCGCGCCAGTCCGCTCGGCCTGGCCCTGCTCGGGTGTCCCGACGAGGTGGCGGCGGCATTCTGCGGTCAGCTACCGGAATGGCTGGCCCCGGTGCAGGCCGATATCGGGCTCGCCCGGCGGGTGTTCACCGCGTCCAGGCATCCTGACCTGGCCGCCTCGCCCGCCCTCCGGGACAGGCTGCTGGACGCGTTCGAGGCGGTTCGCCGCTGGAACCGCCGCGATCTCGGAGCCCTGGCGCAGAGCATGGACAACGACGCCGAGCTGGCGCAGGCGTTCCGGCAGTGGCGCAAGCCGCGCCGGGACGAACTGGCCCGCAAGTTCCTCGGCCGGGCCGGGCCGCCCGCCCCGGGGACGTGACGGGGAGCCGGACAGATGCCCATCGTCTACGCGTTGCTGATCCTCTTGGGCCTAGCGGTCCTCCTGGCGTACGCGGCCTGTGCCGTGCCCATCGCCGCGGTAGCGGCCTTCGCGTTCTGCGCGGTGGGCATGCCGGTCGCGTACTTCATCGGCCTGGAACGCGTCCTGGTCGGGCGGCCTTCCTCGCTGCCCGACCCGGTGCGCCAGGTGAAATTGCCCGAGCACGCCGATCCCGCGGTACCGCAGTACTTCTACGGGCCGGCGCTGGCCGACGCCGATCTCGCGGTGCGGATCGCCGCCGGGCAGTGCCGGGGTCTGGTCCAGCGCGCCAGCCGCATCGTAGGATCGGCCTTCGCCGCTGACCTGCCCCCCCTGACCTGGCCGCTCGGCATCGGGGGGGTCATCGGGATGGCCGTGGGCACGGTGGTCGGCACGGTGGCGACGGCCTGCTGTGCCTGCGTTCACCTGCTGGCGGCCGGCCTGTCCGCGGCCGCGGTGCGAGCGACGGGGTCCGCGCTGCGGGGCGCCGACTCGGTCGTGCTCCGGGTCAAGAACGTCCGGATGGTCTGTCCGCACTGCGGCGGGCGCGTACCGTATCCCGTTTATGAGTGTCCTGGCCGCGGCTGCACCCATCGCCACCGGGATATCCGGCCGGGCCGGTTCGGCATCCTGCGGCGCCGCTGCCGGTGCGGTACACAGCTGAAGACCCTCCTGCTGTTCGGCACCGCGGGGATGAACGCCTATTGCCCGCGCTGTGACCGCCCGCTCGAGCATCGTCCGGGACATGTGCCGGAAGTCGTGCTGCCGTTCTTCGGCGCGGCCGGAGCCGGCAAGACCCGCCTGCTGTTCAGCATGGTCAGCCAGCTCCAGCAGTGGTCGGGGAAACAGGGGCAAACGGCGGTACGTCGCCGGGAACGGTTCGGCGTCGAGTTCGGCGACGCGGCTACCGCCCGCAAGCTGGAGAACGCCAGCCAGGTGCTGAGCCCGGATACCGAAACCGGTAAGACGCCGACCGAACTGCCCCGCGCCTATGTCATCCGCCTGGTCTCGATGCGACACACCAGGATCGTTCATACCTTTGATGCCGCAGGTGAGCTTTTCTACACCTCCGAGCGCACCCAGGAGCTCGGTTACCTCGACAAGGCCCGGACCTTCATCCTGGTCATCGACCCGCTGTCCGTCGAGGCCTTCTGGGACCGGCTGCTACCGGACCAGCAGGCCGCGCTGAAGGCGGTACGTTCGGCCGCTCCGTCGCCCGAGCTCGCCTACCAGCAGGC